>Ga0307416_100000250_pt1 | contig 28571 bp, 25 predicted proteins | sample DK1Cmetagenome_2_FD_203821 | JGI IMG/M metagenome (GOLD analysis project Ga0307416, IMG submission 203821) | Maize rhizosphere microbial communities from greenhouse at UC Davis, California, United States - DK15-C-3 | ecosystem: Host-associated > Plants > Roots > Rhizosphere > Soil | place...
GGGCGGCCGGGGCCGGCCCGGCCGCGGGCGAGCGCCACCGGGCCGGAGCCGACACGTCAAGGCCGGCCTGTCGGACCCGGGCGCTCCATTGTCCCGACACGTAGACGCTCACCCGGTGACCGGCGTGCCGCAGCGCCTGGCCGAGCGCGACGCAGGGTTCGACGTGGCCGGCGAGTGCATGCGGCACAAGAAGAATGCTCGCCACGCCGGTACCCTAGCCGCAGCCGTCCGCCGTGATGTTGTGGCGAAGTTGCGGCGCGAGCGCACGCACCAACGTCACTGCTAGGTTCGGTCGCGTGGCGGAAGCCCCCGCGGTCAGCGTCCTGATACCGCTCTACGGCGAGCACGTCAGCCGCACGACCCTGCCGGACGTCGCCTCGGCCTGGCTCGCCCAGGACCTTCCCTGCGAGGTGGTCATCGCCGCGGCCGGTCACATCCCGCTGCGCATCGCCTCCGACGTGCTGGACACCGGTGCGGTGCGGGTGGTGCGGGCCGGCGCCGACGCTCGGGCGCCCGGCCGGCTGCGCAACATCGCCGCGACCGCCGCCCGGGCACCGGTCTTCTACCTCAGCGACGGCGACGTCGCTCCGCTCGGCCGGGACTACCTGCGCCGGGCTCTGAACATCGCCGGCGGCCGGCGCGTCGTGAGCCAGCCGTGGATGCACCGTCTCGATCCGCGCGGCCCCCGCGTCGGCCGGCCCGAGCGGTACGCGCCGGTCACCAAGGGGGGTGGGCCCGAAGGGCTGGGGGGTGGGGAGATCAACGAGCGGGTGTGTTTCGTGACCGGTGCCGGCGAATCGCTGCGGGCCATGGCCGGCGAGCGGCTGTTCTGGTCCGGTGGCGAGCCGGTGATCGTGCCACCGCCCGCCCTCCTATCCTCGCTGCACGCCGACGACCCCTACGGTGCCGTGCTGCCGTTCCACGCCGGCGGGTTCCTGGTCGACCGGGCCACCTTCGACTCCGTGGGCGGCTACTGCGAGCGCTACGCCGGCTGGGGAAACGAGGACGACGACCTGTTGCTCAAGCTCGGCGGCCGCACGACCGTCGTGCGGGCCTGGCGGGAGGTGCCGACGATGGTGTGCCTGCACTTCGAGCATCCCCGGCCGTACCGCAACAGCGACCTGCGGCGAAATGACGCGCTCCTGGCGACCCGACGGGCGGCGGGGCCGGAGGCGATGATCTCCGAGGACGTCGGCGCGGGGCGGCCACAACATCGCCACAACGACCACGGCTTAGGGTCGTCTCCGATCGAGGAGGTGCCGGGTGCGGCCCATCAGTCAGCATGATGAAGAACTCTTCCGCACCGTGTTCGTGGCCGCCAGGATGGGCCGGGCGGATGCAGTGGTGGCCCGGCTCGGGGACCGCTACGCCGAGGAGTGGGACAACCCGGAGGCCGGATTCCCGTACGCGTTGGCGTTGATGGCCGCGTTGAACGCCGACGCCACGCGTGCGCGGGCCATCGACGCCCACGGCCAGTCGGGTTTCCTGCAGCTCATCGAAACGCTCGACGACCTGCTCTACAACGTGCCCGACCACTGGCTCGCCCGATACTGCCGGGTCACGATCCGGGTCCTGCTGCCCGCCACCAGCCAGGCGTACCAGGAGTACCTGAGCGAGGAACGGGCGAAGCTGCACGCCGACCTGACCGAACTGTTGGACCGGCAGTCGCACGCCCGATGGCAGCCGTACTTCGCCTGCCCGTGCCTGGTCGCCGCCCGGCTCGCTCATGAGGACGGGCAGGGCGCCGCGCGGACCGAGGAGTTCGTGGACCGCGCGGCCAGTGGACCGGCGCGGCCGATCCCGTTTCCGACGTTGGGCGCCTTCCTGGCGCAGCCGTTCCTGGTCGCGTACGGCATCGCGGACTTCCCGGCGCGGCCGCGCGTCGGCGCGCTCATGTCCACGCTGTTCCCCGACCTGAAGGCCGCGCGGGCCCTGGTGGGGGCCGAGCCCGTCGGCTAGAGCGGGCTTACCCACGCCGTCGCGTCGACGGGCCGGTCGACCCGGGCCAGCATGGCGGTCAGCTCGGCGACGTCCAGGCGTACCGCGGCCAGCTGCGCGGTGAGCGTGTCGGCCGCCGCCACGCCCGCGAGCCTGCTCACCTTGCCCGCCATCTCCCGGCCGAGTCGGCAGTACGTCTCCAGCCGGGCCAGGTCCTGCCGGTCCAGCCGCGGCAGACCGGCCCCGGCCGCGCCGAGGTCGGTACCCACGATGCTGCGGAAGGTCAGCTCCACCAATGACCGGAGCCCGTCCGGCAGCCCGGCGAGCCAGACCTGATGCTCCTGGAGACGGTCGGCCAGCCGGTGCGCCGCGGCCACGACCGCGGCGTCGCCGAGCGGGCCGTCGCCGGCGGCGCGGACCGGTGCGGGATCGGAAGCGGGGTCGGTCTCGATGCCCTCACGCCGGACCGGCACGGCCAGCCGCAGCACCCGCCGCACGCGTACCGGCGTGGTCCGGTCGGCCGACGTCGCCACGCCGACCATCATCTCCACCATGTGCGCGCCGATGAGGTCACCGGTGTCCAGGTCGACCTGAAGCGAGCCGAGATACGTCGACCGCGCGCGCTGGCGCAGCCGTCCGGTCCGGCTCGACACGTCGCAGTCCAGACACTCGAACGCGAACGTCGCGGCGGGCCGGCCGCCGAACATCCCGTAACCCTGGCGGCTGGCGGTGAACTGGTGGTGTTGGAAGGCGAGACCGCTGCGGCCGCCGGCGAGCTCCAACCTGGTGAGTCCCTCCGAGAGCCGGGTGAGCTGGGCGGTCGTTCCGGTCCGCGGCAGGTCCGGATGGGTGGTCAGCTCGGTGCACAGGATCTCGAACAGCAGCACGTCCCAGCTCAGCGACACCAGGGCGTCGACCGCCGGCGTTCTCGGCAGGTCGGGGTAGGCGACGCCGAGCGATGTGGGCGACAGCGCCACCCGCGCCGGCGCCGGACCCCCGCGGACCTCGCTGTCCAACAGCGCGGACGTGAATCCCTGTCCGCGGGCGAACGTCCACTCCTGGCTCGACGCGTCCACGCCCGCCGCGCCCGCGCGGGACCGCACCGACCGCCAGGTGTAGCGCACCGGGACCAGCGGCGGCTCCACTCCCCCGGCCACCGTACGGTCCACCCGCGCCGCGAACTCCTGCCACTTGTGCAGGCTCCCGTCGGCGGCGAAGACGTCATTGCGGATGTCGAGCGCGAACGGGTGCGGCTTGTCGACGTCCACAACCCGGGGACCCAGACGCGCCGGCTCCACGAGGCCGGTCACGGCGGCCGCGAGGCCCGCGGGCCGGACGGCCGGGGTCACGTACCGACCAACGGGTCGCCGGCCAGCGCGCGCTCGACGGCCGGCTGGCCCGGGAACAACGCCGCCATGACCTCACCGAGCCGCGCCCTCCTCGGCCCGTCCCACAGGTCGTGCAGCGCGACGAACGGCTCACAGAGCATCGCGCCCAGCGCCGGGAAGGCGACCGGGTGGTGCGGCCGGCCCGTCACCGCGTCGAGAAGGTCGGCCACCGGCAGCGGCGGGTCCACCGTCGTGCCCGACTCGTCGGCCATCCGCTGAATGAAAGCCGCGAGCAGATGGGTGCTGGCGAAGTAGGGCATCCAGCGTTGGCGCGACTGCCGTAGCACCAGGTCGCCGATGTCGACGGCCGCCTTGCTCAGCTCGCTTTCGGTGTAGATGGTGAAGACCGAGTAACTCGTCGGGACGAGCGCGCGCAGTCGGGCCCGGCAGTAGCGCGCGAGCCAATGGTCCGGCGCGGCGTCGACGACGCCGCCCAGCATCTCGACGATGGTGCCGAACGCCGCGTGGACCTCGAAGTCGGAGGTGATGCTCGGCAACGCGGCGGTCTGGGCCAGCGCGTACGCGAAGGCCGCCTCCGGCTCGTCCGGCGCCGCGTCGTAACGGTCCTGCAGCCGCTCCAGCAGCGGTCGCGTGCGGCCCAGCTTGCCGGCCACGCTGGCGGTGAGGAAGAGTTCCTCGTCAGCACTGGTGATCAGGCGCACGGACCCACAGTAGGGGCGGCCGACTGCGGTAAAGCTGTGGTGTCGACGTGACCACGGCGACGACGGTGTCCCGCGGGGTACGATCGCGCGGCCATGGCCGACCTCGTCATCTCCCCGCATCTCGACGATGCGGTGTTCTCGCTCGGCCAGTACCTCGCCGGCCACCCGGGCACAGCGGTGGCGACCGTATTCGCCGGCCGGCCGGAAGGGGCAACGACCGGAATCTGGGACCACCGCTGCGGGTTCGCCGACGGGCGGGAGGCGATGGCGGCCCGCCGCGCGGAGGACATCGAGGCACTCGCGGTGCTGCGGTGCGAGGCCGTGCACCTCGACTTCTTCGACCTGCAGTACGGGCGGCCCGCCACCGATGACGAGATCGGCGACGCGATCCGGCTCCTGATCTCCGAACTCCAACCGTCCACCGTGTTGGGTCCGGTCGGACTCGTGCACCCCGACCACCAGCAGGTGGGCCGGGTCTGGCCCCGGATCGCACGCCGGTACGCATCCGCCAGCATCGCCTACGAGGAGCTGCCCTACCGGGTCCAGTTTCCCGCGCTGGCGACCGCGGCGGTCGGCACGCTGGTCTCCGCCGGCGCGACGGCGGTCGCCGCGGATCGCGGTGGACTCGACGAGAAGACGCACGCGATCGGCGCGTACCGCTCGCAGTTGGCCGTGATGGACCCCGCCCTGTGCCTGCACCCGGAGCGGCTGTGGTCACTGCCCGATCTGCCGGCGCCCGGGGCGTGAGCCGGCAGTGCTACGTTGGCCGGCTCCGCCGGCAGTGCTACGTTGGCCGGCTCCGCCGGCAGTGCTACGTTGGCCGGCTCCACCGGCACCTGGCTTGCGGATGACGAGCATCGGGTAGCGCGCCCAGCGCAGGCTCTGGTGTGGAAGCAGCGACTCCACGGCGGCGACGCCGGCCAGCAGGCCGCGTCCGAACAGGTTGTCGGGCACCGCGACCCGGGTCACGTCGGCCTCCAGGATGGCCCAGGTGCGCACCTCGATGCTCATCCGGCCGCCGAGGTCCCGGCACAGCTCGCGGTAGTCCACCGGGTGGTGGGGCAACCGGGGATGCTCCGCCGTCGATCCCGACTTCTCGCGCAGCCGCCCCGTCAGCCGGTGCAGGACCGCCCGCGGCTGGAACACGACCACCACGGCGACCCCGCCCTCGGCCAGGACGCGGTAGATCTCCACCAGTGCCCACCGCTGACGCCGGGGCGGCAGATGGTAGAGGACGTGGGCGCAGAGCACCCGGCCGAAGACGTTGTCCGCGAAGGGCAGACGGCACACGTCGGCCTGGACGTACGCCGAGCGCGCGGCGAGGTCATTCCGGGCCGCGCGCAGCGCGGCGCCGGCCACGTCCAGACTTATCCGCCGGGTGCCCGGCCGGGACCGGACCGGCAGCGGGGCACCGCCGCAGCCGACGTCGAGCAGATCACCGCCGTTCCCCAGCAACCTGACCACCCGTCGGGCGATCCGCCGGCCGTACCCGCTCATGACCGGGCGCAGGTCGACGAACGTCTCCGCGTCACGGAACTCGCCGGTCGGTCCGCGCTCCCAGCCGTACGTCTCGTAGAACTGCCGCACGGCGAGGTGGTCTTCTCCGCTGTAGGTCATCCCCCACCGGCCCGGGCGACGCCGCGGAGGTCCTCGTCGATCATCTGGTCGGCCCCGGCCGTGCGGCGCCGCGCGAGAATCGTCTGGTTCGTGGCATGGCCGGCGTGGGTGCGGTCGTGTTCGAAGTGGACACACGTGGTGGCCCGGTCGACGCGCCAGGCGCGGATGAGGTTGGCCCGGCCATCGAGCTTGGCGATGAGGTCGTCATCCTCGCTGCCCCAACCGGTGTAGGCCTCGCAGAACCCGCCCACCGAGTCGAACAGTTCGTGATGCATCAAGAAACCACCCCAGTGGAACGGGTGGGGTCGCCAGGTCCGCACGCCGGCGATGTCGGGCTGGACGTCCCGGGGCAGGTCGACGACCATCAGGTCGGCCGCCGCCCACAGGAAACGCTCCTCGCCGACGGGCGTGAGGTTGCCCTCCTTGTCGCCGTAGACGTGGCACACGCGGCCCCGACCGGGTCGCCGGAACTCCCCCACATCGAGGACCTCGTCGGCGTTGACCAGGCGGTACATCCACGGCTGGAGCACCACGTCGCCGGGCTCACGCAGCCACCGTAGGGCGCGGCTGAGGAAGTCGGTACCAACCGGCGCCACATCGGCGTCGCTCAGGTAGAGCAGCGAGGCCCGGGCGGCCGCCGCGGCCAGGTTGCGCAGCGGGCTGGAGTGGTCGGTGTCCGGGCTGGCCACCACGAAACGGAACCGACCGCCGTCGTGGCACCGCAGCGCGTCGGGAACCGGCCGCTCACCGGCCACACCGACCACGACCTCACACGGGACGTCCTGGCCGAGCCACGCGCGGGTGACCGCCGAGAGGCTCTGGGACGCGAAGTGGGTGCCGAACAGTGGCAGCACCACAGTCACGTCGGGCTGCGTCATACCCGCCAAGCTAGTCCGGGTCGACGCGTATGTCAGCCATGCAACGACCACAACAAAACCACATCGGTCCTCTCGTAAACTCTGCCGATCGACGCGGGTGCCGTGGCAGCGGAATTCGGGCTCGGGACGGTCCACAGTATTGAGTCGCTCCGTGGTCGCAGCCGGGACCGGATGTGGGCGATGGACACCAGCCGGGGCCGGTGGGTGGTCAAGGCGAGCACTCCGGTCAGCGAGTGGCAGCTGGCCACGATGGAGGCGGCCGGGCGGCTGGAGCGCGCCGCCCGCGCGGCCGGTGTGTCGATACCCCGACCGGTGCCGCCGGCGGGGAGGGCGGTCGGCTACTGGGGCCGACATGCGGGCGGGGCCTGTTACGTGCGGGTATCCGAACGGCTGGCCGGGCAACATCCCACGCTGCCCGCCGATCCTGCCCTCGCCACCTGGCTCGGCCGCAGTCTGGCCACCATCGAGCGGCTCGCCCTGCCCGCCGACGCCCCGGTGGAGAAGGTGTACGCCCGCCGCCCGGACGCCGTCCTGGCGACCTGGCTTGAGCGGTGCCACCGCCGCGGCGTGCTCACCGCCGCCGGAGCGGGCCGGCTCCGGCACGCGATCGGCGAGGCCGACACGCTGGTGGCCGCGGCGGTGCGGAACCTGCCCGCCCAGACCGGCCTGCGCCTGGCCCACCGGGACATGAACTGGCAGAACATTCTCCTCACCGGCGCCGGCCCGGTGTTGCTGGACTTCGACCATGCCGGCCCCGAGGTCCCGTGGTGGGAGCTGGTACACCAGGCGTTCCAGGCCTCCGGTTGGGAGCTGGGCGACGACGAACCGGCGCCGCCCACCGTGGGTGCCGCGCTGGCCGGCTACCTCGACGGCGGCGGCCAGGCGGGGCCCGCCGATGGCACCGCCTTCGCCGGCCTCCTACGTTCCACGCTGGACTGGACCACCTTCAATCTCTGGTGTGCGCTGCATCATGACGAGACGCGACAGCCCGTCGAGTGGGCCGAGGCCTGTCGCGCGGTGACCCGGGCCGCCGACCGGTTGCTGTCCATACTGGACTCGCTGGACCGCTGGGCGATGCTGCTGCGCTGACCACGCGGCCGCGTCGGGCTCACATCCGGTCGACCCCGGCCTGGACGTCGCTGAGCAGCGTGGCCAGCTCGGCCGCGTCGGCGTCCAGGGCGGCCAGACCCTGACGCATCGCCTCCCGGGCACCGCCGGTGACCAACCCGAGCTGTTCCGCGGTCTGGCCGGCGGTCTGGCAGTAGAGGCGGAGCCCTTGCAGCCGGCGGCCGTGCGTGGACAGCCCGGCCGATACCGCGGCCGCCGCCGTGGGGTCGCCGTCGGCCCAGGCGTGCAGCCGTCGCCGCAGATCGGTGAGCCACCCGATCGCGGTCACGCGGTCACACCCGACCGCGCCGCGGAAACCCTCGTCGGCCAACGGGGCCAGGTGTGCCGGCAGCTGCCCGAGCGAGCCGAGGTTGGCCCGCGCCCGCCGGACCAGTCGGTCGGCGTGCCCCGCCGCGGTACGCACGCGGCCGCTCGGGCCGTCCGTGTCCGGATCGAGGCTGGACAGACGCACCTGCCGGCGCTTGTAGGTGGCCGCCTGCCGCCCGTCCGCTCCCGTCACCGTGGAGACGATCATCTCGAGGAACTCGCCGCCGACCAGGTCGGACGTCCGGGCGTCGATGTGCAGAGTCCCCAGATAGGACGAGCGTCCCTGCTGGGTGACCGGGCCGAGGCGGGTGGTGAGATCGCAGTCCAGGCACTCGAACGAGAACACGGCCGTCAGGTGGCCGGCGAAGTTGCCATATCCCAGCTTCGTCGCGTACATCCGGCCGTTGCGGAACATGCCGTCCGTGCTCGGATGGGAGAAGCGCAGGTCCGCCGACGTACCGGAGACGCCGGACAGGTGAACCTTGCTACCGACCACCAGGTCGGTACTGCTGGCCAGCTCGGTGCAGAGCGTCTCGAACATGAGAACGTCCCAGCTGAGCATCAGCAGCAGGTCGACCGCTGGAAGCCGCGGGAGGTCCGGATAGGACACGTCCAGCGCGTCCGAACTCCACAACCGACGCGCCTCGACCCGCGACCCGTCGGCGGGCCGCCGCGGCACCGCCGTGGTGAACCCCTGGCCCCGGGCGAATGTCCACGTCCGGGGCGCGTGGGCGGAGGCCGCGGCACCGATCCGAGAGTCCACGGTCTGCCAGGTGTAGCGCACCGGCAGAACCGCCATCCCGGCCGCACCCGCCACGGTGCGGGACAGTCCGGCCCGGACCTCCTGCCACTTGTAGGCGTTGCCCTGCGGCGTCAGGAAGTCGTTGCGTGCCTCGAGCCGGAAGGTGCGTTCGGCGCCGATGTCGATGATGCGGCCCAGCACGGGCGGACGGCTAGGCATCGTCCCAGCGGAACAGCCGGATGGCCAGCAACGTCGTCACCGCGGTGAACCCGAGCAGCACGGCCAACTCCGGCAGCACCGCCATGGGCGGCGAGCCGCGAGCCAGCGCGTCCGTCATGCCGGAGTTGAGATGGAACAGCGGCAGGGCGTGGGCGATCCGCTCCACCCAGGCCGGCGCCAGGCTGAGCGGGAAGAACGATCCGGACAGGAACGCCATCGGGATGACAACGACATTGGCCATGCCGATGGCGGTGTCGATGGACTTCGCCTTCGCGCCGGCCAGCAGACCGATCGACAGGAACGACAGCGTACCGGCGACGATCAGCGGGACCGAGGTCCACCAGGAATTCGTCAGCCGGAGGCCGAAGAAGGCCATGGCCACCACGAGAAACAGTGCCGTCTGGGCCAGCGCGACGCCGATGCTGACCAGCACGCGGGCGCCGACCAGCCCGGGTACCTTGATCGGGGCCATGGTGAGCCGTCGAAGCAGCCTGCGCTCCCGCCAGATGACCAGGGTCGAGGCACCGCTGAAGGTGGCGCCGACCGCGATCGCCCAGTCGAGTATGCCCGGGGTGAGGTACTGGATCTGCTTGAGCGACTCGTCCTGGACGGGGCTGCCGCGCACGGAGTAGCGGGCCGGCCGTCCGCTCGCGGCCACGTTGGCCGACTGGACCAGCGAATCCATGATGCCCCGCACGGTGCCCGACGATGTCGGGTCGGCCCGGGAGTAGTGGACGAGGACCTCGTCACCACGCTGCTCGATGACGGCGGCGACGTCGCCGTTGCGGACGCTGGCCAGGGCGCCGGTCAGATCGTCCGCCTTGGTGATCGTCAGCACCCCCGCGACCTCCCGTTGCGCGTCGGCGGGTAGGGCATCCAGGACGGCGACCGGGCCGACCTGGATCACTTTCGACCGTGGTATGCCGTCGGTGCGGAACAGTCCGCCGACGAGGATCAGGAACACCAGCGGGAAAAGTATGGTGAAGAACAGGGCAGACCGGTCCCGGCTGAAGCCGAGCAGGATCGCGCGGAAGATGGGGCCGAGCCCGGTCATGAGCGGTACTCCCGTCCCGTGACAGCCAGGAAGACGTCCTCCAGGCTCGCGCCCCGCACAGCCAGCCCGGCCAGCGCGTGGCGCCGGCCGAGTTCGGAGACCACCGCCGACGGGTCATGGGTCGTGATGGTGAGCACCCCGGCCTGTTCGTCCAGGGTGGCGTCCGGGAACAACTTGCCGGCCTCGTCCAGGCTGATGGCCCGGACCTCGACCGAAACCCGGGTCGGTGCGTTGTACTCCGCGATCAGCGTCGCGGCCGGGCCCGTGCGAAGGATCTTCCCCCCGTCCATGATGGACACGCGATCGCAGAGCAGCTCGGCCTCGTCGAGATAGTGGGTGCTCAGGATCACGGTGCGGCCCTGGGCGTTGATCTCGCGCAGCAGGTCCCACAGGTTGTGTCGGGCCTGAGGGTCCAGCCCGGCGGTCGGTTCGTCGAGAACGACAACCTCGGGCGAGTGCACCAGCGCGCAGGCGATGGACAGTCGCTGCGCCTGGCCGCCGGAGAGCCGCTCGGTGCGGGTACCGGCCACATCGGCGAGACCGAACGCCTCCAGCAGGTCGTCGGCCGTCCGGCCGCGAACCCGGTACAGCGCGGCGAAGGTACGGATCTGTTCCCGGGCGGTCAGTCGTTCGAAGAACGACGACGTCTGGAACTGCACACCGATGCGCGGCAGCAGCGCCTCGTTGCGCGGCCACGGAGGCAGCCCCAACAGGCTGACCTCTCCGGAATCCGGCTTCCGCAGGCCTTCAATTATCTCCAAGGTCGTCGTCTTGCCGGCGCCATTGGGGCCGAGGAAACCGTAGAACTCGCCGGTCTCGATCTCGATGGATACTCCGTCGACGGCGCGCGTTCGACCGTAGTGCTTGTGGATGTCCCTGGTGACTACCGCGGCCGGCACGACGCCATCCCCAACGATTGCCCGTGTTCTACCGCCATGGCCACCATCCGTTGTCCCGAATCCAAGGCATATCGCGACGGACGCCGATCCCGTGCGCAGATGCTACAAGCCATGCGGTGGCCCCACCAGGCGCTCGCGCACGGGCGTAACCCAACCACAGCACCGCCACATCGTCACCGCAGCATCGGCGTTCATGGGTCAGCCCCCGGACCATGTGGTCAACTCGGACAGGATGGTGCCCACCCCCGGCAGTTGGTCGAGCGCGTGCAGGTAGGCCTGCCGGGCGGCCTCCACCTGGCGGCGGGGTTGTCCCGGGGACAGCAGAGCCAGCACGGTCTCGGCCGACGACTCCTCTCCGAACAGCTCCACCGCGGCCACCAGATCGGTGAACGGGTTGCCGGCCAGCAGCGAGTCCAGGAAGTGGTACCAGCCGACCGGGAACATCCGGAACGGGTACAGGTAGTCCACCGCGCCGACGACCGCGGTGGCGTAGCCGCTCAACGCGACGTCGGTGCCGAGCACCCCGCCCCTCTTGGTCAGCGCGCTGTACAGGTTCACCGACGGGATGCCCGCCAGCGCCAGCCGGTGCAGGCTCACCGACACGATGTTGTTGGACACATGCAGGTCCACCGCGGCGGCGACGTCCTGGAACCGGCTCGGGGTCACCTGACCCAGCGCCCGGAAACCGGTCGGTGCGCCGTCGGGGAACAGCGTCGACGGGCCGACGAGCACGACGTCCGCGTGCTTGAGCACCCGGCACACCAGCCGTTCCACCATCGCCGTGCAGGCCTGCACGTACGCCTTGACCCGGGGATAGGCGGCATGCATCTGCTGCCATGTCGCACAGGTGAGCAGCACGGCCGGCCGGCCCACCGGGATGTCGAGCTCCGCCCGTACCCGCGCCGCGGCCGGGCCGGCCCGAGCGGCCAGCCATCGGCCGGCCGCGTCGGCGAGCAGCGGGTAGGGGTACAGGCCCGGCTCATCCGTGCGCCCGCTCGGGTCGTTCAGCGGACAGGGACGCAGCCGGAAGGACAGCCCGTCCATCGAGATGTCGCCTTCGTAGCGGGCCTTGAACCCGTACGTGTCCAGCCAGGCCCCGTCCCGGCCCCAGGAGAAGTTGTCGAACGTGCCCACCGGACACGAGAACATCTCCAGGTCCGCGCGGCGCAACCCGTAGTGGCGCTCGCAGAAGTCGAAGTTCATGAAGTCGGCCAGCACCACCAGGACCGGCCGGTGGGTGAGCTGGATGTCCTGTAGTTGGAGCCGGTTGAGCTTGCCCGATCCGGGAATGAGTACCTGGTGCGGAAGGTCGGCGTCGCGCAGGAGCTTGCGGTGCGAGGGCGGGATCAGGAACAGCGGCCGGAATCCGGTGCCGGCCATCCGGCCGGCGAACTCCGTGGCGATGGCCAACTCGCCGTACGCCCAGAAGCTGGTGACAATGAAGAGCACGACCCGGGCCTGGGCGGGCATGGCGGGTTACCGCACCGGCTGGCGGCCCAGCGCCCGCTTGACCGCCGCCTGGTCCGGGAACAACGTCCGCATCAGCTCGCCGGCCAGCTCCCGCTCCGCACCCGTGGACCTGTCGTAGAGCGCGATGAACGGTTCGCACAGCATGGCACCGAGGGCCTGGTACGGGACGGGGGTCCGCGGCAGCGCGGCGGCGGCGGCGAGGAGTTCGGCGCCACCGGGACCGTCGCCCACCGGCGTGCCGGACTCCTCGGCGCTGGACCGCACCACGGCGGCCAGCACGTACGGGCAGGCGAAGTAGGACCGGGGCGGCCGCCCCGACTGCTGCGCCACAAGCACGTTCAGATCGGCGGCCGCCTTGGCCAGTTCGCTTTCGGTGTGGATGGCGAACACGGAGTAGCTGCTCGGAACCAGAGCACGCAGCCGCGCCCGGCAGTAGCGGGCCGGCCAGTGCTCGGGCGAGGCCGCGACGACCTCGCCGAGCACCTCGATGGTGGCGCCGAACGCGGCGTGGATCTCGAAGTCGGTCGTGACGCTGGGCAGCGCGGCGGTCAGGGCGAGCGCGTACGGGAAGGCGGCGTCGGGATCGCCCGGGTCGGCGTGGTAGCGCCGCTCGAACCGCTCCAGCACCGGGGCGGCCCGTCCCAGCTTGCCGGCCAGGCTGACCGTCTGGAAGATCTCCTCGTCGGCCGCGGTGATCGGGCGCACCTCGCCTCCCTCGCGTCAGGCCCGTGTGGGCTCGGTGACGGGGTGGAACTCGTCCCAGCCGATGAAGTCCGCGTACTCCTTGTAGACCCCGCCGCAGGCGTCGTTGTGCTGACAGCCGCCGCAGCGCGCGTCCTTGACCCGGGCGTGAGCATCCATATAGGACTCATAGTCGTCCATGATGAACGTCCGGTAGAGCAGCTTGAACTGGTTCTCCGACCAGTCGATCATGTACTGGTGGTACCCGGGGATGCTGCAGTAGGGGAACCCTTCGAGGGTGACCACCCGGTCGGCGGCCACCGACCGGTCCACGGCCGCCAGGACGTACGGCTGGATCTCGTCGTAGCGGGGGGTGACCTCCCAGAAGTTGCGCAGGGCCGTGCCGGCGGTGTGCAGCGCCGAGATGTTGATGTGGTCGGCTCCGAGGTCCAGGCACAGGCCAACGATCTCGGGAAGCTGGCTGAAGTTGTCCTTGCAGACCACGGTGTTGGTACGCACCTTCTGGCCGAGCTGCTTGACGTTGCGGATCCCCCGCACCGCCTGCTCGAAGCTGCCCAGCGACTTGCTGATGCGATCCTGGGTGAGCGCGTCAGCGCCGTGCATGGACACGATGAACAGGCTGACCCCACGATCGACGACCTGCCGGGCATAGTCCATGTGGGCCAGCTTGCGTCCGTTGGTCTGCAGGGTGACCGTGGGATAGCCCAGGTCCCGGATCTCGTCCAGGATCTCTATGAAATCCCGCCGGATGGTCGCCTCGCCGCCGTGGATGTTCACCGCCTCATACCCCTGGCCGGCGTTGTCCTTGAGGAACTGGGACACCCGCTTGCGGGAGATCGAGTCCTGCTTCACGAACGGCGAGTCCACAATGCAGAACGAGCACTTGCTGTTGCAGATATCCGTAAGGTGCACACTCAGCGCTCGCATCGCTCACTCCCGAATCTCGTCGGCGTCGTGCTGCGCGTAGCTGAGCTCTACGTCGCCCACGTCGTCGGGGGTGTACACCGCGGAGTCCACCGCGAAGTACTCGTCCAGGTTCTCCGGCGTCAGCTTGTCCAGGTCGCTGTCGTCCAGGCTGCGTAGCAGCAGCGCCTGAACCTCGCTGAGCTGGTACCCGGCGAGCGCCGTGTCCGGGTCGTCGAGCAGCAGCCGGCGGAACGTGGCATCCTCGATGGCGCGCTCCAGAACAACCTTGACCTGGCTCTCCACCACGGCCACGGCGGCCGGCTCGGACCCGGTGGTGGTCATTTCGTCGCTGGTCAATTGGCCCTCACAAACTCAGCGCGGACAGGTGGTCGGCGGCGCCGCGGTCAGCGGCGCCTGATTGGCTCGACCGCGGGTCCTGCTCCGCCGATGGGCGCGGTTCCAACAGCGCACGAGCCCGGATCAGCCCGGCCGAGGTCCCGATGTCGTGATAGGAGCCTTCGTCGAACGGCAGACCGAACACCCGCAGTCCGGACCGCACCGCCCGGCTGAAGGCGTCGCTGAGCAGCAACTCGGCGTCGCTGGCCGGCTCGGCCGCAGCGACCATGTCGTGGAGCAGCTCGGTGAACCGCGCCGACCACACCGCGATCCCCCACGTGTTGGCGGCCGGTGGGTCCTCGGGCTTGTCCACGATCTGCCGTACCCGGCCGCCCCGCGTCGCCAGCACCACGGGGGCAAGCATGTGTGGTTGGTCGGTAGGGAATACGCCCAGGCTCAGGTCTGCCCGGTGCTCATCGTGGAACGCGCGCAGCCGCGCGAAGCAGTCCGTCGGTCCGACGATGGTGTCGGCCATACCCATGCACACCGTGCGGTCCCTCAGGAACGGGTGGGCCAGGTCGATGGCCCCGGGCATACCTCGCGGTTGCTCCTGACACAGGTAGGCCAGGTTGAGTCCGATCTCCCGGCCGGTCCCCAGGTAGCGGAAGACCTCCCACTTGGCGGGCGACAGGACCACGAGGACGTCATCGACCCCGCCGCGGCGCAGGGCGGCGAGCACGTGGTCGATGGCGGTGCGCGGGACAAGCCGGCCCGGTCCCCCGTCGCGGACCGTGCCGTATCCGACCTGGATGAGCTCCTTGGTCGCCCGGAAGGGCCACAGGCGCGACCCGGCTCCGGCCGCTGGCACAACGCCGATCGCACGGGCCATCCAGACACTCCCGTATGTCGCAACATCAATGACAGGCCCGACCCTACGAGTGGTGGGATGCGATTTTGCTGTGGCCCGGTTGTGGGCCACGGCCGCCGACCACTCCCGCGAGGTGTGGACGGTGCCTGCGCGACGCGGCGAGAAGTGCTGGCGTTGCTCGGGACCTCAACCCGGATGAGCCGTTAGCGCCGGACCAGGCCACCGGTCCATGCGCTCGATGCGCGGTTTCGGTGACTCAGACCTTGGTGCGCATGACCCACCGCCATTTGGCGATCTTCCGTACCCGCGTGAAGCCGTATCGCGCGTACAGCTCCTCCGGTCCGGTGTGCAGGTAGACGCCCCACTGCGGCGGCCGCTGCTCGGTCTGCTCCGGATAGGCCTCGACGACGCCGCCGCCGGCCCGCCTGATCTCGTCGAGTGCCGCCGCGACCGCGGCGGCGGCGACGCCCTTGCCGCGGTCCCTCGAGTTGGTGAAGACGCAGCCGATCCGCCAGTCCGGCGGTTCGTCGGCCCCCTTGTCGTAGGTGCGCTGGTTCTTGATGTTGGGAAGCTCCGGCGGGGGGCCGAACTGGCACCAGCCGACGCAGTGGTCACCGTCGTAGACGAGCACCTGGTGGACGGTTCCCTTCGTCACGTGCCGACGCTTCGCCTCCCGGTTCCCCTCCGCGGTGTGCCCGGCACCGACGCCCTCCGGGTGGAAACCCATGCACCAGCAGCCACCCCACACGCCATTGTTGGCCTCGACGAGCGCGGCGAAATCGTCCCAGGTCTCCGGCGTGAGCATCCGAGTCGTCAACGTCATTCCCTCATTGTGATCGAGCGGTCCGACACGAACGGCGCTTCGCGGCCTTGGTTAGGGTGTGTCCCACAGCCGGACCTTGCCGTCCCCGCTCGACCCGGCCAGGGTTCGACCATCCGGACTGAAGGCGAGGCTCGACAGGCCCTCCGCGGGTCCGACGAAGGTGGCGACCAGGCTGCCGGTGGCTGCGTCCCACAGCTTCGTCGTCTGGTCGAACCCGGCGGTGGCCAGCCAACGGCCGTCCGGGCTGAAGGCCAGGTCGCTGACCATTTTCCAGCGATCGCTCGTGCTGGTGACCAGTTCCCTCCTGGGCGTCGCGGTGTCCTTCTCCCACAGCCACACCCGACCCTCGTCCCCACCGGCGGCGAACGTCCGGCCGTCCGGACTGAACGCCACACTCAACAGCGGGATCGACAAGGCGGCCAGGGTTTGGACGCTGGCCAAGGTCTCCGTGTCCCAGATCCCGATGGTGTTCTGGCTGCCCTCCTGGTTCACCCTCTGGCCCCCGGTCACGATGTAGCGGCCATCGGGACTCAGGGCGAACTGGATGATGCGCACGTTCGGTGACCTGATGATGGTCGGCTGCCCGTCGGCGACGGGCCACAGCCGCACCGGACCGTCCTGGCTCGCGGCGGCCAGCGTCCTGCCGTCCGGGCTGAACGCGATGTCGGTAACCGGGCCGGATCGGTCCGCCGCCAGCGTTCGGATGATCGCAGCGGTGGCCGGGTCCCAGAGCCGGATCGTGCCGCTGGCGTCGGACGCGGCGACCGTCGCGCTGTCCGGGCTGAACGCCACCTGGATGACGACCGCCGGAGGGCCGGGCGGGGTGAGGGTCGCCGCCGGCCCGCCGGTCTGCGCGTCCCACAGCCGGACGGTGCCGTCGTTGCCCGCGGTGACCAGCAGGCGCCCGTCCGGGCTGTACGCCAAGCCGTTGACGCCACTGGCGTGGGCGTCGAACGTCAGACGCGCCCCGGTGCCCGACGGACCCTCGCCCCAGGGCAGCGGGTGTTGCCCGAGCGGCGCGGCAACCGTGGTGGCGGCCACGATCGCCGCACAGGTCACCACGAAGGTCGCGGCGACCTTGACCAGTCGGTGCCGGCGGCCCAGACGGCGGACCTGCTGCGGTGGATTGAGCGGCAGCGCGTCCGCGTCGACACGGAGGGCCTGGAACATCTCATCCAGATCAACGGGCATTGAGTTCTCCTGTCGTCGCGTCGGCCGGTGGCGTCGCACCGCCCAGGGCCGCCGCGAGGCCGGCCCGGCCCCGGGCCAGCCAGGACTTGACGGTGTTGACATTGCTTTGCGTCTCCGTCGCGATGTCGGCCACCGAGCGGTCGAGCAGGTAGTGCAGGACGATCGCCCGCCGCTGCGCCATCGGCAGGGTTCGCAGCGCCGCCACGAGCAGGACCGTGGTCTCGGAGGGCGGCTGCGTGTGTTCGGGCGGGCGCAGGGTCGCGCCGACCGCGCGGTGCACCACAAGGCGTCGCCACCGGTCGGTGGCCAGACGGGTCAGAACCACCCTCAGCCAGGCCTCGGGCTCGTCGCAGGCTCGCACCGTACGCCAACGCTGCCAGGCACGGGCGTACGCCTCCTGGGTCAGGTCCTGCGCCTCGGTGACACTGCCCGTGAGACCGTACGCATACCGGGCCAGCCGTTGCGACGTCCCTCGATAGAAGGCATCGAACCCTTCAGTGTCGACCACATCCGCCACCCATCGCCGTGAAGTCGGTCAATTATGGTGACGGATGGGCCCGGCGCGAGGTTGCGGCCGAGCACGACCGGAGCGACCGACCACATGGGCGCCATCGTGCGCGCTGGCTCAGTCGCCGTCGGTTTTGTAGGTATCGCGGTTGGGCAGTCCCATCTCGTGTCGCAGGGCATTCTCGGTGTATACGAACGGGTGCCTCGGATCCAGGATTTCCGGAGTCTCGGGCTTCGGTACCGCAGGGCTTCCATCATGATCGATGGGGAGGCCGGTGGCCCGCCGGTCGTCCTTCGGTAGGCCATGGTCCGGGCCATCGGAGACCGTCACGCCGCCGCCGTCGAAGGACCAGTTCCAGTAGTGGTACACGTGCCCGAGCTCGTGGTAGAGCACGACCGAGGGACTCCCACCGGACTCGTCGGGCGACACGTGCTCGGGGTTGACCTTGATCGTGGTGTCGTGGTAGACGCGGTACTCGGTCTCAGTCGCGGCGTTGTCCTTGTCGTACTCGCGGATCGTCAGCGTGTTCTCACCGGGAAACCAGTCCCGTTCGCTCTTGTCCGACAGGGCCTGCAGCATCTGCTGCCCGGTCGGCGAGCCGCGGTACATCTCGAGGTCGGCGAGGATCCGCTGTTGGAACTCCGGTGTTCCCTGGACACGGAGGAAGCCATGGTCTCCGGTGACCTCGACCCTGATGTCGTGGCTCACGGCCGACGCGGTGTCGTCGCGCTGACGAAACGCGGTATCCGTGCCGCCGCCGCCGGCGATCCGGTCGCTGCCCTCGCCACCGTAGAGCCGGTCGTCGCCGGTACCCCCGGAGACGTGGTCATCGCCGCTACCGCCGGACACCACGTCGCGCCCGGCACCGCCGTCGAGGACATCGTCGCCCCTGGCTCCTTCGAGGTAGTCATCGCCGTCACCACCGGCGACGTAGTCGCTGTCGCCCAACCCGTATACGACATCGTCGCCCAGGCCGCCGGAGAGTACATCGTCGCTGTCTTGACCGTCGATGTAATCATCACCGGCGCCGCCCGAGCCGTAGTCGCCGCCGCGACCGCCGTAGATCTCGTCCCGGCCGGCGCCACCGAGCATGACCTCACCGCCGTCGCCGCCGCGGATGATGTCGTTTCCCGCTCCGCCGAGCAGCGTCAGCGTCACGTCCGCTCCGGGGTAAACGCTGATCGTGTCGTCGCCGTCGCCGCCGCGGATCGTGATCGGCGTGCCGGAAGGGTAGTCGTGGCGGCTCCCGTTCACGATGACCTCGACCGCGCCGGTGAGCGGGTTGACCATGACCTCGACCGAGTCCTGTCCCGGACCCGTGTTGATGACCGCCCGGCCGTCGACCATGAGCACCGACGTGTCCGTGGCCTCCGCCGGCATGCTCAACCCCAGGTTCGACGACTCTTCGGCCACCGAAAGCCATGTGGCGGCGAGGGCCGTCCAGTCACCGGCGTGCAACATCGGTAGCTCACGGGCCAGCGCTTCGTCGAGCTCGGCCTTGATCGTGCCGGCCCGAGCGGCGGCGGCGTGGACGGCGGCGATCTCGTCTGGCGTAGCGGCGTAGAACACCACCCACTCCTTACCAAACGGCTGGTACAGCGTATCCGCCCGGACCCGACCTGTGATCACCGCCAGTTCGGCGTCGAGGGCACTCTGGTAGAGCCGCAGCAGCCCGGCCCACCGGTCCAATGTCGCCCCGACCCCGTCCGCCTCACCGCGGGCGGCGCGGAGGTCGGCGATCAACCGCGACTGATGACCGGCGAAGCTGTCGGACGCGGGCCCGGACCACTCGCCGTCGGACAGCGAACGGGTCGCCGCCGCCAGCGCGTCGCCACAGCCGGCGCTCGCGGCGCCCATGTCCCGCCACGCGCGGGCCACCGACTCCAGGTGCTCCGGGTTCGCGTCCAGGCGCCAGAGCGAAACATCGAGGCGGACCGGATCCGCGAGCTGTGTCATCTGATCTCCGTCCGGCCGGCGCACTGGTCAGCGCGGTGGCCACAGATTCTTGAAGCGGCGTGCCGTCTCCTCCTCGGCCTGCTGATAGGCGAACGCGAGACGCAGAAGCTTGTCCACGTCGACCTCCATGACCGCGATGAAGCGTTCGAAGGTGCTACCGGCCACGCCGAGCACGTCCTCGTGACGTCGGGCAAGCTCGTCGGCATGATCGACCGATCCGACGTGCGCGGCGGCGATGGGCCCGCGGGCACGCAGGATGCGCAACGCCGCGAACAACTTCTGGGACTGGTCCAGATAGGACTGTGACGCGCGGGCCAGCGCGGTGGTGTCGACACGTAACGTGGAGCCCTTGTCCGACCGGGCGTCGAGGCGACGGTCATCTGCGGGTGCGTGAGCGTGAGTCATGTCGTCACCAATCGACGCGGACCCGCCCATCATCCCGCAATGATCTAGACAGGCCAATGGAATCGCGCCTACTGGACAGTCGGTGACTGTGGCCGATCAGGTGGACGCTCGGTTCGGCTCCACCGGGCCGGCCGGACCGCTTCCGCGGGGTAACGCCGCACGTTAAGGGCCGGCGTCACGCCCCGCTCAGCAGAACGGGCACTGGAACGGGGCACCGGCCTGCGGCCGCGGCGACGGGCCGATCGGCCACGTCACGCTCGCCGACGCGGCTACGCCAAGCCCCGCGAGGCCGGCCAGGAGTAGGGAAACGAGCGTCCGCCGTACCTTCATACCGATCAAACCCTCCCCGTGTAATGTTCGCGATCGATCCACCGTACCGGTCGCGCCCGGCCGCCCGCTGCCCCGGACGCCGTTCGCGTCGACCATGACGGCCGAGTCGCGGCATTCGGCAACCGGTGCGGCAATACTCGGCGACATGCGCTCGCCGCTGGCGATGTTCGCCGGGTTGCTGGATCGGTCCATTCAGGAGATCGCCGCTCTGGCCGCGGATGCTCGCACGTTCGACATATCTCGCATCGGCCGGATCGCCGATATCTGGGACAACAACACGTTCCCTCTGGTGAGCGCGGCGTGCGCGCCACGGCTGCTGCGGGCCGGGCGAGCCCGCGCGGGGTTGCGGTGGATGGCCGACCTCGGGCCGGACCGCCGGGAGCTGATGATCGACCTGGAACCGGCGGTCGACGTCGTTCTACCCGCTGCGGGACCCGAACTCTCCGCGTATCGGGATTACCAGGGGCGGGTGCGTCCGGGATCCTTCCCGGTGACCGCCGAACTCGTGGCCGCTCTGACGACCGACTACGACCTCGCTGGCGCCAGCGTGCGCTCGCTCGCGATGCGCCCAGCGGAGACGGGTCGGCAGGCGAAGATCACGCTCGCGGCGCCGCGGCGGTTCGTGCCCGGCAGCGGGCGCCTGGCGCCTGACGGGGCCCGCAGGCCCTGGCCGCCGGCACCGCTGATTTTCACGCTCAGAAATGTCGATGATCTGTCATTCGACGCCGGGGACCGGATCGGATTCAGCGTCACGCTCGCCGACAGCCGCCCCGTTGTGTCCATAGGACACGGCGGCCACCTGCGGGCGGCATCCGCCTCGGTGTGGCCCCAGGACCCGCGGTGGCACGAGTCCGCGGCCGGCCGCGCGGCTGACGCGGTAACGCCGCCCGTACGGCGGGCGCGGCGAAAACCGGGCCGTCATTGTCGCGGCCGTGCCGGACACCGACACCACGGCACCATGGCGTCTCGCCAGCGAAGAGATCAACCGACCGGCGCGGTACCGGATCACCACGGGCGCCCTTGACGGGGTTCAACCAGTACAGCGCGACGCCGACGGTCTGACCGTCGGCAGCGGCCTCATCGTCCAACCGGAGTAGGAACCGGAGGCGGCGCGGAGGTGCGTCGCCGGCCAGCCCCGACCTCATCCCTGTGGGATGAGGTGACCGCGGTCCGATGGTCGCGACAATGGGTGCACCCTCAGCGGAAGGAGCACCATGAGCGAGCCGACGACCAGCGTCCCGCCGATCGTGCTGATCCACGGGCTCTGGATGACCGCCCGAAGCTGGGACCCCTGGGTCGCCTACTTCCGGGCGAAGGGACACGAGGTCATCGTGCCGACGTATCCGGGGTTCGAGATCGAGGTCGAGGCGCTACGCGAGAGACCTGAGATCATCGCCGAGGCGTCCGTCCCCACGACGGTCGACCATCTCAGCGAGGTGGTCGAGGGCCTGGATCGTCCACCGATCATCATGGCCCACTCCTTCGGCGGAACCCTCACCCAGATCCTGGTCAACCGCGGGTTGGGCGCCGCCGCGGTGCTCATCGACTCGGCGCCACCCGAGGGCGTGCGGGTGAATCCGCCGTCCCAGATCAAGTCGCTGTTCCCGTTCCTCGTGAACCCGGCCAACCATCACCGCGCGGTGGGCTTCACCAAGGAACAGTTTCACTATGTGTTCGCCAACACGAGCAGCCGGGAGGAGTCCGACGCGGCGTACGACCGCTTCCACATCCCGGCGCCCGGCAACTGGGTGTGGGCCTACGGCCTGGTAGCAAATTGGAAGCCTGGCCGCCAGGAGACCTGGGTCGACTATGACCTGGACGACCGTGCGCCGCTGCTGTTCATCATGGGCGGCAAAGACCACCTGATGCCGCCCTCGGTGAACCGCGCGAACGCGAAGAAGTACCGCAACTCCGAGGCGACGACTGAGATCTACGAGTTTCCGGACCGTCCACACTTCACCTGTGGCGTGCCCGGCTGGGAGCAGGTCGCCGACTACGCGCTCGAGTGGGCGACGAAACACGCGCGAACGCGGTCGGGCTGACCAAGCTCTACCGACCGGCCAGGGCGGATCGGACGGTTCAGCCGTCGCACATGGTGTCGGCGTAGCGCGCGAAGTCAGCGGGCGTGCGGAACGTCGCGACATAGCCGCCGCGATCCTCGCCTTCCCACCGCTTGGTCAGGATCACGTCGGAGCCGGTCCGGCCGGTCAGCTCGCTGATGCGGAACGGGAAGTCTCTTACCGCTCCGCCGCGCGTGTTCCAGGCGCGCAGATCGTAGATCTGGCCAGTGTCCAACGTGGACGCTGTCCGCCTCGCCAGCCAACCGTCCGCCGGATCCAGCAGGACGACTTCTTCCGCGTTTCGGGCCCCGCGGCCGGGGTCTCGGTCGAGCCGGACCACCTCGTCGGTAACCGAACCGTCCTCCTGGCCGAGGTACAGGATGATCGTGTCGGTCCCCGCTCCGCCCCCGCACCAGCCGAGCACTCCGACCAGTTGGCCGCCGGCGTCCAGTCGTACTCCGATCGCGCCCTCGGTTGAAGGGCCGCAACCGGTCAGTGCGGCCAACCCCAACGCGCAGACCAGGCCGAGCATCCCCGGACGTGGCATCCCGCCAGCGTAGCCATCGACGATCACGAGCCGATCACGATGAGGGCGCGGCTCACCGGCATGCGCATAGGTCATGCAATCGGTCTGCTTGTCCAACCGAGCGCGCTGCCAGTCGGCCGAGAGTATCCATCCGGCGCCGACGCGCCATCCTGCCGGGCCGCTGACCTGCCCGGGTATGGTTCTGCCAGGCAGCGAAGTGACGTCCGCGGGGCGGGAAGGGACGGCGTTGGAGGCGTTGGGGTCGAACGACCCGACAACGGTCGGCAACTACCAGCTCACCGCCGTGCTGGGCAGCGGAGGCATGGGACGGGTCTATCTGGCCCACTCCCCCAGCGGCCGCCGAGTGGCGATCAAGGTCATCCGGGCCGATCTGGTTCAAGAGTCGGAAATCCGTCAGCGCTTCGCCCGGGAGGTTGCCGCGGCCCGGGCGGTGAGTGGATTCTTCACGGCGGGAGTCGTCGACGCGGATCTCGACGCGAACCCGCCGTGGCTGGTCACCACCTATATTCCCGGTCCGTCGCTCACCTCCGCGGTCGCTCAGGTCGGGCCGCTACCGCTGGCGTCGGTGCGGGCAATCGGCGCCGCGCTGGCCGAGGCGCTCTCCGCCATCCACGCCGTCGGTCTGATCCATAGGGATCTCAAGCCCGGCAACATCCTGCTGGCATCGGACGGTCCCCGGCTGATCGACTTCGGGATCTCGGCGCTCTCCGGTTCACGTACCATCACCCGCCTGGGCGCGTTCATAGGGTCGCCCGGATACATGTCTCCCGAGCAGATCGAGGGAAGGGCGGTCGGCCCGGCCACCGACGTGTTCGCGTTGGGCGCGGTTCTCGTGTTCGCGGTCACGGGAACGGATCCGTTCGGCGGCGACTCCCTTCCGTCATTGCTGTACAAGACCGTGCACGCTCCGCCGGACCTGTCCCGTGTCCCGGACGAGTTGCTGCCCCTGGTCTCGTCCTGTTTGGACAAGGATCCGTCACGACGGCCCGACCTGCGCACCGTTCTGCACGACCTCACCAGCGGCCAGAACCTCGCCGGCATGTTCGCGCCGGGTTGGCTGCCGGCCGCTCTCAACCGCGATTCCGAACCGCTGGGCACGGTCCTCCCCGCGGAGGCGCCCGCGCACCCCGCCGAGGCGCCCACCGCGGAGGCGCCCACCACACCCGCGCACCCCGCCGAGGCGCCTACCACGCCCCCGCGCCCCGCGGAGCCGGAGCCCGCTGCGCCAGCAACGCCGACCCACCCGCCGGCACCCGCGCCGGGCGCCGCGTGGCCGGCCCAGGCTCCACAGGCCCGCCGGCGCCGGGGTTTGGTCGCCGCGATCCTCATCGCCATCGCCGGGCTCGGCTGCGCCGGATACTTCGTCGTGTCACAGATGCTGCCGACCGGCACGCCCGGCGCCGGTGGCCCGACCACGTCCATCGACGTCCGGGCCGTGCCAGCCGTCGGGACCTGCTACCTCACCCGGGAGACTTCCAAGTTCAACCCGGTCGCGGAGCGGGCGGAACCGGTCGCGTGCGAAGAGAAGCACACGCTGGAGACGATCGCGTCGGGCCCCGTCGACGCGGCGGCCAGCCCCGAGCAACCCGCTATCACGTCGTCGGTGGCCCGGGACCTGTACGCGCGGTGCGAGACCGCGGCGAAGACGTTCCTCGGCGCGCACTGGCGGACGACGTACACGATGCTGGTGCTTTCGCTGCCCAGTACGGGTGCGTGGCGGCAGGGCGCGACGTGGTACCGGTGCGATCTCGCCTCCAGCGACATCGTCGCCCAGGAGACCACGGTCCCGGTGACCGGGACCCTGAAAGGCACGGCAGAACCGATCACGTGCCTGTCCTTCACATACCAGGGGAAGGCGCTGCGCGACATCGAACCGAGTGACTGCACCGCGCCGCACCACGGCGAGCTCGCCGGCCTGGTCCGCCGGCCCGGCAACGACCGGACCACCGGCGACGCTCTCGTCACCGACCTGACCAACCGGTGCGCGCCCGTCGTGCTCAAGTTCCTCGGCGCCAGGCGCGTCCCCAACGAGCTGACCTACTGGTTCATCTACGACAACATCGTCAACTCGCTGGACCGCAACGTGCTGTGCGTCGTGGCGGTCGACCAGAATCGCGGCACCGTCGTCGGCAGCCTTCGGGGCAAAGGCGCGGGAGCGATCCCCGTCGGCTGAGCCCCCGGCCGACTGCCCAAAAGTCGACAGCGATGCGTCGGGCCGTCGACCACCCAGCACCCGTACGGGAGCGAACATGAACCCATCACTGTCGTAGGCCGTCACGGACCATGTCTCGGGGTGGCCTCCGCTCGCCTCGGAAAAATCATGAGACACTGGCGCTCGCGCCACGCCGGCCGAGCCTGGCCACACGGCTGGAGATCTCGGAGGGAAGGCGAGATGGTCCATGGGTAACGCAGTGACCGCGTCAAGTGGCACACCCGCTGGGATCCTGACCGTGCGCAGCGCGGCCGAGCAGATATCGGTGTCGCCCGACCGGCCGTTCGTCGTGGGCCGGGCGGTGGCCTGCGACCTGGTTGTCAACGACGGTAGCGTGTCGCGGCGGCACCTCGTGCTCGAGCCATCGCCCGACGGGTGGACGGCCATCGACATCAGCGCGAACGGGACCTGGCACGCCGGCGAGCGCGTGCACCGCCTACGGATCTCCGGGGAGTGCCGGCTCAGGCTGGGCGCCGTGGACGGGCCGGAGCTCACGATCTCGCCCGTCGCGCCGCGCCCGGGGGCGGGCGGGACCGACAGCCCGTGGGAACAGAAGACCTACATCGCGCGCGACGACTCGGGATCCGGCCCGATGCGGCCGGAGGCCCACCCGAAGTCCGATTCGGACGAGCCCCGCACGCACGAGCTTCGGCTGGGGCGGATTTCGATCGGCCGGGCACTGTCCAACGACATCGTCGTCGGGGACCTCATGGCCTCCCGCGAGCACGCGGAGCTGCTCGTCGGCCGCGGTGGCGCCGAGATCGTCGACCTGGGCTCGGCCAACGGGACCTTCGTCAACGGGCACCGGGTCGAGCGGGCGCTACTCAATCGCGGCGACCTGTTCGCGGTCGGGCACCACGTCTTCACCGTCGGCGACGGCGTCCTCGTCGAGCATGTCGACACGGGCGACGTGGCCTTCGAGGTGGACGCCATCTCGGTGGACGCCGGCGAGACCCGCCTGCTGCACGAGATGACCTTCCGGCTGCCCGGCCGGGCGCTGCTGGCCGTGCTCGGACCCAGCGGCGCCGGAAAGTCGACCCTGCTCAACGCGCTCACCGGTTTCCGCCCCGCGAACGTGGGCACCGTCCGCTTTGGCGGGCGGGACCTCTACGCGGAGTACGACGAGCTGCGGCGCAAGATCGGCTACGTGCCGCAGGACGATATCCTGCACACCTCCCTGACGGTGCGCGAGGCGCTCGAGTTCGGCGCCAAGCTGCGTTTCCCCGCCGACACGACCGACGCGGAGCGGCGCACCCGCATTGAGGAGGTGCTGGTCGAGCTGGCGCTGACGAGCCGCCCATCCGACGGCGACCCGCCGGCCGCCCGGGGCAGCGATCTCGCCGACCGGCAGGTCTCGAAGCTCTCCGGCGGCCAGCGCAAGCGCACCAGCGTCGCTCTCGAGCTGCTCACCCAGCCGACGCTGCTCTACCTCGACGAGCCGACCTCGGGCCTGGACCCGGGGATGGACAAGGAGGTCATGGTCGCGCTGCGCCGGCTGGCCGACGGCGGCCGGACGGTGGTCGTCGTCACGCACAGCGTCGCCCAGCTCGAGATGTGTGACTACCTGCTCGTGCTGGCCAAGGGCGGCCGGATCGCCTACTTCGGCCCGCCGCAGCAGGCACTCGACTTCTTCGGCGTGGCCGACTGGGCGGACGTCTTCACCACGCTCCAGACGGACAAGGGGGCCGCCCGGGTGGCCCAGGAATACCGGTCCTCGGAGTTCTACGTCCGCGCGTCGGCGGCGCGCCCCGCCGTCCGCCCCGAGGGCGACCGCCTTTCCCGCATCCGCCAGCAGTCCGTGCTATCGCAGCTCGTCACGCTGTCGCGCCGTTACGTGCGGGTCATCGCCTCGGACAAGGCCTACCTGCGCCTGCTCTGCATCTACCCCTTCATCCTCGGGCTGATCCCGTTGGTCATCCCGACCGAGTACGGCCTTGAACGGGGCCCCAACGGCGAGCCGAACGTGAAGGCCGGGACGGTGCTGCTCGTCCTCGTCATCATGGGCATCTTCATGGGCGCCTCCAACTCGATCCGCGAGCTGGTCAAGGAACGTGAGGTCTATCGACGAGAACGTGCGGTCGGCCTGTCCACGACGGCCTATCTGGGCTCCAAGGTTCTCGTCCTCTCAGCGATCACGGCGGCGCAGGCCGTGGTGCTCACGGGCATCGGGTTGCTGACCCGCTTCCCCGCGAGCGGCGCGCTGCTCACGCACGCCGCGTGGCTGGAGATGATGGTCACGGTGGCGGCGATGGCGGTCGCCTCGGCGATGCTCGGGCTGGTCTTCTCGGCGCTGGTCGACAACGCGGACAAGACCCTGCCGCCCCTGGTCGTGTTCGTCATGGCGAACCTCGTCTTCACGGGCGGGCTGCTCGCGCTCGGCGACAAGGCCGGGCTCAATCAGCTTTCCTGGCTGTTCCCGGGGCGCTGGGGCTTCGCGGCCGCGGCCGCTACGACGGACCTCAACCACGTCATGGGATCGGACACCCCGGCGGGAAAGGCGCAGGGTCTGGTGGTCGACTCGCTGTGGGAGCACAGCGCCGGCACCTACCTCATCGACCTCGCCGGGCTCCTCGCGCTCGGAGTCGTTTCTCTCGTGGTCACCGCGCTGCTGCTGCGCCGCCTCGACCCCCAGCGCCCGAGCCGCCGGCCGGTCCTCCCGTCAACCACGCGTGTTCCGTCGTGGCTGCCCCCATCGTCGCGGGTACCGCAAAAGCCGGCACCGCAATCGTCGGTACCACAATCGTCGGTACCACAATCGTCGGTACCGCAATCGTGGCGACCTCTGTCGTCGCGACTGCAATCGTCGCGGGTACCGCGATCGTCGCGGCCGCAATCATGGCGTTCCTGGCTGTTGATCGCGCTCCTCGCGACGGCGGTGCTCGTCGTCGGCGACCGCGCGGCCGCCGCGTTCACCAATTACCAGATCCGTGACCGGGTGGAGGCCGAGCTGGCGGCGCGCGACGTCGAGTACGGCGGCCTGGCGGTCGACGTGGCGGGCGTGCCGTTCCTGGTCCAGTTGGCCACGGCCACCCTGGACGAGATCGAGATCTCGATGACCGACCTGCGCCCTTCCACCGGCACCTCTGGCGCGGCGGCGGCGGTCACGGTCTCCTCGGTGGACGTCATCGCCACCGGGGTGCGGGTCAACGTCGGCGACCTCCTGCGCGGCGAGCCCACGGCGAGGGCGCGGGAGGTCGTCGGGACCGCCTTCATCAGGTACGCGACGCTCGACGGCCTGGTGAAGCTGCCGGGGCTGGGCCTCGCCGACGTCCACTTCAGCCAGGCCGAGGGCGGAATCCGGTTCGAGGCCCTCGGGGCGTTGGCGCCGGTGCGGGCGGTGGCCGAGATCACCGTCGAGAAGGGACAGCTGCGCATAAGGCTGCGCGACGCGCAGTTCGAGTCGCGCGTCCTGCCGGCGTTGGGCCG
>Ga0307416_100000251_pt1 | contig 28561 bp, 27 predicted proteins | sample DK1Cmetagenome_2_FD_203821 | JGI IMG/M metagenome (GOLD analysis project Ga0307416, IMG submission 203821) | Maize rhizosphere microbial communities from greenhouse at UC Davis, California, United States - DK15-C-3 | ecosystem: Host-associated > Plants > Roots > Rhizosphere > Soil | place...
CTTCGGCACCTCACCATCAAAGCGCTCGGTGAGAGCCGCACCAAGCTTGATCAAGGTGTCGGTCTTGGCGCGGAAGAATCCGGTCGGCTTGATCAGTTCTTCCAGCTCGGCACGGTCGGCCGCGGCGTACGCGGCGGCGGTGGGATAACGTGCGAAGACAACAGGCGTCACCAAGTTGACCCGCTTGTCGGTGCTCTGCGCGGACAAGATCGTGGCCACCAGCAGTTCCAGCGGATTAGTGAAATCAAGCTCGGTATGAGCATCGGGATACGTCGCGGCGAGAATGCGGTTCATGGTGCGGGCACGGCGTACGAGCGCCGTACGCGACTTGTCGAACGGCATGATCGACGCCTGATCAGCGACATCGGAGGATAACTCGGTATCCGTCATTTCGGGGCGCCGCCTGACCTGCTCGACCTCATGCCATCACAGTAGTTGAGAGCCACTTGGGCCCTGACGTTCCGGACCATTCGACGGTAGCCTTGCCATCGATAGCCGTAGGCGTGATCAGGGAGGCCGCGTGGATCCGGAAGTCCTGAAGAAGGCACCGCTCTTCGCTGGATTGGACGACGAAGCCGCGACCGCGCTCTCCTCCGCCATGGGCAGTCTCCACCTCAATAAGGGCGATGTGCTCTTCCACGAAGGCGATTCCGAAGACCGGCTCTACATCGTCGTCAGCGGCAAGATCAAGTTAGGGCGCAGCGGATCTGCTGGCCGGGAGAACCTGCTGGCTGTGCTAGGTCCCGGTCAGATGTTCGGCGAGCTGTCAGTCTTCGATCCCGGACCGCGCTCCACGACGGCCACAGCGGTCACCAACTGCGAACTGCGGACGCTCGAGCACGATGAGCTGATTCCTTGGCTAACCGACCGGCCCGAGGTCGCGCAAGGCTTGTTGGGTCAGCTTGCCGCGCGACTCCGGCGGTCCCACGATGTGGTGGCCGATCTGGTCTTCTCTGATGTCCCGGGTCGAGTCGCCAAGCAGTTGTTGGAGCTGGCGCAGCGGTTTGGCGACAAGCGCGACGACGGCATGCACGTGCATCATGATTTGACTCAGGAGGAGCTGGCGCAGCTGGTGGGCGCCTCCCGCGAGACAGTCAACAAGGCGCTCGCGGACTTCGCCGCCCGCGGATGGATCCGGTTGGAGCCGCGCTCGGTCACCATCTTGGATGTGGAGCGCGTGGAGCGCCGGGCGCGCTAATTCAGGCGTTGAGCCCGGCTCGCGCGTTCAACCTGTCCGGGTACGGCGCTATGACGAGCTGCCGCTCCGACGACTGCAGGAGCTTGCGACCAGCATGACCGAACGTAGCTGGCCGCGCGAAGGAAGCGACGAAGGAGTCGGATCCTGCGAGCAGCTTGTCAGAGTGCCATCCAACACGCGCGAGCCGGGAAGCAATCAGGCCCAAATTCAATTAGCCCAAATTCAATTAGGCAGTGCCGAGCGTCACATCGATCGTCTGCGCCGCGCCGCCGTCGCGAACGAAGGTCAGCGTGACAGTTGTGCCAGGCGCATAGAACCGGGTCGCAGCGATAAGCCCGTCGGTCGTCGTGGTGTGGAAGTCGTTGATCTTTGTCACCACATCGCCCGCGCGCAAGCCCGCCTTCTCGGCAGGACCGCCGCTGACAACCTCACCTAGCGGGACACCAGTTGAGGTGGGCAGCTCTGAATCCGAACCAGTCAACCGGACGCCGAGCTGCGCGTTGCCGGTCTTGCCGGTGGTGATCAGTTCGTTTGCGACGCGGGTCGCGACCTCGGACGGGATTGCGAAGCCAATGCCGATATTGCCTGACTGCCCGCCATCCGGACCCGAGCTGGTGCCAGCAATCGCAGAGTTGACGCCAACGACATCGCCGTTGAGATTGACGAGCGGACCACCGGAGTTACCTGGGTTGATCGCGGCGTCGGTCTGTACAGCCAGATAGACCGCGTCGTTATTGGTGCCTGAGCGGACCGGTCGAGCGGTATTGGAAACAATTCCACTGGTCACCGACTCGGAGAGTCCAAGCGGTGCACCGGCGGCGACAACAGTCTGGCCGACCTCCAGGTCGGTGGAGTTGGCAAACGTCACGGGGTTGAGATCTTTGACGCCGTCGACCTTGATCACTGCCAGATCGTTCAACTCAGAGGTCCCGACCACCTTGGCAGCGGCAACCGTGCCGTCGTGGAAGGTAACAGTGATGTTGCCGCCGCTGCCCGCACCCGCGACGACGTGATTGTTGGTGAGGATGTGGCCATCCTTGTCAAGGACCATCCCGCTACCGATGCCGCTGCCGTTGGATGCCTGCACGGCAATGGTGACCAGCGAGGGCTCGATCTTCGCGGCGGCCGCCGCGACGGTGCCGTCGAGCGTCGGGCTTGGGGCCGCAGCACTTGTGACATCTACAGGTGACGGGTTTTGGTCGACCAGGTACGCGTACGACGCAATGCCGGCTCCCGCGCCCAGTACTGCCGCCATCGCGGCGCCGCCGATCAAGGCGCCGACCCGGCGCTTCGGCCGCTGAAAGCCTGGGGCCGGTGCTGGACTCGGGGCCAGCGGCGGAACACCTGGCGGTGCCGGAAAGTCGGTTCCCGTGTAGCCGGCGTACGGACCGCTCGGCAGCGGGACGGTGGCCTCCTCATTCGGGCCCGGAGTCTGCGGGCTTCTGAAGTCTGGGGCATAGGTGCCTGGTTGCTCGTGCGTGGTCATGGCTCGACAGTGACGCAGAAGCCTATGAGGATCCTGTGTGACGGAAATGAGCTCGCTGAGCGTTGTGACGGGCCGTCTCGAATTAACGCTGTGCTTCTAGATACTCCAGTTGGGCTCGCACCGACTGTTCGGCTGCCGGCCACAGGCTCGGATCGACGTCCGCGTATACCCGCGCCACGACCTCACGTGGCGTACGGTCTCCTGCCGCGAGAGCTGCGCGTACTTGATCGAGTCGCTCCTGGCGATGCTGACGGTAGAAGGCCAGCCAGCCGGCCGGATCAGCGACGATCGGCCCATGGCCGGGAAGCAGTTCGATCACATGACGGGTTCTGACCAGTCGTTCCAGAAGCTCAAGTGAGTCAAAGTACGCGGCAAGGTCGCCGTCTGGATAGGTGATCACTGTGGTGCCACGGCCCAAGATCATGTCACCGGTGATCAGTCGGTTGGCTTCGTCCGAGCAAGATAGCAGCAAAGATCGCGAGTCGCTGGTGTGGCCGGGCGTTTCCAGGACCTCGAGCATGATCGCGCCCAGGGTGAGATGCTCTCCCGCAGCGAGGCCGTCGGCTCCGATGCGGAATAGCGGATCCGCGGCGCGTACGCCGCACCCGGCCCGCTGCGCCAGCATCGCGGCGCCTTCGGAGTGATCGAGATGCCGGTGGGTGAGCATGATCGAGATCAGCCGCGGCTGGCAGGCAGCGAACACTCTCTCAAGGTGCGCATCGACGGCTGGGCCGGGGTCGACGACGAGTGCACCTCGTTCCGGATCGGTGATCACCCAGGTGTTCGTTCCATCGAGGGTCATCGGGCCCGGATTAGGTGCGCGGATCAGTTGGATGTGGGGCGGATTCGAGGCAGCCATGGACATCATCACGACGTCTCTTGGTTACGCGGCCGCGGATAGCGGAATTCCCAGCCGCTCTCGGTCTCCACCAATCGCGGCAGCACTGGTTCAATCTGTCGGTCTCTCGTGTGATCTATGACCTCGGCCACGGTGTCAAGATCGGTGAGCTCGATCAAGATCGACAACGTCGGTGGCAGCATCTTGATCAATCCTGCCCGCTCCGCCGTAAGTGCCGCGTGGGGGCTGGACCATTCCGCGCGATCGGTTTCGCCTGAGATGTCAACGGCTTCTTGATCAGGTGGTAGGGCGCTGACAAAGAACCACGTGTCATAGCGGCGAGGCTCGAACTCCGGGGTGATCCAGCGGGCCCAGGGACGCAGATCTTCCTCCTTGATCGCGACGCCGGTCTCTTCAGCCGTTTCCCGTACGGCGCATCGACGAATCGGATCGGAACTGTTCTCCGCGTCCGCGGGATCCACGCGACCTCCGGGAAACACCACCATCGACGGCGCGATAGGCATCAGTGCATGACGGTGTAATAAATAGGTCTCGAGTCGGTCCTGACTGTCGCGCAACAAGATGGTGCTCGCGGCAGCTGCGGGCGCTATCGGAACTGAATCAGATGTCCAGTGTGCTGCCCGGTCAACCATAGTGGCCGGCACTTGTGGCATCAGCCGAGTCAGAACGTCGTAGGAGTGCGACGGCATTGAGGCGATCAAAGCGGCTGAATCGTCGGCGTCGAGCCCACCCCGACCACCAGTTCGACTTCGACGGGCGCATCCAGTGGCAGTACTGCGACGCCCACGGCGCTGCGGGCATGCCGACCCGCATCGCCGAAGATGTCACCCAGCAACTGACTGGCGCCGTTCGCGACCACCGGCTGCTCGGTGAATCCCGATGCGCTGGCTACATATACCGTCGCCTTAACGACCCGCGTAATCACGTCAAGATCACCAGTCAGGTCGACGACAGCTGCCAGCGCGTTCAGCGCCGCGATCTTGGCACAGTCGACGGCGGCATCCACCGAAACCTCGGCGCCCACCTTGCCGACCGCCCGTAACGCGCCCTCGACCAGCGGCAGCTGACCGGCTGTATAGACGACATCGTCGAGTCGCACAGCAGGCACGTACGCCGCGAGCGGCTGGACCACCGCGGGCAGACTCAGTCCAAGATCAGCGAGCCGCTGTGACGGCAGGGTCACGCATCGGCTCCAGGAGCAGGAATGGGCCGCTTGAGATAGGCAACCAGGTTCTCAGGAGTAGGCCCCGGCACCACCTGCACCAGCTCCCATCCGTCTTGCCCCCAGTTATCCAAGATCTGCTTGGTCGCGTGCACCAACAGGGGCACCGTTACGTACTCCCACTTCGTCATAGGCCTCACTGTAGAGGTCCTCAGTTAGTGGGATGGTCAGGCACACAGACAGAACGGGTGGCCGCTCGGATCCAGGAAGACGATGAAGTCGGGCGCATGGTCGCCACCACCTTCAGCGCGGCGGGCTCCTATGGATTCCGCGTACGCCGTCGCCTCGTCCAGATCGTCCACGTGAAGATCGAGATGGAACTGCTGCGGCACCGCGTTGTCGGGCCAGGTCGGCGGCTTATGATTCATCGCCAGCTGAAATGCGATCTTGGTGCCGGAGTCGCCGCCGATGGTGATCCAGTCGTCCTCGGTCTCCTCGATGCGCCAGCCGAGCAAGGTGGTGTAGAACTCGGCTAGGCGCGGAGGGTCGTCTGTGTCCAGCACTACTTCGCCAACGCTGATGGCGGGGCGCGGAGTTGCCGAGCTCGGCTCGGCGTTCGTGTCAGATGTCATAGACGACATCCTCGCGGGCTCCACTGACACTATGACGGGCGGCCAGCTTCGCCGACTGCAGGAGCTCGCGTAGCCCGGCACCCGGCAGCCCGGACGACGAAAGGTCCTCTCTCGGGTGGCGCCAGTACATTGGCCGGGTGAAGATCGGAATCCTCGGCGGGACGGGTCCGCAGGGCCGTGGCCTGGCCAGACGCTTCGCCGCAGCCGGTCATGAGGTCACAATTGGAAGCCGGACGACCGAGCGAGCAGAGAACATTGCTGCCGAGTACAGCCAGATGGAAGGCTCCGGTCGAGTCACCGGCGGGAGCAACTCCGACGCTGCAACAGCCGAGCTCGTCATCGTGACAGTCCCCTACGAGGTTCATGCCACCTTGCTCTCATCCCTGACCAACGAGCTGGCCGGAAAGATCGTGGTCGACTGTGTGAACCCGCTCGGCTTCGATAAGCGAGGAGCATTCCCGCTGCACGTACCTGCCGGCTCCGCGGCCGAGGAAGCCCAGCAGCTGCTGCCTGAGTCGACCGTGATCGCCGCCTTCCACCACGTCAGCGCGGTGCTGCTCGACGATCCGGCAATTGATCAGTTCGGCGATGATGTACTCGTACTCGGCGAGGACCGGGAGGCGGTCGCCGTGGTTTGTGAGCTTGTCTCGGCGATTCCAGGGGCGCGGGGTATCTATGCGGGTCGGCTCCGCAACGCGGGTCAGGTCGAGGCGCTAGCCGCCAACCTCATCGCAATCAATCGGCGCTACAAGACCCACGCCGGCATCAGTCTCACAGGGCTGCCGTGACTCCCCGGCATACCTGGCACATCGTCAGCGGCAAGGGCGGCACCGGCAAGACCACGATCGCGTGTGCCCTGGCTTGCGCTCTGGCCACCAGTGGGCGCAGGGTGCTGGTCTGTGAAGTCGAAGGCCGGCAGGGTATCTCCCAGCTCTTCGACGTACCACCGCTAGCCGGCGCCGAAGAACGCCGCATCAGCCGTACGCCGGCCGGCGGCGCGGTGTACGGCTTGGCGATCGATGCCGAGGATGCCTTGATCGAATACCTCGACACCTTCTACCACCTCAGCATCGCCGGAAAGGCGCTCGATCGCTTCGGAGCCGTCGATTTCGCCACCTCGATAGCACCGGGACTGCGCGACGTACTGCTCACCGGCAAGGTGTACGAGGCGGTGCGCCGCAAGATCAAAAACCGTCCCAACGCATACGACGCCGTCGTCCTTGATGCGTCACCGACAGGCCGGATCGCCCAGTTCCTCAATGTGAATGCGGCAGTCGCCGGACTCGCCAAGGCGGGCCCCATCCGCAACCAGGCCGACTCGATCATGCGATTGCTGCGTTCGACCACCACAACGGTGCACCTCGTCACTTTGCTTGAAGAGATGCCGGTCACCGAAACCGAGGAAGCAATCGCCGCGCTACGCCCGACCCAAATCCGACTGGGAAGCCTGATCGAAAACATGGTGACGCCCACCCCTCTTGATCGTGATCAGCTTGAGAAGGCCGCCGCCGGTTCAGTGATCTTGAAGGTGCCAAGGCTCACGATCAAGCAAAACCAGGCGCTGGCATCGGAGTTCGCGATCGAGGCCGCTCGCACTCTGCAGGAGCAGCAGCGCCTTGACCGCCTGGCCGCGCTCGGCCTACCCCTAGTTGAGATTGCCTTTGATCATGGAGGCATCGACGAGGGCGCGATCTTCGCAATCGCGGAGCAGCTGATCGATCAGATGAGCCTGGAGACGGCGTGACCGACGAAGATCAGGCCAGGGCATTGCCGGAGCTGCCACGGGCCCATTTTTCAGTACCCTTCCTGGACATCGACAAGATCATCGGTGACCGCGAAACCAAGATCATCATCTGCTGCGGCTCCGGCGGCGTAGGCAAGACGACGACCTCCGCCGCCATCGCGCTGCGCGCCGCAGAGGTCGGTCGCAAGGTTGTGGTTCTGACCATTGATCCGGCACGGCGACTGGCTCAATCTCTCGGCGTGGGGGTGCTGGACAACACGCCTCGCCCGGTACCCATGATCGACACTACGGCCGGCGGCAGCTTGGACGCGATGATGCTCGACATGAAAGGCACCTTCGATGACGTGGTGATCGCTCACTCCACGCCCGAAAAGGCTGAGGCGATCTTGCAGAACCAGTTCTACGTGGCGCTGTCATCGGAGTTCTCCGGAACCCAGGAATACATGGCCATGGAAAAGCTCGGCCAGCTGCACAGCGAGGCCGAGGCCCACGGCACCTGGGACCTAATCGTCGTCGACACTCCCCCGGCACGCTCGGCTCTGGACTTCCTCGACGCCCCCGAGCACCTGAGCTCACTGCTGGACGGGCGGTTTCTGCGCCTGCTGCTGCCCCCCGCCCGCGGCCCGCTGCGCCTGATGAGCGCCGGCTTCTCCATGATGTCGGCGGTGATCACCAAGATCCTCGGCGCCCAGATCATCAACGACGTCAAGACGTTCGTCCGGGCGTTTGAGGCGCTCTTCGGTGGATTCCGGCAGCGTGCTACGGCGACATTCCAGCTGTTGTCGTCGCGGCACAGTACCTTCATGGTCGTCGCCACGCCGCAGCATGATGCACTTCGCGAGGCTGCGTACTTCGTCGACCGGCTCACCGAGGAAGGCATGCCAATTTCAGGCATGGTGATCAACCGCGTACACACCAGCGCACTGGCGCTGTCGCCAGAGCGAGCACTCGCCCTCGCCGAGGATCTCGCCGGCACCTCAGCCGCATTGGAGATCGAGGCGCTTCGACGTCACGCCAACCTCATGCGCCTGATTGCAGGCGAAACTCGGCAGATCGAACGCTTTGCTTCGGCTCGCCCGACAGTGGCACAGACCCAGGTTCAGGCCTTGCCGACCGACGTCACCGACTTCTCAGCACTCCGCCGCGTCGGCTCACTTTTGGCCGACAAGGATTGAGAGCTCGAGGACTTGGCTCGGGCCGACGGCTGCTGGTTCGGCTTGCCGAGTAGAACGTCCCTCCATGAGGTGACGTCACTCCGCTGCCGAAGCAACAGCCGCCGCTCCCTTTCGGTCATGCCGCCCCAGACGCCCCATTCGATCCGGTTGTCCAGAGCCTCAGCCAGGCACTCGAAGCGCACTGGGCACCCCGAGCACACCAGCCTGGCTCGTTTCTGATCGGACGCCTCCGGAAAGAGGGCATCTTCCATCCCCCGGCACTTGGCGCGCATGGTCCAGTCTTCACGTTGCACTGCAGGCACGCTGCATCTCCCCCTCGTGAAACTTCGCCGTGCCGGGCATTTCCCCGGCCCATCTGGCACAGCGGTACGACACGCTACGCACGGCCTCTTCGGAATGACTAGATACGAGATCCGATGTTTGCCGTTTTGTGATATTTCGGTGCTTGACAATTGAACCAAAAGCGCTCTCAGGTCAAGATTTGGTATCACTACGTGACTCGGTCGGTGGCTCAGTAGGGGTGGGTCGCTCCCTTAGGCTGGTACTCGTGCCGTTTACGCCGAAGCGCATGGGGAGCCTCGCGTACTCGCTGGTTATGTTCCTCGTCGTCAGTGTCCTGGCCGGTGTTCTGGTCGCAGGGCTGTTCATCCCATTCGCCGGTATGGCGGGGGTGACCAGCAATGCGGCAGCCGCCGAGCTGGAGAGCTTGCCTGCCGAGCTTTCCACACCGGCGCCTGCGACACGCAGCAAAGTGCTCATGGGTAACGGCAAGACGTTGGCGTACTTCTACGACGAGAATCGGATCCCGGTGAAGTTGAAGGACATCTCGCCGATCATGCGGCAGGCGCAGATTGCCATCGAGGATCACCGGTACTACGAGCACGGCGCGTTGGACTTCAAGGGAACCATGCGCGCGCTCGTGCGCAACTCGACTGACGGCGGCGTTACTCAGGGTGGGTCCTCGATTACCCAGCAGTACGTCAAGATGGTGCAGATCGAGCAGTGCCAGGCCAAGGCCGACAGTGAGTGTGTACGCGAGGCGCAGGCGCCCACTGTGGAACGCAAGATTCGCGAATTGCGGTATGCGATCGCGATGGAAAAGAAGTTCACCAAGGACCAGATTCTCGAGCGCTACCTCAACATCGCCTACTACGGCGAGGGTGCGTACGGCGTAGAGGCCGCGGCACGGCACTACTACTCCACCAAGGCTTCCAAGCTCACCTTGCCGCAGGCGGCCATGCTCGCCGGACTGGTGCAGAACCCGGACGCAAACAACCCGGTACGCAATTCCAGTGCCGCACTCGATCGTCGCGACGTCGTCTTGAACCGGATGGCGGAGCTGAAGTTGATCTCGGTGGATCAAGCGCGCGAAGCGAAGAACGCCGGCTTTGATGAAGATCAAGTCAACAAGACCCGAAACGGCTGTGTCGGCACCCGCTACCCGTTCCTCTGCGACTACGTGCGGCGTACCTTGTTGAAGACACCCAGCCTGGGCAAGACCGAAGACGAGCGCGAGAACATGATCAACCGTGGTGGATTGGTCATCCAGACTGCGATTGACCCCAAGACCCAAGATCTCGCCCAGCGGAAGGTCAGCTCGGTCGTCGGGCCACGCGATCCCGTGATCTCAACCATGAACATGATTCAGCCGGGAACGGGCTTGATCATCGCCATGGCCCAAAGCAGGCCGGTGATGGGGAACGAACCGAAGAAGGGCCAGACGTACTGGAATCTTGCTGCCGATCCGGCCATGGGCGGCATTCAGGGTTATCAGGCCGGATCTACCTTCAAGCTCTTTACCCTCGCCGCGGCGCTGGAGAAGGGCATTCCGATCAGTAAGAAATTCCACGCCAAGTCGCCCTTTAACTTCACCGGCCGGCGCTTCACATCCTGCAAGGGACGCGAGCGCATCTGGGACCACTGGGTTGTCAAGAACTCGGTTGGCCACAGCAAGAGAATCGGCATGATGGAAGCCGCGCAGTGGTCGGTGAACACCTACTTCATTCAGCTCGAGCTGGCGACGGGCATGTGCCGGGTCACCAAGATGGCGGAGCGTACTGGTGTCAAGGTGGGGGCGCGCATCGGCCAGCCGCCGTTGGACATCGTCAAGTGGTATCAGGACAAGCCGTCCTTCACCTTGGGCACGGTCGAGGTGAGCCCGCTGTCCATGGCCGAGGCGTACGCGACCTTTGCAGCCCGCGGGATTCATTGCGATCCGATCATCATTTCTAAGATCACGACACGTTCTGGAAAAAATCTTGATGTGCCTGACGCCAACTGCCGACGAGTAGTCGACAAGGACGTTGCCGATGGCGTGAACAAGGTCTTGAAGTCCGTCGTCGACAAGGGCACCGGCAAACGCGCCAAGATCTACGACGGTCGTGACATCGCGGGCAAGACCGGAACGATCAACAGCAACGAGGCGGTGTGGTTTGCCGGCTACACGCCGGAGATCGCCGGCGTCGCGATGATCTCGGTCGACAACACCAAGAAGCCGTTCGTCAAACGCGGTAAGGGATATTTCCGACGCGGTGGTGTCAAGGGTTATCGGGTGCCGTCGACCGGTGTCTTCCTCGAGGGGTCGGGTAGTGGCGACGCCGGGATGAAGATCTGGAAGCCGGTCATGCAGAGGTACTTCCACGAGATTCCGAAGACCGGCTTCAACCAACCACCTCGCAAGATCGACGTCGGCAAGCAGATCAAGGTGCCGAGTCTGAACGGCCTGAGCATTGCGGCGGCAACGCGGAAGTTGGAGCGGATGGGTTTCACGGTCGAGAAGCGGTACAGCTACAGCGACAAGGTGCCGAAGTCTGGCTTCATCGGTTGGTCGCCCGGTTCCGGCTCATGGATCTCCGAGTTCGGCACGATTTATGCCGTGTACTCAAATGGGCGTGATCCCGATGTTGTCGCTAAGGAGAAGGCTGCTAAGAAGAAAGCGCAGGAAAAGAAGAAGCAAGAGCAGCAGACTCCGATCTTCCCGCCGCTCCCGCCTGGTGGTCGCTAACTCTGCCGACTTGTCAGAATCTCAACACCATATTTGGTGCTGAGATTCTGAAATGTCGGTTAATCAGCTCAAATAGAGAGCTGCCGCCGGACCTCGGCCGCGACCACACTGCCGTCGGCTCTTCCCTTGGTTTTGGGCGTTACCTGCGCCATGACCTTGCCTATGCCCTTCATGCCGAGCTCGGCGGCGCCGGTGGAGGCGATGGCGTCGGTGACGATCGCGGCTATTTCCTCTCGGGTTAATGCCTGCGGCAGATAGTCGGCGAGCACTTTGGATTCGGCATGCTCTTTTTCGGCCAGCTCAGTGCGTCCCGCATTGGCGTACGCCTCCTCGGCCTCACGACGCTTCTTGGCTTCTTTGATCACGACGTCGAGCACCTGCTGATCGGAGAGTTCCACCGCCTCCGAGCCGGCCACCTCGGCCTCGGTGATCGCGGTCAGGACCATGCGGATAGTGCCAGACCGAACTTTGTCGCGCTCCTTGATCGCATCTGTCAGGTCGGAGCGGAGCCGGTCCTTGAGGGTGGTTGGTGCATCAGACATGCGATCAAGTGTGGCAGCAGCCGTCACTTGTAGCCTTCTATTTATGTCTGGGAACCGCCGCGCCACTCGTCATCGAATGTCGACCTCGATCGGCAAGGTCGTGCTTCGCGTGGGAGCGGTTGGCGCCGGCTGCCTGGCGTACGCCGGGCTGTATGAGGTCAATGCGTTTCGGCTGCGGCGTGTCATGGTCCCTGTGCTGCCTACCGGCGCACGACCCATTCGAGTGCTTCATGTCTCAGACATCCATATGACGCCGTCTGCGCGCGAGCGGCAGCGCTGGCTCTCCACACTGAGTGCGCTCGAGCCGGATCTCGTGATCAACACCGGCGACAACTTGGCGCACCACGAGGCGGTGCCGTTCGTGCTTGCTAGCTTCGGTCGGCTCCTTGATCGGCCCGGCGTGTACGTCTGGGGCGCGAATGACTACTACGCACCGAAGTTCCGAAATCCGCTGCGCTACTTTCTTGGCCCGAGTCGAAGTCTGCGGCTACCGGAACGCACCTTGCCTTGGCAAGATCTTGGGCGCGGCTTCAAGGAGGCGGGCTGGATCGACGTGACGCATACCCGGGCGTCGTTGGAGATCAAGGGTGTCCGGATCGGTTTCCGTGGCACGGACGATGCCCACATTGATCAAGATCGTTACGCCGATGTCGCCGGACCGATAGATGGCGACGAGATCGATCTCGCGATCGGCGTCACGCATGCGCCGTATCGCCGGGTGCTCGATGCAATGACAGTCGATGGACACGACTTGATCATTGCCGGACACACCCATGGCGGCCAGGTCTGCGTGCCCTTCTACGGCGCACTGGTCACCAATTGTGACTTGGATACTCGGCGGGCGAAGGGCTTGTCGCAGCATCGCGCTGGCGGCCGGACTGCCTGGCTGCACGTTTCGGCCGGTGTGGGGACATCTCCTTATGCGCCGATCCGCTTCGCCTGCCCGCCTGAGGCGACCTTGCTGACCTTGACCGGCATCAGCGGGGCGGATTATGCCGCGTAGTCGCAGCATAATCCGCCCCAATAACGAGAAGAACGTTGCGAACCGGTCCTAGACGATCAGCTAGACTCTCCCAGGCTCGTTGCAGCACGGGGTGTGGCGCAGCTTGGTAGCGCGCTTCGTTCGGGACGAAGAGGTCGCAGGTTCAAATCCTGTCACCCCGACCATGTTTGTCTTACTCGAACCCAGGGCAGAAAAAACGTCGGCCAATACGACTGCCTGATTTTCGCCAGAGGAGCTGCTGTCATTGGCAGGTCCTAGTCTTGTGTCCGTGCGGCTGGAGGCGTTTGATTTTAGCTCCGAGTAGCGCCAGCCGGCCGTACTCAGCTCTACAAGCGCGTTGGTCATGACGGCATCGACGACATTGTGATTATCCAAATAGAGCCGCTCGAAGAACGCGTCGTTCAGGTCTCTTCGTCCAGTGTCAGTTGCTTGCCCATAAAGCTCAGCTGGCTGATGAAGCAACTTCAGGTAGGTCCGCAGGATCTCTGCACCAACCGCAAGCTGTTGCCCGGTTTCCTTCAGCCCCTCCTCGGCGCGCTCGCGATCAATCTGGATGCGCCGCAGGCGCGCGTGAATCTTGTCTTGCGGCAGCTTGGAGTCGGTTGCCAAGTCCAGTAACCGCTCTTCCTTGACGTCGAGCGCCCGCAATTGCTTGCGGTAGCCGTCATGCAGGTCGCGAATCGTCTGCTGCTTCTCGCGCATGACGTCTTCGATTAGCGCGGCGGTCTCTGCCAGGAAGTCTTCCTCGAGTCGCAATCCTCCGTAATAGCGGGCAACGGCATCCTCGACGAGAGCTACGGGCAGGTAAGGGAGGTTACACACTCGATCCTGGCGCCCACGGCACAGGTAGTAGGGGAACGTTCCGCCGCGGCCCTTCGCCTCAACGTAGATCAGCCGGCTGGTTCGGCCAGCCTTGCGGCAGCGGTCGCAAAAGAGCAAACCCTTGAGGTAGTGAAACAGGACGCGGTCCCGCTGACCTGAAAGTGAACGCCGATCCATGACCTGCTGCACCCGATCGAACAGTTCATGGCTGATGATTGCCGGATGCCGGCCCGGATAAATCTCTCCCTTGTAGACGACCACGCCGGTGTAGTAGGGATCGCGCAGCATCCGGTGCAGCTGGCTGGCGGCGAGCGGTTGGGCGGGCGTTCTCCGTGACGGACGCGTCGTCAACCCCATGTCCGCCATGGTGGCGTGCAAGCGCTCAATCGAGTACTCGCCTGTGGCATATAGCTCCCAAGCGGTCCGCACCAGCGGCGCTCGCTCTTCGTCGAGGCCGATGGTGTTTACCAATCGGCCTTCGTGCTCAACGCGAATGTTCTTGTAACCCAGCCGCGCCCGGCCGATAGTGCCACCGTTTTCGGCCTTGTGATGCATCTTGATCTTGATGTCCTCGCCGCTCATACGGACTTGGACCTCATTGATGATGTCGGTCACAGCCTCCATGGCGTCGGCCATGATCCCCTCGCCAAAGTCTTCTTTGGCGGAGACGAGTTTGATCTCCATCCGCTCCAAGCGCCGCTTGGTGAGCACTGCGTCGTCAAGGTTGCGAAAGGCTCGTGAACGCATGTAGATGATCACGAAGTCAATGTGAGGATTGTCGGCGAGGTAGGCCAGTAGCTCACGAAAGACTGGCCGTTTCTCAATCGTTTGAGCCGAGTTGCCTGGCTCAACGAACTCCTTGACGACGGCGGCACCCATGTCGCGTGCTTTCGATAGGCAAAGTTCCCGCTGGGTTGCGATGGAGTTGCCGTCCGGATCAATGTCGGCCGCGGTGTCCATCTGGCGCTTCGACGAGACCCGCAGGTAGATCACGGCCTGCGGCTCTGGCGTGCAAGGCATGTGGGTGTCAATCCCCATCTCGACGATCAGCCGCCGGCCCTGCTCCTCTGCCAACAAGATCGGCTAAACCAAGGCGAAACGTCCAGTGCCAGCCGAGAGAACCCGCTAGGTTACCGCCTATGAGTGCTCGGGGGCGTTTTGTGTCGTGTCTGGCAATTGCGGTCGTAGCTCTGGCTGGCTTTGTGACGGTTGGGGCATTGCCCGCTGCGGGAGCCGCCAGTGTTGTTGAGTACGTCGCGCTGGGCGATTCCTACGCCGCAGGATGGGGCGCTGACGCGGCTGACCCCGAAGATCCCTGCCAGCGAAGTGAGCTGGGCTATCCAGCATTGCTTGACGCTCAAGAGCGCATCGATCTAGGGGCCAGTGGCAATGCCACATGTAAGGGCGCAACAACCTCCGTAGTGATCAACACTCAACTGTCGGCGCTGAATCGACATACGCGGCTGGTGACTCTGACGGTTGGGGGTAACGATTTGCATGTCGCTGATGTGGCAGCCACATGTACCACCCCTGGAGTGACGGCCGCCCAATGCATAAATGAGATCCAGAGTGCGGTGGCACCCGCGAACTTGCAGGCGCTTGACGACGCTCTCATCGACCTGTATGGCGAGGTGGCAGAGGCCGCGCCCGACGCGCAAATCGTGGTGACGGGCTATCCGCACCTGGCTGATCCTGCTGCCGGCAATCCGATCATCACCGCACTTAACGCAGCAACGGACCAACTGAATGCGACCATCAAGCATGCTGTCACCGTCGCACAGAACGCCGATGTCGATATCGCGTACGTTGACGTGGCCGCAGAGTTTGCGGGACATGGCATTTTGAGCCCTAAACCTTTCATCAACCCGCCCGGTACCGAGGCTGCTTTTCACCCGAATGCCCTCGGCTACAGCGTATATGCCACTGTCATCGCTGACGCACTGCCAAGGGGATGGGTAGATAAATCATCAAGAACCGTGGCCAGTTCCTAAGCGGGCAGCCGTGATGGCCGGATTGCCTCCGTCTGGGGCCGCCTGAGCCTGTTCAGCCTGGTCGTGCGCGTGCGCCCGTTCGAGACACACCCAGGCAAGATCGGCGAGGGCGGCAGGCGCCACTACCTCATCCGCGCCATCCCATACCAAGATCCCCAGCAAGAGGCTCAGCGGCTAAAGGCGGTGCACGAGGCTCGGGTCAAGATCGTCCCTCAGGTCTGAGAAGTAGGTCGGTCAATCAAGCCAGCCTTCGCGGCGCTGCTTGCGCCTCAACGGCGAGCGTGCATCATGAACAACTTATGTGTGTCGCACAAGTCTTGGCCACCAAGCCGTCCTTCTGTCGCTACGCTGCCTGAGCGCGATCGGCTGGCAGCGCCACAGGTCACTCAATCAGGAGGATGCACATGCCCTTAACGGAAAGCCGCAAAGCAAGACATCTGGTGGCAGGGGCCACAATACTTGCACTGGCTTCAGCCGTGGCGGTCGCGACCGCTGCGTCTGCCTCCGCTGCTCCGCCTCATGGACAGCCAGATTTCGAACCCTTTGTCCTACCGGCGGACCAAGCCTGCGCTGGCTTCGATCTGAGTTTAGGCCGCATTGAAGACAAGCGGGCAATCAATGAACTTCACAATGGGGTGCTTATTGAGGCAGGCAATGGCTGGAACTTGACATTTACGAACCTCAACAATCATAAAGAAATAATGTTGCCTTCCAATGGGTCGGTCATGAAGACCACATTCACTTCAAGTGACACCAGGACAGTTCAGGCCACCGGAAACAACATTGTGATTCTCTTCCCGACCGACACGCCGGCAGGGCCTTCGACAAAGCTCTACACAGGACGGATTGTCTACACCGTTGCCCCTGGTGAGGTCTTCACTGTGCAGAGCACCAGTGGTCGAACAACAGATATCTGCGCGCTCCTCGCATAGCTTTCCTCTGGGTCGTCTGAGGGCCACTCCTATCCTCCGACGCGAAGCGCACGCACGCCGGACCGGGCAAGCTGGCCATCGAAAATCCAGAGATGCCGCTTTGGGCCGCGCTGAGTCCGAGTATGGCCGATCCGGTCGACGGATCCCCACGCGCGGGAAAGATCCAGGGCAGAACCGCTGGCACGAGTCAAGAAACCCCTGGGGACCCTCTTGGCTTTCGCCGTGTCTTTTGCGGCTTCCGGCGTAACGGGCCTCCGGTTGGGATAGCCTGCCGTCTCGAGCGCCAGGAATGCGGTGCTCCATGGAAGCCCCGGCTGGAGAGCGCGGGGTTATTTCGTTCAAATCTTGGGGGTCTTATGAAACGCTTTGTTACACGTGCCTTGATTGTCATGGTGGCGATTCTTGGCATCGTGCTCGCCCAGGTTGCCCCGGCATCGGCCACCGCGTCGAAAAAGTTGCCTAGCATCCTCGGGGCGTTCTGGACGGAAGTACTTGAGACTCCGAGCGCCCAGAATTCCTTCGGCAGCGGCGGTGCCGCATTTGCGTGCTGGGAGCTCCATCCCAACATCGTGTCGCCGGGTGCGCCCGCGGGCGTCGAGTCCTGCACAGTGAAGCCAGGCACCAAGATCTTCGTGTCAATCTCATGGGAGTGCAGTACGGTTCCTGGAGATCACTTCGATTACGGAACCGACGAAGCCGACCTGCGGCAATGCGCCCGCGACCATGACCTACAAGACCCGCCCACCTTCACCGTCGACGGCAAGTCCGTGACAGTGACCGAGGTGGAGACACCCGAGGAGAGCTTCTTCCTGCCCGTGGGCAACATTTTCGATTTGCCGCCAACGGGGACGACGCCGGAGCGGTTCGTGGCGCACGGCTGGGTCGCTCTCTTAAACCCGCTGACGCCTGGGACCCACACGATCGTGCTCAGCGGCACTGCTACCCCCGGCGGGACGATCACGACGACGATCGTTGTCACGCCGGGCCACTAGCGGATTACCGACACCGCCCAGCGGTCACGACCCGCGACGGAAGCCGCATCACTGGCCGATTCGCTTCAGATAGTGGAATTCCCCGGCGCATCCGGCTCGATGGAAAAGCACCTAGGTTAGGTGTCGTAACCGGCGATATCGTTTCGGATGTGGCATACGTCCTCCGGGGTTGTCCGATGGAGGTGGCCACTGGCCACTCCATCTAGCGGCGACCGGGGTAGATCGGGCAGGCGTGTCCGCATCCCATCGTGATCACGAGCTCGGCAGCCCGCACAACTTCGTCGGTGAGGGGTTTTGGGAACTCCGCGACCACAGGGACACCGATCTCGTCCAGGACCTCACCACCATTGGGTCTACCTGCTCGAATGGGCATGAGGCAGCACTCTTCGGAGGTGATCTTTGCCCTAGCCCACCCGGATGTCAGCGCGCTGACGCGGCTGGTTAGCGTCATCTTCGTGTGGACGCTCTCACACCTGATGGAACTGCCTGGGGGAGGGTTCCGCATGGGCTCGCAGCAGTTCTATCCCGACGAGGGGCCGGTTCATGTCGAGCATGTTGAGCCTTTTGCGATCGAGCAGCATCCCGTCACTAATGCCCAGTTTTCAGAGTTCGTTTCCGATACCGGTTACGTGACGGTGGCCGAGCGGCCGCTGGATCCAGTGCTGTTTCCCGATCTTCCGGCCGATGGTCTTGAGCCGGGTGCTTTGGTGTTTAGCCCGACGGCTGGACCGGTCGACCTGAGCGATTGGCGGCAGTGGTGGCGTTGGTCGGTGGGCGCGGACTGGCAGCATCCGTTCGGGCCTGGGTTAAGCATCGGGGAAAAGGCCGATCACCCGGTGGTGCAGGTTTCCTATGATGATGCGGAGGTGTACGCGAACTGGGCGGGTCGGCGGCTTCCGAGCGAGGCGGAATGGGAGTACGCCGCGCGAGCGGGCAGCACTACGACGTACGCCTGGGGTGAGGAGGTCAGGCCGGATGGCCAGTTAATGGCCAATACCTGGCAAGGCCACTTCCCGTACTACAACACCGGCGCTGCCGGCTGGATCGGCACCTCTCCTGTCGGATCGTTTCCAGCCAATGGTTTCGGCCTGAGCGACATGATCGGCAATGTCTGGGAGTGGACGACAACGACCTATCAGACGAGGCATGCCGTGACATCGCCTTGCTGTGGCCCCTCGCCGACGGCCGCGCCGGCCGCCGATCCGACGATCCGCAAGGCGCTGAAGGGTGGATCGCATCTGTGCGCGCCGGACTACTGCCTTCGATACCGCCCTGCGGCGCGATCGCCGCAGTCGCTGGACACCTCGACGACCCACATCGGCTTTCGGTGTGTGGTGAGCCTCTGAGCTTTCGCGATCATCAGCGGCAGAGAGTTCCCGCTCGATCGTTTCGGGCGGCAACAGGGTTTGGGGCCGGCCACGAAACTCAATGATCAACAGCGCAACCAAGTACTGCGAGCGTGAAGCCGATGATCACCCTTCAGTCGGGCGATCCCAGAAGATCAGCGCCAACGCCGTCATGACGATCACGCTGATGTGCAGTAGCCGCTTGTCAGGTTATGACCCAACTCCCAACGGGCCGGGTACGAAAACCCGGCCTTACGCGCGGAGGCTCCATCACGGCCACCGCGTTCGAGGATGAAGTGGCGGCGGCATGGAGGGAGATGGTGTCGGCCATTTCCGGCTCCGTTGATCACCACGGACGTCGACGGCCCCATGCGTACGCGTCGGCTGGATCGTGGCGCCGAACTCTGATCGCCGGCACGTGACCCTGTGCGCAGCGCTGGCCGCTGCCCTAACTCAGATCCCATTTTGAGCCGCAATCGGCGTCGAAGAGAGTTACGCAGATCTCACCCGGCTCGGGTGAGGCGTTGCCGCGGTGCTGCGTGGCACGTTTGTGCCAACGGAGGCCGCAGCGGTTGGGGCGCGCGTTCCGCCGAGACCGGCAGGAACTGAAATCGGTCCGGGCGAACGCGCCTGCGACTTGGAACTGCTGAGCCTTCGAGACCACCCATCTGGAGGAACCCATGAGTCCCGACCGACATGCACGCACGATGTTGCCCATCCCTCACCGGCCATCGTTCGGTCTGACGACCTATGACGCGAAGGATCCGGACACCTCGTACCCGCCGATCGAGCCCTTGGTTCCGCCGGAGGGTGCGCCGAATGTTTTGATCATCTTGCTGGATGATGTTGGGTTCGGCGCAGCGAGCACCTTCGGTGGTCCGTGTCGTACGCCGACAGCGGATCGGCTGGCGGCGGGCGGTTTGATGTACAACCGTTTTCACACGACTGCATTGTGTGCGCCGACGCGGGCTGCGTTGCTGTCGGGCCGTAATCACCATTCGGTGGGGATGGGCAGCATTACCGAGACCGCAACGTCGGCTCCAGGCAACAGCTCGTTGCGTCCGAACACCAAGGCGCCGCTGGCGATGACGTTGAAGCTGAACGGGTATTCGACCGCGCAGTTCGGTAAATGCCATGAGGTGCCGGTGTGGCAGTCGTCGCCGATGGGCCCGTTCGACGCGTGGCCCTCGGCTGGGGGCGGTTTCGAGACGTTCTACGGGTTTATCGGTGGCGAGAACAATCAGTGGGATCCGGCGCTGTATGACGGTACGACGCCGGTGGAGCCGCCCGCGACCCCTGAAGAGGGCTATCACCTGACCGAGGATCTGGCTGATCGGGCGGTCTCTTGGATGCGTCAGCAGAAGGCGTTGATGCCGGAGAAGCCGTTCTTTGTGTATTTCGCCCCGGGTGCAACGCATGCCCCGCATCACGTACCGAAAGAGTGGGCCGACAAGTATGCCGGTGCGTTCGCTGACGGGTGGGATGTGCAGCGGGAGCGCACGTTCAGCCGGCAGAAGGAGCTGGGGGTCATTCCCGCCGACGCTGAACTCACCGCCCGACACGTCGAGATTCCGGCGTGGGATGAGATGCCTGATGACCTGAAGCCGGTGCTGGCGCGTGAGATGGAGGTGTACGCCGGCTTCTTGGAGCACGTCGATTATCACGTGGGCCGGCTGGTTGATGCGATCGATGACCTCGGGGTTCTCGACAACACGATCGTCTACTACATCATCGGCGACAACGGCGCCTCCGCCGAGGGCACTCTGAATGGCGCCTTCAATGAGTTGGCCAACTTCAACGGCATGGCCGCCCTGGAGACCCCGGAGTTCATGTTGAGCAAGGTGGAGGAGTTCGGCTCACCGAGCTCCTACAACCACTATGCGGTCGGCTGGGCGTGGGCGATGGATACGCCGTTCCAGTGGACCAAGCAGGTCGCCTCGCATTGGGGGGGCACCCGCAACGGCACGATCGTGCATTGGCCGAACGGGATCGAGGAGCGCGGTGGCCTGCGCTCGCAGTTCAGCCATGTGATCGATGTGGCGCCGACGATTCTGGAGGCGGCAGGCCTCCCCGAACCCGCCATGGTGAACGGGGTGCAGCAGTCGCCCATGGAGGGCACCAGCATGCTCTACAGCTTCAATGAGGCGGATCAGCCGGAGCGCCACGATCTGCAGTACTTCGAGATGTTCGGCAACCGTGGCATCTACCACAAGGGCTGGAGCGCGGTGACCAAGCACCGTACGCCGCGGGTTATGGTCGGCCGGCCGCCGGCGTTGGATGATGACGTCTGGGAGCTTTATAACGGCACTGATTACAGCCAGGCTCGCAACCTGGTGGCCGAGCGGCCCGAGATGCTGGCCAAGCTGCAACGGCTCTGGTTGATCGAAGCCACCAAGTACAACGTGCTGCCGATTGACGACAGGGGAGCGGAGCGGCTTGAGCCGTCGATGGCGGGCCGACCGACTTTGATTCGCGGCGACTCGCAGCTGTTCTTCCCTGGCATGGGACGACTGTCGGAGAACAGTGTGGTGAGCATCAAGAACAAGTCGTTCTCGGTCACCGCCGAGATAGCTGTACCCGACGCCCGCGTCGACGGTGTGATCATCGCGCAAGGCGGCCGATTCGGCGGTTGGTCTGTTTATACGAAGGCTGGAAAGGCCAAGTTCGTCTACAACGTGCTCGGCATCCAGGAGTTCACCACCGAGTCAGATGCGGCCATTCCGGCCGGCACCCATCAGATACGCGTGGAATTCGCGTACGACGGTGGTGGGCTGGCCAAGGGCGGCAACGTCACGTTGTACTACGACGGCACAGAGGTCGGTGCCGGCCGAGTCGGTGCCACGCAGCCGATGATCTTCTCGGCCGACGAGACCACCGACATCGGTTACGAGTCCGGTACCACGGTCACCTCCGACTACACCGCGCGCGACAGCCGGTTCACGGGCAAGATCAACTGGGTGCAGCTCGATCTTGGCAAGGATGATCATGACCACTTCATTGATCCCGAGGAACGGCTCCGCATCGCCATGGCCAGGCAGTAGCGAAAATCGGATTACGTCAAAGACATCACCATGTCAAATCACAGCAGGGAGTGGCTCCGGCTGGAACTCAACTCGACTCTCAAGTTCCATAAGGCAGCGCGGCACCAATTGGCGGTCATTACAGCGGTCGATCCGTTTTGCGGGCCCGCCGTACGTGGCTACGCATGCCTTGAGCGCGGTGCAGTGCCGCTCAGCACCAAAGGCGGCGATCCCAAGTGCCAAGAGGAATTAGCCCAGAGATTTCCGTCCCTTGATACGGCGCGCAAGATCATCCGTCAGCTGGCAAGATCATCACGGCGGCAGCGTGGAATACCAAGAACACGTGACTCTTGACCCACAGACATCGGCAGCGTGTCCACGGACGCCCTCAAATGTCAACATGTCCTTGAAATAGGGGTGCCACACTTAGGCGTATTTGGGTGGACAAACCCAAATACGGTCAAAATGGCGGTCAGACCCATAGCCAAACTAAGCGATGAGGCCGACCGCACGAATGGCCCAGTAATGGGCCGCGTCTTCTTGCGAAACCCAAGAAGAGCCCATCAACGATTCTTGGTAGACCTTTTATCTGAAGCGATGTGGGTTGTTGTCGATTCTGAATTGTCCAAGACGAGGACGGCGATTGGCGCATAGCCGGACTGCCGAATCACGGCCATTGCGGTCAGCAGCGAGGTCCAGACGTCGGGTCCGGGGATGGTGAGATGCAACTCCACTTGCCCCTTGGCATCTATGGTCACGGCGGGCTCGAACTCAAAGAGGCGGTGACCTGGGTTTCCGGCGAGGTCGGCGATGAAGTCGTCACGGATAACAAACTGGTCGAACTTGGCCCGCACCTCATAGCCACGCGCCGGCGGCATGCCGGGGCTCAGCACGTCCGGGTCGTCCCATGCGGTCATAGCCGTCTATTTCCGGATCGCGTCTGTGTCATGCCGACTCGCGCGCCTCGGTGGGGTGGGCGGTGTGGACCATGGCTTTGAGGGAGTTGCGGTCTATTCGGCTGATCGTCAGGGCACGTTCGGTCTCTTCGAGAGCAAAGCGATGGGTGATGACGTCGGTGACGTTGATCGCGCCGTTGCTGATCAGCTGGAGTGCCAGCGGATAGGTGTTGGCGTATCGGAATACGCCGGTCACAGAGAGCTCACGTCCCTGCACGAGGGCTACGTCCAACGTCACGGTGTCGGCCCCCATCCCCACCAAGGCGACCCGGCCGGCCGGGGCCAGCGCTCGCATTCCCTCGGTGAGTGCGGCGGGTGCGCCGGAGCATTCCAGCAGCACGTCGAACTCCTCCTCAAGCTGGGTTCCAGCCTGCGCGGTCCGCAAGCCGAGGTCGCGTGCCCGAGCAAGCCGGAAGTCGCTTAGGTCGGTGATCACCGTGGTCTCGGCGCCCAGCGCGCGCACAACCTGGCCTGCGAGGAGCCCGATCGGGCCGGCGCCGGTGATCAGAACCCGGTCCCCTCCGGTTACGGCGCTCTTGCGGGCAGCCCAGATGCCAACCGAGACCGGTTCAGCCATCGCGGCCTGTTCAGCCGTCAGCCCAGGCGGGGCAGGATGGGCGAAGCTGGCGTCAATGGTCACGTAGCGGCTGATCGACCCGTCCACGGGCGGAGTGGCGAAGAAGACAACCCGCGGGCAGAGGTTGTAGCGGCCCTGCAGGCATTGCGTGCAGGTTCGGCACGGGACGCCCGGCTCAAGCGCAACGAGCCCGCCGACCCTGTTCCGGTCAACGCCGTCGCCGACATCGACCACCGTCCCGGCGGACTCGTGACCGATGATCATCGGATCACGCACGACATACTCGCCGATGCGACCGTGCTCGTAGTAGTGGACATCTGAACCGCAGATCCCGATGGCAGCAATTTCGACCAACACCTGACCGGGGGCCAGTTTCGGGACCGGCCGGTCCTCGATCCGCACATCGTGCGGTCCATACAACACTGCACTGGGGTTTAACATCCGCGTCTCCTTCGACATGTAGACGACGGGCGCCTCGGGCAGGGAGGACGCCGCTGGTCCTGAAGCCTAGATACGGTTTTGGACCGCCTCTAGCGCCTGAGAAGGCAACTACTGATACTTTCTTGCACAGTCTCACCATCTTGATGCTCGCCTGACGTGATACAAAGACAAGAATGGTGCGTATGCGGAAATCAGTCGTTCAAGCGCGCCGAGTCGTCGGACAGCCTGCCGCCCGTGAGCTCGTGCCGACCATGCCTGGCACATCGGCCCGCTGGCACATGCATGACTACCCCGGCCCCTACTGCCGCTGGCACTACCATCCCGAGTTCGAGATCCACCTGATCCAGCACGGGACCGGCCGGTCCATCGTCGGAGACCACATCGGCCGCTTCACGGCTGGAAACCTCGTCCTGGTCGGTTCGAACCTGCCACACGACTGGATCAGCGATGTCAGCGACGGCGAGCACATCACCAACCGGGATGTCGTCTTCCAGTTCCACCCGCAGTGGATCCGTGACTGCCAGCAACTATTACCTGAGCTGCGAGCCGTCGACCCCCTTCTTGATCGAGCCGCCCGCGGCATCGAGTTCAGCGGCACCACAGCAGCGGCTGCCGCCTCGGAGTTGGTTGCGATCGGCGACAGCGCTGGAATCGACCGCCTCCACCACATTCTGGGCCTGCTCGATAGCCTCAGCGCCGCCCCACCCGAGGAAGCCCAACTCTTGGCCCGCCCCTGGATACCGCCCCTGGACAAAGGCGGGACCGACGACCTTATCGACGACGCGCTCAAATACATCTTCACCAACAGCGCACGCGAGATCACACTGGCCGACGTCGCCGCCCGAGCCGCGATGTCTGAATCCAGCTTCTCCCGTTACTTCCGCCGAGCAGCCGGCCAGAGCTTCAGCGACACCGTCCGCAAACTGCGGCTCGCGCACGCCTGCCAGCTGCTGGAGAACACCGACGAACCCATCTCCGCAGTCTGTCATCGAACCGGCTATCAGAATCTCTCCAACTTCAATCGCCAGTTCCGCCGGGAATACGGCATAACCCCCGGCCAATACCGCCGACTAAACCAAGACCCAGAAGTCGTAATAGCCGGATCGAACCCCGCCCAACCCCAACGCTGAAGCCGCCCAAAGAGGACCGCATCACCGCAGATATCACCATCCAGCCGCGCGATTCGCTGGTTCCGCTGGCCGTTCCCTGCGGACGAGTTTGAGTTCGAGGGCGACGCGGCCATCGATCCGTTCGGCAACCTGCGGATCCGGTTCGAGGTGAATCCAAGGTCATCAGCCAAGTGCACTACGGCTCACCGGAACGCCGGTCTCGGTACGGACGATTCGGGCTCGTGCTTGCTCGCTCGGATGAGGTCGGCGGCGCGTTCGGCGATCACGACGGTCGGCGCATGAGTGTGGCCGCGGATGATCCGGGGCATCACTGAGGCGTCCACCACCCGCAACCCATCCAGGCCGCGGACTCGCAGCTCACAGTCCACCACCGCGGCATCGTCACTTCCCATGCGGCAGGTGCCGACAGGGTGGAATGCCGTCTCGGCGTGTTCTCGAACGAACGTCGCCAGCTTCGCATCATCGACTTTGCCAGGCCAGGGAGCCATGGGCTCGCCGACGAAAGAACGCAGCGCAGCGGTATCGAACAGCCGCTCGGCGATACGCAGGCCAGCAACAAGACCGTGCAGGTCCGACTCGGCAGTGAGGTAGCCCGGGTCGATGACCGGCGGCTCCGCCGGGTCGGCACTGGCAAGACGGATGTCGCCGTGGCTGGCCGGTTGCAGAAGCTCCACCGCCAAGGTCACCCCGTGGGCCGGTGGGGGCGTCAGTCCCTCGCCCAGTACCGGCACGGGAAGCCAGACAAGCTCAATATCGGGGGCGGCCAGAGCTGGGTCGGTGCGTATGAAGGCGACCGCCTCGTTCACGCTGGAGGTGAGCATCCCGCGACGCAAGAATATGAATCGGGCGAGCTGGGCCCTCGAGTCGGCCGCGAAAAGTGTGACCGGCTTCGGGCAGTGCACGGTGAGTGCGCAGGCCAGGTGATCCTGCAGATTCGCACCAACCCCGACCAGCTCGTGGCGGCCTCGTGCTCGGTAATGCCGCTCCGAGCGACTCGACACCGGCAGCGCGAAGCTGCTCGGGATCGCCGATGCCTGAGAGCATGAGCAGCTGGGGCGAGTTGACAGCGCCGCCGCTAAGGATCACCTCGCCAGAGGCGGTCACTTGCTGGGTCACGCCGGCCGCATCCCGGTACTCCACGCCGGTGGCACGTGTCCCGTCGAACAGAATCCGCTGGGCGTACGCCGCGGTGAGGACGGTCAGGTTGCGTCGCCGTCTGGCGGGGTGCACGTACGCGTCCGCGGCACTGTTCCGCAGCCCGCGGCGCTGGGTCACCGGAGCCGGCGAGAACCCGGTGTTGGATGGCTCGTTCAGCTCCTCGAGGCGGTGCAGGCCCAACTCGGCGCAAGCCGGCCAGGAACGCCATTGTCGTCGGATTCGGGTGCGCAGCTCAGTGATGAACCGTCGCGCCGGCCCACGGAGCGGCTGTCCGGACCGACGGACCCATCTCGACTATGGGATTCACATGTGGGAGAAGGATTCGCAGCCGACGGTTCAGTTAGCCCCAGGGGATCTTGATCATTACTCGTCATCAGGCTTCCCCGGCTGGCGCAAACATGCGTCCCTCTGGGTCTAGCCGTGCGAGCAAGCGCTCGCAGATTCGGGAGAGTTGGGTGATCTGGGCCGGTGTCAAAGCATCGACCACGTAGTACCGGACCGTCGACACGTGGCCCGGCGCAGCTCGGACCACCTTCCTCCATCCGGCGGCGGTCAGCGTTGCGTTCGTCGCGCGCCGGTCGTCAGCGCACTGCGTTCGCTCGACGTACCCATGGGCCTCCAAGCGGGACACGACGCGCGATAGCCGCGGAAGCGTTGAGTTGGTCTGAGCGGCCAGTGCGGTCATCCGCAGCGTGCGGGCGGGCGCCTCGGACAGCATGGCCAGCGTGAAGTAATCGAAATGCGTCAGGTTCTCGTCGCGCGTCAGTTGGGTGTCGAGGACACCGGGAAGCAGCTCGACGACTGCTGCGAATCTGACCCAAGCCCGCCGCTCCTCGGCGGTCAGCCACCGCGTCTCATCCATAGGCCGAGGCTACCCGAAAACTTGTAGCTACAAGTAATGCCTGCTAAATTATTTGTACCTACAACCAATCAGACATCTACCTGCAAGGAGGCTTAGGACAAGGCATGACGAATGTGACTATCTTCGGAAGCGGCAACATGGGCACCGCGATCGCCAAGGTTCTCAGCGACGGCGGCGCCACGGTTGACCACATCGGCAGCTCGGACACCGACAAGACAATCAGCGGTGACATCGTGATCTTGGCCGTGTACCACCCGGCCGTCCAGGACATCCTCAACCGGTACTCCGATCAGTTAGCCGACAAGATCGTCGTCGACGTCACGAATCCCCTCAACCTTGAGACGTTCGACTCCCTTGTTGTCCCAGCCCACAGCTCGCACGCGGCGGAGCTCGCCACCGCACTGCCGTCCTCGCGTGTGCTCAAGGCTTTCAACACCACCTTCGCCCCGACCCTCGATATCAAATCGGTCGGACCGAACAAGACCACTGTGTTGGTAGCGGGTGATGACGCCGAGGCCAAGTCCGCTTTCATCGACGCGATCACAGCCGGCGGCCTTGACGCCATCGATGCGGGCCCACTCGATCGGGCTCGAGAACTGGAGGCTTTGGGCTTGCTGCAGATAACCCTCGCAAGCGCCGGAAAGATCAGCTGGACCGGAGGCTTCGCCCTTGTGAAGTAGAAGCTACGTTCAGGGATCTAGCCCAGAGTCGCGCTTGGGTCCTGTGCAATGGCGCTCCCGTGGCCGTCTGCTCTCGTCCTCGGTGAATGTCGGCTCAATGAACCCTGCGGCTCGGGCAAGCTGAAGGCCTGAGCACCTCCTCGGGCGCGCAGCCCGCATCCTGTTGCTTCGCGATTTACAGAGGCGCTGAGACCCGTGGGCCTAAAACGCTTGCATCTTTTCGGCAGGGTATTTGTCGAAGCCTTCAGCCGCTGCGTTAGGGCATGAGGATAAAGCATCGTACGCTGCTGGCGCTGATGGCGATCATGGTGCTGGCGGGATGCGGTGGGCCAAGTGTGGAGGTCGCGCCGGCCGCCGTGCCGGGGATCCCCGTATCGCATGAGCCGCCCCGGCCGCCACACATTCCGCGGTGGAAGCCGTACAAACCTCCAGTCGAGTGGCCGGCCGAGGGCGCGGCTGCCTTCGAGGTACGAAAGCAGCGCCGGCTGAGCGACCTCGAGCAGCGGTACGCGGAAGTCTCTCTGATTCCCTACGCCTGCAAGGCTAAGAACGTATGGGAGCTGTCGCAGGCCGCGAGCGTGGTAGACGCGGCAAAGCAGTTCGTCTCCAACTTCGGGGTCAATCCCGCCCTCGCGCTTCGCGTGGTCCAAGTGGCGAGGGACATGGAAAACCAGTCGGCTATCGAACCGATTAGCCAAGCCGCCGTGTTGGCGCTCTGCGAGGCTATGGAGCATGAGGCCGGTAGCGGCTAACCCGAGCAGCACAATGAAATAGGCGGAGTCGAACCAGCGGCACCCCCTGCGCGGGCAGCAGCGAGCCTAAGTCACGAGCCGATTGGTTGCAGTTCGC
>Ga0307416_100000252_pt1 | contig 28542 bp, 22 predicted proteins | sample DK1Cmetagenome_2_FD_203821 | JGI IMG/M metagenome (GOLD analysis project Ga0307416, IMG submission 203821) | Maize rhizosphere microbial communities from greenhouse at UC Davis, California, United States - DK15-C-3 | ecosystem: Host-associated > Plants > Roots > Rhizosphere > Soil | place...
ATGGGCAGGACATCTGGGTATTCAGCTACTCGACAAAGTGGTCGATATCGTAAAGAAAAGCAATAGCACGCTCATCTTCACCAACACTCGTTCATTTGCAGAGATATGGTATCAACGCATGCTTGACATGGCGCCCGAGTTCTCCGGACTGATGGCCATGCATCATGGTTCCATTAGTCAGGAACTGCGCAACTGGGTTGAAGAGCAGCTTCACGAAGGCAAGTTGAAGGCTGTTGTTTGTACGTCAAGCCTTGATTTGGGTGTTGACTTCCGACCGGTGGAAACCGTCATACAAATAGGTGGCCCCAAAGGAGTAGCGCGTTTCCTTCAGCGCGCGGGAAGGAGCGGGCATCAGCCCGGCGCTACCAGCCGGATCTATTTCGTGCCGACTCACTCACTTGAGCTTATTGAGGCCGCGGGACTGCGCGAAGCCATGCGCCGCAATATCGTAGAAGATCGGGTGCCCTATATCCGTTCTTTCGATGTGCTCATACAGTACCTTCTCACTCTCGCAGTATCAGACGGATTCAATGCTGACGAAATTTATAAGGAGATCACGGGCACTTTCAGTTACTCGAGCGTATCGGAAGATGAGTGGATCTGGATTCTTAATTTTCTCACCACCGGGGGCGATTCTTTGAAGGCGTATGATGAATACCGGAAGGTCGTTATACGCGACGGCTTGTATAAGGTTGAGAACCGCGCAATGGCGATGAGACATAGGCTCTCCGTTGGCACCATCGTAGGCGACACGTCACTGTATGTGAAATTCGTTTCAGGAAAATATCTCGGCACGATTGAAGAAAGTTTCATCTCAAGATTAAATCCCGGTGACGTGTTTTGGTTTGCAGGCAAGAGCCTTGAGCTGGTGCGTATAAAGGACATGGAGGTGCATGTGAGGAAATCAACCCGCACAAAGGGTGTGGTGCCTTCGTGGATGGGTGGAAGGATGCCGTTGTCATCGCAGATGAGCGCCATGATCCGCCTGAAAATTGATGAAGCGGTAAGGGGAGAAGCTCACGATGAAGAAATGAAGTTTCTCAAACCGCTCTTTGATCTTCAAAACCAACGATCTCATTTGCCGGCTGCCAGTGAATTTCTTATTGAGTACTTTCAGAGTACCGAGGGACATCACGCCATCCTGTATCCGTTCGAGGGAAGGTTTGTTCACGAAGGAATGGCAGCCCTCGTGGCGTACCGGATCTCCCAGATTACGCCCATCACTTTTTCCATTGCAATGAATGACTACGGATTCGAGCTGTTGTCTGATCAGCCCATTCCAATTGAAGAAGCGGTGGAAACAAACATGCTGGGCGTTGACAATCTACTGGCAGATATCCAGGCCAGTATCAATTCCATCGAGATGGCTCGCCGGAAGTTCCGTGATATCGCAGCGATCAGTGGACTCGTCTTCAAAGGTTATCCTGGTAAACCGGTTAAGGACCGGCACCTTCAGTCGTCCTCGCAATTGTTTTTTAATGTTTTTCATGATTATGAAGCCCACAACCTTTTGTTGCGTCAGGCCTATGAGGAGGTTATGGATTTTCAGCTGGAAGAAGCGCGCCTTCGGGCCGCCCTTCAACGCATCAGTCATCAGAAGATTATCATTACCTATCCCGAAAAGCCTACACCGTTTGCATTTCCTATCATAGTTGACGGCATGCGTGAGAGGCTGACCAGCGAAAAGCTCGAAGACCGGATCAAGAAGATGGCCCTGCAGTATTCAACTGACAGCTGACGGGGACACATCCGGGGAGCCTTGTTATCGGAAAGCAAAGGAGGATTATTTTATTACTCACTCACTTGCTCATGAGATGGACCTGAATAAAAGGAATAGCGTGCCGGCCATGATCATAACCACCGGTAGGGTGAGAAACCATGCCATGAGGATGTTGCGGACCGTGTCACCCTGAAGATTCTTTACTCCTTTGCTTGCCACCATGCTTCCCGCGATACCAGAGGATAACACATGTGTCGTGCTGACTGGCAGATTAAAATATGACGACATGCCGATCGTGCTGGCAGCAACGAGCTCGGCGCTGGCGCCTTGCGCGTATGTCAGATGTTCCTTGCCGATCTTTTCACCCACCGTTTTTACGATGCGCTTCCAGCCAATCATCGTTCCCAGCCCGAGCGATAACGAGATCATGAGGATCACCCAGTCGGGCGCATAATCAGTGATGCGACGCACCTGTTTGAGTTCTGCCTTCAGCGTTTGCTTCTCCTGTTCACTGAGCTTTACTTCAGACTTTTTGGCGATGTCATTGAAATGACGATCCATCAGCATAATGTCTTTTCTCACAAGGAACCGCTGCTCCCTTGGGATTGCATTTACAACATTAATAGTATCGAATCGTCCCAGCAACCTTGTGTTCATCAGCTTCGCCTCAGCGAGTTTCTCCCTGTCGGGCGCTGATAAGTCCATGGGGTCAACTGTTCCCATCACCTGTTCGATCCTTTTCAATGACGCCGGCACGTTCTCCGGCTGGAAGTTGACATCCAGGGCGAAGTAGAGTGGCACGACGCCGATAAGGATCAGCATAACAAGGCCTACACCTTTCTGACCATCGTTCTGTCCATGAAAAAAACTGACGAGTGTACACGTGACGATCAATATACTTCGGATCCAGGTGGGAGGGGGTTGATTTTTTTTCGGTTCCTTGAACAGTGCCTCTCCGCCAGCCGTCTTCTTTGTCAAGGTCCGGATAATATACATAAGCACGATGGTCATGGAGAATCCAAAGAGCGGTGATATCAGGAGCGAGATACCTATCTCTTTCGCTTTTGTCCAGTTAACGGCCTCTCCGGCCGCGGTGGGCAAAAGGGAGTAGGCGAGACCCACCCCAAGAATGGATCCGATGAGCGTGTGCGAGCTCGAACAAGGGATCCCCAAATACCAGGTAAGGAGGTTCCAGAATATAGCGGTGATAAGCAACGCCATGACCATCGATAAACTGTGTGCGATATTCTGATCAACCAGCGTTTCGACGGGCAACAAGTTAATAATGCTCACCGCCACACCGATCCCTCCCAGCAAAACGCCGAGGAAATTCCAGAGGCCTGACCAGATCACGGCGAACCATGGCTTCAAAGAATTGGTGTAGATAACCGTTGCCACGGCGTTGGCCGTATCGTGAAAACCGTTGACGAATTCAAAACCACAAGCTGCAAGTAGGCAAATTATCAGGAGGACGGAATACGCCAGGTCTAATTCGAACATAGATCGTGAATTCGGCTGGCAATCTAACCTGAAATAACTTTTTCAACCCCAGATTACCGGCAACTTTTTTGACGCGTGCGCCATTTTTTGCCGCTGAACCCCAAGATTGTCCATTATTTGGTGAAAGATTTTTTTCCGAGTTGTTTGCTGAACAGCCAGGGAAGAAGATACGGGTCTGCATACGCGAACGTCCAGCTGTCGTGGCCGACATCCGGATATTCTGTGTAGCCTGGCGCGGCCCCGGCTTCGTGCAGCGCGGTAACCATAACCCGGGACTGGCGCGCGGACACAACACGGTCAAGCGCACCATGAAAAGCCCAGATAGGAACATGTTTAAAGGAAGACACGGTCTCCGGATCACCACCCCCGCATATCGGCGCCGCTGCCGCAAATCTTTGCGGAAAACGCGCAAGAAGATCAAAAGCGCCAAATCCCCCCATGGACAGACCGGTAACGTAAATACGTGTCGGATCAATCGGGAATTCGTTCTCGATCTTCTCTATTAACTGTATCAGAAGTGCCATGGGCTTCGTCGGATTCGCCCGCATCACCAGTCTGTTTCCTTCACGGTCATGGCCGGCCCACATCATGTCTTGCGGGCATTGGGCTGCGAGCACATAACAGGGATACTTCCTGCGGTTGTCCGGATGGCCAAACACTGCGGTGATATGTTTGATATGTACTTCATTATCGATACCCCGCTCCCCGGCGCCATGAAGAAAAATGACGAGCGGAAATTTTTTTGTTTCAGAATTTTCAGGCTTTAGTAAACGATAGGGTAACGTATCCTTACCGCTGGTGTACAGTAACTTATCAAATAACTGGGACGGATCCTTTTGAGCCATGACCGGTGCGGAAAGGATGATTAACAATGCGACGATAAACCTTGACATGCGATAAACTGTTATCTTCGGGTTTTTATTTGCGGCCGTAATGTACAGATTAACGGCCGACCCCACGCGTACAGTACGCGCGGATTTTTAGGGGTTTGACTTTATTCGCCGCGACGGCCATTTAAACATTGCCCTGTATGGATATTGAGATCCTGAATGAGCAGTTCGTATTATATCCACAGAAAGCGATTCTCTGGAAAGGTCAGCGCTCATTGCTGGTGTCAGATCTCCATCTTGGAAAAATCAATCATTTCCGGAAAGCCGGTATTCCCGTGCCATCCAAAGCGAACGATCATAACCTCGAAGTGCTGATCGACCTCGTGAGACTCAGCAAGCCGGAGCGGATACTCTGTCTCGGAGATCTTTTTCATAGTCATTACAATGCGGAGTGGGAAGTTTTCGGCGAAGTCGTCCGACATTTTTCTGAGATCAGTTTTGAACTCGTGCAAGGAAACCACGACATCATGGGACGGTATCAATACAGTCGTAAAGGGATCCAGGTTCATGACTCACTAACCATCGGAAAATTTTTGCTTACACATCATCCGCTAGAATCCGTACCTGACGGAATGTACAACATCGCTGGTCATATCCATCCGGGTGTGTCTTTACGCGGAAGAGGACGTCAGGCGATGACTTTGCCTTGTTTCTTTTTCGGAGAGAAGCAGGCCCTTCTTCCGGCGTTCGGAAAGTTTACCGGCCTTGCCAGGATCGCACCGAAAAAACAGGACAAGGTGTACATCGTGGCAGAGGACCAGGTGATGTTTGTTTGTTAATGTGCTGATGTGCTGATGTGTTAATGTGTTGATGTAAATCACGGCCCGCGATCAATTAGACTCCACTTTATATGAATATATCAATGAAACGAAGTATCAAATTCTCATGGGCTCTCGCTTTCGCACTGTTTGTCACGGCGGCGAACGGTCAGGACACTACGCGATTGTCGCTGTTATTTCTCGGCGACATCATGCAGCATGATTCACAGATAGCAGATGCGTACAATGCAAAAAACGGTACATATGATTACCGCGAATGTTTTCAGCACATCCGACCGTATATTGAGGGCGTTGATTTGGCGATAGGTAACCTTGAAGTGACCCTTGCAGGTAGGCCATATAAAGGATATCCTCAATTCAGCGCTCCGGATGAGTTGCTTGTGGCGTTGAAAGATCTCGGACTTGATGTCTTAGTGACCGCCAATAACCATTGCGTTGACCGCGGGAAGGCCGGAGTTGACCGCACGATTGCAATGCTGGACAGTTTCAATATACCTCATACGGGAACCTTCAGAAATCAGGCGGAAAAAAACAAGCTGCATCCACTCATTGTCGAGCGTCAGGGATTCCGGCTCGCGATCCTGAATTATACTTACGGAACAAACGGGCTGCCCGTCACCAGGCCAAATATTGTTAATCTGCTCGACACGGCGATGATGCGCAAAGACCTCGAGAAGGCGGTCAGTATGAAACCTGACGTGATCATTGTGTTCCCGCACTGGGGAACAGAGTATCTGAGCCTGCCATCCAGCACTCAAAAAGCGATCACAGAACTCTGTTTCAGATATGGAGCCAGGCTTGTGATCGGTGCACATCCGCACGTCCTCCAGCCGATGGAGTGGCGGAAATCTAAGGACCAACTGGTTGCCTACTCGCTCGGCAACTTTGTCTCTGGTCAGCGCAAGCGTTATACGGATGGCGGGGCGATGATCCGCATTGAGCTTGGGAAAGTAACCTTCAACGACGGGTCTTCTGTTACGGCCATCGATACGGCGGGCTACATACTTGAATGGGTTTACCGCGACCCCTACCAGAACTACTATGTGCTGCCCTCTCCTGATGTTGAGGAACAACCCGGCGCTTTTGTCCTGGACTCGGAGGCGCGAACCGCTTTCAAAACATTTGTCTCGGATTCACGAGCGCTTTTTGGAAAGTATAATATCAATGTAACCGAGTTCAACAGCGCCCCAGATTATTATGTCGACTTCGATCCGACGGATAGCCGCGGTGTAGTAAAATATCTCGAAGCCAACACCAGCATGCGCAAGGTCAGCGGGTCGCGGCACCCGACAGTGCGAATCGGTCCATACACGCTGCCAGATGCCTTGCATATGATGAAAAGGATCAGGGACGAGCTTGATGTCGAACGGGCGGAGATCAGGAAAGGTGCCGATGACCTTTAAGAGCTGCGCCGGAAGCATCACCAGTCTTCGTCAATCAACTCAGTCTCTTTCAGGTTAAAGCCATCCTTCAGATTGAAGTGCATAATGTCCATGTTCATGTGACGCCTTTTTTGGAAATCCGTGCGGTAAGTGTTCAGCACCCAATCGGTCCATGTTCCGTGGATCTGATGCGGTTGATTGCTCATCTTTCCTGCGTGCATCGCAGGCTGCCGTCCATCGAATTCCAGGCCGTAGACTATCACCCGATATTTTCCATCCTTGAATGTGATCCTGGTTTTCCCGGACCATCGCCCGGTGCGAATGATGTTTGAAGTGTTCATATATTTTCCACCATATCGCTTGTAGTCCACCCGGAAATTCGAGAGGTCTGCCACAATCTCGTGTCCATCAAGGTGCGCGTCTTCAATCCACGCCTGCCGCTTCAAAAACTCCAACATGCGCTCCCGAAGCACCTCGGAGGGTTGCTGTGAGTGATACACCTGAACCCAGATGGCTTCCTTGTTGTCTATCGTGAACGCGGAATAACTGGCTGCATTCTCCTGACCGTGAGTGGTGACATAGAGCAGCAACATCGGAAAGAAAATCAAAGACTTCACACGACAAAAGTAGCAAGATTCAGCTTCCTTTATCGGCGTTTTCTTTTGGGGGCGGGTTGTGAACCGCCCGAGCTAAAAATAAGGCCAATGGCGAATTCGAGTCCCGTGAAATCTATGCGGGCCTCGGTAAAGTTGGAAGTGATGGTTTCGATGGTCGTATTTCCTCCCGTTAGGGACCCCGCCATGGGAAACTTCGCGTCTCCGACAAAATAGTTACTTTCAAGAGACACGCCCACCTGCGGGGTGACATACACAGTCAGCTCTACACCCCCATGGTATCCGAAGCCTGGATTATTTTCGAATGTGAAGTCGCTGTTCGCGACCTGCCACTGCTGGGACTTTCGGAGTGCTCTGTCCAGGTTGCCATAGTTCAGTTTCTGATCGAAGCCATAGAAAAAGAAACCACCTCCTTTAATGTCGAATTCAACCCGCGATCCCTGAAGCTGAATGACGAGTTCAAGTGGAATGAGAACGGTAAAATTGGGTCCCACCAATGGTTCTTTGCTTTCAAGTGGAAGGTCTTTCAGATTGAGACCGCTCATCCGATAAAGCGACGCCCCGGTCTCAATGGCGAGAAACCGGTTGATGTCGAAACCTAAACCGCGAATGGAAAATGGACTGATAGGTGTGGAGAAGTAACCGTTCTTCGGTAAAAAATAAGAGAATGATAGTCCGAAATCCTGGGCACGTGATGGAACGTAAACGAATAAAACCACGAGCATTAAAAGAAAAACTTTTTTCATCATGTTGGTCTTTGAGATGTGAGAAGCGCTGATGGGCGAGGGCAGCTCCAAAGAGAGTTATTTGCTGTTGTAATCGGTAAACAACACCTGTTCATATGATCTGGTCCGTTCCAGATCGTCAGGCGCCCCTCCGTCGTTCCGCAGGAACTGTTCGCCAATATTATCAAAGATGATGTATTGTTCCGGTGTTACAAAACCATATCCATCGTTAAAGAAATACATTGCAAAGGAAGGAGACGATTTTGATAAAATGTCTTTGCTGAACGTAAATGCAGGGTCGGGTTGTGATAGTTGCGCGAGCAGGGTATTCGCAAGGTCCGTCTGGCTTGCATGCTTGTTAATCACCGTATCCTTTTTAATGGCGCCACCGACCATCAGAAGGGGTATGCGGTAGCGTTCTTTGTCTTTGAGTTCTTTATTGCCAGGCATTGGATGTCCGTGATCAGCAACAAAGATCACGACGGTGTTATCCCACCAAGTGGAAGCTTTAGCTCTCGAAATAAACTGACCCACACTTTGATCGGTGTAGGAACAGGAGTTCAAAAAGAGGCTTTCCCAGTCATCGCCTGGAAAGCGCGGCACCATTGGCACATCAAAAGGTTCGTGACTGCTAAGCGAGAGAATGACTTTGAAGAAAGGACTTGTAGTAGTGTCACATTCTTCAAGTGCCCGTTCGAATACTATATGGTCATGCACACCCCATTTGCTTTCGTTGTATTTGTCTGGAAAATCTTCATCTGATGTGATGTGGTCAAAACGACTGTTGGTCAGATACGAGCGGAAGTTGGCAAAGTCAATGTCACCACCATACACGAAAGAGGTGTGGTACCCCAGGTTGAGCATCTCGTGATTCAGATAGGGCAACCGTTGTGTTTTAGCCGGGTTTTTAATGATGGACGTCACGGGTTGTGCAGGATAACCGCTGAGCAGGCTGATTAATCCTTTATCGGTGCGATCGCCGCTTGCGTAAAAGTTCGTAAAAAGAATTCCTTCCCGGCAGAGCTTGTTCAGATTAGGTGCAACCTCCGGTAAGCCTCCGAGAGGTTCAATGACATCAGATGTGAAGCTTTCCAAAATGAAAAGGATAACATTTGGACGCGACGTCTTCAGAAGTCGTCTTGTATGACCATCATGCTGTGGATATAGTTCGCGAAAATGTTGCTCTGCTACCCGTTTTGGCAGGAAGTCTTGCGGATACTTCATGCGTGTGTGATTGTTCAGGTTGTATAAGAAATTCCAGACTACATTGATGGCCGCGTGATTTGCATAAGCGTTCGTCTTGTGAAAGTAGACAAACCCCGTGTTCATTGGCGCAACGCTAAAGCTTCCCCGGATAGGGACGATCATCGCCGCTGAAACCGCGAGTAAAACTGCGAAGCCTCTTTTCCTGCACGGCTCAAGCGCAGCAATTGGCCGAGCCACGATCCGGTGATATGCAAAAATAAAAGCTGAAACGAGAGCAGTTGCTATCAACAATAGTTTGACTATGGTAGGGATTGGAACGCTTCCAATGGCTTCCGCTCCTGTATCGTGGAGGTAAGAGAGCGGAGCGCTGTTAAGCCGGAATCCCCAGTGACGATAAAGTTCTATGTCAATGGTAGTGACCAGTCCCACGACAACAATACACAAGATGTTGAAACCGTTGATCAGGAACCGTGACCATGATCCCCTTATGAGCATTGAGACCGCGAGCATGAAACCTGAGCCCATGAGAAAATAGCCGAGAAGGCTTACGTCCATCTTTGATCCGAAAAGAAAAATGCGAAAGATGTCAGCAGCAGAAAGTTGGATCGACAACTCGGAATTGTAGATGAGGAAGAGTGCCCGGATTACGATTTCATAAAGTACCCAGAAGATAGCCAGGTGGCCGAGGATCATTAATCGCTGACGCATGTATAAGCTAGGATTCAGGTTAATGCAAAATTAATTTTATGTTGCCTTAAATCTCGGGCGATGCATGATTTAATTCATTAATCGAAAATTGTGAAGATGGTCTCCGGTGTCGCTCAGGTCTTTAATCGATAGGTAAGAGACCAGCCGTTTCTGGAATAATCATTATCATTAGATCTTCAACGTATGATGCACATCAAATACCTCCTCATTGGATTCGCTGTGGTAGTTACTGTCGCTTGCTCGAAAAAGCGCGACACAGCAGACCTGTTGATACGAGGTGGTAAGATATACACCATGAATGAGGGCACACCTATGGTGGAGGCGGTAGTCGTCAAGGATGGAAAGGTCGTGTTTACCGGCGCTGAAGATAAATGCAACGAATTCGTCAGTGACGACACGAAGGTCATAGACCTCAAGGGACACGTAATGACACCCGGCTTCATCGAAGGGCACGGTCACCTTATGGGCGTGGGTTATAATGAAATGGAGCTCAACCTGATGGATGTTAAGAGTTACGAGGAGCTGGTGACGCGCGTGAAAGATGCAGTATCAAAAGCAAAGCCGGGAGAGTGGATCCTGGGCCGCGGGTGGCACCAGGATAAGTGGGATCATCTGCCGGATAAGATGATAAAAGGTTTTCAGACTCACCATCTGTTGAGCTCAGTGTCACCTGACAATCCTGTGTTCCTTCGCCACGCGAGCGGACATGCGGGCCTGGCGAATGCAAAAGCCATGGAGATAGCTGGAATCAATCAATTATCACGGGAGAGCCTGCAGGCTGCCGAGAGCGAAGGTGGCGAGATCATTCGGGATCAGCTGGGCAACCCAACAGGCATCTTCAACGAAAGGGCGATGGCCATCATCGCAGGACACATACCTGCCAACACCGACTCGACCGACGCGCGCGCTCTTGAGCATGCACTTAAAGCATGTCACAGGAACGGCATTACCGCTTTTCACGACGCCGGAGCCAGCCAGCGAAACATCGATCTCTTCCGAAGATTCAAGAATTCGGGCAATCTTGACGTGCGCCTTTACGTAATGCTCGGGGGAGCGGCACTCGCACGCCAGTGGTTATCAAAAGGACCAGAGATCGATCCGGAACATCTGCTTACAATTCGCTCGATCAAGCTAAGCTGCGACGGAGCGTTGGGTTCCCGTGGCGCCTGGCTTCTGGAACCATATCAGGATCGACCTGGCTTTTATGGTATGGCCACGATCTCGATGGATACAGTTTTGTCCATCGCGCGGGCGGCGTTGAAACACGGCTTCCAGGTATGCTCCCATGCCATCGGAGACCGAGCTAACAGAGAAGTACTGAACCGTTATGAGATTGCGTTAAAGGAAAATCCTTCCCGGGCGACGGATCACCGTTTTCGTATCGAACACGCGCAACACTTACATCCGGACGATATTCCTCGTTTTGGCAGACTTGGTGTTATCCCAGCCATGCAGGCAATTCACATGTCCTCTGATCGGCCGTGGGCTATAGATCGGCTTGGGAAAAAACGAATCGAGGAAGGCGCGTATATGTGGCAATCATTATTGGGGACTGGGGCCCGTATCGTCAATGGTACTGATGCTCCGGTGGAGCCTCTTAATCCGATTCCGTCGTTTTATGCCTCCGTAAGCCGCAAGACGCTTAGCGGTGAACCGAAAGGCGGATTTGAACCTGCGGAGAAGATGACACGCGAACAAGCATTGCGGTCCTATACGCTCGACGCCGCGTATGGATCCTTTCAGGAAAAGGTGATGGGTTCGATCGAAAAGGGAAAATATGCCGACTTTACAGTTTTCTCTGAAGATATTTTGGAAGTCGACGAATCCAGATTACTGCAGGTGCAGGTCGTGATGACCTTTATTAACGGTAAGGTGGTGTATCAGAAATAGCTGTCCCTTGCAAAAAAAATGACCGGAAAGGAGGCCATCCGGTCAAGGTTTCTGATGACAACAGAATTTTACTTCTTCAAATATTTTTCAGCTTTCTTCTTCACCATATCCCGATCGGAAGTAATGGATGGATCGCTGTAAACATGCTGAGAGATCTCGCCCACGACGCCGCGTTTATACCCCAGCTTTTCCGCGATCTGCTCGCAAAAAACGACTTCGCTGCGGAATACCTGGCCGTCCATTTTCATGAGCTGGATCAGATTATAAAGATGTTCAAATTTTTCATCGTCGGTAAGGGAGCTCGAACTGTGGATCGGTTGCGGGTTCTTCAACATGCCATTGATCTCATCTTTAGAAATGCCGTTGGCCTGTCCAATGAGATGAATGAGTTTAGATTCCCGGTCAGCAACATTCTTGTCACTGGCTGCGAGGTTGATTAACACGTTAAGCTCCGCTTTCTTATCGAAAATCATATTAGGACTTTTAGGTTAGGCTTGCAATCTTTATAATTCTGCCCTGAAAATTACTTAAAAATATCATGTTTTAGTACACAGGCGAAAAAAACTGCCGTTTTGGGTCGGTGTGCAACCTTTCTGCGTACACTGAGTCTTTAGGTCATACAATCCAATTTATATGAAGAAAATCTCGGCTTTAATCATTGCGGCATGTCTTACAACTACAGCCTACTCGCAGCAATCTCAAACACGTGAAGTTGGCTCATTCTCAGGTGTGAAAGCCGCGGAAGGAATAGACGTTTATTTGAAGAAGGGAGACAAGGAAGCGGTGGAGGTTGTTGTCGACGGCACTGACCCTTCAAACATCATAACTGAAGTTTCAGGTTCTTATCTTAAGGTTCACAGGAGAGAAGGGCGATATCGTAACATCGATGCAAAGGTTTATGTCACTTACGTGAATCTTGACAAATTATCGGCAAGTTCAGCAGGCAATATTTTTTCAGAAGGGACCATTGAGGCCCGAACGATGGAGATCAGCGTCTCAAGCGCAGGTTCCGTGGAGGTGACGCTCGATGCCGGATCCGTTGAAGTATCATCGTCCAGTGCCGGGGACGTTGAGTTGAAAGGGAAGGTTCGCAGCTTGTCAGCCGAAGCATCGAGCGCCGGCGAAATCGACGCCTATGATCTGGAAGCAGATGAAGTGGAGGCTGTCGCGGCGAGCGCAGGTTCAGTAAAACTGAGTGTCAAAGAGTCACTGGAGGCCCGGGCAAGTACCGCCGGGAGTATCAGATATCGAGGGAATCCCGACCGGTCAAATACCAACTCCAGCAGTGGGGGATCCGTTAAGAAATCGAATTGAGTTTTGATTCGCGGTTGAATGATCTTCAATGATACAAGTCTTGGAAAATCGGCGGTGTGCCCGCGGGCACAGGGTGAAAAATAAGCCGGTGCAATCGTATTCTTAATATATTTTTTTAAAAGGAGGTTATTTTTTGACCTTGCATTCGAAAAGTTGCATAGATTTGGGCGCCAAATAACCACTAAACAACCCCTTTTTATGGCGCACCTACGATTCGAAGCTCTTAAAAAACTCAACGAACGTGCTCCCGTCAATGTCGAACTCCACACTCCCTTCGTATCCAAATTTTTTGGAGAGAATGTGTATGGAGTAGAGCAAATGCGAGCCACACTTTCTCCGGCTGTCTTCAAAAGGGTCAGCCAGTCAATCAGAAACCATGAAAAGGTAGACGAAACAACCGCTGATGCTGTTGCCGCTGCCGCGAAATCGTGGGCAATGGCCAAAGGTGCCACGCACTTCACCCATTGGTTTCAGCCAATGACTGGCGGGACTGCCGAAAAACACGACTCCTTTTTTGATGCTCTCGCTGGTATTGAAAAATTCAAAGGCAGCGAGCTGGTCCAACAGGAGCCGGATGCTTCCTCTTTTCCGAGCGGAGGTATTCGAAGCACTTTCGAAGCGCGCGGCTATACAGCGTGGGATCCCACCTCGCCAATGTTCCTTTATGGGAAGACCCTTTGTATTCCAACGATTTTCGTGTCTTACACTGGAGAAACACTGGATACAAAAGCACCATTGTTAAAAGCACTTAAAGCAGTGGATGTTTCTGCGACGCGCGTGTGCCAGTTGTTTGATAAAGACATTCAGAAGGTCGTTGCATCTCTTGGATCGGAACAGGAATATTTCGTCGTAGACAAAGCGCTTTATCAGTCAAGGCCTGACCTTGTCATGGCAGGACGCACAATCTTCGGGCATTCTCCGGCACGTGGCCAGCAGATGGAAGACCACTACTTTGGTTCGATACCGAGCAGAATATACGACTACATGAAAGACTTCGAGATCGAAGCATGGAAGTTGGGTATCCCGGTCCGTACACGCCATAACGAAGTAGCGCCAAGCCAGTTTGAGGTTGCGCCTTTGTTTGAAGAAGTAAACGTGGCTAACGATCACAACCAACTCCTGATGGACGTCATGGTGCGCGTTGCGGAACGCCATCACTTGAAGATCATTTTCCATGAGAAACCTTTCGCTGGATTGAATGGAAGTGGAAAGCACAACAACTGGTCTCTCATTACAGATACGGGCGTAAACCTGTTTGCTCCGACGAGCAGCGCCCGCGATAACCTGATGTTCCTCACTTTCTTTATCACCACCATCAAAGCGGTGCACGAATATTCAGACCTGCTGCGCGCCAGCATTGCAACGCCCGGAAATGATTTTCGCCTTGGTGCGAACGAAGCGCCTCCGGCCATCATGTCTGCATTTATCGGTTCACAGATGACTGCCGTACTCGATGAGCTGGAGAGCAAGGGCAACGTGAAGATCGAGAAGGGTGATAACATGTACATGAAACTCGGCATCTCGCAGATACCTGAAATTATTCTGGATGCTACGGACCGCAACCGTACATCTCCTTTCGCCTTCACCGGAAATAAATTCGAGTTCCGAGCTGTAGGCGGAAGCGATAACTGCGCAACACCGATGACGGTACTTAATCTCATCGTGGCGGAACAGCTCGACCATTTTTACAATTCTGTCAATACCCAGGTTGAAAAAGGTGAGGAAAAGCGCCTGGCGATCGTCAATGTTCTTCGTCAATACATCAAAGAATCGAAAGCCATCAGATTTGAAGGTGACGGGTATTCCGAAGAATGGGTGAACGAGGCTGCAAAGCGGAAGCTTAATAATATCAAGAATGCACCGCGCGCGCTGGAAGCTTATACTTCCAAGAAATCCCTGGAGATTTTCGAAAAGCATGGTGTTATGTCACACAAAGAAGTTGAGGCGCGTACAGAAATTCGTATGGAGTCTTACATCAAGCGCGTTCAGATCGAGTCGCGTGTCATGGGTGACCTTGCGATGAACCACATCGTTCCAACTGCCATTGCTTATCAAAACAAGCTCATTGCAAACGCGAATGGATTGGCAGGACTGGGCGTCGATAATAAAGCTGTGATTCAGACGATCCGTGAAATCTCCGGCCACATAGAGATCATCAAGAACGGGGTGCGAGACATGATCGAGGCGCGAAAAAAAGCTAACAAGATTGCTGAGGTTCACCAACGCGCTATTGCATACTGCGATGACATCAAAGAAAAGTACTTCGAAGAGATCCGCGATTCGGTAGACAAGCTTGAACTACTCGTGGATGATGAAGACTGGCCTCTGGCAAAATACAGAGAGCTTCTCTTCCTCAGATAAAAAATAAAAGGGCCTTGAGAAAGGCCCTTTTTATTTTGGTCGGGAATTCGTTTGAAGCGGTCCGGTGTTATTGCAGGTTCAGCACCTTTTTGTACTGATCCTTATCGTGCAGGGCCTCAACCGCTTTTTTTACCTCGTCATCATGTTTGAAGGCTGACTCAATACGACCTCTGTCCAGGTGATGTCGGGCGACGATTTCCTCTTCAAGCATGAGCTTGATCTGATCCTTGTATAACATCAACTCGTTCTTCTTGTTGTCCGCAAGTTTGGCGTTGATGGCCTCAAGCTGATTCTTCAAACCCTCGTAGTATTTCTCTTTTTTCGCCTCGTCTACAAGTTGTTGTATGCCGTATTCGATGTAGGATTTGTAGGAATAGTCTTTGCCTTTCATCCAGGAAACAAATTGCTGATATTCATCGTCAGTAAGTCGGAATTCGCGCGCGCTCACAGGCTTTGGATTTTTATGCACGTATTCGGTGACAAAATCCAAAATGAAGCCTTTTTCTATCAGCACCTGCGTAAGAGGATGCGAGTCGATGTTTTCGACCTTGATATCCGGATCTATGCCACCGCCGTCATAAACAGTCCGCCCGTGAGTGGTTTTGAAGGCCTGTTTGATGGAATCAGGTATTGACAGAACGCTTCCGTCATCTCTGCGATGCGCGTAATCCAGCACCTGAATACATCTGCCTGTCGGAGTGTAGTATTTTGCCGTCGTAACTTTCAATTGAGAGTTGTATGACAAAGGGCGACTCACCTGAACCAATCCCTTGCCGTAAGATTTTTCTCCAACCACTATCCCGCGGTCATAATCCTGCAACGTGCCGGCTACTATCTCCGAAGCAGAAGCGCTTCCCCGGTTGATCAGAACTGCCACAGGGATTTCCGTATCGAGGGGGTTGTTCAGTGTTTCGTACTTCAAATTGTTCTCCGGAATCTTTCCTTTAGTGCTGACAACCAGCTTGCCTTTCGGAATAAACAGGTTGGTGATGTTCACTGCCTCGATCAACAGACCACCGGGGTTTCCGCGAAGATCAAGTATCACTCCTTTAGCTCCTTTCCCGATCAGATCATTGATTGCGTTTTTAACTTCCTTGCCGGCATCTGGCGTGAAGTCCGATAGATGTATGTATGCGATGTCATCTCCGACCATGCCGAAGAACGGCACATTATGAACCTTGACTTTTTCGCGACGAAAATTTAAGTCGATCGGTTTTTCGTTGCCGTATCTCTTTACCCTGATCTTCACTTCAGTGCCGACCTGACCCTTCATCAGGCGGCTGGATTCTTCCCGCGAAAGTGTTGAGAGCTCTATCCCATCGATTGCAAGGATCTCATCACCGATCCTCAGTCCTCCTTTCTCAGCCTCATATCCATCAATGATCATAGTCACGACTGTCCGTTTTCCAATCTCACGCGTGATCGCACCTATGCCGCCGTACTGGCCCGTGTTGATCGTGCGATAGTCCTCTACTTCATCTTCCGGAATGTAGTTGGTGTAAGGGTCCAGTGCGGCAAGCATCGCATCAATGCCAGTGCGGATCAGCGTGTTCGGATTGACTTCATCGACATAAAGGGCATTAACTTCCTTAAAAAGGGTCGCGAAGATGTCAAGGTTTTTGGCGATTTCGAAATAGCGGTCTGCAGGTCTTGTAAAGGAGAGGGCAACAAAGGCCGCCACAATACAAAACAGAAGGACGAATCTCTTTTTCATCAGGATGAATTTACAATTATTTATAACGTGATAATAGAAAAAAAGTGTCCCTCGCCGCGAAGGAAACAAAAGCGGTGTTTTAAAAGGATTTCAGCTGCGCGCCATGCTGGCGTCTTTGGCAGTGGGTATGAAAGTTCCCAAACAGCGGCAATAAGATGCCGACAAACTAATTTTTTGACCACGCGTTTTTTATAAAGCGAAGCCAATTGCCGTGAGCTACATTGATTATATCTTCCCGCGAGTACCCCCTTTTTGAGAGCATGTCAGGGATCCTCTGAAGGTCAGCAATGCTGTCGATGTCATACGGACTTTGTTCTTTTCCGAAGGCGCCATCCAGGTCGGAGCCGATTCCGATATGCAGGGCGTTACCTGCAAGCTGACAGATATGGTCCATGTGGTCGATCACAACCTCAAGGTTGCAGTTCATCTCCCGTGGTTTGGAGACACGACGCTGCCAGTTCGGCACCATCATCCACGCGTCAAGTACACCGCCGATTACAGCGCCGCGTCGAATGAGTTCTTTCAGCTGATCATCACTGAATTGCCGGTTATGGTTCACCAACGCCCGGCAATTATTGTGACTGGCCCATACATGGCCATTGAAATGATCCATTGCTTCCCAGAAGCTGTCGTCACAAAGATGGGTTGCATCAAGAATGATGTTCAGCTTCTCCATTTCTTTTAACAGCTCCCTGCCTTTCGTGCCCATGAAACCTGTGGCGTCAGTGCCTTGCGCGTATCGTCCGGGTCCGTAGTGGGCAGGCCCCAGCGCGCGAAGCCCATACGCGTGAGCGCGTTCAAGATGTTTCAAAGTAACAATGGAGTCAGCGCCTTCAAGGCTAAGGATATATCCAATTGCCTTCCTTTCCGTGCTTTCTGATTCCCAGTATGTCAGATGTTTCTGGAGATCGGATAAAGAGCATATCTGTACCATCTCACCATCTTCTTCCATCGCGCGATACCACGCCAGCTGAGCCTGAGTCTGAGCCCAAGCTTGTTCTGGCGAATGCCATCCGGGAAGGGGGTTATCCGGAGCCACATAACGCGCGATCTGTGTGGCCACGACAACACCGATGTTGCCTTTGCGGAGCTCCTCGAAGCATACCGTAGAATTTCCGCGATCGGGTTTATCCGTCAGCCCGCGCTCTCGTGCCCGGATCTCGCTGAGCGGTTTCCGAAGGTCACGGTTCCATTCCATCGCATTCATACTGAGGTCAAGATGTGCATCAACTAATAGCATTGCAGGAGTGATCTGATGTGAAAATTGTTAAATCGTCAGTTTTCTTTTTCTGGAAAGGATTGGCCAGGTGTCTTTTATCTTGTTGTTGTCGCATATGCGCGCTTCATCGTATAGCGCCACCGTTGGACAGATGTGATGGGGAACGCCGTAAAATACATCGCCAGGCGAAAAGGTATCAGCGGAAGCAGATTTAAATACCATGTGCTCCTCACTGTGTCCCACCGGAACAAGATCAGAGGCGTTCATAAAATGCACGCGCTCGCTGATAGCGTTCTCGGAGGCGATCGACTTGTGGCCCAGGTCGATGCAGATCGTGTCCTTATCCGGTCGGCTTATCACACGCGTTACCACAAGCGCCGCGAAATTAAAGGGTTGTTCGGCGAGTAGTTGCTGATATCCTCTATCCCAGAATATAAAAGTTCCGGGACTCGCTTCTACGCCCTTGCGTTTCGCGTGGATGGGGAACGTCGGAGTGCCTCCCGCCACAATAACGATGCGCTGATGGCCGGCCTCGGTTATTTTGTTCGCGAGGGATTCGACCTGCTTGAAAGCCTCATCACATTTTTCTTTGCGTGCCGAAAGGTCTGTGTCGCGAAGGTGTCCGTCATATGCATGCAATCCCTTGAAAACAATGCCGGGTGCAGCCTTTGCCTGCTCATACAGCTCGAAAGCCTTTGCTCCGGGCGTGATGCCCGTGCGATTCATGCCCACGTTAAGGTCAATGAACACCGCGATATCCCTTCGATGCTCGACACCCAGGGCGGATAATTCTGCCAGGGTCTTCGGATTATCAACGAGGCAGGAAAAATCCGTGTCCTGAAATTTTCGCGCCAGCTCACAAAAGCGCCGTGCTTTCGGCCCAACTGGTTGATAGGCGAGCAGCACATCATTACCGCCCTCCATCGCCACCATCTCAGCTTCCGCGATCGTTGCGCATTTATACCTGGTAATGCCGGCTTCAAGCATCAACCTTACAACCTGCGGACATTTATTCGTTTTCACGTGCGGCCTGACCGCATTAAAATTGTCCGAGAAAGCTCTCAGAAGCTCAATGTTTTTTTTCACGCGCTCCGGGTAGATCACCAGCGCGGGAGTATCAAGCTCGTTAATGTTCTCAATCGAGTACCATTCAGCCATCACGATGCCAGTTCAAATATCGCTTCGATTTCTACAGGAATGTTATCAGGGAGCGAACCCATCCCGACCGAGCTGCGCACACCCACGCCGTTATCTTCACCCCACACTTTGGCGAAGAGCTCACTGCAGCCATTGATAATGAATGGATGCTTGTCAAATTCCGGCACGGAATTGACCATGCCCAGCACTTTGATCACTCGTTTGATCCTATTGAAGCTTCCGAGATTTTCCTTCAGCGTTGCAAGAATGGCGAGGCCTACCTGTTGGGCTGCCGCCTTTCCTGCATCGACCGTAAGATCCTGTCCCACTCTTCCTTTGATCAGCGTGCCATCTTCGCGCACCGTCCCATGGCCGGAGACATACACCAGATCCCCTACCTGGAGGAATGGTTTGTAAACACCCATCGGCCTGGGCGCAGGCGGAAGTATGAGACCAAGTTTTTCAAATCGTTCATCTGCAGTTTTTTTCATAAGCATTATATAAGTGCGTTTAAGATCATGACACCTGCGAGGCCCACAAGCGCGACAATGGTCTCCATTAACGACCACGATTTCAAGGTGTCCCTGATGCTAAGATTAAAATATTCTTTGAATAACCAGAAGCCCCCGTCATTAACATGCGAAAACATAAGGCTGCCTGCGCCGATGGCCAGCACCATGAGGTTGGCATTGACATCCGGTCGACTCATTACGGGCATAATAATGCCGGCTGCAGTTAATCCGGCAACGGTGGCAGATCCTACGCATACCCTGATCACACATGCGATCGCCCAGCCTAGAATGAGAGGGTGGACATCCAGGCCCGTCAGCATCACGCCAATCTCGCTGCTCACGCCGCTGTCCATAAGGATTTGCTTAAGTGCGCCAGCGCCACTCATGATAAGCAGGATCATCGCAATATCTTTTACAGCATCACCATAGATCTCCATAATCTTTCTCATGCTCATCCCCATACCGAGACCAAGGGTGTACGTTGCTACTCCCAGGGAGATCAGCAGTACCATGTCCGGGTTGCTAAGAAAAACAAACGCCTTATTGAAGAAACCTTCCTTTGGAACGTACGGCTCAACCAATGTCGTAGTAGCAAGCAGTATCACAGGAAGCAGCGAGGATATAATGCTGTTCAAAAGACCTGGGAGTTTTTCCTGTGGGACACTGCTTGGCTTGAAAGTCTGGGGAAGGTCTGAATGAATGCGCCGCAATGTTCGCGAAAACAATGGACCTGCAATGATAACAGTGGGAATGGCTATAAGAATCCCGTACAGTAACGTTTGTCCCATATCCGCGTCGAACTGCGCCACGAGATACGACGGCGAAGGATGGGGAGGCAGAAATCCATGCGTAACTGAAAGGGCGGCAAGCATCGGCAAACCGATATAAACTGCGGGAAATTTATAGCGGTACACCACGGAAAAGATCAGCGGTACTACCAGGACAAATCCTACATTGTAAAAAAGGGGTATGCCTATGATAAAACCTGTGATCATCAAGGCCCATTGAATGTAGCGTTCACCGAACAGATACATCATTCCGGAAGCGATGCGCTGCGCCCCGCCGCTTTCCGCGACAAGTTTACCGAGCATCGCCCCTCCAACAATGACGATCACCAGGGAACCCAGCATGTCACCGATCCCTTTCTGAATCGAAGCAGTGATGCGCCCGGCATCAATGCCTAACAGTAATCCCGCCAGAATGGAGATGAAAAGGAACGCCAGAAAAGCGTTTACCTTGAACTGCGTGATAAGCAGAATAAGGATGCCAATGCACACTAGAACGATCAGGATCGACATCGGCCGCTCTGTTAAAATTTATCCGGTATCTGAATGATCCGCACAACAATTTCATGGGGATCGCCATCGACATCTACCAGGCTGAACTTAACGGTCGGATTTTCCTTCGCCGAACAGTTTTCAACATGTGTGATCTGATTGTTTATCAGGTGAGTCTGGATGTGTTCTTTAAGAATATGAAGGGCTTTGGCAAAATCGACCTCAAGTGCGCTGGGATTATAAGATATAGTTTTCATGCTTGCAGGTTTTACCATCGGATCAGGCCGGAAGCCCATGTGAAGCCACTGCCGAATGCGGCCAGACAAATTAAGTCATTTTCTTTAATTTTCCCTTCTGCCCAAGCTTCACTCAGTGCGATGGGAATGGAGGCCGCGGTCGTATTGCCGTAACGCATGATGTTGTTATACACCTGCCCGTTCTTTAACCCCAGCTTTTCCTGGATATATTGGCTGATCCGCAGATTGGCCTGATGAGGCACGAGCAAGTCGATATTCTCTTTATGAAGACCGTTCGCGGCAAGCGCCTCATTGATCACTTCGGTAAACCTTACTACTGCATGCTTAAAGACCTGGTTGCCATTCATCACGACTTTGAAAGTCGACGTGTCGGTGATCTGATCGGCCTGGCGTTCGGAGTTCGGTCTGCTACTGCCCGGATCCCGGATATAAAGATCTTCAGCATACCGCCCATCTGCGTGGAGATGTGTTGACAGGATGCCCGGTTGTGCGGAGGGTTGCAGTATTGCAGCACCTGCACCATCGCCGAAGATCACCGCTGTGTTTCTTCCGCGCGTTGAAATGTCGAGCGCCGTGGATTGTATCTCTGCACCCACCACCAACACGGTCTTGTACATTCCCGTTTTGATGAACTGGTCAGCGATTGAAAGAGCGTAGATAAATCCCGAACATGCATTACGGATGTCTAGCGCCGGAATTCCATCGATCCCAAGCTCGCGGCCGAGAAGCACTCCCGAGCCTGGAAAAAAATAATCGGGTGTAATGGTGGCGAAGACAATGAAGTCGATATCCTTTTCGGAAAGAGCTGCACGCTCCAGGGCCATCCGCGCAGCCTTGGCCGACATGTTTGCCACTGTGTCTTTACTGGGGTCGATCCATCTGCGCTCTTCGATGCCAGTGCGTTCAATGATCCACTCATTATTGGTGTCCATCAAAGTCGAAAGGTATTGGTTGGTGACGACCTTTTCAGGCACGTGGTGGCCGAGGCCGACAATTTTAGAATAGGGCATGGGGACAGAATTGAGCCAGCTAAGGTAATGAAATGTTCGAAACTCCGCTTTGAATTTTGCGGTGGTGCCAGGCTCAAGGCTATAAGGAGAATCTTTCGTCTTTCTAAGGCGCTTTCACCCGAAACTTTCGAACTTTACTAAGAGCTAGCTAAAGCACGATGTTTACAATTCGGCCCTGAACGACGATAACTTTTTTCGGCGGTTTCCCTTCAGACCATTTTTGAACGATTTCCGAAGCGAGCACAAGCTTCTCAATATCCTCCTTTGGCATGTCAAGCGCGAATTCCATTTTCGCACGCACCTTGCCGTTGATTGAGATGGGATATTCAAAGGAGTTCTCTTTAAGGAACTCTTCATTGTATTGAGGGAAGGTTGCGTCAAACACTGTTTGTTTGTGTCCCAGCTTTTCCCACAGCTCCTCTGCCACGTGCGGTGCAAACGGTGACAGACCAATGACGAGCGGTTCAAGGAGGCTGCGTTTGTTTGTCTTGACAGATGTCAGTTCATTTACGCAGATCATAAACTCACTTACTATGGTGTTAAACGAAAAGCTTTCAACATCCTGCTCGATCTTCTTCAGTGTCTTATGCAATACTTTCAGTTCAGCGCGCGTGGGTTGTTCATCACTCACTTTGAAGCTGCCTTTCTCATCGTGGAAAAGATTCCAAAACTTCCTCAGGAACTTGAACACTCCGTCAATGCCATTCGTATTCCACGGCTTCGACGCCTCAAGCGGTCCGAGAAACATCTCATACATCCGCAGCGTGTCCGCTCCGTAGCTTTCAATAATGTCGTCAGGGTTGACAACGTTGAAATACGACTTGCTCATCTTTTCTATCGCAGCGCCACAGATGTACTTCCCATCTTCAAGCAGAAATTCTGCATTGGCAAAATCCGGTTTCCACTGCGTGAATGCTTCGCGGTTTAACTCGAGGCCATTGACAAGTGTCACGTCCACATGCAGAGCATCGGTTTCGTATTTGTCTTTCAGGCCGGCCGACACGAATTTGTTTGTCCCGCGAACACGATAAACGAACCGTGAATCTCCCGTGATCTTACCCTGGTTGATAAGTTTCCTGAAAGGCTCATCGAAACTCAGGTATCCAAGGTCGTAAAGGATCTTCACCCATAGACGGGAATACAACAGGTGGGCTACCGCGTGTTCCGCGCCTCCGATATAGACATCAACCTGGCCCCAGTAATCCAGCGCTTCGCGGTTGGCAAACTCCTTCTCATTATGCGGGTCAGTAAACCTTAGGAAATACCATGCAGCACCCGCATGCGTCGGCATTGTGTTGGTGTCACGTCGCTCGCCACCACCTTTGTTAACCCATTCCGGCAGGTTAGCCAATGGCCCCTCACCGGTTCCTGAAGGACGAAAGTTATGAAGATCAGGAAGCTCAAGGGGAAGATCTTTTTCCTCCATGGCGTATGGGATGTCGTTGCGGTATATGACTGGAAATGGCTCGCCCCAATATCGCTGGCGGCTCCATCCCGCGTCACGCATCTTGTAATTCACCTGGCGCTGGCCGATACCAAGCTCTTCAAGCTTGTTGATCACCACCTCCATAGCGGTGCGCATAGGGAGACCGTTAATGAAATCGGAATTCTCCAATACAGCATCATATGTTGGATTCGCTTCCTTCCCATTGTAGAAGGCGCCTATGATGTTTGTGATTGGAAGATGGAAATGTCTTGCAAACTTATGATCGCGTTCATCACCACACGGCACACCCATGATCGCGCCTGTGCCATATCCTGCCAAAACGTATTCACTTATCCATATGGGCACCTCTCGTCCGTTGAACGGATTGATCGCAAACGCGCCCGTAAAGGCGCCCGTGATCTTCTTGACCTCCGCCATCCGGTCAATCTCCGAACGGCTCTCTACATACTTTAAATATTTGTCTATGTCCGGCTGCTGTGCCTTACTGGTGATGTCTTTTACCATTTCGTGTTCCGGAGCAACCACCATAAAATCAACACCGAAGATGGTGTCAGGCCTTGTGGTGAACACGACCATGTCCTGCACTTCGGATTTTTCACTTTTTACAGCAAACCGGATCTTCGCACCTGTGCTCTTACCAATCCAGTTGCGCTGGATGTCTTTCATCGACTCACTGAAATCAACCTCTTCAAGGCCTTTCAGCAGGCGCTCAGCATACTCTGTGATGCGCAGGCTCCATTGTCGCATTTGTCTTTTGACTACTGGAAATCCGCCGCGGTAGCTCACGCCATTGATGACCTCATCGTTGGCGAGAACAGTACCTAAGGCCTCGCACCAGTTCACGTCGGTGTAAGCGAGGTAAGCGAGGCGGTACTGCATAAGTATCTCCTGCCTTTGTTTCTCATGATACGATTTCCACTCATCCCCGTTAAAGGTCGACGAGCCCTGGGGCAACTGATATTTTATGTTGGGGAATGGGTGATTTTTGTTTCCCTCAGCTTCGAAGATCTTTACCAACTGATCAATCCGCTCGGCCTTCTCCTTTCTCCTGTTATACCAGCTGTCGAAGATCTGCAGGAAGATCCATTGCGTCCACTTGTAGTATGTTGGATCACAGGTTCTGATCTCGCGACTCCAGTCATAACAGAAGCCGATCTTATCCATCTGGCGTATGAAGTTCTTGATATTCTGTTCCGTGGACTTTGCCGGATGAATGCCGTGTTCAATCGCGTATTGTTCCGCAGGCAAGCCAAAGGCATCAAAGCCCATCGGATGGAGCACATTGTAGCCTTTCAGCCTCTTGAAGCGGGCAACAATGTCCGAAGCAATATAGCCGAGTGGATGCCCTACATGTAATCCAGCGCCGGAAGGATACGGAAACATGTCGAGGACATAGTATTTCGGTTTTTTTGATTGAACTACCTTATAGACTTGTCGTTTTGCCCACTCGTTGCGCCACTTTTCTTCAATACGTCTGATCTCGTCTCTGTTATAATCGCTCATTATTCCTGAAATGAAGCCAAAATTAAGTATTCCTATGAATCGGGAAACAGCTTTATTGGCTGCAAAGCAAATTTCTCCTTGCGTGCGGGGTATGTTTTCGAATCCACTTTCTTATATTTTTGGACGTAACCTGTAAAGAATGAAGAATACACTTTATGCGATCGTTATCCTGCTCGTCAGCTCTTGTGCCACACGCGACATGTCGACGGTTATACCTGAAAATGCCTTTAGCAAATTTACGGATCGGTATTATGAGGAATACCTCAGGTTCAATCCCCTGGAAGCGACGCAGCTGGCGGATAATCGCTACAATGATCAACTTCCGCTAGACATAAGCGATGCCTATCGCAAATCGATTCGTTCATTCTATCAACGTTATCGGGATTCTCTTCAGTATTTTGAGCGGTCCTCCCTTACGGAACAACAACAGATCAGTTACGATATACTCGCGCACGAAACGCAGCTTCGTTTGGACCTCCTCAAGTTTCCGGATCATCTTATGCCTGTTCAACAGTTCTGGGGTATGACGCTGACAATACCACAGATCGGTAGCGGGCAAAGCTTTCAACCTTTTCGCACAACCAAGGATTATGATGACTTTCTGAAGCGCATCGACGCTTTTACCGTATGGATAGATACGGCTATCGCAAATATGCGTGAAGGTCTCGCGAGAGGTTACACTTATCCGCGCATCCTGATGGAGAGAGTGTTGCCTCAGGCTAAAGACATGATGGTCACCGATGTAAAACAAAGCATCTTTTATCAGCCGCTGATGAATTTTCCGGATACGATCAACACCAGCGAACGCCAAAGGTTAACCGCAGATTATTCGCAAGCGATCAAAGAGAAGATTGTACCTGCCTACACCAGACTGCATGGTTTTATCCACGACGAATACATTCCCCGCACGCGTACTTCTTCGGGAATTAACGCCATACCCGATGGAGAAAATTATTATCGGATGATGATCAGGCTATATACGACCACTGACCTTTCGCCCGACTCTGTTTTCCGCTTAGGTCAGCACGAGGTGTCGCGCATCCGTGGCGAGATGGAAAAAGTTAAGGAGCAGATGAACTTTAAAGGCGACTTGCAATCATTCTTCAGCTTTGTAAACGACGACAGACAATTTAAGCCGTTCAAGACCGATGAGCAGGTGATTGAAGCGTTCCGTTCCATTGAGAATAAGATCCAACCGAAGCTTGAATCGCTCTTTAACATGAAGCCTAAGACGCCGTTTGAAGTCCGGCAGACAGAAGCTTTTCGTGAAATGTCGGCAAGTGCGGAGTACAGCTCCGGTGCACCCGACGGATCGCGCCCGGGCATTTTCTATGTCCCTATTATCGATCCGGCAGACTTTAATGTTGCCGGGATGGAAACGCTCTTTCTGCATGAGGCGATTCCCGGCCATCATTACCAGATATCTCTTCAACTTGAAAATCAGGAGCTCCCGCGTTTTCGAAGATCGCTTTATTACAGCGCATATGGCGAAGGTTGGGCGCTCTATACTGAATCGCTCGGCCGCGAATTAGGATTGTACACAGAGCCCATCCAATACTTCGGACACCTTGGAGACGAAATGCATCGCGCCATTCGCCTGGTCGTTGACGTCGGATTGCACACGAAGGGATGGACGCGCGAGCAAGCAATAAAATATATGCGCGACAACGAACCGATTTCCGAGCAGGGCGCGATTGCCGAGATCGAAAGATACATGGCCATCCCCGGCCAGGCCCTCTCATACAAGATAGGTCAGCTGAAGATCCGCGAACTGCGCCAGCGTGCAGAAGAACAACTTGGTCCGAAATTCAGAATCGGATTATTTCACGACCAGGTGCTTAAGTATGGTAATCTTCCTCTTGGCTTGTTGGAAACACGGATTGAAGAATGGATCACGAGGCTTAACAAAGGCGATAAATAGTTCGGCAGGCGGGCTTATTGGATCTTAAATTCGGGATTGTAGATGATACCGAAGGGATTTCCCCAGGGATCCAGAGCAGTAGCTACGATAATATCGCCCCCTACGTTCTGAGGATTCTCATGCGCTGAAGCCCCGGCTGCGATAAGATGGTCAAAGGCTTTTTGTACATCATGGACTCCCCAATAGGGCGTTACACTCCCAGTGTTTGAACCTGGCAGCGAATTCTCCGCATTTGGGATGAGGCCCAGTTCATATCCGCCCACGTTAAATCCCACGTAGAACGGCTGATCGAAATAGGGCTGGAGCCCCAACACCTGCGCATACCAGTCTTTCGCTCTTTGAAGATCGGGTACACGATAAATCACTGTTCTTAGCCCAAGGAAGTTGGTTTTCATAGGAGAAGGTGCTCTCATTGGGCAGTCAGCTTATGAAGCGACTCAATATCCGCCTGCTTGATTGGTTTTGTGATCATCTTTACAACATTTCTGTGGGCGAAGACCTGTTCGCGGTCCGTAACACTGTTCGAGCTTGTCAACACTACTATCCGGGCGTGTTCCTTTATCTTGTCAGGTAAAGAGCTGAAATGATGCAGAAATGAGAACCCATCGACCACCGGCATATTCAGATCAAGAAAGATGATGTTTGGAGGCGACTCACCGTTGAGGTTTTGCAGCCATTCCAGGGCGGACTCTGCAGACCGGTAGGAGAGAAGCTCCTTCGAGAAATTGCAAAGCTCGAGAAACCGGCGGTGGATGAACAGGTCGATTTCACTGTCATCAATCAGCATCGCTTTATCAACCGGTCGGGGCATAGGATTAATGGGAATCGCACGATTCCAAACTTACAAAAAACCGCCTAAAAACCACCTGCAGCCTTAAAATTATAATTGGGTTGGTTTTTTACCATTGAAAAATGTGTTAAAATTGGCTTCTATTTTTAATTGCATGTATACCGGTCACGGCCATCATACAACGGTACGTCCAATGGGCACCCGTGGCATGGGGATTGGGCTTGTGTCGGGCGTGAAATAAAATTCAAAAAACGAAATCCATATATGAAATTACAGCGACCCCTTTTTGTTTTTTTATTTGTCACTACGGTTCTTGCTTCGTGCTCCAAATCAGGTGAAGACAAAAACCAGAATTCCAAGGAGTTCGATGAGGCGAATGAATCTTTGAATGACCAGATCGAGGAATTCTCTTATAACATACCACCACCGTCCGAGATCCCGTATTTACTTCAAGCCACGGGTGCTGAGTTCAATCAAAGTCTCGTGAATAGCCGCGAAAAGGTTGATCAGTATACAACTCAAAGCGATAAGGCAGCCCTTAACCTTGGCGTGTATGCTGCCGATATCGGCTACCTCACTTCGTATGATAAAACGCAGGAAGCAATAGACTATCTGACGGCCTGCAAAACTCTTTCAGATGATCTCGGACTCGTAGGAACGTTCGAC
>Ga0307416_100000255_pt1 | contig 28483 bp, 23 predicted proteins | sample DK1Cmetagenome_2_FD_203821 | JGI IMG/M metagenome (GOLD analysis project Ga0307416, IMG submission 203821) | Maize rhizosphere microbial communities from greenhouse at UC Davis, California, United States - DK15-C-3 | ecosystem: Host-associated > Plants > Roots > Rhizosphere > Soil | place...
GGGAGCTCGTGTGCGGCCGAGAGTCCTGAGAAGGGCGTGTAGCCAAAGTGGAGCCACGGCACTCCCTCCGCCTGGAACTTCTCGATGGCCGCCTTGTTGATCGCTTCCATGACGCCGGGCGGGGAGCCCGGCCGACGGCGACTCAGGTCGTGCATCCACCCGGGCCGGGATCCGTAGACCGGTGAGTACGAGATGTATCCCGTCAGCTGGTCGCCGTGCACACCGACGAAGAGCCGGCGTAGGTGCTGATATCGCCCGCCGTACTGGCCCACGAGGAACTCGAGCGGCCGGGCTCCACCCTTGGCGCCAAGCCATCCCGCGTCCAGCTCCTTGATCGCGGTATGCCAGCTGTCGAGCGGAACCTCGCTGATCGTCAGCCCACTTCGCACCGCCCTCGCGATCTTGTTCCGCAGCTGCATGAACGCCGTTCCGCGCAGGCTGAACGTGTCCAGCGCCAGCGCGTAGGACCCGCCGATCTGATTGACGGTGAAGCGCGCGTCCAGGTACGCGGCCGCGTCGGCCCTCTGGAGCTGGATGGCAACGATCTCCCGGTCCTGGCCGGCGGCCAGGTCGAGAAAGTCCCGCAGCAGGCGAGGTCGTGCCTCCTTGGGCGCGAACGGGCCGCCGAACTGCACCAGGTACCGCCCGGTGGGCCGGTACACGATCACGCCCGGCGTGTCCGGCAGGTGCAGGTAGCTGTTGCCCTCGTTGACCGCGAGGAACGAACTGGGATTGTCCGCGTCCGGGTACCGCTGGATGGCCTCCAGGGCGATGTCCGAGGCCGTGAGCGTTTCGATCATCTGGTGCCCCATTCCTGACATAGCCTTTCCCACCGCGGTCGCTGAGCGCCGGCGGGTGCGTTCATTTCGCAACGTGGAAGCGGCTCAATCCTCGCATCTGTTATTGCATGCGAGCGCGCGGAAATCAAGGCCCAGAGCGGTCAGTAACGAGTCAGCCGTAGATCAGAGTCATCCGCCATGATGGCTTAGCACAGCGAATAACAACACAACTCAACTCTCTGGAGAGGTTCCCAAAGTGGCCTAATGGGGTCCGGCGTCAGCTGGGCGGGCACTTGGTGCCTACGCAGGTTCGAATCCTGCCCTCTCCGCGACGACAAGCAGAAGGAGCACTCCGGTGCTCCTTGTGCTTGCCGTGTGTGCTCCGCCCTGATGAGGGGCCGTCTCGTACCGTCTGCTTGCTAGGAGAATTCGTGGGAGACACAACCGCGGGCGACGCCGCGAGCCTGCGCCGCAGCCGACTGGCGTGGGCGGACCCAATCTCATGACCACGAACTCATCGACCACCTTGCGCGCCCCCGGTCAAGTCTCTCTTGTTCCGGCCAGCCGGAAAGCCGGCCATCCGATACCGGTTTCCGCCGTGCCTGAATGGCTGACGACGTTATTACGGGATCCGCCCAAGCCGAGCGAATATCGGCTCGCGTCGGAGTACACCCGAGCGATCGTGGACTTCTGCCTGGAGAGGTGGCGGGTCGCGAGTTCGGCCGAGGCTCCGTCCGCCGAGGAAGCCGGTGCGGAGTTCCGTAGCGCGATGATCGCCGCGAACGACCTCTCCCATCGTCAGGTGGATCAGCTGTGCAACCGGACGTTCGCTTCGCGGAGCGACCTGCCGGCCTGGCTCTGTGAGACCACCGAGCGGTTCCTCAACGTCATCAAGCCGTGGGCACCGGTCTGGTACGGCTTCACGAACTGGGCGCTGCGTTGGTGCCGACAGAACTCGATCGAGACCTTGGTCTTCCTGGCTCGCGACGCACTGCCGTTCTTCGTCGCGGCGACCGCCCTGGAACAGGGTCGTCACCTGCATCTGGCCCACGTGTCGAGGGCCGTTCGGACAAACGCGCTGGCGTTGAGTTCGATTCTCCGACAGCCGTCCATCGCTCTCATCGACTCCGGCTGCTATGGGACCTGCATCCATGACCTGCGGCAGCGCCGGCGGGTCACCGTGGAGGACGACGAACCTGACGGCCTGGCCACGCTGCTCTACTACAGCCGAAATCCTCAGCTGTTCGGCTATCTGAACTACGTCATGTGCCAGGACATGCTCACCAGTCCGGAGACGATGGACGGTGCCGCCGAGTTCATCATCTACGCGGGTGACCTGCTCGAGTCCTTGCCCAAGCCGTATCAGTACACCGTCAACGATCCGTCCATGGTGATGCCGAGCGACCTCGTCAGCTTCACCATATCCATAGCCGCGCTGAGCGAGATCAGCAGCATCGCGACGGCGAGCACCTTCCTCGACCCGGAGCGGATGAACGACGCTCACGAGCAGATACGGCCGCTGTACCGAGGCTATCAGCTCGCTGCGTACCGCGATGAACTGCGCAATGGCCTCCTCTTCGACGGCCCGGCGCCCAAGAGCCTTCCGGCCCCTGGTGCTCTGTCCAACCTCGACTTCCTCGAGATACCGCCGCAGAGTCACATATTCGGCACTGTCAGCGGCTGATTCCCGTGCCACCGCGACCACGAGAGGAGGTGTTTCCGCGATGCCATTTCCGGCCAGTTCCGTGTCGCTGCTTCCGGCCAGCGCAACGCTGCGCTTCCTGAGGTTCCGCCGACAAGGGCCGGGCAGGTACCTGGAAGCCCGCGAGGACGAGCCGACCCTGGAGGCCCTCCGGTGGGTGGCCGAGATCACCGCGATACTGTCCGGCGAGCCGGTCACGCCCGCCCCGTTCATCGACGAGTGCCGCCGGCCGGGCGGAACGTTCGCCATGACGGCGACGGACCCGGAGCCATCCCGGGCCGCGAGCTACTACGCGGTGCGCGCGCTCACGCTCTCGAGCCGGCGTCACGACATTCCCGGCGAGCTCGCGGCCTGGTTCGTCGGCGAGTTGGCCACGCCCGGCCGGCCGGCCACCTCCGACATCGATGAGATGTTCTATGTCCTGCGCGCGCTCGAGCAACTGGGGGCGCTCGGCCGGCTGCCGCCCGCGGTGTCGGCATCGCTTGTCGATTTCATCCAGGACTGCCGGGTCGGTGACGGGGGCTACGCGGGCATGCCGGGCCTGCCATCGGACACCGAGCACACCTACTGCGCCGTCTGCAGCTTGTCGCTGCTGGGGCACCCCCTCGGCACGGCCGACGGCCGCGTCACCGCCGAATGGCTCCGATCGCGGTTCACCACGCCGTCCGGGCTCGCGACCCTGACCGCGGCCGACGACACCCCGTCACTCGCCGCCTCCTACTGGGGTTTCCGGGCGGGCGAGGTGCTGAACTCGACGGTCTGGACGGATCGGCTCGGGCCGGCGGTGGACGTTCTTGGCAAGCCCGATGGCGGTTACGGGGCGCGGCCGTATGCCACGTTGTGGGAGTCGTACTGTGCGCTACGCGTCGTGTCCACGCTGTCCACGCTGCGCGGAGGCCAACAATGACGCTGTGCCGGCTGTCGGACGTCATCGGGGGCAACACGAGACGGGGAGAACTCGCGGTCGGGATCTATCTCGTGCCCGGTTTCCCGTCCTGGAGCGCGAGCCTGGAAGCGCTGCGACTGTGTGTGCGCCATGACGTGGACTTCATCGAATTCCCAGCGATCTCGGATCCTCGGTGGTCACCCCGGACCGGCCGGCTGATCGCTCGGGCGCTGACGGATGCCGAGCCCGGCTCCGAGGCCCAGCGGATCGAATGGCTGTTACGCGCCCCCGTGCGAGTGGCCATCGTCTATGGGTCCGCGTGGCCCGCGCCCGCCGCCTGGTCGGCACCATCCTCCCTGCGGGTTGGAGTTTCCGGGTACCTGTTCGAGAACGACCCACCAAATATCACCGACTACGCTCTGGCCGCCGCCGAGGATGGCGCGGTCGTCATCCCCGCGGTGGACGCCACCGCCGCCGGCCTGTCCGATGCCGATCGGCGCGTCATCACCCGCGGCGGCGGCTTCGTGTACGCCTCGCTGGGGCCGAACACGGGAACCAGGGCGGCATCCCTGTCTGATCTTCAACGGAAGCGGGCGGAGGTCCAGGCGATCCGTCCGGATCTGCCGGTCTGCGCCGCCTTCGGCATCAGCGAGCCGGCCGATGTCGAGGAGCTGCGCGGCAGTGGCGGCTGTGACGGGGTCATCATCGGTACCGCCGCCGTGGCCAAGCTGGAAGCGGGAACGTCGGCGTTCACCGGATGGCTCAAGGGAATCATGGCCGCGGCGAAGTAGCCCCGCCGAGGCACGGCCGTGAACGCCGAACAGCGGCGGAGGACTCGACCAAGAACCGGTGGGGAAGGACGTGAAGGGAAATCCATGCACACTTTGGACCCCAAGCTGGCCCGGCTCGTCTTCGACGAGTGCCTGCGACAGCTCAGCCTGGACGAGGTTCCCCTCAAGACCGGAGGTGACCGGGAGCGGCTCGCGGAGAAGCTGGCTGGGCTCATCAAGCCGTCCGGCAACGACCCCGAGGCGGTCCTGTCGGTCTTCCTCCGGGACATCGCGCCGGCGATCATCGCGTGTGACACTCCACGTTTCATGGCCTTCGTGTCGTGTGTGCCATCGAAGACGTCGATTCTCATCGACGTGCTGGTTTCCTGCTTCGCGCTGCACGGCATCTCCTGGCTCGAGGCCGCGGGGCCGGTCGCGGCCGAGAATCAGGCGCTGCGGGTTCTGGCCGATGCCGCCGGCCTGCCGGCGAGCGCCGGTGGTTGCTTCGTATCCGGCGGCTCCAGTGGCAACCTGTCGGCACTTCTGGTCGCGCGCGATACCGGTCTGAGCCGTCGCGGTGGGCATGGCGCCCGGCCGAAGGTGGCGATCACGGTGGACACCCATAGTTCGGTGGGCAAGGCGCTCCACCTCCTGGGCCTGGAACCGCTGCTGGTGCCCACGCCCGACCACCGGATGACGGCAGGGGCGCTGGGAGACACCCTGGCCGGCGAGCGGCACCGGGACGACGTTGTGGCTGTGGTCGCCACCGCCGGCACGACGAACGCCGGCCTGATCGACGATCTGGCCGGGATAGCCGACGTTGCCCGGCGAGAGGGCCTGTGGATGCATGTCGACGCGGCCTACGGCGGTGCCGGTATCTTCGCTCCCTCGGTGCGCGAGCTCTTCACCGGCATCGAGCGGGCCGACTCCCTGGTCATCGATCCGCACAAGTGGCTCTTCTCGCCATTCGACTGCGCGGCACTGCTCTACCGCGATCCGCGGACAGCCCAGGAGGTGCACACACAGCGGGCGTCCTATCTGGACGCCATCCACGATGATGATGGCGGCGTGTGGAACCCGAGCGACTACGCCTACCACCTGACCCGCCGGGCCCGCGGCCTGCCCTTGTGGTTCGGGCTCGCGGTCCACGGAACCGACGCGTACCGGGACGGCATCGAGAACACGCTCACCATGGCCCGCTACGCGGCCGACCGCGTCAGTGCGACCGAGGGCCTGACGTTGGTCTGCGAGCCGGAGCTTTCGGTGGTCCTGTTCCGGCGGGACGGGTGGGGCTGGGACGACTACGGGAGCTGGTCGGCCCGGCTCCTCGAGGGTCAGATCGCCTTCGTGCTGCCGACCTCCTGGCAGGGCGAGCCGGTGGCCCGGCTCTGCTTCGTGCACCCGGAAACGACCAAGCAGCTGGTCGACGAGGTGATCGCCACGATCGATCCGGCACTGGACCCCGACCGCGTTCAGTACGAGCACGCACACTGACCACGTGCCATGGCCGGCGCCCCAGGAACGGGCGCCGGCCACACAGGTGGAGCCGTGTCATCGCGGCAGGGCATCGACGACGACCACCTGGTCCGGCAACCGGTCCGCCGGCAGGCGGGCGGACAGCCAGTCCGCCACGTGCTCGGGCCTGACCGCCTGCGCGGTACCGGCGGCCGCTACCACCTTCCGCGGGTCGTTCTCGTAAGCCGGCCGGATGGCATAGACGGCATAGCGGCCGGTGTCGCGAAGCATCTCCTCGATCTCCACCTGGACCTGGAATCCCTCGTCGGCCAGTCGCCGGGTGACCTGCGCAACCCTGCCCTCGGTCGGTGAGCCGGCCTCGTCGTGGACTTCCATGCTGATCTGCTGGATCAGCGGCCAGTGGCGGTCCGCTATCCCCTTGAGCACGTCGTACTCGGCCCGCTGGACGTCGATTTTGACGAGGTCGATGGCGCCCACTCCGATCTCATCGATCACGTCCGAGATCGTGCGGAGTCGGCACTGGCATTCGATGAACTCGAAATCCTTGGCCGCCAACGCTTCGACCTCGGCCAGGTGTTCCGCGCGGTCAGGCGGGCCATTCCTGCGCTCATTCGCGACGTACCGCTTGATCAGGTCGACCTCGTTCTCCCAGTTTATGTAGTCGTGGCGGCACGACATGATCGAGATGTTCGGGTAGTAGTAGAATGAGACCTCCTGATCGCGATCGGACAGCCCATAGTTGAACGGCCGGACGACGAGGCCGCGCTCGTCGACATTCCGCACGAGCTTGGCGAACACCTCGGGAACCGGTTCGAACGCGTACACCTGGGCCGAAGGGCACCGCGCTCCGACGAAGAGGCTGAACATCCCGATGTTCGCGCCGACATCGAACACCACGGCATTCTCTCGGAGCACGATCCCGCCGCGCAGGTAGACCTCGTCGACGAAGATCTCGTCATGCAGGAATCGCGTCTCGGCCATGTTCATAACCGCCAGGTCGGCGAGGACGCCGGTGTCGGCGGTAACGGAGTGCGTACCCCACGGCAGCACCCGCGCCACCAGTCGGCCGTCGGCATCGCGGCGAACGCGGGCTCGTGCTATGCCCGGGTAACAGCGCAGTGCCTTCTCGATGTCGGTCTCGATCTGGCGGAATGACAGCCTGTCCTGGATGGCCATAGGCGTTCCTCACATCTTGCCTTGCCGTGGTATTGGGCGTATGCCGGCTCTATCCTGTCAGGCCCGTTCGACGCCGTGCTGACATTTCGCTGACCAGCGGGTTTGCGTAAGGTCAGGACGGCCAACGGGCATCCACACTTGGGCAATTGCCTTGGGCCGGGATGCCTGTCAGCATATAGGAAACGCAACCGACGAAAGGGTGCGCATGTCGAGTGCCGTGCCGATCAATGGGTTCGACGGCGCCATTGGCCGTGTACAAATGGTCGGTTCTCGGTCCGGGCTGTATCGCTCCGCGCCACCGGGGCCGCGCTGATGGCCGGCGCGATCCTGATCGGCGCGGATGGAGTCCGCCGGTGTCCTTGGGGCCTCGCGGCGCCCGAGTATCAGTCCTACCACGACAGGGAGTGGGGGCGACCGGTCGGCAGCGATGAGGGGGTCTTCGAGAAGCTGTGCCTGGAGGGATTCCAGAGCGGTCTGTCCTGCCTGACGATCCTCCGCAAGAGGGACGGGTTCCGCCGGGCCTTCGCCGGCTTCGATCCCTCCGCGGTGGCGCGGTTCACCGACACCGATGTCGCGCGGCTGCTCGCCGATTCGGCGATCGTGCGGCACCGGGGCAAGATTCTGGCCACCATCGGCAACGCCCGGGCGGCCGTGCGCATGTGGGAGCAGGGCCTGTCCCTGGCCGGGCTGCTGTGGAGCTTCGAGGCACCGGCCGGCGACCCACGCCCGACCGTGGCCGCGCTGCCGGCGTCTACTCCCGAATCGGAAGCCTTCTCGCGTGAACTGCGCCGGCGTGGCTTCTGTCTTGTCGGGCCGACGACCGTGTATGCCGCGATGCAGTCGCTCGGCGTCGTGAACGACCACCTCGACGGCTGTCGCTTCCGGGTGGTCTGCGACGACGAACGGCGCGCGTTCATCAGGCCCCGCTGAGCCGTGACCCGGCTGGGGCGCACGTGTCCGCGCGCCTGAGACCTGTATCCGTTCCCGTCAGTCCGGTGTCAGAGGCGGCTGCGACCATGTTGAGGGAATTATCGGACCCGATATAGATGGGAAACTATCTATGCGCTCCCTTGATGAGGCGCGTAGCGTGTGCGAGCGCTACCACCCGGGCCTGTGCGCCGCGCTCGCGGACATCTCATTGGCCGAACGTGAGGCGCCGGGCGGGCCAGTTCTCGACATATTCCGCAAGTTCGGCGGACCCGGGTTGATGGTCCCGACCGAATACGGCGGCATGGGGGTGGGCGCCCTCGACGCGGCACGCATCGTGCGGGCGATGGCCTCGTATTCGCCGTCGCTGGGTGCCGCGACCACCATGCATCACTACACGGTGGCGACACTCTTCGCGCTCGCACGACGGGCCGGGCGGCTGACCGCCGCACAGCTGGAGCTCCTGGCCGGCATCGCCCCGGCCAATCTCCTCGTGGCCTCGGGGTGGGCCGAGGGCAGTCCGGGGGCGAACATCGTCGTCCCGGCGGCGACCGCCCGCCCCGTGGACGGCGGCTACCTGGTCAACGGCGGGAAGAAACCCTGCAGCCTGGCCCGGTCGATGGACGTGCTCACGGCCAGCGCCGCGGTGCCGGTGGACGGCACTCCCACGCTCGCGCTGCTGCTCATCCCGGCCGGCTCGCCGGGTGTCACCGTGGAGAAGTTCTGGCTGAGCAATGTGCTGGCCGGGGCGGAGAGCGACGAGGTCAGGCTCACCGATGTGTTCGTGCCGGCCGACCTGGTGATCCGGTCCGAGCCGGACGCCCCCGATCGGCTCGATGACCTGCAGACGATCGGTTTCGCCTGGTTCGAGATGCTGGCGACCTCGGTGTACGTGGGCACCACGAGTGCCCTGGTCGATCAGGCGCTGGCCAAGGGCCGGGGCAGCGTGACCGACCGGGCGCAGGCCGCGATACAGCTCGAGTCGGCGGTCGCCCTGGTCGAGAGCGCCGCCCGGGCGATCGGCGACGGCCTTACCGGCGACGCCGCCGTCTCGGCGGTTCTGGTGGCCAGGTACGCGGCGCAGCAGGCGCTCAGGGAGGCCACGGACATGGCGGCGGAACTTCTCGGCGGCATCGCGTTCATCCGATCGCCCGATATCGGCTACCTCATCGCCACCGTCCGCGCGCTGGCCTACCATCCGCCGTCGCGTACCGCGATGGCGGAGGCGCTGGTCGACTATCTCACCGGCCGGCCGCTGCGGCTGACCTGACCCAACAAACCCATCCGTCAGTGAGGATTCCGCCATGGACGCAAAGAATCCGTTCGAGAGCCCGACCACATTCCGCCACCACCGGGCCGAATACCTGGTCGGCTGGATCGTTGTCACCATACTCATCGTTCTGCATTGGAGCGAGATCCGCTGGCTCCCGGCGATCGCCCTGTTCGCTTACATAGATGTGATCGGGTATATACCGGGCGCGATCGCGTTCCGGCGCAGCCCGAACGGTAGGATATCGAAGAACTACTACATTGCCTACAACGTCATGCACAGCATGATCACGCAGGGTGCGGTCATCGCGATCTGGGGATTCACGATCGGCTGGGAGTGGGCTCTCCTCGCGATTCCCTGGCATCTCTTCGCCGACCGCGGCATATACGGCAATTTCCTCAAGCCGTTCCGCTTGCCCTTCGAGCCGCGCGCGACGCCCGGCTACCAGCGGCTCCTCGACGAACTCTCCGTCGGAACCCCCGCGGTGGCCGGTGATCGGACTCGGGAAGCCGCCGCGGTACCTGGCCCATGACCGCGGCCGATCTCAATGTGATGCTGCGCCAGGCGGTTCGCCGACTCGCGACCGGCGTCGCGGTGGTGACCGTCTGGCACGGCGACGTGGCGCATGGCACCACGGTCTCGTCGGTCGCCGCGGTGTCGCGGGAGCCGCTACTGCTCGGCGTGTGCCTGCGCGAAGAGTCGGGCATGAGCCAGGCCATAGCCGAGGCGGGGCGCTTCGGGGTGAACGTCCTGTCCGCGCGGCAATCGGCGCTCGCCGGTTGGTTCGCGGATCCCGGCCGGCCGCACGGTCTGGCCCAGTTCGATCATTTCGAATGGGAACCCGACGCGTTCAGCGGAGCGCCGTGGATCAGAGGTTCGCTGGCGTCGCTCGGCTGTCATCTCACCATGACCGTCCCCGCCGGTGATCACAACCTGCTGCTCGGCAAGGTCGTCACCGCCCGCAACGGAGGGGGCGGCGGCCCGCTACTGCACTTCGCCGGGCGGCTGCACGACGGAACGCTCCGCGTCCTGCCCCGGGAAGCCACCTCGCCGCCCGGACAGGTCGCCGCGCTGGGCCGGTCATAGGGAAGAACGGGAAGGAAGAAGGTTCGGCATGGCGGATTCAGTCCCTCGGGAAGCCGATTTCGACTTGGCACCCAACCTGCTCGATGGCGCGATGAACCTGAACATGACCACGCGCGACTGCGATCTCGTGTACTGGCTGACCGCCGTCGCTCAGGGCACTCTCACCGGACGGGCCGCCACCGGCCATGCCGTGGCGGCGGCCACCCCCGAATTCATGCGCAAGCCGGGCCCGCTTCGCGAGGCGCTGATCCTGGAACTGGGTTGGCGTTCGGTTGCCGAGGAGCGGGCGACCCGGGCGCTGTCGTACTTCGTGGCCGAGGCGCCGGGGATTGCGGAGATGGAGTTCTTCGCGACGCAGGTGCTGGACGAGGCCAGGCACTCGATGGTCTTCCGCAACCATCTCGTGGAGCTTGGTGTGCCCGCGGAGCGGTTGCACGAGACCATCGCTGAGTTGTCCGCCGAGTACTCCGTCGAGGTGCTCGCACCCATCGAGGAGTTCGTGGTCCGCACCCTTCGCGAGGACGGTGACTTCGTCGGGGCCGTGGCGGCCTTCACGATCGTGGTGGAAGGGGTGCTGGCCCCCGCCGCGGAGCTCAGCGAGCGCAAGTGGGACCGGCTCGATCCGGCGGCGGGCGAGATCGCCCGGGGGGCGGGGATCGATGAGATCCGGCACCTGACGGTCGGGAGTTCGATCGTGCGTGAGCACCTCATCCGGAACCCGGACTACCGGTCGCGGGTTCTGGAGATCGTGACGGCCGGCCGCAAGCTGTGGGACGAGGTGCCCGTCCTCAAGTACGTGCTGCGCCGCGAGAACCTCTTCCAGGAAGGCATGCGGGAACATGCCGAACTGCTCGACGGCTATGAGGTGTTCCCCGGCCGCAAGCTGTCGGACACCACCCCGATGGAACGTTACGACATCGCGGAACGGTGGACCGACGAGATGTCGGAGGCCCGCCTGCGCTACATGGACCTTGAGGAGGCAACGGCGATCCTGGCGACCAACAGCCGTTCTTGACGCATGGTCAGCCATCCTGGGCGGCCTCCAGCCGAGAGCGGTCGCGGCCACCGAGGTACGCGGCGACGACCCGCTCGTCGCGGCGTATGGACTCCGGCGGGCCGTCGGCGATCACCGTCCCGAACTCCAGCACGACGATGCGGTCGCAGATGCTCAGGACGAGGCCCATGTCGTGGTCGATCAGCAGGATCGACTGGCCCTCGTCGGCCAGCCCGCGCAGGCACCGGCCGAGCTCCTCGCTCTCCCGCCGGTCCAGCCCGGCCGCGGGCTCGTCCAGGCCGATCAGCCGGTGGTTGCCAACGAGCGCGCGGGCGACGCCGACCAACTTGCGCTCGCTCTCGGAAAGGTCGTCGGGCATCGCGTCGGCGGCCCACTCCATGCCGACGATCGTGAGTGCGTCCTCGACCTCCGGTCCGCGCCGCGGGATCGCGCCCGGCATCCGGCCCGCGGGGCCGTCGGTGGCGTGGTCCGCCGCCACCAGCAGGTTCTCGCGTACGTCGAGATCGTGGAACAGTTCGGTGCTCTGCCAGGTGCGGCCGAGCCCGCGGCGTGACCGAGCGTAGGCCGGCAACCGCCCGATGTCGTGTCCGTCCAGTTCGACCCGTCCGTCACTGGCCACGAAACCGCCGACGGCGTCGAGGAACGTCGACTTGCCGGCGCCGTTGGGGCCGATGAGGCCGACCAACTCGCCGGCGCGCACGGCGAGCGTGACCCCACGCAACGCACGCACGCCGCCGAAGGAGACCGACAGATCGCTGACGCTGAGTACGGTGGCGCGCGCGCCGTCCGCCTTCTTCGACCGCACCGGGAGCGGTGCGGCGTCCGGCGCGTGCTGCGGCCGGCGAAGCGGAGGCCGCTTGTGCGTGCGCCGGTAGAAGTCCCCCGCGACGCCCTCGGGGTTCTGGATCAGGGTGAACAGCAGGAGCACGCCGCCGAAGAGCAGGAACCAGTTCCCGTTGAGCCCGAACCATCGGTCCAGCGCGTACGGGACCAGCGCCTGGGCCGAGATCAGTCCCGCGAATACGGCGCCGGATATCTGCGTGATGCCGCCGGCGTAGGCGAACGCGATCAGGCCAAGGGCGGCGAACGCGTTGAAGCGTTCCGGACTCACCGAGCCGAAGTTGTACGCGTAGAGGCAGCCCGCCACACCCGCGATGAAGGCGCTGATGCCGAATGCGATCAGTTTGACCGTGCGGGGGTTGACCGCGGCGGCCTCGGCGGCGCGCTCGTTGGAGCGCACCGCGAGCATGCGCTGACCCAGCGTCCCCCGCCGCAGGTAACCGACGAGCAGGCACAACGCGACCGTCGCGATCAGCGCGACCCAGCCGAACACGGGGCTCGGCTGGTTGCCGTCGAGTCCGCGGTAGGCCGCCCACGGACTGAGGTCGAGGCCGGCCACGCCCAGGTTGGGCACCGGCGAGCCGTTCGGCCCGACGCCCCAGGTGGTGTTGGCGAAGCCGAAGTTCGCGATCGCCACCGCGCCGGCGAGGGTGACCACCGTCAGGCTCACGCCACGGACCCGCAGTGCCGACACCGCGGTGATCAGTCCGATCACGACGGCGACCGCGACGCCCGCCAGCGCGCCGAGCGGGAAGCCGATGCCGGCGTCGACCGCGAGGTGGGAGATCGTGAAGCCGGTCACCCCGGCCAGGGCGAGTTGGGCCACCGAGACCTGGCCCACGAAGCCGGTGATGACCACCAGCGAGAGCGCCATCAGCGCACCGATCAGCGACACGACGAGCGCCTGGCGGAAGTCGAACGGCAGGACGACCAGCGCGACGGCGCCGACGGCGGCGAGCGGCAGGGCCACCACGAGCAACCGCCGCGGCCGCGGCGCCGCGGGGAGCCGGTGCTCGACCAGCTCACCGCGGGACGGTATCCGCGCGCCGCGCAGGAACATGGCCGCGATGATGATCACGAAGGCGAGCAGTTCCTGGACGCCGGGGATCGGGGTGCCGTCGGTCGTCGGGAACCAGGGCTGCACGGAGGCGTAGTTGATCAGCGAGTTGAGGATGCCGATGCCGATCCCGGTGGCGCAGGCGATCCCGAACGAGGTGAAGCGCGCCAGCAGCGCGGCGGCGAGCGCGGGCACGATCTGCAGCGGCAGGGTGATGGAGTCGAGCTGGGTGATCGAGGCGGCCAGGATCCCGAACCCTCCGGCGATCAGCGAGGTGATCAGGGTGTTCACCATGGAGATCAGATTTGGTGACTGGGCGGAGAGGATCGCGGCGACCTCGTTCTCGGACGCCGCCCGGGTGGCCAGCCCGAACCTGGTCCACCGGTACAGCGCCCAGAGCGCCGCCGCCACCACGATGACCAGGCCGGCGAGGATGAACCTGTCCGCCGGGATGACCACGGTGTCGCTCAGCCGGACAATGTTCTGCGGCAGTATCTGGCGCGACGGCTTCTGGGCGGTCCCGAAGGCGAGCAACATCGACGCCTGGGCGATGAGCAGCACGGCGAGTGAGGAGACGAGCTTCGCCAGCGGCGCGGCCGTGCGCAGCGGCCGGAACGCGAGCAGCTCGATCAGCGCACCCACGACCAGTACGAAGACCAGGCTGATGGCGAGCGCCGGTGCGGTGCCCAGGGAGGCGAACTCGCCGCTCGTGAGCGACCAGAAGGCGTACCCGGCGAGCATGGCCACCCCGCCCACCGACAGGTTGATGATGCCCGAGCCGCGGAAGGTCGCCACCACGCCGAGGGCGATGGCGGCGATCAGCGCGCCGGAGCCGAGGCCGAGCAGGACGAACAGGGGGATCAGATCCACGGATCGTCTCCGGACGGTGCGGGCGAGAGTTCAACCGCTACGCCAAGGCTGGCTCGGCGCGTCTGGCGCCGCGCTGCGACCCAGCCAAGGCGCCGGCTCATGACGCCGGAGGCCTCAGCCAGCCGGCCACCTTGGTGAACCTGTTCTGCCCGGAGTAGTTGAAGAACTGCGTCTGGTCGTTGCAGACCGCCGGCGCGTCCGAGTACCTGCCGCACTGCAGCGACGGAGCCCCGAGCGCGAGCGGGCCTGTGAACGCCTTGGCCTTCGCCAGCACCGCCTGCGGCGTGATGTTGTCGTACCCGACCTCGTTCAGGAATTTGACGATGGTCAGCACCTGCGCGAACGAGACGATGTTCCACGGGTCGGGCGCCGTTTCGGGGGTGCCGTACTTCTGCGTGACCGCCGTGTACGCCGGCATCCCGGGGTCGGTCGCGTCGCCGTACAACGAGCTCGCGATCGCGAACGTCCAGATCGGAAAGTCGCCGAGACCCGCGATCACCTGGCCGTTGAGGCACAGCGGTGCCGAGACGATCTTCTTGGAGTCGGTGATCCCGAGCTGCCGGAGGCCCTTGGCGAGGTTCACACAGCCCGACGCGCTGCTGTACGGGATCACCATGTCCGCCGTCTGCGCGCCCGCGCTGGTGAGCGGCCCGATCAGGTCGGTCTGGCCTGAGCCGTACCCGACCGGCTTGACCCGCACGCCGGCGGCCTCGAGCCCCGCCCGGATCGCCTTCGCGCCCTCGATGATGCCGGGTTCGTTGGGGTAGACCAGCGCCGCGGTCTTCGCCTTGAGCACGTCCCTGGCGTAGGTCCCGAACGGGCCGAGCACATGGGTGGCGTCGCCGAAGAGGACCACCGCGTTCGGCTGCACGGCGTCGATCGGTGTGACGGCCACGCCGGTGACCACGGGCTTGGCGCCGGCGATCGTGGAGTAGAACGACTGCGTACCGATCGCCACGCCGCCCGCCCCGATCACCGAGACGTCCTTGTCCGCGGCCAGCCTCTGCCCACAGGTCGTGCCCTCTTCCTCGGCGGAGGCGATGAAGCACGTCTTGAGCTGGACCGGATGTCCGCCGACTCCGCCGAGTTCTTCGTTGACGTACTTGATCGCGAGTTCCGCACCGTTGGTGGCGAACCGGCCGATCTCCACCTGGCCGCCCTGCTGGTTGATCCAGCCGACATGGACCGGCGGTAGGCTCTGGTCCGCCTTGCCGGCCTTGCCGCCGGTGTACGCGACGTAGTCGGTGACGGATTGCGCGCCCGCGCCGCCCGGTCCGGTCACCGCCGACACCTCCGGGGTCGTCGCGCCCGGTCCGGACGTGCCGCCGCCGCAACCGGCGGCGGCCAGGGCCACAACGAATGCCATCGGGATTGTGCGCAATCCTCTGGGCGCATGCATGCTCACTGGCGTCCTCCTCTGCAAGCATCGCCGCGCTGGGACGGAGAATCCTGTCCCAAGGATTCCGTGTCCACCCCTTGGCGGCATCGGCCTCGGGGCAAGGCGGAGTGCTGCAGGTGTGAGCACGTTGGCGGCACAAGGATGCGGACCACGGCTCCCCGCCTCGGTGAGACACCCCATTCAAAGGCCCCGTTAACGATTTTGTCAACGATCTCGACCTGTATCATGTGAGCAGATTCGCCGGTCTACAGCGGACTCTATGTTGGAATAGGGACATTTAGATGGCAGTCGGCGCGACCACACTCGAGATCGACGGCTTGACCGCGGGCTACGACCGCGCGGAGGCCGTGCGCGATCTGAGCCTGACGGTGGGGCCCGGCGAGGTCGTCGCGCTGCTGGGCGCCAACGGTGCCGGCAAGACCACGACGTTGCGGGCGATCTCGGGTCTTCTCAAGCCCATGGCGGGAAGGATCCGCCTGGATGGCGCCGAACTCGGGGGCGTCTCCGCGACCGCTCGGGTCCGGCGCGGCATCGTGCACGTGCCGCACGATCGCGGCATCTTCTTCGGGCTCACCGTGACCGAGCACTTCCGCCTCGACGGCGTGACCCGGGCCGACGAGCAGGCGGCGGCGTTCGAGCACTTCCCGGTTCTGCACGAGCTGCGTGGTCGCCGAGCGGGCCTGTTGTCCGGCGGCGAGCAGCAGATGCTCGCACTGGCCCGCGCGCTGGCTCGTAAGCCAAGGTTGCTGCTTCTCGACGAGCTCAGTCTCGGTCTCGCCCCGATCATCGTCGAGCGCCTGCTCCCCGTCGTGCGGGAGTTCGCGGCCCGGACCGCCGCCGCGGTCCTGCTGGTCGAGCAGCACGTGCACCTCGCTCTCGAGATCGCGGATCGCGGCTATGTCCTTTCCCACGGAGAGATCGTGGCGACCGACACCGCCGCGCGGCTGCGCGAGGACGGCGCGCGGCTGGCCACGAGTTACCTGGGCGAGCGGTCGACGGGTGCCGGAGGGTGGCGAACGTAGATGGCTACCGATCCACGCGTGCGGGAAGGCGACCTGCTGTGGACTCCGAGCCCGGAGTGGATCGAGCGCACCAACATCGTCGCTTTCACGCGCTGGCTCAGCGAGCGGCGCGGCCTCGACTTCGACGTCACCGATCATCACGGCTACGACGAGTTCTGGCGCTGGTCGGTGACCGACCTCGAGGGTTTCTGGGGAGCCATCTGGGACTACTTCGAGATTCAGGCCTCGACGCCGCCCCGCCGGGTGCTCGGGCGCCGTGAGATGCCGGGGGCCGAATGGTTCCCGGGCGCACGGCTGAACTACGGCGAGCACATCCTCCGGCAGGAGCGGGCCGGTGCCACCGCGCTGCTGTATCTCAGCGAGGACCGGGCCCTCACGGAGTTGTCCTGGGAGTCCTACGCGGGACAGGTGCGTGCCGTCGCGACCAGGCTCCGGGAGCTGGGAGTACGGCCGGGACAGCGGGTCGTCGGCTACCTGCCGAACATTCCCGAGGCCATGGTGGCGATGGTCGCCACGGCCAGCATCGGAGCGGTCTGGGCCGGTTGCGCTCCCGAGTTCGGCTGGCGCGGTGCCGGCGACCGCCTCGGCCAGCTCGAGCCGGCGGTGCTCTTCGGGGTCGACGGCTACCGCTACGGCGGGGAAACCTACGACCGCCGCGAGGAGGTGCGCGAGCTGGTGCGCGAGCTCGACACCCTCACGCATGTCGTGTATCTGCCGCGGACGTTCCCGGCCGGGCCCGTGGCGGTTGATGCCGCGCCCACCACGGTGCTCTGGGATGACATGGTCGCCGGTCCGTTGGTGCGGGCGGACGAGTTCGAGTGCGAGCAGGTTCCGTTCGACCACCCCCTGTGGGTGTTGTTCAGCTCCGGCACCACCGGCCTGCCGAAGGCGATCACGCACAGCCACGGCGGGATCCTCATCGAACAGCTCAAGCTCCAACACCTCGTCATGGACCTGCGCCGCGGCGACCGGCTGTTCTTCTTCACCACCACGAGCTGGATGATGTGGAACTTCATCGCCAGCGCGCCCCTGCTCGGCGTGGTGCCGATCGTCTACGACGGCAACCCCGCCCATCCGGAACCGGACGTGCTGTGGCGGATCGCGCAGGACAGCCGGGCGACGATGTTCGGCGCCAGCCCGGCATTCATCGAGCTCCTGTCCCGGCATGGAGTCGTACCGAGGGAGCGCTACGAATACCCGGAGCTGCGCCAGGTTACGCCCGCGGGCGCGCCGGTCTCGCCGCAGCACACCGCGTGGGTCTACCGCAATGTCGGGCCGGATGTCTGGGTGTCCACCGGGAGCGGCGGGACGGACTGCTGCACGGGATTCGTCGGAGGAATGCCGACGTTGCCGGTTCATGCCGGAGAGATGCAGGCCCGGTCGCCCGGTGTGGCGGCATATGCGTACAACAAGGAGGGCCGGCCGGTCGTCGATGAGGTCGGTGAGCTCGTCATCACCGCACCCATGCCGTCGATGCCGGTGTTCCTCTGGGGCGACGACACCGGCGAGCGCTACCACGAGACGTACTTCTCGCACTTCCCGGGTGTCTGGCGGCACGGTGACTTCTTCCGCGTCAACGAGCGCGGCGGCTGCTTCGTACACGGCCGTTCCGACGCGGTGCTGAATCGCGCCGGCGTGCGGATCGGGACGGCCGAGATCTACCGGGCCATGGAAGGTATCGCGGAGGTCGTCGATTCCCTTGTGGTCAACATCGACCAGGGCGGCGGCACCGGCATCATGGCGCTGTTCGTCACCCTCGAGGACGGTTACCGGCTCGACGAGGCGCTTCGGCAGCGGATCCGGAACCAGCTTCGTCGCGAGTACAGCCCACGGCACGTGCCGGACGAAATCGTCGAGGTCCCGGGCATCCCGCAGACGGTCACCGGCAAGAAGATGGAGGTACCGATCCGCCGGATCCTCACCGGTACGCCGGTCGACACGGCGGTGGACCGCGAGTCGATGGCGAACCCCGAGGTGCTGGAGGCGTTCGTGGCCTACGCGGCCTCGCGGTCAGCGTCCCCCGAGGGCGGCCCCACGGATCCCTGACCTTCGGCCAGATGTACGCCAACCAGCAAAGGAGCAGGCCACATGAAAGCTGTCCGGCTGCATGCCTTCAACGAGCTTCCCAAGGTCGAGGACGTTCCTGAGCCGGAGGTCACCGGTCCGTTCGACGTGATCGTGCGCATCGGCGGCGCCGGGCTGTGCCGTACCGACGTGCACTTCATGCAGATGGATCTGGGAGACCGGTCCCACCTGCTTCCCATGACCCTCGGGCACGAGAACGCGGGGTGGGTCCAGGAGGTGGGGTCCGCGGTCACCAACGTCGCGCCGGGCGACGCGGTGATCTGCCACCCGGTCATCCCGTGTGGTCTGTGTCGTCCGTGCCGTGACGGCGACGACGTCCATTGCACCGACCGTCGCTCCACGGGCCTGGACCACGACGGCGGTTTCGCCGAACTGCTCAAGACCTACGCCCGGTCGGTGATCAAGCTGCCGGACGGGTTGCCGCCCGCGGAGGTGGCCGGCCACGCCGACGGCGGACTGACCGCCTACCACGCGGCCAAGAAGGCGAACACCATGGGCCTGCTCTATCCGGGCAGCCGCACGGTCGTGATCGGCGTCGGCGGGCTCGGGCACGTCGGTATCCAGGTGCTCAAGGCGATCAGCGCCACCGAGGTGATCGCCATCGACGTCGTCGATGAGGCGCTGGAGTTGGCCAAGGAGTGCGGCGCCGACCACACCGTGCTCGCCAACGACAAGCAGGTCGACGCGGTGCTGGAGATCACCGAGGGACGCGGTGCCCAGGCCGTCCTCGACTACGTGGGTGACGGTGGCTCGACGAGCGCCGGCTTCAAGATGCTGGCCCGGGCCGGCAGCCACTTCGTCGTCGGGTACGGCGAGATGATCAATGTGTCCACGATGGACCTGATCCGTACCGAGCGCAGCTTCGTCGGCAACTTCATCGGGCGCTACAACGACCTCGCCGAGCTGATGGCTCTGGCCAAGCAGGGCAAGGCGAAGATGCACTCGCGGATGTACGACCTCGAGGCCGGTCCGGAGGCGTTCTCGGACCTCATCGAGGGACGCGTTCGCGGCCGCGCCATCCTCGTCCCGCGTTGATGTGAGCGCCGGAGCGCGTACGGTGACCATCCGCCGTCTCCTGATCGCCAACCGGGGCGAGATCGCCGCCCGGATCATCCGCACCTGCCGGCGGCTGGGCATCGAGGCCGTGTTGGGCGCGTCCGAGGCGGATCTCGCGGGCGTGCCGGCGCGGCTCGCCGATCAGGTGGTCCGCCTTGGGCCGCCACCGGCGGCCGCGAGCTATCTCAACGTGGACGCGGTCGTGGCCGCCGCCCGAGCCGTCGGGGCTGACGCGGTCCATCCGGGCTACGGGTTCCTGTCCGAGAGCGCGCGTCTGGCCGCGGCGTGCGCGCGGGCCGGGATCGTGTTCGTCGGCCCTACCGCCGAACAGCTCGCGGTGGTCGGCGACAAGCTCGCGGCTCGCCGGCACGCCCGCGACGCCGGCCTCCCGGTCGTGCCGGGCGGCGAGGTCGGCGGGACGGCCGAGACCCGGGCGCTGGCCGAGCAGTTGGGCTGGCCGGTGCTCATCAAGGCGGCCGCCGGTGGCGGTGGCCGGGGAATGCGCCTGGTAGCCGAGCCGGCGGCGCTCGAGGCGGCCCTGGAACGCGCGGCCTCCGAGGCCAACGCCGCATTCGGAGACGCTCGGCTCTATCTCGAGCGGTACGTGACATCCGGCCGCCATGTGGAGGTGCAGGTCCTCGCGGACGGGGCGGACGCCGTGCATCTCGGCGACCGGGACTGTTCGATCCAGCGGCGCTACCAGAAGCTGGTCGAGGAGGCTCCCGCTCCCGGCCTCGACGAGGAGCTACGGTCCCGCATGCACCAGGCCGCCGTCGCCTACGCCCGCCGGCTGGGCTACCGCGGCGCCGGGACGGTGGAGTTCCTCGTCCGTCCCGCAGAGCTACGGCCTCCAGAGCCGGCGGGCTCGCATGACACGTTCTACTTCCTCGAGATGAACGCCCGCATCCAGGTGGAGCATCCCGTGACCGAGGCGATCACCGGGGTGGACCTCGTCGCCGAGCAGATCGCCGTTGCCGAAGGCCTTCCGTTGCGGATCGCCCAGGACGCCGTGACACTGCGCGGGCACGCGATCGAGTGCCGCATCAACTGCGAGGACTGGCGGCACGACTTCCGGCCCACTCCCGGGACGGTCACGAGGATCGCTCTGCCGGTCGGGCCCGGCCTGCGGGTCGACACCCACGTGCAGGCCGGCGACGAGATCCCGCCCTACTACGACTCTCTGGTCGCCAAGCTCATCGCGTGGGGTGGCGACCGGGCCGAGGCGCTCGAGCGGCTCCGCAGCGCCCTGAGGCGTTTCACGGTGGAAGGCGTCGCCACGACCGTGCCGATGCACCTCGCGTTGACCGAGGAGCCCGAGTTCGTGGCGGGCGGCGTGGACACGACATGGTTCGCCGGCTTCCTGCAGCGCCAGGGTCGTATCGGTCGGCCGGGGGCGACCGCGGCCGCGGTGGCCGGGCAGTGAGCGTCGACCTGCTCGCCTCGTACTGGACCCTCGCCGGACCGGTGGAGTTGCATACCGGGCGGGAGTGGAGTCTGTTCGATGTGGCGGACCGGGTAACGGCGGCGGCGAATGCCGGCTTCCGCGGCCTCGGGCTCTGGCACGCCGACCTGCTCCACATTCTCGAGAAGCGCGGCCTGCCCGACCTGCGCACGATCCTCGACGACGGCGGGATGTCGCACGTCGAGCTCGAGTTCCTGTGGGACTGGTTCCTCGACCCCGGCACCGATGAGCGCTGGCGCTCCGACCAGCGCCGCCGAGTGCTCCTGGACGCCGCCGGGGTGCTCGGTGCCCGGCACGTGAAGGTTGGCAACTTCGCCGGGCGACGGGTGCCCGTCGGGCTGCTGACCGAGCGGTTCGCCGAACTCTGCGTTGAGGCCGCCGAGTACGGGACGTCGGTCGCCTATGAGTTCATGTCCCGCGACGCGGCGGCGGGCAGCCTCGAGGCCGCCCGGTCGGTGGTGCGGGGCGCCGGCGCGGCCAACGGCGGCCTCGCCCTCGACCTGTGGCACGTGGTCGACCTCGGCGTCAGCACGACCGCGATCCGCGAGCTTCCGGCCGGCACCGTGGTCGCCGCCGAGCTGAGCGACGGCGCGCGAGGTCGTGAGCCCGGTGCGCGCCGCACGATGCGGGAGCGGCGACTGCCCGGGGAGGGGGACTTCGACATCGCCGGCTTCGTCGCGGCCGTCCGCGCCACCGGCTTCCAGGGGCCGTGGGGGGTCGAGCTGTTGTCCGCCGCGATCGGCGACGTGGGACCGGACGAGCTCGCACGGCGGGCGTACCAATCGGCGATCGAGCAGGTCGGGGAGGCCCGATGAGAGCAGTCGTCACACACCGAGCCGGCACGATGAGGCTCGTGGACGTACCCGAGCCCGCCGAGCCCGGGCCGGGGCAGGTACTCGTCCGGCCGGAGGCGGTCGGGATCTGCGGGTCGGACTTCCACTTTCTGACCGGCGAGCTCGTGACCCCTCCCGCGTTCGGTCCCCAGTTCCCGCGTGTACAGGGTCACGAGGTGGCGGCCCGGGTCGTGGCGCTGGGACCCGGCTGTCCACCCGGACTACAGGTCGGCCAGCGCGTCGCACTGTTCCCCATGTCGTGGTGCGGCCAGTGCTACGCGTGCACCCACGGCCGGCGCAACGCCTGCCCGAACTTCCGGATCATCGGCGTGCACGTCGAGGGGGCGCTCGCCGACTATCTGACGGTCGCCGGCGAGCAGGTCTTCCCCGTCGCCGACCTGGACGCGCCGCTGGCCGCCTTCTGCGAACCGGTATCCATAGCCGTGCATGCCGTCGAGCGGGGCGAGGTGAGGGAGGGCGAGCCGGTGGTCGTCCTGGGCGGAGGGCCCATCGGCCAGTCGGTCGCGCTCTGCGCGCTCGACCGGGGCGCGCGGGTCCTGCTGACCGACCTCGTCGCCAGCCGCCTCGAGCTCGCCCGGGCGAACGGGGTCGAGGTCGTGAACGCCGCCGAGGCCGACGCCGTCGCGACGGCGCGCGGCTGGGCCGGGACCGCCGGCCCACCAGTGGTCTTCGAGTGCGTGGGTGTGCCGGCGACGGTCCGGCAGGCCGTGGATATGGTCTCCTCGGCCGGGCGGGTCGTCATCGTCGGCATCGGCCACGAGGAGGTGAGCCTGCCGATCAACGCGTTCACCGAGCGCGAGCTCAGCATCCTCGGCTCGACGGTCTGTACGCGCGAGGACTTCGCCGAGGCCATCCGTATCGTCGGGGCCCACCGGGAAGCGGTCGCTCGCCTGATCACGCACGAGCGCCCGCTGGACGACGCGGTGGATGCGATCGCACACGCGATGGCCAACCCCGACGAGGTGATGAAGCTGGTCATCCGCGCGTAGGCGCCTCAACGTCCTTTGTCGCCTGAAAGCTGACTTTGTCCTCATCGGACGATGCGGCGCGACACCGTCGACGAGACGCCGCCGTTCTGACCCAGCCCGCGGACAGCGGGGACGCGGCTCCAAAGTAGACCGGCCTTCCGCCGCCTCACACATCTGGTTCGATGTGTCCGACCACGGTGCCGACCGCGTAGACCTGGCCCGCCTCCCCGACGTGGCGCAGGACTCCGGTCGCGGGCACCTGTACCTCCACCTCGACCTTGTCGGTCGCGAGCACGTAGACGCTCTGCCCCTCTTCGACCCGCGATCCGGACGGAACGAGCCATTGGGCCAGCTCGCCCTCCTCCATCTCTGATCCGGCCTGGGGGATGCGCAGCTCTACCATCACGTCATCACCTCGCGGACCGACTCGGCGATCGCCGACGCGTCGGGCGCGTGGATCTGCGCCAGCGACTGGGCGAAGGGTACGGGGGTGAAGGCGCTGGCCACGCGGCGCACCGGGCGTTCGAGCTGACCGAACAGCTGCTCGTGGATCATCGCCGATATCTCCGCTCCCGGCCCGGCGAAGCGGGCCGCGGCATGCGTCACGACCGCCCGGCGCGTCTTGGCCACCGACGTCAGTACCGTGTGGTGGTCGAGGGGGACGAGGCTACGCAGATCAACCACCTCGGCCGAGATGCCCTCGCCGGCGAGCTCCGCGGCCGCGTCGAGCGCCGCCGGGGTCATCTGGCCGTAGGTGATGATGGACACGTCGGTACCCGCGACCGGGACCGCGGCCTGCCCGATGGGCACGCGGTAGTCGCCCTCCGGAACCTCGCTTCGGCGGCGGCTGCGCACCATCGGCGTGGGTTCGAGATAGAGGCACGGGTCGTCGTCGGCGATGCAGGACAGCAGCAGGCCCTTCGCGTCCTGGGCTGTCGCCGGCGCACACACCTTGATCCCGGGCGCGTGCATGAACCACGCCTCGTAGCTGCTGCTGTGCTGGGCGCCCCGGTTGTGCCCGATCCGGGTCCGCACCGTGAGCGGCAGGTGGCTGGTGCCTCCGGACATGTACCTGTGCTTGGCGGCGTGGTTGATGAGCTGATCCATGACGAGGGTCATGAAGTCCATCAGCATGATTTCCGCCACCGGGCGGAGCCCGCCCAGCGCGGCGCCGATGGCCGCCCCGGCGATCGCCTGTTCGGAGATCGGCGTGGCCCGGACCCGGTCGGTGCCGTACTTTGTGGACAGTCCCTGGGTCAGGCGCACCACGCCTCCGGGCGGGTCCGCGATGTCCTCACCGAGCAGGAACACGCTCGGGTCGCTGCCGAGCGCGAAGTCCAGGGCATCGTTGATCGCCTCGCCGAACGTCATCTCGCGTGCGGTATGGGTCGTTGTCATGGTCGGGCCTCAACCTCAACGGGGCGTGTCGACGCCGGGGGCGAACACATCGGTGCGTAGCTCATCGGTGGGCAACATGTCACTGTTCACGGCCGCGGTCAACGCGTGCTCCACCTCGTCGGTGAGCTGCCGGGACATGGCCTCCAGTTCGTCCCGGCCACAATGCCCACGCGCGACCAGCCACTGGCCGAACTTCGGCACCGGATCGTTCGCGCGCGCCCGCTCGACGGCGGCCTCGTCCATGTAGTCGCCGGCGTCGCCGAAGTAGTGCCCGAGGATCCGGGGCGCCACGACCTCGAGGAACGTGGGACCGTCGCCCCTCCTGGCCCGGTCGGCCGCCCGCACGGTGGCGTGGTAGACCTCGAGCACGTCGGTGCCGTCCACCGTCACCCCGGGGATCCCGAACGGTTCGGCCCGCTCGGCCAGCCGTGCCGTCCTGGTGTAGGCGTCGAGCGGAGTGCATTCTCCCCAGAGGTTGTTGTGGCAGACGAAGATGACCGGCAGGTTCCACAACGATGCCAGGTTCAGCGCCTCGTGCAGCGCGCCGATGCTCGTGGCACCATCGCCGAAGCTGACGCCCGTGACGCGGTCGTCACCCCGCAGTTGCGCGGCCAGTCCCAGCCCGTTCGCGATCGGCGTGCCCGACCCGACGATGCCGGTCGTGAGCATCATGCCCCGCTCGGGGTCGGCCATGTGCATCGTGCCGCCCTTGCCCCGCGACATGCCCGTCACCCGGCCGAGCAGCTCTCCGAAGACGGCCTCCAGCGACGCGCCCTTCGCGAGCACGTCGGCGACGCCACGGTAGGTGGTGATGTAGTAGTCATCCGGCCGCAGCGCCGCGATCACCCCGACCGCGGCGGCCTCCATGCCGTGCACGGGGAAATAGAAGCCGGGGAATTCACCTCTGCTGAGTCCCCGCATGAAACGTTCCTCCGCGAGCCGCACGGTGAGCATCGTGCGGTAGATGCTCAACAGATCGCTCACCGGCAGGCGGCCAGCGCCCACATCCACATCAGCGGTACTCATCGGGTCCCTCCGTTGATCGTCGCTTGTGTTCGTAGGCGGCCGCCAGCCGCAGCACCAGCTCGTCCCGGCCCGGCGCGGAGGCGATCTGTAACCCGACGGGCATCCCACCCGGGGTCAGGCCACAAGGGACGGAGATCGCCGGCCCGCCCGAGAGGTTGAATGCGGCGGTGAGCCGGCTGAACACGCCACCGCCCGTCGTCGGCAGCCGTCGCCCGCCAAGGTCGACCTCCTTCTGCCCCACCAGCTGCGGGGACAACGGTGCGGTGGGCGTCACGATCGCGTCGACCGCCTCCAGCGCGGCCGCGAGCGCCTCGACGATCCGCGCCCGCACCCGCCCCGCTTGGACGTAGTCGTCGGCGGACATGCGCGCCGCCGCCTCCAGCTTGCCCCGAACGTCCGCGCCGTAGTCCTCGATACGCTCCGGCCACCAGCGCGAGTGGTAGGCCCTCGCCTCACCGGCGATGATCGAGTACACCGTGGCCGTCGACAACTCAAGCCCCGGCACGTCGACCTCCTCGACCATCACGCCCAGCGACGAAAGGGCGTCGACGGCATTCCGGACGCGGTCCGCGATGCTCGGGTCAACCCCCTCGAAGGCGTACCGGCGCGGCAGGCCGACCCGCAGGACCTCGATGCGCGGTGGCTCCGATCCGTCCGGGCATCCCGAGGCGCCGACGTGATCGGGACGCCGTCGACGTCGGCCGCTCATGGCGTCCTGCAGCAGCTCGGCGTCCCAGACGGTCCGTGTGATCGCCCCGACATGGTCGAGCGACCAGCCGAGCGGGATCAGCCCCGCCGTCGGGACCCGCCCGTAGGTGGGCTTGAACCCCACCGTGCCGCACTGGCACGCCGGGATGCGTACCGAGCCGGCCGCATCGGTCCCGACGGCTGCCGCGGCGAGCCCCGCCGCCACCGCGGCGGCCGAGCCCCCGCTCGATCCTCCAGCCACGCGACGCGGATCCCACGGGTTGCGTACCGGGCCGAAGTGCTCGTTCTCCGACGTCCCGCCATAGGCGAACTCGTGCAGGTTCGTCTTCCCGATGACGACCGCCCCGCACGACCGCAGCCGTTTCACCACGGGCGGGTCGGCGTCGGGAACCCAGTCGTGGAGTACCCGGGAGCCCGCGGTCGTGCGCAGGCCCGCCGTGGGGATGGTGTCCTTCAGGGCCACCGGGATGCCGGTCAGCGGATGGTGCTGGTCGCCGGCCGCCAGCCAACGATCCGCCTCCCTTGCCTGGGCGAGCGAGTAGTCCGCGTCGACGGTGATGAACGCGTTCAACTCGGCGTTGTGCTCGTCGATCCGTTGGAGGTATCGCCGGGTCAGCTCGACCGCGGAAAGCTCGCGAGCGGCCAACCGCTGGCTCAGCTCCCGGACGCTCAGGTGGGCGACATCGTCGGTGCGGGTCATGCTTGTGGCCGGGTCATCGTAGGCTCGCTCCGTGATCTCCCTGCTGCCCGGCGTCCAGAACTACTTCCACGTCGGTTACGTGGTGCCGGATCTGGCTGAGGCGATGCGACGGTTGACCGCGAGCGCCGGGTTGCGCTGGGCGGCCGCCCGGACGCTTCCGGTGACGCTGCGCACCGATGTTCCGGGCCTGGCCGGCGAGATCTCGACGGAAGTCAGTCTGACGTATTCGGTGCAGGGACCACCCCATCTCGAGCTGATCGCGGAGCGGCCCGGAACCATCTGGGGCAGCGAGTACCCACGATTGCACCACCTCGGGTACTGGAGCGGCCGGTTCGCCGACGACATCACCGCGCTGACCCGCGCCGGGTTCGAGTTCGAGGCGGGCGCGGTGGACGAGCACGGCGCGCTGACCCGGTTCGCCTATCTGCGCGAGCCGTACACCGGCCTGCGGGTGGAGCTGCGAGACGAGGCGCGCCGGCCGGCGACGGAGCGGTGGTTGCGCGGGGAGGGCCCGTAGGCGGATGGCCGACACCATGGCCCTAACCGGCGCCCCGCCCCACGGCGCCAATGGTCGGCTCGCAAGCTTCGCCGACGGCTAGGCGGAAGCCGTCCTTCTCCACGACCAGACGGGAGAGCCTCGGCCGGGTCCTGAGCGCTCGTAGCAGCTCCTTGACCGGCTCGAGGTCCGGGTTGTAGTGGTCCGCGGCGGGCCCGGCGGCCAGCATGGCGTCGACCTGCCGCTCCGGCATCGTCGCCCGCAGCAGGAACTCCTCGTCGGAGATCCCGCGACGGAACGCCTTGCGCTGCTCCTCGGGGGGCACCGGCCCCGGCTCGCGCTCAATCTCCTTGGCCCGCCGCTGCGCCAGGATGCGGTCCTGCACCTGCGGTTCGATCCGGCTCGCCGGTCGGCCGAAGCTGCCGAGGACGTAGCGGATGAGCTGATCGGACACGGTCTCGTAGCGTTCCCCGCCGATGATGTTCGACAGCGCCTGCTGGACGACGATCTGCGGGAACGGGGTGACCATGATCGGGTAGCCGAGCTCGGCCCGGACCCTGGTCACCTCGTCGATCAACTCGTCGTACCGCTCATCGAGTCCGAGCTCGGTGAGCTGCCGCCTCGTGGTGGTCAGCGTCCCCCCGGCGAGCTGATGCCGCAGGAAGGCGGCGTCGAACTCCTGCGGAGCACCGAACGGCAGTCGCTCGGCGAGCGCGATCCCGGTGAAGTACTCGGCCACGACGCCCAGGAGCCGATCGTCGACATCGACCGTGTGACCCATCGCCCGCAGGTTCGATACGACGCGATGGACGTCCGGCAGGGACGAGCCGTTCGACAGCGGACCGCACGCCGTCTGTAGCACCTCGATACCGAGGTCGGGCACGAGCACATAGGTCCGCGGAGACAGCCCGACGGTCGTGTGCGAGTGCAGCTCAAGGGGCTTGCCGTCGAGCGCGGCCAGGAGCGCCGGAACCAGCGTGCGGGCCCGTTCCGGGGTCAGCAGGCCGGAGGGGTCCTTGATGTAGACCCGGTCGATGGACGGGCAGTTGGCCATCTGCTGGGCGAGGCCGGCGTAGAAGGCGTCGTCGTGTACCTCGCTGAGCGTGTAGATCAGCGCGGCCACCACCTCGCCCCCGGCCTCCTTGATGGCCTTCGCCGAGGAGAGCAGGTTCGTCATCTCGTGCATCGGGTCGAGCAGGGCGAACCGCGAGATCCCGTTCGCGACGAGACGCTCGTAGACGAGCCTCATGAAATCTGGATGGGCCAGCTCCCACGAGATGAAACGGAAACCGGTGATGAACTGCAGCGGTGTGTGCGGCATGGCCGCGTGAGTCCGCCGGATTCGTTCCCAGGGATTCTCGCGATGGTTACGGACGGCTATGCCCATGTGGGTGCTGCTGGTGAAGTCGACCGCACGCAGACCGACCCGGTCAAGGACCGGTGCTATCTGCAGAA
>Ga0307416_100000257_pt1 | contig 28432 bp, 17 predicted proteins | sample DK1Cmetagenome_2_FD_203821 | JGI IMG/M metagenome (GOLD analysis project Ga0307416, IMG submission 203821) | Maize rhizosphere microbial communities from greenhouse at UC Davis, California, United States - DK15-C-3 | ecosystem: Host-associated > Plants > Roots > Rhizosphere > Soil | place...
CGCTGCTGCCGGGATCGTCGGGTTGCCTGGTCGTGGTGACGAGTCGCAACGACCTCGCGGGACTGGTGGCGACCGAGGGTGCCCAGCCGTTCAATCTCGACGTTCTGTCCACCGTGGAGGCCCGGCAGCTGCTGGCGCACCGTCTGGGCAACGACCGGCTTGCCGCCGAGGGTGAGGCCGTCGACGACATCATTGTGGCGTGCGGGCGGCTGCCGTTGGCGCTGGCCATCGTGGCGGCCAAAGCTTCGAGCCACCCTGGTTTCCCGTTGTCCAGGCTGGCCGCGGAGCTGCGCGGGGGCCTGGACGCTCTTCAGGTCGGGGACGCCGCCGCGGACCTGCGCGCAGTGTTCGGCTGGTCGTACCTGACCCTCACGCCCGACACCGCTCGGCTGTTTCGGCTGCTGGGCCTGCACTGGGGCCCCGACATCTCCGCGCCGGCCGCGGCTAGTCTGGCCGGCGTCCCGGTGGCGCAGGCGCGGCCCCGGCTGGCCGAGCTGACCGGAGCCCATCTCATCGCCGAGCACCGCCCGGGCCGGTACGTATTCCACGACCTGGTGCGGGCCTACACCGAGGAGCTGGCCCAGGACGTCCCGGAACGGGACAGGTCTGCCGCCGTGCAGCGTGCGCTCGACCACTATCTACACACCGGGTACGCCGCCGAGCTGCAGGTGAGCGGGCACAAGGACCCCATCGCACTGCCTCTGCGTCCGGCGGCCCCCGGGACCATCATGGAGCATCTCGCCAACGTTCCGGAGGCGATGGACTGGCTCGCCGCCGAGCACTCGGTGCTGCTCGGCGCCCTTCGCCATGCCGTGGACGCGGGGCTCGACACGCTCGCCTGGCAGCTCGCGTGGGCCCTCGACACGATACTCGATCGCCGAGGTCACTGGCCCAGCCGGCTGTCCGCCTGGCGGGACGCCGTGGAGGCAGCCGATCGGCTCGGCGAGCTCGCGGCACAGGCCCTCGCGTATCGCCGCCTGGCGCACACCCTCGGGCGGCTGGGCCGCCACGCCGACGCCGAGACACACCTGCTGCGAGTGCTCGACCTCTACGCCCCCGCCAGGGACTCCGTGGGCCAGGCCCACACCCATCGCGATCTTGCCTTGGTCTACGCGCGTCGCGGCCGTACCGACCAGGCGCTCCACCACGCTCAACGCGCGCTCGCCCTTTTCGAGACTGCCGGCCACCGAGGCGGCCAGGGCCAGGCGCTCAATGCGGTCGGCTGGTACCACGGCCTGCTTGGCGATCATGCCCAGGCCCTCACATTCTGCGGGCGGGCTCTCGTGCTGAATCAGCAGCTGGGCGACCGCACCGCTGAGGCGCACACCTGGGACAGCCTCGGCTTCGCCCACCACCATCTCGGCCGCTACGGTGAGGCGGCAGCCTGCTATGAGCAGGCGCTGGCCGCCTTCCACGAGCACGGCGACCGGTACAACGAGGCGACGACCCTTACCCATCTCGGAGACACGCACCACGCCGCGGGCGACGCTGACGCGGCCCGCGCCACCTGGCGGCGGGCGCTTGACATCCTGACCGAGCTCGACCATGACGACGCGGACACCGTCCAAGCCAGGCTCCACACGTAGGTCACGTAGGCTGGGTGCGGACCGGGTTGCCGGCGGCGTCGACCGCCTGAGCGGTGACCGTAGTAGGCCCCGGATGCCTGAATTGCAGCCCGCCCACACGGCCGAGTTGGCGCCGTTGTCGGTAAGCGAGCCGAGCAGGACGCCGTCGGCGAACACCCTCGTACCTCAGGTCCAACTGCGGCGTTACGTTTGTCGGTTGACCGCTGAATTCCAATGGTGAGCGGCATGCACCCGGGGATCCACCGCAAACCGGAGGCATAGACGATGTAGGACGCGGTGGGCGGAGTGGTGTCAGCGTGCGAGGCAAGGTTTCACCTCACGGTCTGGCGGTTCACTGGTCTCGTGCCATCATCGGCTGGTGACTACGGCTCGGTCGGCCCGGACGGCACCATAAGGGCTGTTCTGGTCGTCGCCCCAGCCGACAGGCGGCTGACGGCATGGCGGGGCTCCGTAGGATGCAATATCCATGAGGGAAGGGCCGTCGGCAGGGCCTGCGCTGGAACGCGTCGCCTCCCGAATCTCATGCGTTCGGCCATCTGCCCTTAGGCCTCACACTCCTCGGTGCCGATCCACCGGCAGGCCCGCGCTGTGCGGGCGTCGTGGCGGGACGGTTTGTGGGACACGACCGTGGCACACTTGGGGCCCTTGGCAACGAGGGGGGTTACGTAGCCGACACTGCCTCATTGCCGGCGCTCGGTCCGCTGGCCTCGCCACGGCGCGCGAACCGACCGCAGAATGGCGATGCGATTACATCACGGTCCGTGCCGCCGAGATCAGAGTCGGGCGGACCGACCGGGTTCGGGTGACGAATCGGACGTTCCAGGCAGCCGAGCGGCGAGGTTGCCAGCGTTTCATGTTCCGCTCGGTGACCTTGGCGCCGAGGTTCTACTCAAGGACCGCGTAGGGGTGATAGACACGGAGACGCCTGTAGGTAGAATTCCGGGTTGACGAGGTTCGCTCAAAAGGATGGCCAGAAGACGAGTTCACAATGATCCCATGCTCTCCCGAAGCTGAGGCGTATTGTGTCGGAGCCCAATGACGACGACTCCGTTGCGATCGAGGCGCGAATCGTTGGCGCCCTCCGCACTCTAGCGGAGCCTCGCAGCATAGATGGTCAACAATTCCCGCCACCATCCTATGTACGGCGTCATCTGGTTGAGCACGCTCATGCGGGCGGTGTGCTCAACGATGAAACTCTCCCCATACCTTTTCTACCCTACATTGACGTCGTCCGGCTTCGGGAGCTAGAAACCGATCCAACTCATTCACATCTGGGGCCGATTGGCGCCTTGTCTCTGATGCCGCTGCTTCGCAAAGTGAGCCACCGCTGGGATTGGGACCATCCAGGCGCAAATGCTGCCGCCATCGAACTGTGGTCGGCGTCGTCAGGACGCCAGGTATCGATACCACGTGCCGACCAGGCCTGGCACGTTCGCTGGGCCACCTCCAATCCCGACGAGAGTGAATTCCTCGGCGGACACGGGGACGCCGTTTTCGCCTTGGCGGCCGGGCAGCTACCAGACGGCCGCGCCGTAGCGGTCAGCGGTAGCCGTGACGATACATGCCGTGCCTGGGATATCGGGGCGGGCACGAGTATTAGCGATCCGTTTCGTGGTCACAGTGGATCGATTCTCGCTATTGCTACTACGACACAATCCAACGGCCATCTGGTTGCGACTAGTGTAGGCGGCGACGACTTGGTCTTGGTTTGGGATGTGGTTGTCGGGAGCCAAATTGGCCCACCCTTGGGGGTTGCGCATCGTTCCGCAGTCTCAATAGCCACGGCATCAATACACGCTTCGTGTGCGGTCGCGCTCATAGGTTACGCCGATGGTGCTGTTCGGGTTTGGGACCTGTCAAGTCGTAGTCTGCTTGGGGAGGTATCGGCTTGCGCAGGCGGGCCCGTATGGGTGATGGGCGCCGGTATTTCGGTAGACGATGAACTTGTCGCCGTCGCTGGCTGCCACGACGGGTCGATTCGGATTCTGAACGTTAACACCAGCACCTTATCTGAACCCATTATTGGACATGTAGGTCCGGTCACGGCGTTATCAACAGTGACGCGACACGATGGTGCGTTGTTAGCCGTCACCGGAGGGCGAGACGGCGTCCTGCGCCTATGGGACACAGCAACCGGACTGCAGACCGGCCTTAGCATAACCACACACGGAAGAGATGTGTCCGCACTGGCAGCGGCAGAGCTGTCCGATGGCCGCCTGGTCGCGGTTGTCGCCTATCGCAACGACTCATCAGCTATAGTGTACGACCTCCTGAAACGAGATCAGATTGGCCCACGTCTCGTTGGTCACACCGCCACCGTCTCGGCCGTGGCGATTCAAACCTTGCCTGGTGGGCGCTTGGTTGCCGTGACGGGAAGTCACGACGGTACGGTGCGAACATGGGACCTGGCTACGGGGAGGCCGGTCGGAACCCCACTTGTCCAAGGCCAACTGGAGTATGTGAATGCGGCCGCTGGGGTTGTTTTCCGCGGCGAATCGGTCGTCGTAGCCGCAAACCGCGTGGGTGCGGTAGAGCTTTGGCGGGCATCCGATGGCAAGAGCCTCGGCCGAAGGCTGACGAAGAGTATGGCTTTGTCGCCCGGGATCGGCGCAGTGTCCATGCCGGACGGGGGGCTCAGAGTCGCGATCGGTGGCTCCCGGCTCGAACTCTGGGACCCCGAGACGGGTGGTGAGATCACGCACGCCCCTGGGCCCAATATCGGCGGCGTGTATTCGTTTGCGACGATCATGAATTCTCAACGTATGATTGCGGTCGTCATTCGCAAAGGCAAGTCGGACGCAGAGGTCGGGCTTGAGGATTTGGCTACGGGCTTGACCATCGGCAGGCCCGTCGGCTTGGGCCGGGCCCATGGATCGCTCCTTGATGCGAGGCTGTTGGCCGATGGCCGAGTAGTTGCAGCTACCTCGCACCTCGACCTATTGGTCTGGGATTTGGAAGGTAAACTCCTCGATAGGCGGAAAGTCGGCCTTGCTGGCTGGGCAACGGCACTGGCGATGGTTCCGTCGGGCGACGGCCGCTTGAAAGGTGTCATAGGAAAGCGCGACGGTAGGGTGGTCCTTTGGGATCTGGATCGCAACGTGCCTCTTGGAGAAGTAGTCGATGGCCATCGCGGTGAAGTGACGGCGGCGGCGGCGGTCTCATTGCCGGATGGTCGTCCGGTCGGCATCACCGGTAGTCGTGATCGAACCGTTAGGGCGTGGGATCTAGTCACTGGCATGCCGATCGGCGACACGCTTCTGGTTCCGTATGGTGTTGGCGCTTTAGCGGGGATTGGGCCGAGAAGTGGGGGACTAGTGGTCTGTTGCGGGCCTATGTTGGCTGCTGTCGAGTTGCCGGGCGCTCACATGCTGTGAAGGTTGGAGTCACCTAACAACCAAATTGGCTGGCCTGCGGCGCCGCATGGCGTGCGCGCCTTCGTCGGACACATTGAGCGACAAGGCGTTGGCATTTGGAGAACGCGCATGCTACCTTACCACCGGACGGCCGCAATTCGATCTGGTCTCATTTGTGGCCGTTCGTCGCCACGACGTGAAGCTTGGACCGACGAGACTGGTATTGTGCTCGGGCGTTTACCGGTCCCAGCTGCGTAGCAGATCGGCCATTAGAGCCGCCGTCACCTGTTCGGGTCGAGAATGATCGACGCCAGGTGCCCGCCAAAGGCGATGACGATGCTCGGCTTTCGTCCTTGCAGGGTTGCGAGGGCGGATGGAGCGTGCGGCAGGGCGAGGGGTTGGCCCAACGGCGCTCCGGTGGATAGGTCCCATGCCCGCACCGTGGCGTCATGACTTCCGGATACAGCGATTCGGCGTCCGTCAGGAAGTATCGCAGTGGTAACTGCGACTACCGAGCCAGCATGGCCAGTCATCGGCTGGCCGATCGAGGATCCGGTGGAGATGTCCCATCTTCGAACCTGGTCATCCCAGCCGCCTGACACAGCCATGAGCTGACCATTGGACATCACTGCCGCGGCCACCGCCGCGACTGGACCGAGATGGCCGGACATCGGTTTACCGATCTGAGCGCCGGCAGACAGGTCCCACAGCCGCACAGTGCCGTCGTGGCTGCCCGAGACGCCAATGGGTCGACCGCCCGGTAGTGCAATAGCGGCGATCGCGTCGACCGAATAGCTATGGCCGGTCATGGGTTCGCCGAGCGAGGTACCCGTAGATAGGTCCCAAAGCCGCACAGAATGATCACGACTGCCGGACAAGGCTACGAGTCGACCGTCGGGAAGGACAAGTGTTGCGACGGCATGCACGGTGCTCGTGTGGCCCGTCAACGGGTGACCGATCGGTTCGCTCGTGTCCAGGTCCCACACCCGTACGGTGTCATCCCAACTTCCGGATACAGCAACGGTCCGACCGTCGGGCAGCGTTGCGGTGGCCACGGCTGCTACGACACTTGTATGGCCAATCAGCGGTCCGCCGATCGTGTCGCCGGTGTTCAGGTCCCATAACCGTATCGTGTCGTCCCAACCTCCGGATACAGCAACGGTCCGACCGTCGGGCAGCGTTGCGGTGGCCACGGCTTCAACTTGGCTGGTGCGGCGGCCGGCCTCCGATTTGCTAGTCGCTTCGCCAATGGACAGGTTCCACAGCCGCACTGTGCGGTCTCGACCGGCAGATAGGGCGATGCTTGAACCATCGTTCAGCATCGCGGTGGCTACTGCGGCAACAGTATCGGCGTGACCGGATAGCGGGTCGCCAATGGGTTCGCCCGTTGTTAGATCCCACAGCCGTAGCGTTCGGTCCCAGCTGCCCGTGACGACGATTCGTTTCTTATCAGACACAAACGCTGCGATACCGGCGACTGCGCTGGTGTGGCCGGTCAGCGCGTCGCCGATCGGTTCGAGCTTGCGCAGATCCCATAACCGCACTGTGCGATCATGGGCGCCCGATAGAGCGACCGGCTGCCCGGACAGCATGGCGGTCGCCACGGCCGCCACCGCCCTAGTGTGACCGATCAACGGCTCACCGATCGGCTCGAATGTTGACAGGTCCCAAATTCGTACGGTGCGGTCGTGACTGCCCGACACGGCGACGGAACGCCCGTCAGGCAGCGCGGCTGTTGCAATGGCGGCCACCGCATTTGTGTGGCCGGTCAAGGGGTCACCGATTGAGTCGCCGGTGGATAGGTCCCACACCCGTACGGTTCGGTCATGCCCGCCCGACACGGCTATGAGCCGCCCATCGGCTAACATCGCCGTGGCCACCGCTGCTACAGCGCCGGTGTGGCCGGTTAACGGGCTACCGATCGAAGCACCGGTAGACAAGTCCCACACTCGCCCGCTCCGGTCGCGACCGGCGGACAGCGCGACGGTTCGTCCATCGTGCAGCGTTGCGCTGGTCACGGCACGTACGCCGATGTGGCGCCCCAGGATCTCACTGCGGTCGTCGGTACCCGTTGCCCACCGCGTGTTCCAAAGCTGCCCCGGGATAGGTGGTGGCGGATCAAGACCGCAGGCCGCCGCCCAGAACTGGAGGTGCTCAGCATTGGCGCTCGGTCGATCCCAGGTCCATTGATGCTGAGATCGGCGAAGCGCGGGCATAAGAGGCAGCATCGCGCCGCCCGGGATGCCGAGTTGCCGGAGGCGCGTAAGGTCAAGGTACGGCAGCACCCCGTCGGGGAGCACCTGTGGGCTAAGGACACTTCCGGCGTGGGCATGCTCGGCCAAATGTCGCCGTACATAGGCCGACGGCGTAAAGTGCTGACCATCAATCTCGCGCGCGGCGGCGAGCTCACTAAGTTGCTTCGCGATGCGCGCCTCAATGCTGGCAATCTCGTGCTCCGCGCGCGCTGAGTTCACGACCGACATCCTGTACATTTAGCCATCGTCGCGGGGCGTACATGTAATGGCCGCGCGACTGGATCCATGGCGCTCGGCAGCCGAGAAGTCACAGTGGTTCGCCGCCTCCCGTTACCCAGACTGTCTCCTGGTGACCGCAGCGACAATTCGCTCCGCAGCAACAGGTCAAGGCGCCCATCCGAATTGCGTCCGAACGTAGACCAAAAACCAGGCCAGCTAGGTCGATCCCGTCATGGCACGCGCCCAAGTCCGCACCGCACCGCAACAGCGCCTTGGTGGCGTGCGCGGGGAGAATGCTCGAGCAGTTGACCATTCTTCGTGCACCTCAGTCAGCAACTGGCATTCTGGTCCGGCGTCCCTCGAGGACATCCTTGGTCACGGCCATCTCACAGTAGATCGCGCCAGCGCACACGCAAGGTCTGGCGCAGTGCGTCGTGAAATAGCCGATAGACGGTGACCTCGTCCTCCACGTCAGTCACCAGGTAGCCGCCGAGGCGGGACTCCAGTAGCCACTCGATATCGCGGTCGCCGTACGTACGGTCTGGATGGTTAGCTACGGCATTGGCCACCCGGGGCCAGATCTGGTACCAGGGCAGGCCGCGGCCATAGGCGAAGGCGACGGCCCGCAGTAGGTGTACCGCGCGTTCCTGGTCGATTGGGTCAGGGAACGTGGTTCTCAAATCCTGACGGAAGACACCGACGATCCCGTTATCCAGATCGGCTAACCAGTTCGGATCAGTCGGGTCGATGGTACGGTCGAGTGTGGCCAATCGAGCGGCCTCGAGGCGAGCAATCAGATAGGATGTGCCGGCCTTCGCGGCCAAGGCTTCGGCCACGGTCGTAACGGCTGCCGAGTCGGCTGCGCCGTAGGGCGATTCTTCGTCGGCGCGAAGCGTTAGCTTGACATAGTCGATCAGGTCGGGCGTGTTCCATAGCGGCGGCTGGTCGACCCGCATTCGGCGCGCGGCCAGAGCCGCTTCAACTCGGTCGGCGAGCGCGGCCGTCTGGGCATCCCAGGTCGCGGATTCAGGACGGCCCGCTGAACGGACACCCACAATGAGACGCACCCGCGCGGGTGTCGCCTTCGGCGGTTCGAGTTGGGTGAGTACCTCGTCCAGCACGGCACGCGGCTGACTGGCCTCGTCCAAGGCGTCAACGACGATGGTTACTGGCTGGTCCTGGTCGGAAAGCCACGTCCACCATGACGTGCGCAGATCGGCGAGGTCGGGCACACTGCCAGGGTCGACGTTCACCGGCACCTCGAGGGCGTAACAGATGCGGGCAAGCAATTCGTGCGGGACTCTTCCGGTTGCTAGCACCGCCACGTCGACGGCCCCCTCCGGTGGGTACAGGTCCGCCGGGACGCCCGCGATCTCCGCCTTGTACGTCTCGCGGAAGGTCGGATCGGATAGCGTCACCAGCCGGGCCAGCACGGCCGATTTGCCGCAACCGGCGGCCCCCGTGACCACTACCGAACCCGCCTCGCCGGTCGCGGCGGCGACAAGCCGGCGCATCAACTCGGCCCGGCCGGTGAACAACCAACCGGGCTCGTTTTGCCGCATTACGCCCCGCGATCTCGGTCCCCAATGGGACGCTAGGTCCTCAGGACGCAGCGCAAGGTCGCGTCGCCGGGTCTGTACTGCCGGAACGGCTTCCGGGCGGTGGCGCGGGTTGGGCAGGCAGGGGTGTGGTGTTGATGGGAGCACACGGCCATCAAGCTGGACAAGTGTCTGCCTTGGCAATAGTCGATCTTGAACCTCCGCGAAGAACTGTGCGGGGCTGAGGTAGCGGCCATTGCCGAATGGGCTCCTGGTTGCCGTTGAAATTTCCGTGAGTATCTGGTCGATGACCTCGGTCAGGGCGCCGATGTGAGCCTGCTGCCGACGGGTTACGCTGGCCAATACGAGCCAGTGCGGCGGGAAGTCGAAGTCGAACTTGACTACGTCCTCGGTGATCGCGCCGGCGTAGCATAGGTCAAAGATCACCAGCATGGGCGTCTGGCGGTGTTGGCCCAACCATAAGACGACGTCGGCGGCTCGCACCGAATGACCGGCCACGTATCCGACGGAGGTCTGCTTCAACGCCAACCAGTGCATCCCGTTGTCGATCAAGCCGTGGCCGGTAACGAACACGACCGCAGCGTCGCCGTCGTTCCACAGAGGCTTCGGGTTCCTCAGGGCGGCCGTGATGTCCTTGTCGGTCGGGCTGGTCGCGAGATGTGGATGCAGCGGCGTGAAACGACGTTCACCGAGGTCGGTGGCACACCACCACCGTCGGAGGGTCCTTACCTCATCCACGACGCCTGGCAGCTGAGACAGACTCGGATCGGTATATCGACTGGTGGCGACCGCAATGAAGTGCCGTCGCAGAGGGCCTTCACCGGCTTCATTAGTGAGAGTTCGGCCGGTCATGGCGTACCCAACGCCGGCACGGCTCTCAGCAACGCCTCGCCGGTGGCCTTCTTGCCGAGATACCGCTCGACGGAGTGGGCATCGCTCTGGTTGTCCACTTCGTGGTCCTCGACTGCCGCCCACCACGGTTCAAGGCCACCAGCACAAGCCACCGGGTCGCGCGGATCCCGGATGTTCACCCACGTGGCCACGTTTGGCGGCTTTCCGTTCGCTGCACCATAGGCCGGGTCCGGCATGTGTGAACGGATCATACGCAACGCCAGCGGCGAACCTAATGTCAGCAAGAGATCCAACGATTGCTCCGGATGCTGACGCACATATTCGAACGCCACCACCGACCCCAGCGAGTGTCCGATCAGAATTCGCGGGCCACCAGCCATCGTGTGCGCTACCCGGCTGTCGACGACGTCCTTGACTTCCGGCGAGCACAGGTAGCGGCGAACTTGGCGCACCTCACCGAGGTAGAGGACCCCGGCGGCGAACCCGAACCGCCGATCCAGGGCGGCAAGCAGTCGTGGCAGCGGCTGGGGCACGCGCGTATAGCCCTTAGGTTCGGTGACCGCCGCCACGTCGTTAGACGTAAGCAACTGGTCGGCAGCTGCAGCTAGGTCGGCTACCTCGTCGTCCGTGAGATCGGCGAGCATATCATGATCTGGGGCGACGGATTTCGTATCGTTGCGGATCCCGGGCAGGAACAAGTCGCCGTAGAAGACGATGTCGAGCGATGGCTCAGCTGCAGAACGGCCGAGGGCTCGCTCTAGCCCGTCGGCCATTGCTGGCCGCCAAGCGGCCAAGAGTTGGCGCCGCCCGCGCTGCTGCTGCCAAATTCCGTGTACGCCGACCACGTCGTTCATGTCGATATCCGCCACTCGCCCGCAATCGAAACGTCCAGTTCTACGCACGCCAACCCATCGCCGCTGATCACTACGTTCCGCCTAGTGGATTCGAGGGCTGGCGCGAGGGCATACGCCGGACCAACAGCCACAACCGATGGTCAACGCTTGCGTGCTGTCGGAGATCCATAGCCTCACCGTGTGGTCGCTTCCGCCGCTGACAGCCACGGACTGGCCGTCGGCTAGAACCATAGTCATCACCGCGTACACCGAGCCGGTGTGGCCGGCTAGCGGGGCGCCGTGTGGCGCGCCCGTGATGAGGTCCCAGACCCGCGCTGTGGCGTCGGAGCCGGCGGTGACTCGCCGGCCCCCGAAGCCTGCGCACGTCGACGTATGGAAGGAACTCCATCGCCACAACCGTTCGTCAACGACACCGCTTGCCCGCGCGGATATGGAACCTGCACGACCGCCACGTCGCCCCGCGTGCTCGACACCGTGGCGACGCATGTACGGAGGTGGCGGTACCCGCTGACCCGCAATACGGCGCACTCGCGCCAGCGCGGCGAGGTCATCGAGAATGGGCGCCTCGACGTTCTGAATGTCCTCCGGGGCACGGGGTATCATCAGTCAAACTCCGAGCGCAGCGGGCGGCCCGATCCTCGATAATGGGTCGCTTGATAGCGGGATCGTGGCACTTCGCACGGTCGCGCGGACGGTGATAGTTGACAGCAACGCTCGCGGCACTCCGATCTTCGCCTGGCGCCTCGCCCACGCCACCAGAGTGGCACGGGATGTCCACGCCCGAAAGTGTCCCAACCGGCACCGAGATCTGCCCGGTTGGCTGGCGGCTGCCAGGTCATCGTGGATCCTGCGTTCAACATCAAGTGCGCCTTAACCTGGCCGGAGATGCGTTCCGACGCGTCGTCGTGGGACGCGATCTTTATGGCCGAAGGGGTTACCTTCATCCGAAGCCCGATCAAGCAAGCCTGCGCTGGCCGGCGCCGCCGTCCATGGACCGGCCCGGCATCCCAGACAGCTCATTCGCGGCACACAGCGACCCTCGCCCCGGCCGAAGCGAGGACGATTGACCCAGCGAACGTCCTAATGCCCTGAACGCCGGATCACACTGCGCCCGTGCCATATCAACAGGTGCGCGATCGGCGCATAGCCGACGCCTGGGCCGACCAGCCGCTGGACGCGATCAGCGCCACCGACGTCGAGGCCATGCAGCATCAGATGGCCGCCACCGCAAGGTCCCGGCGCAACAGCGGCCACGGCCGACACGCCGGCGAACACGTCGTCGCCGCCGCCCGAGCCCTGTTCAACCGGGCCACCGCCGACAGCCTCCTCGACACAGGCGCCAGCACGGCGCACAAGGTGGCCAAACCCGCCGGCTGCCCGACACCCGCGGCGCCCTCACACCCGACGAGTTTAAGAGATCAACTTGGTGGCGCGGACGAGCGGCAACGAGGTCTCGCTCGACTCGCTGCTGTTCGTCTGCACACCGAGACCGCCTGCTGCCGCGGGCGGCGCCCTCGGCCTGCGGCTGGCTGACTCGACGACGACCGAGGCCTCGTCCCACCACAGGCGAAGGGAGAGGTCATGCGCTGGCAACCCATCAGCCTCGACGGCCGGCGCTCTCGCCGAGCACGCACACAGACTGCGCCTAATGGTTTCAACGACCGAGAGTTGCCTCAGGTGAACTGGGGCCCATTGCAAGGTAGGCATTCAGTCCACCGCAACGACGGACAGAGCGTGCGAACAGCGTGGTCCATCGATCTCAGTTCGCACGCGTGAGGTTTGTCGACGTGCGCCGCCCAAATGAGGAGGGGCTGGGTGTTTAATCCCGGTATGCATCCATTTCATTGCCGTTTCCAAGTTTCCTATAACTGAGGTCTGTGTCGCGCACCGGGTAGCGCTTCCGCTCGTTGTAGTCGACGACTGACGGCAACGGCTCGTACGGACGCAAGGGACCTTCACGTCTCGACCTGGTCTTGGCGGGACCTCCCCAGCCTCCAATACCGCACGGCGACAATGGTCGCTCCCGATTGGATCGAGAGGCAATGAGCAACTCCGAGATTGCGGCACTTCTGTTCGGAGCCACGGGTGCCCTCGCAGGAGTAGCAGCCATACCCAAGTCCCGCCGGCGACGTCTATTAGTCGTGTCGTGTTCAGTGTTGATGATGTTCGCCGGTGGCACGGCCATTGTGAGCCTGCTGAAGGGTTGGGACGCGGCGCCAACGGCTCGCTCCTTGGGCGGAGTCACGGGACCCGCCTCTGGCCATCTCCCCAACGGTCTCGTTGACTTTAGCGGCCACGACGAACACTTTGATTTGTCGGATGAGGTCGCGATCATTGTCATCCAAAACGTCAATGGTGGCAACTGGCACTGGAAGCGATGCACGCCGCTGGGGGCGAGAATTGAATGCAACGCAATCCATTTCGGGGACACACTCGACGCAGCGGGCAAGTGGCGAATCCGAATTGTCGTCGGAGATCGCGCCTCGGTCGACCGTCTTTCCCAAAGTGGTACTAAAGGGCGGACAAACGACAACCCCACGATCGAATTTGGCGCGGGGCTGCGGGGCGCTTCCGATGTCCTGTTAGTGTGCAGGGGCGCGCCATGCACTACGTAGGCGACCTCGCTCTAGCTTGATCAGACACGACCTAGGAGCCACGCAGGGCGCGGCCTCACCTAGTCCTCAGGGTGCCCCGTTCTGGTCGCAGCAAGAGCGTTCGAACCGTGAACCTTGTGGTCTGGCGCTGGATGGGTCGCAGCGTCTGCCGCCGGTCGCCAACTTCGCAGCGTGCGTAGATCGGCGGGTCGCTACCGGACGGAACGCTGAGGTGCGTCGACGTCGTCCGCCTCCGGGGTTCCCGGATGGCGAATTCAACTCGCCGTTTGCACCTTTCGCAGGCCAGATGGCGATCATGCCTGCAATCACGAGACCGATAGCTAGTGCAAGCCAGGTGGCGTCCTCTTCGACGGGGCCGCGCAAGCGGTTCCAGCTTGGTCAGGAAGCAGTTGTTGGATAGGGTACGCACAGATGATCGCGAAGATAAGGCCCACAACGGTAGCGATAGCGAATCGCGGCCCCTTGTCCGCGGCCACGGGTCTCGTCGGACGAGTCAATGTGAAGGGCGCACGATGACCAGCACCTCGGTCGAGGTGACGGTGTTGAAGATGTGCCATCGGCCTTCCTCGAGCAGAGGGTCTATCCCCATTGCCAGTACCGCGATCAGTACTGCCGCCGGATCAACCCTCCTCACGTGCGAAACTATCTACCCGGCGAGTGGCGCGGTCAAGCGCTCGGCTGGATGAGCGAGGGCGGCGCGGCGAGTCGACGTCGAATGCACGTGCGCTGGCTGCAGGAGCAGCGGCACAAGCCGTCGACGGTGTCGCGGCGGCTGTTGGTGGTGGTCTGCCTCTACCGCACCTGCGTCATCGACGCCATCCTGGACCATCGCCGGCCGCGCACGTGAGCCGGCCACCGGTATCGGCCGAGTCACGACTCTCGGCCTATCGCACCTACAGTTCGAGGCCATGCTGGTCACCGCACGCACCTCGCCGAACGCGTGTGACTTCGCCCTGGTCGTCATGCTCGGCCTGTTCCGGTTGCGAACCTCGAAGCGTGCGGTGCCAACATCGATGGCCTAGGCGAGGAGCACGGCCACCGCGTCCTGCGCGTGGTGGGCAAGGCACCAAGGTCGTCCTCGTCCCACTGCCGTCGGCAGTCGGCCGAGCCATCGACCGAGCCGTCGGCGACCGCACCGCCGGGGCCGATCCTGCTCGATGGGGCCGGCACCCGCATGGACCGCAACGCCGCCACCCGAAGGCTCAAGCACCTCGCCGCCGCGGCCGGGGCGCGGATACCTCGGATGCACCCGCACATTGTTGAGGCACACATTCGCTACGACCATGCTCGACGCCGGGGTCAACCTCCGCGACGTCCAGATCGTCGCCCGCCACGCCGACCCACGAACCACCATGCGCTACGACCAAGCCCGCCGAAACCTCGACCGATACCCCAATACATCCTCGCCGCCTTCATGGCTTCGAGTACCTGACGGCGCTCGGAAGCATTCGATCGTGCCGAATTTCGCAGCATGCGATCTTGAGCGAAGGCGGCGACCACTGGTTCGTCAGTACCGATCAGCGGCGTTCCTGAGAGCGATCATCAGGAGGTAGCATGCCTCCATGGAATGGCTTGGGAATGTCGTAAGCTTCGTCGGGGGGATGGTGGCGGCCACGCTGGCAGCGTTCGTGGCCCTTAGGACCAATAGAAGCAAGATGGCAGCGGACATTCTGGCTCGTTGGGATGCCGCCCTTCTGGAGATGAGCACCGAATTTACGGACGCAGCTCGGCGACTACGGCACCACTCGGAAGGGTTCCAGCGCAGCCTGGACAAGGAGGATCGCACGGAAGAGCTTGATGACGCACATGAGAAGCTCAGAGCGTTGGCAGAGCAACTGCGCCTAGTTGGCGATCGGCGTGTGCAGATCGCTGCGCGCCTGGTTGTGTACCACGCATACGCGGTGCGTGTCCAGGGTGAGGAGGGAAGAGATCCACGAGAGAGTCGTTTCCCTGACAAGGCACCAGTTGATCGACTAAACGATGCTCTTCAAGAGTTCTATCGAGCAGCCCGGCACCAGCTGAGAGCGCCGGATCCCGAGGATGTGATCCATTCCGACGAACTACACAGAATCGCAGAGGGCGTCGAACGGCTCGACACCAACAGCGGTTCTTCAGCCTAGGCAGTGCGCTTCTCACCGCGGAGTTCACGCCCGACTGGCTTCGCGGAGCGATCTTCACTGGGCGAGGTGACGGCCTGCACCCGTGCGAGTAACGCCGCTTGGCGCACGGACGGCGGAGCCCTCTACTTGCGGTCACGCAGCCGTTCGGGTAGCAGTGTTCCATGGATGTGTCTCCCTAGGCCTTCCCACGGTGATCGGCCTGCTGCTCACCTCGTCGGTCCTGGCATCCTTGATCAGTAACGCGCTAGAGAGGAACTCATCACATCTTGATCGAGTCCGCGAGCAGTACGCTTCCGCGACGAGAGCGCTTGCGGCGTGGAACCAGTTCCCGGTCCGGATTCAGCGCAGGGTCGATGATGAGCCTGAGACTCGGCGGCGGCTTTCCGAGTTTGGGTCCGACATCTCCGAGCACGAAGCGCTCGCCCGCGTGGGGCCGGCTGTTGGTCGACGCGCCGCGTGGCGGTGACGGCCCACCCTCCAGGGGTCAGCAGGACCAGACCCCCGTTACTCCGATGGGCCTACTCGGAGCATCTTCGCGACTTAGCATGGCTCCCGGTATGTACGTATCGCCGGCTGACTGAGCCGACTGAGGAATCTCCACCTCAGCAAAAGGACGTACTTCCGTACCATGCTTTTCGGGTATGCCTGGGCAATTGGCCCAAGTCCGGCCTATGCGACTGTCGCTTGACCTCGACCGTAGCGCTGAGCAACCTGGCGCTCGGGCGACCGGGAGTTCGCACATTGCGTGAGCGACGGCGAGCGGGCGGACAGGTGGGACCGCGGTACCGGCCGCGTCCCACGGCTGTCCGACCAGTGCTTGTAGGACATCCATTGCAAGGAGGTTCCCCGAGGAACATGGGCGGTTCGTCGTTGAGCGCACGCCGCTGGCGAGGTCCGGTGGAGGTCAGTGGCCGGCGGTCCTGTGGAATTCGTCGACGATATCCTGCCTGATACGGCCACGGGCTGCTACCTCAAAACCTTTGCCTAGTGCCCATTCCCGGATCGCTTGATTCTGGTCGCGGTCACCCCGAGGGCCACGCTTGCGGCCGGCACCAGCCGATCGCGCTCCGACTATCCGGCGGCTGGATACGCGGCTGCCCTTTTCGATATAGTTGGCGAGTTCGCCGCGCAGCCTCTTGGCGTTCTTCGTCGACAGGTCGATCTCGTAGTGCACACCGTCGAGTCCGAACGTCACCGTCTCGTGCGCTGCACCACCATCGAGGTCGTCAACGAGCCGGGTCACTGTTTCCTTCGCCACATCAACCTCCGAATTCCTTGTGTCAGGCCAGACCACCATACTTGAAAACGTCTTGCAATGTGCAATCTGTAGAAACTCTGTGCCCAGTCACCACCCAACGTAATCGACGAATCACCCAAAAATGCTGGCGCGAGCGGCGGGATTTCGCGGCAACGCCTACCTGGCCGAGAGCAACAACTGCGCCAGCCCTGGCGAGAGGCGCTGCGTACTCTGCCTGCACTGTGGCCGCGGCCAATCCGACGGAAGACCACACGCTCGCCCGGCAGGTCTACAGTGTTCACCTACCGCACTTGGCCGGAGTGGTAGTCGACGCGATGGTGCTGATGGCGCGTCGGATGCGGATCATGGTTGGTCGCAAGGCCCTCGGCGGCGACGTGCACCATGTGCGATCGCGACTCGAACGCATGCACGGCTGCTACGTTCGCGCATTGGACGACCTCGGCTGGGCTGGCCGGCAGGTGGAGACCTCCGGCGCTGGTCGTCGCTGGAGCGAAGTCGCATTCATCTGCGATGCGACGAAGCGTCCAGCCAATGGCGGCGCTGCGCCTGGTGCGCCCGCCCGGTGAGACTCATGATGGACGAGGTCGTACGCGTGCCAACGCGTCGAGTGCCGCGTCGGCTGTCTCGGGCAGAGTGTGCAGGTATTTCTCCGTGGTTGTGATGCTGCCGTGCCCGAGCCGTTCCTTGACGACTTGGATGTCGGCGCCTCCGGCTAGGAGCCACGAAGCGTGGGCGTGACGGAGGTCGTGGGGTGTGATCTTGAAGCCGAGGCCGGCGGCGGCAAGGGCCTTGCTCCAGACATTCTTGCGGAACCAGTCACGGCCAATGTGGCCGTCGGTGTCGACCATACGTGGCGTGCGAGGTCGATCGTTGCCCGCAGCGCGGCGCCTAGCGCGATACGCCGCGACGCTATTGCGACAGTAGGCGCAGCGGCACCGGCCGGCCCCGTAGGCGGTCGGTGTGCCGTGTCGATATCGCTTTCCCCTCTGGTTCGGCTCAGTCCAGCCCAGTGTCTTCGGATCGGGAAGATGATCGGGGATTCGACGTTTGGGTTCGGAAGATTGCCGGTGTTCGAAGAGTAGATCTCTGGCGTCCAAGCCCAGGGTCGCCACGTGGCCCTTGATCTTGTCGACGAGATGATCGGCGATGCGGAACCTGCGCCACTCCTCGTCCTTGGGGTAGTTCTTGACGAGGAACCGCTTGCCGTCGGGGTGGAACCTGGGGTTGAGTTCAACGGCAACGCGCTTGACGGTGAGGACGGCAGCGCCAAAGTCGATGTCGCTGACCCGAAGCTCGGTCAGCTCGCCCCATCGGAGCCCGGTCTCGATGGCGGTTTCCACGAGTAGCCGCATGGTGGGGTCGGTCAGTCCTGCGTGGAACGTCGCGAACTGGCTCGCGGTGATGACTCGGCGAGGCTTCTTGACCACGGGCGGCGTCCTCACACCCTTGCCTGGGTGCAGGAACGTGATTTGATCATTGAGCGCGGTGGTGAAGATCGCGTCGACGATCACCTTGCAGGACCGGATCGTGGGCGGCCGGACGCCTTCGCGCTTGAGCACGCGGATCCATTCGCGCACATGGGACGGAAGGATGTCCACCATCTCCATTGAGCCAAGATGGGGGAGGATGTACCGGTCGAGCAGGTACGTGTACGTCTGGCGAGTGGTCGCTTCGATCTGATGATTCGGGAACCACTCGTCGCGAACGTACCGGGCGAACGTCTGCCGGCCGCGCCGTAGATCTCCGACCTTGCCGGCGGCGATATCCAGTTCGGCCTTCTGCCAGGCGCGGTCAGCGTCCTTCTTGACCTTGTAGGTCCCGGCGGACCGTTCACGGCCCCTGAGGTCGAGGTAGTACGCGGTGTAGGAGACGCGTCCGTGGACACCCACCCGCCGCCTGCTGAAGCCCACCCGACCCTCCCCAAGGTCATCCGACCGTCATTTGACCGTGGATAAAGTACAACAGGGTTGCACTCACCGATACCTAGTGACACGCCAAATCTGTTGTCCTGCAAGGATACTAGCGCCTCATAGGTCGCCGAGCGTGCGGTCGATCTGACGCGTCTACCTCCTTCACACCGAAGAGGCCAACGTCCAATGTTGCATAGTGGACGTGCCTCGGGTGAAACTAGGCCCAACACCTCTATCCGCATAGGACAGTGTCCAATGTGTGGTCGACTCGGTGGACGACGCTGTTCTCCAGGGGTCAAATGCTGTCGGCGTAGCGGCGTCCGGTCTACCCACCCTGACGACCCTGCCCGAGCACAGGTCGGTTTCTCCCTGCGAACCTGTCGCCACTGTTCCACCGGCAGGGAACGGTTGTGGGCGACTTCGCGCAGCGACCGGTGCTCGGCGACCCGCTGCGGTGGACAACCACGCAGCAGAACCACCGCCTGCTCGGCCAGTCAGCCGCCACATCGGCCTTGGTGGCTGGGTCGGCCTGGGGCTGCGGTGCTGGATTGCTCCAGTCCCTCGTCCCAGACCGACTCAACAGCAGGAGCGCTCGGTGGTGGCCGTCCAACCGCGCTCGTGGCGCGGGTGCCAGCGAGTTCCGGCTGCTGACGCCTCAGCGTCCCCACTCGTTCCTTAGCTGATCCCAGGCGACTGTGATGGCTTTGCGTAGTTCCTCGGAGGCGCGATCCTGTCGGATTGCAATCCGCGCGATCGTATGGGGGTGCAATGAGGCCGGCAAAGACTGTAGCGGGACCAATACGCAGGCCTCAATTACTTCCGTGTCTGCAGGCACGGCTGTACCGCGCAGGCGCCCAGAGAGCTCTATGAGCATTGCGAGCGAGTCACGGAGGGACTCCAGCCCTCGCGTAGCGAGCTGCTCGGCCCGCATCTCAAAGTTCTGGAGGCCGAGCTTGGTCAGCCCCACGCTGTCGTACGGGCCTTCGTTGCGGATCCGGTAACAGATGGCATCGCCGAGGTTGAGAACCGCGTGGATCTCGTCGTGCTCCCACTGCCACGTCATCCGGCGGGCTATTCGGTCTTGCCGTTCGCTTTCCTCCCGCTCGCGACGGGCGCGCTCCTCGCGCTCGGCCGTCCGATCGACCAGCTGGATGTAGCGTTGTCGCCTGGCGATCAGCACTGCGACGATGATGGCCGCGGCACCGAATACAGCGCCCAGCACTGTCGCGACCAAGGTCAAAATTGTGACGGAATCCCAACTTTGATCGGGCGTGACGGTATCGAGACATAGGGCTATTGTGGACAAATTGCCAGAAGGCACTCGCCCTCCCTTGGGTCAGGCCAGCTCCTCCCATGCTCGCGCCATCCGCTGTCGCGATGCGATGGGACTGAGTGCGTTGGCTCTTAGATGATCAAAAATCTCGTTGTGCGAGAGCACGTCTTCCGATTCGCCGAATATGTCGCTTGGTCACGCCCTGGATGAAGACGAGATCGGGATCATACGGAGATGGAAACCGCACTAGTGTAAACGGGCCGATCATGCCGGGGTGAGGACCCGAATCGAAAGAAACCACTTGGATCGTCACGTTGGGCATGTGGCTCGCGTCGATGAGACATTTAAGCTGTTCTCTGAGTATGCCGGGTCCCGCCGATGCGGTGCAGCAATACTGACTCATCCAGAATCGCCCATAGTTTGACAGGCTTCGACCTCGTCAGTAGCTCCTGGCGGGCTAGCCGCGCCCGGAGCTTGCGCTCGATCGCATCACCGCTGTTCGGCGGCATGGCAGCGTAAAAGATCGCCCGCGCATAGTCTTCGGTCTGCAGCAGCCCGTGTACGACCAATGTCTCGTACACGAGCAGGTCGGCCGCCTCGACCTCGAAGCCGATGGAGGTGGCGTACGGGCCTGCAAGCGTGTCGGCGTACTTGCTCCACCAGCCCCGTTGTTTTTCCTCGCGGGCCATGGCCAGCAGTTCGTCCACGGTCTGGCGGTCGTCCACGCCGTACAACTGGAGCAAGTCGGTCAAATCGCGCAGCCCGACTCGGCCGGTCTCCACCCGGCTCACCCAGGAGCCGGACCGCTCGAGCATCGAGCCGACCGCATCACCTGTGAGCCCGGCCCGCTCCCGCATGCCGCGCAGGATGAGACCCAGTCGTCGCCGTCGCACGGTCGGGCTGCCGTCGGCCACAACCGCCTCCTCGAGCCGGGAAAGGGTGCGCGAACAGTGTCGCTCCTGCCCATCCGTGTCAACAAGATGTGAATGTCCAACTGTGGATGGAAATGGATCAAGTACTTGCACATGCGGATTGGCTTGCGAGGCTGTTCCAACGGGAAAGTCACTCGACCCTCGCGTCCCCCGGAGGGTCACTTGACTCGTCGCTCGCGGCTGAGGTTCACAGACGGCTGTGGTGGCTGCCGGATCGAGCCAGCGACGTGCGGCGCGGTTTGTCTGGAATTTTGCGTGCAGCGATTCGCCGTGAGCGGGCGTCCGGTCTCGCGGTGTGCGACGACGACCCCAAGAAGTAGCCTGCGAGGCGGCTGGTCACGGGCCGGCGCTGGCGCACTGCACTCTCGCGCGAGGAGGCCAGTGCACTCTGGCTCCTGTAGAGGCGTCCGACCGGCGTGGTACATAGCCGAGGCCCATCGATCGCCCAAACGCGAGTGTTCCCGCCGAGGTCATCGACGGTGGTGCGTCGCTCCAGCCCGTCGGCGTCGAGTCGAACTATGCTGCCGGGCAAACCCGTATCGCCGCCAACGGCGCGCCTGATGACGCACCGCTGGCGGTTCGTGTCGAGTTCGTCGCTCTGGACGGGCCTGAGGGTCAGGCTCTCCGGCGACGCCAAGCCCAAAGCATGCGGAGGGTCCTGCGATGGATCGCCGAACACCCCGACCTCGCCAACCCGTAGACGCCGACCCCACGTCCGGACCGGTCGAGGCTGTCCGAGAGGAGGTGCTGTCGTTCCTGCACGGCGTCGCGGTCGCCAACCAGCCCGCCGAAGTGGAGGCCGGCCCGATCATGGTGCCGGTCGCCTTCGCCGCCCGGGTCTCGGACAAGGACAACCAGGACCCGACGCTGTCGATCCCGCGTCAATTGGCCCGGTGTCGAGAGGCGTTGCCCACCTACTGCGTGATCGTGGCGTTCTTCTGGGACGTCGAGTCGGGCCGGACCAGCCTGGACCTCCGCGGCCACAGTGACGCCCATGAGCAGTTCCAAGTTCCCGTGCCGCGCGACGGCGGTGTCGCCGACCTGCTGACGGAGGCGCGCGAGCCCGGTAGGCGGTTCGTGGCCGTGGTCTGCGAGTCGGTCGACCGGCTGTCTCGTGTGACCTACTTCGGCACGAAGATCGAGTACGAGCTGGAGCAGTCCGGCGTGGCGCTGCTGGCCGCCGACGAGGGGATCACCGCCGACGCCTTGCCCAGTTCCACTGGCGTGATGGCGCGCAAGCGGGCCACCCCGATCCTGACCCGCCGGGTCAAGCAGGCCATCGCCGAGTGGTACGTGCTCGACATGCTGGAGAAGTCCTGGGGCGGGCTTATGGAGCACACCGAGCAGGGCTTCAACATCGGCAAGCCGCCATACGGCTACCGGGTCACGGTGGAAAGGCACCCCGTGCCAGCAAAGGCGGCATTGGGCAAGGTCAAACGTCGGCTCGTCCGCGACCCGGTCCGTGGCCCGGTCGTCACACAGATCTACACCTGGCGGGTCGTCGAGAAGCTGTCTTACGACCAGATCGCCGAGCGACTCAACCTGGACTCCGACCGGTACCCGCCGCCAGAGCCGATCCTTGGTCGGCGCCGGCGCGCCATCGGGGCCTGGACCAAAGGCTCTGTCCGCGACGTCCTGAGCAACCCTAAGTACACCGGTCATATGGTCTACAACCGGCGTAAGAACCCACGCCGTGACCGCGGCGTAGCGGGGAAGGTCAACCCTCGGAGTGAGTGGGTGTGGTCCAGCAAGCCGCGCCATGAGCCCCTCACAACTAGGTTGTTGTTCGAGGCGGGTGCCCCGATCGGCCGGGCCAACGTGCGGTCCCGCAAAGGCGACCAGCCCAACACTCACCCCGCCACCACGCGGACGTTCCGGCTTCGCTCATACGTCGTCTGTGAGCTGTGCGGCCGCCGCCTCTACGGCAAGACCCGACATGTCGGCGACACCTACTCTTACTACGCCTGCGAACCCGTTCCAGCGCACCATGCCGGCCGGGACTGGTTCTCTACCCACCCCAAGAGTCTCTGGGTCCGTGAGGACAAGCTCTTGGCACTGGTTCGGAGCTTCTTCGCCCGACGCATCTTCGGCCCCGATCGAGATGCCCTGCTAACCGCAGACCCGGTCGAGACGCCCGCCCTCGACGACCCAACCGCGGCGCGGAGGAAGGCGATCGGCGCCACGATCCGAGACTTGGAGCGTCAGCAAGCGAACGTGGTCAGAGAGCTTCGCGAGCATCAGCCCACCGGCGACGCGGACATCGACCGGCAGTGGCGCACCCAGCTCCGCGAGAGCTTCGCCGAAATCGCGGCCCAGCAGAAGGTCCAACAGGCCCGGCTGGCCGAGTTGGCGGCGCAATCGGATAAGCCCTGCGGCGATCCACGCCTGCTGGACCACCTACCGGTCGTCGAGGCTGACCTTCGCAAGCTGCCAGAGGACATCGAGCGCGACCTGTACGCCGCCTTCCAGCTCCAGGTCCGTTACCACCATCCAAGCCGCCGCGTCACACTGCGCGTCACCATCGACGGCGACGCCATCCCCAAGCTGACAGCCACCAGCCAGTCGATCACGCAAGGAAGGGCCCGATTCGACGATGCCGGAACCTCCCGGACTGACCGCGATCGAAGCCTAAGATCTTTTTCCCTTCTGGTGAGTGCCCCCGGTGGGATTCGAACCCACACTGTCGGAGGTTTGAGCTCCGTCTCTCTGCCGTTGGAGTACGGGGACGCGGGCGGTCTCCAGCGTACCTATTAGGCTATCGGCGCGGACACACACGTCGCACATGTGATCATGCGGGTAGGGGTAGGGCCGTGACCGAGGGGCAAGGGCGCCGGGTTCTCATCGCCGAGGATGAGGCGCTGATTCGGCTGGACCTGCGCGAGATGCTGGTCGAAGAGGGCTACGACGTCTGCGGCGAGGCGGGCGATGGCGAGGAGGCGGTGAAGCTCGCCGAGGAGCTGCGGCCCGACCTCGTGATCATGGATATCAAGATGCCGATCATGGACGGCCTCGCCGCGGCCGAGCGGATCGCCGGCGCCCGGATCGCCGCCGTGGTCATCCTCACCGCGTTCTCCCAGCGTGACCTGGTGGAGCGGGCCCGGGCGGCGGGCGCCATGGCGTACCTGGTCAAGCCGTTCCAGAAGAGCGATCTGGTGCCGGCCATCGAGATCGCGCTGTCGCGCTTCGCCGAGATGCAGGCGCTGGAGAGCGAGGTATCCAGCCTCACCGACCGGCTGGAGACCCGCAAGCTCGTCGAGCGAGCCAAGGGCACCCTGATGGCGGCGTTCGGAATGACCGAGCCGGATGCGTTCCGGTGGATCCAGCGCGCCGCCATGGACAACCGGATGACCATGAAGGCCGTATCGGAGAAGATCATCGCCGAGAACCTGCCCGAGCCGCCCGCCGCTGGATGACGCCGCCCGCGGTTGGATGACGCCGCCCGCCGCGGGTTGACGCCGACGCGTGAGTGTCGGTAGGGGCACCCTGTTATACAGAAACTGCTTGTAGGGGCCCCCTGCATACACCCAAGGCAAGCCGAGCCGAGCCGAGCGGCGAAGCGGGAACCCGTCGTACCCGCGGGCTAGAGTCCAGACGTGACCGACGTGCCGCGGCTGCTGATCCTGGACGGACATTCGCTCGCGTACCGGGCGTTCTTCGCGCTGCCGGTCGAGAACTTCTCCACCAAGACCGGGCAGCCGACCAATGCCGTGTTCGGCTTCACCTCGATGCTGATCAACATGCTGCGCGACGAGCGGCCGACCCACGTGGCCGTCGCGTTCGACGTGTCGCGCCGGTCGTTCCGCAGCGAGCAGTACGCGGAGTACAAGGCCAACCGCTCGGAGACACCGACCGACTTCCACGGCCAGGTCAGCCTGGTCAAGGAGGTGCTGGCCGCGCTGCGGGTGCCGGTGGTCGAGCTGGAGCGGTACGAGGCCGACGACGTGATCGCCACGTTCGTGACCCAGGCCCGCGCGGAGGGCATGGAGGTGCTGATCAGCACCGGCGACCGGGACGCGTTCCAGTTGGTCACCGACGGTGTCACCGTGCTGTACCCGAAACGCGGCGTGTCGGAGATCGCCCGGATGGACACGGCCGCGGTCACCGCCCGGTACGGCGTCCGCCCCGAGCACTACCGGGCCATCGCCGCGCTGGTCGGGGAGACGAGCGACAACCTCGTCGGCGTGCCCGGGGTCGGCGACAAGACCGCCGCGAAGTGGATCCTCCAGTACGGCGACTTCGACGCCGTGGTCGCCAACGTCGACAAGATCAAGGGCAAGGTCGGCGATTCGCTGCGGGAGCACCTGGGCGCCGTGCTGCGCAACTACGAGCTGAACCGCCTCGTCGACGATCTCGAGCTGCCGCTGCGCCCGGAGGAGACGCTGTGGCGCGGCTGGGACCGGGAGGCGGTGCACCGGGTCTTCGACTCGCTGGAGTTCCGGGTGCTGCGCGACCGGCTGTACGAGTATCTCGACTCGGTCGAGCCCGAGGCGGAGTCGGGCTTCGACCTGGCCGGCCGGGTGCTCGGCGCCGGCGCCGTCCGGGCCTGGCTCGAGGAGCACGCCCCGGCCGGCGCCCCGGTCGGCGTGGCCGTCTCGGGGACGTTCGGCCGCGGCACCGGCCGCCTGACCGGCATCGGCGTGGCCACGGCCGACGGCCCGGCCGCGTGGATCGACCCGACCGCCCTGGACCCGGACGACGACGCCGCGGTGGCGGCCTGGCTGGCCGACCCCGACCGACCCAAGATCATTCACAACGCCAAGCCGGCCGTACTCGCCTTCGACGCCCACGGATGGCGGCTGCACGGCCTGGAAACCGACACGATGCTCGCCGTCTACCTGGCCCGGCCCGACCAACAGACCTACAACCTGGAGGACCTGGCCCTGCGCTACCTGCAGCGGGAGCTGCGGGTCGAGGGGGTCGACGAGGGCCAGCCGATGCTGGACGGGCTCGGCGAGGACGAGGTCGCCGAGCGCAACCTGATGCTGCGCGCCCGGGCGACCCTCGACCTCACCGACGCCATCTACGCGGAGCTGACCCGCGACGGTGACTCGGCCCGCCGGCTGCTGCGCGAGGTGGAGCAGCCGCTGGCCTACGTGCTGGCCGGCATGGAGCGGGCCGGCATCGCGGCCGACACCGAGTACCTCTCGGACCTGGAGTCGCAGTTCGCCGCCGAGGTGAAGTCGGCCGCGCAGGCGGCGCACGCGGTCGTGGGCCGGGAGTTCAACCTCGGCTCGCCCAAGCAGCTCCAGGAGATCCTCTTCGTGGAGCTCGCCCTGCCCAAGACCCGCAAGATCAAGACTGGGTACACCACGGACGCCGACTCGTTGCAGGGCCTGTACGCCCAGACCGGTCATCCGTTGCTGGAACACCTGCTGCGCCACCGCGACGTGGCCAAGCTCAAGTCTACTGTGGACGGCCTGCTCAAGTCGGTCAGCGACGACGGGCGCATCCACACCACGTTCTTCCAGACCGTGGCCGCCACCGGGCGGCTGTCCAGCACCGACCCGAACCTGCAGAACGTGCCCATCCGGACCGAGGAGGGGCGGCGCATCCGCCGGTCGTTCATCGTCGGCGAGGAGTGCGAGTGCCTGCTCACCGCCGACTACAGCCAGATCGAGATGCGGATCATGGCACACCTCTCCCGCGACGAGGCGCTCATCGCGGCGTTCCGGTCGGGGGCGGACTTCCACGCCACCACCGCGTCACAGGTCTTCAGCGTGCCCCTGGACCAGGTGGTACCCGAGCAGCGGCGCCGCATCAAGGCCATGAACTACGGGCTGGCGTACGGGCTGTCCGCGTTCGGTCTGGCCCAGCAGTTGACGATCACGGCGGACGAGGCGCGCGTGCTCATGGAGGGGTACTTCGAGCGCTTCGGCGGCGTGCGCGACTACCTGCGCCGGGTCGTGGCGCAGGCGCGCCTGGACGGGTACACCGAGACGCTGCTCGGCCGCCGCCGCCACCTGCTCGACCTGACCAACGACAACCGGCAGCGCCGGGAGATGGCCGAGCGGATGGCCCTCAACGCTCCCATCCAGGGCTCGGCGGCCGACATCATCAAGGTGGCGATGCTCGGCATCGACGAGGCGCTGCGCCGGACCGGGCTGCGGTCCCGGATGCTGCTGCAGGTGCACGACGAGTTGGTGTTCGAGGTCGCCACCGGGGAGCGGGCGGCGCTGGAGTCACTGGTACGCGAGCAGATGGGCGGCGCCTACCCCCTCGACGTCCCGCTCGAGGTGTCCATCGGCGTCGGCCGGGACTGGGACGCCGCCGGCCACTAGTGGCGACATGAATCTTGGATGGTTTGTAGGGTCCGGACCCTTGTCATGTCCCGATACATGTGTCAAGGTCATGTCCCGGTACATGTGTCACACTGGCTCGTCGATCATGCGGCGGGTGTCATTGGTAGGTAGCTTCTGCCGCCGGTGAGGGTGGCGTGGCCGAGTGGGTGGCCGTTGGGGTCGTAGACGGTGATGTGCTGGCCGTCGCGGATGGCGGTGATGGTGTGGCCGGTGTGGGCGGTGCCGACGCCGATGCGGGCGCGGCCGATGGAGATGGTGCCGGTGGCGGAGACGCGTAGCCGGTGCACGGTGGCGTCGGTTTGCACGGGCAGCGATTGTGGGCCGCCGTGGCTGGGGGCGGTGGTCCAGGCCTGCTCGGGGGTGGCCCGGCGCAGGGCGCTGTGGGGGCGGCGGGTGTTGTAGTAGGCCTGGTAGGTGTGGAGCAGCCGCTGGAGTTGGCGCAGGGTGGTCGGCTGGTGGGGTTGGCTGGCCAGCCATTTCTTGAGGGTTTGGTGGTGGCGTTCGACCTTGCCGCAGGTTTGCGGGTGGTAGGGGCTGGAGTGGATGAGCCGGATGCCCCACCGGTGCAGGGCCTGGGCAAACCGCGACGGCCCGGCGTTGGCGTGGATGAGCCGACTGGTGAACGCGGTGCCGTTGTCGGACAGGACAAGGGCCGGTGCCCCGTAGTCTTTGACCGCCCAGGTGATGGCGGCGATGGCCGCGTCGGCGGTCTCGGCCAACGCGGCCCGGCAGGCCACCAGCATCCGGCTGCAGTCGTCGAGCACCTCGAAGATGGCCACCCGCTCCCCGGTGGCCAGCCGGTAGAGCGTGGCGTCGATCTGGTAGCAGTCGCGCGGCCGGGCGAAGCTGAACCGTCGCCAGGAACTGCGCGGACGTTTGCGCGGGTTCTTCTCCACCAGCTCATGCCGGGCCAGGACCCGATTGATCGTCGACCGGGACGGCACCCGCCACGGCGGGTTGGTCTGGGCGTGAATACGTACCAGCTCATCGCGGATGAAGTCGGCGCCGTTGTCCGGGCGCAGATCCTTGCGGAGCTTCACGATCCACGCCTGCAGATCCAGCGGCGACCCGGCCGGCGAGCGCCGCGGGCGCCGTGACCGCTCCCGCCACTGACCCTCCGCCTCGATGCGGGCCTTGTGCCGGTAGAAGGTACGCGGGTCGACTCCGTTGTCCCGACACCACTGCGCCACGTTCTTGATCTTCCCGCCCGCCTGAAGCAGGGCGTCCATCGCTTTCACCATGAGAGGCCGGCTCGCCATGATCGGCAGTAAAGCCGGCCTTCACGGATTCGATCATGTGACACGTGTATCGGGACATGAAGTGCGACAGATGTCATGGGACTAGAGA
>Ga0307416_100000260_pt1 | contig 28062 bp, 25 predicted proteins | sample DK1Cmetagenome_2_FD_203821 | JGI IMG/M metagenome (GOLD analysis project Ga0307416, IMG submission 203821) | Maize rhizosphere microbial communities from greenhouse at UC Davis, California, United States - DK15-C-3 | ecosystem: Host-associated > Plants > Roots > Rhizosphere > Soil | place...
TTCGGCGATCGAGGCGGCGCAGCGCTGGCCCGAGGGCTGGGTCGAAATCGTGACCATCACCACGAGCGGCGACAAAGTGCAGGACCGGCCGCTCGCGGAGATCGGCGGCAAGGCCTTGTGGACCAAAGAGCTGGACCGCGCCTTGCTCGAGGGCGAGGTCGATTTCTGCGTCCATTCGATGAAGGACGTCGAGAGCGTCCGGCCGGCCGACATTCACATCGCCGCAGTCCGGCCGCGGGGGGACGTCCGCGACCGCATCATCGGCGCCGAATCGATCGAAAAGCTGAAGCAGGGCGCGCGCGTCGGCACCTCCTCGCCGCGCCGCGCCGCCCAGCTGCGTAGGCTCCGCCCGGACCTTCAGATCGTGCCCATCCGAGGCAATGTCGAAACGCGGCTCCAGAAGGTCGAATCGGGCGAGGTCGATGCGACCCTGCTCGCCTCAGCCGGGCTCAAGCGGCTCGAGATCGATGCCGGCACCGCGATCCCGACCGAGATCATCCTCCCGGCCCCGGGCCAGGCGGTGATCGGCATGGAATGCCGCACCAACGACACCCGCACGCAAAGCGTGCTCAGCACGGTCAGCAACGGCATCACCTACAATTGCGTGATGGCCGAGCGGGCCTTCACCCGCGCCCTCGGCGCGACCTGCCATTCGCCGGTGGCTGCGTTCTGCGTGCTCGAGGACGGCGACCTCAGGATGCGCGGCCAGCTGTTCAGCGAGGACGGGAGCGACATGGTCGAGGACCGCGCCGCCTTCGACTGCGGGGACTGCAAGTCGCCCGAAACGCTTGCCCGCTCGCTGCTCGAGAAGGCGCCTGACTCGATCCGGAGGCTGTTCGGCGCCTGAATGCGGCCCGTGCTGGTCCTGCGCCCGGAGCCCGGAGCCAGCGCTACGGCCGGGCGCGCGCACGCGCTTGGGCTCGATGCGATCGTGGCACCGCTGTTCGAAGTCGAACCGGTCGACTGGCAAGCCCCGGACATAAGCGGCTTCGACGGCCTGTTGCTGACGAGCGCCAATGCGCTTCGCTTCGGCGGTGAGCAGCTGGAAGGGCTGCGCGGACTCCAGGCTTACGCCATCGGCGAAGCGACCGCCGGGGCGGCGCGTGCAGCCGGCTTCGACCTCGCCGCGAACGGCCGGGCCGACGTCGATCGCCTCCTCGGCTCGATCGATGCGGGGCTGAAGCTCCTGCATCTCTGCGGCGCCGACCGGCGCGAGCCGGTGGATGCGCGGCAGTCGATCACGCCGATCCTCGTCTACCGGTCAAAGCCGATCCCTGCCCCCGACTTGTCGGCCGCGCCGGGCAGCGTCGCGTTGATTCATTCCCCGCGGGCGGGCCGCCGGTTTGCCGACCTTGTCGGCGACCGCTCGCCGATAGCCATTGCGGCGATCAGCCCCGCCGCGGCCGACGCGGCAGGGCCCGGGTGGAAGTCGATCGATGTCGCAGGCCAGCCCTCCGACGAAGCGCTGCTGGCCCTCGCCGCAAGGCTGTGCAACAAGCCGGACCCGGAATGAACGGGAGCGGGACCCGCACTGGCATGGGTTGGGGCGCGCGGCTGCTGGTCGCGCTGGTGCTGGTCTTCGTGGGCGCGGGTGCGGCCGTTTGGGGCCTCGCGCATTATCAGCCGGCGGCGCGCTTCCTCGGCATCGCACCGGCGGCGCCGCAGGGCGCGCTGCAAGCCTCTCCTCAATCGCCCGCAAGGATCGCGGCCCCGCCCGCGCCAATGGAGGCGCCGATCCGCGCCGACGATACGCGCCTCGCCTCGCTCGAAGGCCGGATCGCGCGCGTCGAGAACGCGACCGCGCGAGCGGAAGGATCGGCGGGCCGCGCGGATGCGCTCGTCGTCGCCTTTGCCGCGCGCCGCGCGATCGATCGCGGAGTCGCGCTCGGCTATCTCGAGAATTTGCTCGCGGCGCGGTTCGGGACGCTGCACCCGGCGGCGGTCGCGACCATCGTCACCGCTTCCCACCAGCCGGTCCGGCTCAATGACCTCATCGGCGAATATGAGACGCTCGGCCCCGATCTTCGGCGCGGCGGCCCGCAGGACAGCTGGTGGACCAATTTCAAGCGCGAGATGGGGTCGCTGGTCGAGGTCCACCGGGCGACGCGGCCCGCTCTCAATGCCGAGGCGCGCTACGATCGCGCACTGCAGCGCCTGTCGTCCGGCGACGTCGACCAGGCGCTTGCCGAGACGATGCGGCTGCCGGGCGCGGCGCGAGCCGGCAACTGGACGGCCAAGGCGCGCCGCTATGTCGCCGCCCACCGCGCGCTCGACGAAATCGAGTCCGCAGCGCTGCTCCCGGGCACCAACACGCAGCGCTGACGCGGTCCGAAACAGGCTTGGCAAGCGACTCCGCCTTTGCGATTCCTGCACAGCGGCGGTTCAGCAGTGGCGCGCTAAGCATTTGCGAACAGTGATGAAGTCGGGGAGGGGTTGAGGTCATGACGTCAGTCTGGAAGCGGTTCGGGCTCGGATTGACGCTGGTTGCCGCGGCCTCGATCAGCGCTTCGGCGACCAGCCAGAGCGCAGCGCCGGTCCAGTCCCGCCATGCCGCCGCGCCGGCCCGTCCGGTCCCAACCGCACCGCCCTACCTTCGCGACCGGATCGACGAGCTTGGCCGTGGCTTCAACGGCCGCGTCGGGATCGCCGTCCGCGCGATCGACGACGGCTGGAGCACCGGCTGGAAGGCCGACGAGCTCTATCCCCAGCAGAGCGTCAGCAAATTGTGGGTGTCGATCGCGGCGATGGACGCGGTCGACAAGGGCAGGGTCTCGCTCGACGACCGGGTCACCCTGACGCGCAGCGACCTCACCCTGTTCCACCAGCCGATCCGCGATCTCATCCTCGGCGGCGGCGCTTACACCACCAGCCTCGGCGACCTCATGGTCCGCGCGATCACCACCAGCGACAATACCGCGAACGACAAGCTGATGCGGTCGGTCGGCGGGCCCGGCGCAGTGCGCGAGATGATCAGGGACAAGCAGCTGGGCGCGATCCGTTTTTACGACGGCGAACGCGCGCTCCAGAGCCGGATCGCGGGGCTGATTTGGAGTCCGAGCTATTCGATCGGAACCGCGTTCTGGCAGGCGCGCAACGCGCTTCCGCTGTCGGTCCGCAAGGCCGCGTTCAAGCGCTACGTCGAGGATCCCTACGATGGCGCATCGCCGAGCGCGATCGTCAATGCGCTGGCCCGGCTGAAGCGCGGCGAGCTGCTCTCGCCCGCCTCGACGATGCGGCTGCTCAACATCATGAGCAACACCAAGACCGGCGCCAACCGCTTAAAGGGCGGGCTGGCCCCGGGCTGGGTGCTCAACCACAAGACCGGGACCGGGCAGGAGCTCAGCGGGCAGCAGGCCGGCTACAACGACATCGGAATCCTCACCGCGCCCGACGGCAAAAGCTATTCGGTGGCGGTGATGATCAAGCTGACCTCGGTGCCGTTGCCGGTGCGGATGACCCTGATGAACAATGTGGTGCGCGCGGTGATCGCGCAGCACGACATGCAATATGCGAGGATCGCGCAGCAGTAGCCGGTGGGCTCGGAAGCCGAGCCCCACGGGGTCATTCTACCGAATTGCCGCCGCGACCCAGCGGCTTCACGTGCACCGTCTTGATGTTGACGAACTCGTGGATTCCGAAGGCGCCGCATTCGCGCCCGTAACCCGAATGCTTGACCCCACCGAACGGCGTCCGCGGGTCCGAGCGGACATTTTCGTTGACGAAGCTCATGCCCGCCTCGAGCTCCTCCGCGGCAATTCGGCGGCCGCGGTCGAGGTCGGCGGTGATCACGCCCGAGCCGAGGCCGAACTCGCTGTCGTTGGCGATCCGGATTGCGTCGGCTTCGCCATCGGCCGCGATGATCGCGGCGACCGGTCCGAACACTTCTTCGTCATGCGCGGGCTGACCGGCGCGAACGTCGCCGAGCACCGTCGCCGGGTACCAGGCTCCGGGCCGGTCGGGCACCTTGCCGCCGAGCAGCAGCCTGGCGCCGTTCGCGACGCTCCGCTCGACCTGGCGATGGATTTCGTCGCGCGCCTTCACGCTCTGCATCGGCCCGAGCTTCGTGCCTTCCTGCGCCGGGTCGCCCATGGCGTAGCCGCGCATCGCCTCGACCAGCGCCTTCTCGAACGGCTCGAGGATCGACCGGACGACGATGAAGCGCTTGCCCGCGATGCAGCTCTGGCCGCCATTGACCATCCGCGCTTTCGCCGCAAGCTCGGCCGCGGCCTCGATGTCGGCGTCCTCGAGTACGACATAAGCGTCTGAGCCGCCGAGCTCGAGCACGCATTTCTTGAGCACCGAACCGGCCTCGGCAGCGACGGCCCGCCCAGCGGCGACACTTCCCGTCAGCGTGACCGCGGCAACATTGTCGTCCTTGATCAGCGCCTCGACGTACTTGGTTGGAAGGAGCAAGGTCCGGAACAGGTCCCTGGGTACTCCCGCCTGATGGAGCACGTCCTCGATCGCCAGGGCGCAACCCGGCACGTTGCTGGCGTGCTTCAACAGCATGCCGTTGCCCGCCATCAGCGCCGGGGCCGCGGCGCGGATCACCTGCCAGAAGGGGAAGTTCCACGGCATGATCGCCAGGACGATCCCGATCGGGTTGAAAGTGACGAACGCTTCGCCGCCGCCGATGTCGGCCTCCTGGTTGGCGAGATATTCCGCCGCGTGATCGGCAAACCACTCGCAGTGGAACGCGCATTTCTCGACCTCGGCGAGACCCTCGTCGAAGGTCTTGCCCATTTCCTCGGTCATGAGCCGCGCGAACTCGTCCTTGCGCGAGCGGAGGATTTCGGCGGCCTTGTGAATCACCGCGGACCGGTCAGCGAAGCTGGTGCGGCGCCACTTCAGAAAGGCCGTGCGGGCCGACTTCGCGGCGGCCAGCGCATCGTCGAGGTTGTGCGGCTCATAGGCCTTGCCCGGCTCGCCGTTCGCCGGATTGATGGTCTGGAACGTCTTTGCACTGCTCTGCGGACGGGTGAGCTCTGCCTGTTCAGCCATGAACGAGTCTCCTTACGCAGGGATACCGTCCCCTTCGTGCCAAACCAACGGAGCGTGAGGCGGATCGGTTGCATGAAGAGACGAGTTTTACCGCTCGCTGCGTTCTACGCTCCAGTTCGAAAACTGCTCGCCGGCTGTTCGCGAAACTGGAGCGGGCGAAGGGATTCGAACCCTCGACCCCAACCTTGGCAAGGTTGTGCTCTACCCCTGAGCTACGCCCGCTCTGAGCTGACGCCGGAAGCTGGGCCCGGCGGAGGTGAGGCGGGCGCCTAGCATGGCCCGATGCGCTCCCGCAAGGGAGCTTATTGGCCGCTTGTGGCGCTTCGCCTTGCCGCCCATATGGGCCCGCAACACGCACTGTCGAAGGAGTCTTTCGAACCTTGGCGACCCTGGGTCTCAGCGAAGCCGAACGCGAATCGGTCGAGCGGTTCGAGCGCGACGTGATCCAGCCGTCGATGACGGCGCTGGTCATCCTCGATTTCTGGGCGGAATGGTGCGGGCCGTGCAAGCAGCTGTCGCCCGTGCTCGACAAGGTCGCCGAGGATTATGCGGCGAAGGGCGTCAAGCTCGCCAAGATCGACGTCGACCAGGAGAAGCTGCTCGCGGCGCAATTCCGGATCCAGTCGATTCCGACCGTCTATGCAATCTACCGCGGCCAGCCGGTCGCCGACCTCACCAACTATCGCAGCGAAGGGCAGATCAAGCAGGCGCTCGACCAGCTGCTCGCGCAGCTGAAGATCGAGCCCGAGGGCGCCGCTCCGCAGGCCGAGATCGAGCCGCTGATCGGAATGGCCGAACAAGTTCTTGCCGACGGCGATGCTCCGCGTGCCGTCAACATCTTCCGCCAGGTGCGCGAGGTGGCGTTCGACAATGCCGAGGTGATGGGAGGACTGGTGCGCTCGCTCGTCGCTGCGGGCGAGACGGATGAGGCACGCACGATCCTCGACAGCCTCCCGGCCGACCAGGCCAAAAAGCCGGAGGTTGCGCGCGCCCGCGCGGCGCTCGAAGTTGCGACCGCCGGTCCTGCTGCCGACACCTCCGCGCTCGAATCGCGGCTTGCCACCAACCCCGACGACCATGAGGCCCGGTTCGGGCTCGCGAACGCGAAGATGGCGGCTGGCGACCGCGACGGCGCGGCCGACGCCTTGCTCGAGATCGTCGGGCGCGACCGCGAGTGGAACGAAGGCGCCGCCCGCGCGCGCTTCCTCCAGCTCCTCGAAGCGCAGGGCCTCGAGGACCCATGGTCGAGCGCGCAGCGGCGGCGCCTCTCGGCCTTGCTCTTCACATGAGCCGGACGCTCCGGGTCCCCATCTTCCCGCTCCCCGGCGCGATCCTGTTCCCGCGTTCGCAGCTGCCGCTGCACATCTTCGAGCCGCGCTATCGGGACATGGTGCGCGATGCGATCGACGGCGGCGGGCAGATCGCGATGATCCAGCCGCATCGCCTCGACGACGACAATCTGGCGCCGCTCTACAGCGTCGGGTGCGTCGGCGAGCTGGTCGGCGTCGAGGAGCTGGATGACGGGCGCTACAACATCGTCCTGCTCGGCTCGCAGCGGTTCCGGTTCGTCAAGGAAGCGGATACCGACGCCGCCTATCGCTGCGCCGACGTCGACATCGCGGCCTTCGACGACGACGAGCCCGAACCGCTGCCGCTCATCCAGCGCGCGGAAGTGGAGCGCGAAGCCCGCCGGCTGGGTGATGCGCTGGGGCTCGCGGTGGATTGGGCGGCCGTCGCGCGGCTCGACGATGAAATGCTGGTCAATGCCATCGCGCAGGTCGCGCCGTTCGACGTCGGCGCAAAGCAGGCGCTTCTCGAGCAAGCGACGCTCGACGGCCGCGCCGACCTGCTCGTCCAGCTCATGCAGTTCCACCGGATGGCGGTGACCGGGGGAGTCGAGGTCGAGCCGACGCTGCAATAATCAGATCGGCAGTCCCCGAAGCAGCAGCGGCAGCTCGCCGCTGGTGCCGCGCGCTTCGCTCATAAACTTGTTCCTCAGCGGCGAGATTCGCCCGACCAGGCCCATGCCGAACCTCCGGATCGCCGAAGCGGCCGAGCCGGGAACGGCATAAATCCGCGTCAGGCTGTCGGTGGCGAACGCAACCGACAATGCGTCGAGCGAGCGCCAGCACTGGTATCGGTCGAGCAATTGCCGGTCGCCGAGGTCGAGCCCGAGCCGTGCGCCTTCGACCAGCACCTGGGTCAGCGCCGCGGCGTCGCGGAAGCCGAGGTTGAGGCCCTGTCCGGCGATCGGGTGGATCGCATGCGCGGCGTCGCCGACCAGCGCCAGCCGTCGCGCGGTCATTTGCGCCGCATGGTGAAAGCCGAGCGGGAACGATGAGCGCGGCGCAAGCATTGCGATCTCGCCGAGAAACCCGCCCATCGCGGCCTGCGCCTCCGCGGCAAAATCCTCATCGGTCAACGACAGCCAGCCGGCCGCATCCTCCTGCGGCACCGACCACACGATCGCCGAGCGGTGGCCGGCGGAATCGTCGTTCATCGGCAGCAGCGCGAACGGCCCGGTCGGATAGAAAATCTCATAGGCGACATGCTCGTGCGGCCGCTCGTGCCGGAGCACCGAGACGATCGCCTGGTGGTCGTATTTCCACCGCGCGACATTGATCCCTGCCATTTCGCGCGTCTTCGAGTTGCGGCCGTCGGCGGCGATCAGCAGCGGCGCGCTGAGCTTGCGACCGTCCTCCAGCGAAACGACCACCCCGTGCTCAGCGCGATCGACGTCGCTGACGCGCGACTTCCACATCAGCCACAGGTTCTTGCCCGCTTCGGCCCTGGCCTGGAGCGCAGCGCGCAAGTTGCGGTTCTCGTGCATGAAGCCCAGGGGCTCGTCGTCGTCGGGATCGAAATGCAACGCGCCTGGCTTGAGGCCGTCGGCGACCGCGATGCGCCAGATCGGGCACCCCGCTTCCGCAAGATGATCGGCGACGCCGATCGCCTCCAGCATCCGCATCGAGCTCGACGACACGGCGCTGGTCCGGGCGTCGAAGGCTGCCTGGGTTCGCGGCGCCGGGTCGGCGGGATCGACCATGATCGCGGAAACGCCGCTCGAATCGAGCGCGGAGGCGAGGGCCAGTCCGACCAATCCGCCGCCGAAGATGATCACATCCGCGCGGTCCATGAGGTGCGTATATCCTCCCCTGCATTTGCAGGGGAGGGGGACCGCATGAAATGCGGTGGAGGAGCTCTTGCAGCGTTGCAAGAAAGCCCCTCCACCAGCTTCGCTGGTCCCCGTCCCCTCGAAATCGAGGGGAGGAAGCTTGACCGCGGACTCGCTGTGGGGGATTCTCGACGGCGGAAGGATTTGGGGGGTGGGAGTGATGGCGACCGTGGCGACCCGCGCACCGAAGCGCGAACTGGCGCCCGACTGGCGGGATGCGCTGCGTGAGACCGTGCGGCGCTTCGCGGTGCGCACCTGGGGCGCGCTGATGGTCGCGCTCAGCCTCGCCGGAGCCATTGCGCTCGCCACCCACAATCCCAACGACCCGTCGCTCAGCACCGCCGCCGGAGGACCGCCGACCAACTGGCTCGGAAGCGTCGGAGCTTATTCGAGCGACATCCTGCTGCTGCTGTTCGGACTCGGCGCGGCCTTGTTCATGCCGGTGATCGCAATCGCGGGGCTGCGGCTCCTGCGTCTGGAGCCGGCCGAGCGGATCGGCCGCGGGCTGCTCCTTGCGGCTCTCGGCGCGATTCTCCTCGGGATTGCGCTCGGCCTAACCATTGGGTCGTCGGTCTCGGGTCTGCCGGCGGGCTGGGGCGGCGCGCTCGGCCTCGCCGCCGCCCATGGTGTCGATGCGGGGATCGGCCTCGTCCCCAACCCGCAGGTCGCCGGCCCGGCCCGGCTCGCCATTCTGCTGCTGTTGGGGCTCGCCGGTCTTGGCGTCGGCTATCTCGCGCTCGGCCTGAATCCGGACGAACGCGGCTGGATCGCCCGGCTGTTCCGGCGGCAACCGCGCGAACTGCGCGCTGCTCCGCGCCGGACGGAAATCGTGCAGGAACGTTCAGCCGCTGCTCCGCCGAGATCGAAGCCGACCGTGGCGGTCGCCGAGCCGCCGCGCGCACCGGCTCCCGCCGGTCGCGCCGCCGGCCGCAAGCCGTCCACCGCGCAGCCGACCCTTGCGCTCGGCGACAATTACCAGCTGCCGACGCTCGACCTCCTGTCGCCACCGCCCAGGGAAAGCCGGCAGCAGATCGACCGCGCCGGGCTCGAACGCAACGCGCGGCTGCTCGAAAGCGTGCTCGAGGATTTCCACGTCCGCGGCGACATCGTCGAGGTCCGCCCCGGACCGGTGGTCACGATGTACGAGCTCGAGCCCGCGAGCGGGATCAAGGCCAGCCGGGTGATCCAGCTTGCCGACGACATTGCCCGCAATATGTCGGCGCTGTCGGCCCGCGTGGCCACCATCCCGGGCCGCAGCGTGATCGGCATCGAATTGCCCAATCCCAAGCGCGAAGCCGTCAGCCTGTCGGAGCTAGTCGGCAGTCAGGCGTTCGAGGACCAGAACATGTCACTGCCGCTGATCCTCGGCAAGAATATCGCCGGCGATCCGGTCATCGCCGACCTTGCGCCAATGCCGCACCTGCTGGTCGCCGGCACCACCGGATCGGGCAAGTCGGTCGGCCTCAACTGCATGATCCTCTCGCTCCTGTACCGGTACGGCCCGGACCAGGTGAAGCTGATCATGATCGACCCGAAGATGCTGGAGCTCAGCAGTTACGACGACATCCCCCACCTGCTGTCGCCGGTCGTCACCGAGCCCGGCAAGGCGATCCGCGCCTTGAAGTGGACCGTCGAGCAGATGGAGGAGCGCTACCGGATGATGGCGAACCTCGGCGTCCGCGCGCTGCCAAGCTTCAACGCCAAGGTGCGCGAGGCGAAGGCCAAGGGCGCCAAGCTCGGCCGCCGGGTGCAGACCGGCTACGATGCCGACACCGGCCAGCCGCTCTACGAGACCGAGCAGCTCGAATATGACGTGCTGCCGCAGATTGTGGTCGTTGTGGACGAACTTGCCGATCTGATGATGACGGCGGGAAAAGAAGTAGAGTTCTTGATCCAGCGCCTTGCGCAGAAGGCGCGCGCGGCGGGCATCCATTTGATCATGGCGACCCAGCGGCCGTCGGTCGACGTCATCACCGGCGTCATCAAGGCCAACCTACCAACCCGCATCAGCTTCCAGGTGACGAGCAAGATCGACAGCCGGACGATCCTCGGCGAGCAGGGCGCCGAGCAGCTGCTGGGCAAGGGCGACATGCTCTACATGCCGGGCGGAAAGCAGATCATCCGGGTCCACGGCCCGTTCGTCAGCGACGAGGAGGTGCGCTCGGTCGCCGAACACTGGCGCAAGCAGGGCGCGCCCGATTACATCCAGGCCGTCACCGAGGAGCCGGAGGACGGCGGCTATCTGTTCGACGGCCAGCCGACCGGTGAGGACGACGCCGAAACCCAGCTGTACCGCAAGGCGGTCCAGATCGTCGCCGAGAGCCAGAAGGCCTCAACCTCCTACCTCCAGCGCCAGCTCCGCGTCGGCTACAACAGCGCGGCCCGGCTGATCGAGCGGATGGAGAAGGACGGCCTGGTCGGCCAACCGGACCACGTCGGTCGCCGCGAGGTGCTGATCGACCCCGACGGGCATCCAATCTGAGCCTGAACCGAGCGGAACCGCGAGGTTCAGAGCGCATTCAAGGGCGAAACGGCAGTTCCGGCCCAAATCTTCCAGGAGTTCGTCACATGACCCCCTCGACCCTTGCGCGCGCGCTATTGCCGATCGCGCTCGTCGCCACGCCGACCGTGGCCGCAGCACCATCGCCGGACCTTGCGCGGCTGAAAGCGCATTTGTCGGCCGTGCAGACGATGACTGCCAATTTCACCCAGACCGACGCCAAGGGCCGCACCGACAGCGGCACGCTGCAGATGAAGCGGCCCGGCCGGATCCGCTTTGAGTATGGCGGCGGGGACGTCCTGCTGGTCGCCAATGGAAAGACGCTGACGTTCGTCGACTATGCCGTTGGCCAGAAATCGAGCTGGCCGCTCGGCCGGACGCCGCTCGGGCCGCTGCTGTCCAGTTCGCCCGACTTCAACGGCAAGGCGGAAATCCTGCCCAACCCGGACAATCGCATCGTCGTCGCCCGCGCCAAGAGTACGGGACAGTACGGCCAGCTGACTCTCGCCTTTCTCCGCAACGCCTCGGCGCCGGGCGGCCTCCAGCTCTACGGCTGGACCGCCATCGACCCGCAGAAGCATCGCACCACGGTCAAGCTCTCGAATGTGCGGTTCAACGTCGCGGTGCCCGAGAGCGCGTTCACCTACGCCGAGCCCAAGAAGAAAAAGTGACGGGAAGAGTTTCGATTCGCGACCTGTTCATCGCCGCGACAGGGGCTCGCGCCTAGAACCGACTCTGACCCTGTAGACTGCCTGGGGTTTCCCCCTGTTACCCGGGTCTGCAGGTCCCTTGCGTGACACACGCTCGGCGGCCCTCGCTCCATGCCCCCGGAGCGAGGGCCTTTCTCTTGTGGGCATCGGCGGGCTAAGCGCGGCCAAGTGAGCAAACGGCTGAAGATCGCTTCCTGGAACATCAACTCAGTGCGCGCGCGGACGGCGCTGGTCGAGCGGCTGATCGTCGAGCAGCAGCCCGACATCCTGTGCCTGCAGGAAACTAAGGTGCTCGACAGCATCTTCCCGTTCGAGCTGTTCGACCGCCACGGCTACGTCCATCGCCAGCTCAACGGCCAGCGGATGCACCACGGGGTCGCAATCCTGAGCCGGGTGCCGCTCAGAGATCCCGGCAAGCACGACTGGCAGGACAATGGCGAGGCGCGCCACGTCGGGGTCCGGCTCGATTGCGGGATCCGGCTCGAGAACGTTTATGTGCCCGCCGGCGGCGACACCCCGGATCGCACCATCAATCCCAAGTTCGGGCAGAAGCTCGACTTCATCGAGCGAATGACGCGCTGGTCCGAGGGCTTGCGCGAGCCGACGATCATCGTCGGCGACTTCAACGTCGCGCCGCTGGAATGCGACGTCTGGAGCCACAAGGCGCTGCTGACGGTCGTCAGCCATACGCCGGTCGAGGTGGACGCGCTGAGCCGGCTGCAACAGGCGCACGGCTGGATCGACATCGGCCGCAGGTTCGTCCCCGCCCCGGAGCGCTGTTTCACCTGGTGGAGCTACCGTTCGCCCGACTGGACGAAGAATGATCGCGGCCGGCGGCTCGACCATATGTGGGCCTCGCCCACGCTCGCCGGCCAGCTCAAGGCGCATGACGTGCTCGAGCCGTGCCGCAACTGGCAGCGGCCGTCGGACCATGTGCCGTTGATCTGCGAGATCGAGGTGTGAGCGCCGGCGCCGTCCGGACCGGAATCGCCATGTTGCGCGCCGGCCGGCCGGTGCGGATCGCCGGTCCGGCGGCGACCGCGATCCTCGCGGTCGAGACGGCAACGCAGGAATTGCTCGATCTGCTCGATCCCGATCACCGCGCGAAGCTGATGATCAGCGGCGAGCGCGCAGCGGCGCTGAACCTTTCGAACGAACGCGATGCCGCCGACCCGGCGGCGGCGGTGGTCGTGGGTCGTACCGAGTGGCTGGACGCCGCAACCGCGCTGGCAATCGCCGATCCCGGCAAGGATCTCGACCGGGCACCCATCGGCCCGCTCCATCCGGTGGCGCCGGAGTGCGCCGAGACGGCGCGCGCTGCACTGGACCTCGCCCGAGCGGCCGGACTGCTGCCCGCCCTGTGGCTGCTCGATGAGGATGCCGCCGAAACCTGCGTCGCAATCGGCGACATCTTGCGCGAACGAAAGCAGCCTGCGGTCGAAATCGTGGCCCGCGCCAGGCTCCCCCTCGACGGCATGCCGCCAACCCAGATCTTCGCCTTCCGCGCGTCGGACGACGGACAGGAGCATGTCGCGCTGGTGATCGGCGCGTTCGGCGGAAAGCCGCCGTTGGTCCGGCTCCATAGCGAGTGCCTGACCGGCGACGTCTTCGGGTCGCTGAAGTGCGATTGCGGCCCGCAGCTCAAGGAGGCCCTGCACATCATCGGCAAGGCCGGCGGCGGAGTCCTGCTCTATCTCCGCCAGGAGGGCCGCGGCATCGGCCTCATCAACAAGATCCGGGCTTATTCGCTGCAGGACCGTGGGCTCGACACGGTCGACGCCAACCAGCGTCTCGGCTTTGCCGACGATGAACGCGACTACGGCCATGCGGCGGCGATGTTGCACGCACTGGGCATCGATGAAGTGCGGCTGCTGACCAACAATCCCGGCAAGGTGACGGCGCTGGAGGCTGCTGGGATCAAGGTGGCCGAGCGAGTTGCCCACCGGATGCCGGCCAATCCCCACAACGCCGATTATCTTGCGACCAAGCGCAAGCGCTCAGGTCATCTGCTCGGCTGATCCAGCCCAATAAGGCGCCGCACTTCATCGAAGCTCGCGGCAATATGCTTCACGCCGATGGCCCGCAGCATGTCGGCATGGCCGTCGAGGCAATGCGAGCCGGCGGCCAGCCCAATCACGGTCGCGCCAGCGGCGAGCGCGCCGGTCGCACCCACGCGCGAATCCTCCAGGATCGCCGTGCGCTCGATATCGACGCCGAGTGCATCCGCCGCGTGAAGGTAAAGGTCGGGCGCCGGCTTGCCGCGAACCACGTGCTCGCGGCCGCTGTAAACGTGGTCGCCGAATGCGTCGCTGAGGCCGAGATGCTCGAGATGCCCGCGAACCCAGCGCGTCGAGCTCGAGGAGGCCACCGCCTTCGGCAGGTCGGCCGGAAGCGACCGGACGAACTCGACTGCGCCGGCGACGGCCGCGATTCCGTCGCGCAGCGCGCGAACGCTCATCTGCCGCATATGGTCGTGAAATTCGGACGGGAGCTCGGCGCCGATTCGCGCCTCGATCGCGGCGATGAAGTCGCGGCCGGCAAGCCCGACATAATGCTGCAACGTATCTTCGGCGCTGTGCGGATGCCCGAGCCTCGTGAGCAGCTCGGCCAGCTCGCGATTGCCCTCGAATTCGCTCTCGAGGAGCACGCCGTCGAAATCGAAAATGATCGCGTCGAACCGCATCAGTCCTCGAACAGCGCTGTGCCGATTCGCACGGCGGTCGCCCCGAGCATCACAGCGGCTTTGAAATCGCCGGACATTCCAATGCTCAAGCCAGCGACGTCATGGCGTCGCGCGATTTTGGCCAGCAACGCGAAATAGGGAGCCGGTTCGACGCCGAGGGGCGGGATCGCCATCAGCCCGGCCAGCGGCAGCGCCGATTGGCGCACTGCCTCGACCAGCGCGCCCACCTCGCCGATCGCGCAGCCGCCCTTCTGCTCTTCTTCGCCGATATTGACCTGCACATAGACGGGCGGGTGGTGACCGGCCTTCTCGCTCTCCCTGACCAGTGCACCCAACAGCGACGGGCGATCGACCGAGTGAAGCACGTCGAACAGCTTCACCGCTTCCGCAGCTTTGTTCGACTGGAGCTGGCCGATCTCGTGCAGCCGGACGTGCGGATGGCGCGCCAGCAGCGCCGGCCATTTGGCCGACGCCTCCTGGACTCGGTTCTCGCCGAAATCGCGCTGCCCAGCCTCGATCAGCGCCTCGATCTCCTCTGCCGACCGCCCCTTGCTGACAGCGATGAGCTGGACGTCGGCGGGGTCGCGCTTTGCAAGCGCGGCCGCCTTGGCGATTTCATTGAGGATGTGCTGGCGTCGATCGGCGGCGCTGGGCATCGCGTCGCGCTACAGGGAAATGACGGCGTTTAGAACTTGAACGCGGTTCCGACGTAGACCGCCTGGCTGTCGCGGCGGTCGTCCTGGAGCGCCGACATGCGGTCGCGCTCGATATTGTAGCGCACGCCGCCGGTCAGGGCGATCCGGCGTGAAAGATTGTAGGATGCGCCGGCGTCCAGCGAGACATTGTCGCCGCGGCGAAGCGCCGGGACGGGATTGCCCGAGGTCCGCTCGGCGCCGACCGCGACACGGGTGCTGAGCTTGCTGTTCAACGAATAGCTGACTCCGAGGACAGCGCTTTCGCGACCGCCCACCGCGGGATCGGCGCTCTTGGCCTTGGCGACGTCGCCGGAGACCGCGAACCGCCGCCAGCCGACCGCGACGCCGAGGTTGTAGCCGGTCGGGGTCAGCGCGTTGACCGCCGCGGTCGTCGCCGAAGCATCCGCCAGGCGAGCCTGAGCCGGCGCGGTGACCTGAGCGCGGATCGCGACTCGGACCTGCGACGGCCGGCCCTTGGCGGGCGCCGGCGTGAATTTGAAATCGGTCAGTGCAAGCGACTTGCCGGCAAGTGCGGCACCGAGCTTCGGGTCGGCGTTGGCCGGCGTGAATGACGACAGAGGGTCGAAGCTCAGCGCGACCGCGGACGGCTTTTTCTTGGCCGGAGCGCTGGTCGCGATTGCGGGAGTCAGCACGAGGCCGGCCGCGGCGGCGACCGCAACCAGCTTGGCTCCCCTACGCTGCGCGACTCTCAGCACACTGAACTCCTGTTGATGCGGATATAGTCGGACTCATCCGAAGGTTCCATGAGCCGGAGTCGATTCCGTCGACCCCTGTTGCCGACTCAACACATACGGCCTGGGCGGACGGTGATGCTTGCGGGGAGGGCGCGACCATCTATAACGCCGCCCGACCCTTTGTTCCGATCGTCAAGGACCCTTCAATGACCCGCCTGCACAAAGCCGCCGCCCTATTGCTGGTCCTGGCGCTTGCGACGCCCGGCTGCTCGCGCAACCGCAACATCCCGAGCCAGCTCGCGCCGTCGCAGGTGACGACGCTGGCGATCAATTCCTACCTGTGGCGCGCGGCGATCGACACCGTGTCGTTCGCGCCGCTGCTCCAGGCCAATGCGCAGAGCGGAGTGATCATCACCGACTGGTATGCCAATCCCAAGGCGCCCGGCGAGCGGGTCAAGCTGACCGTGTCGGTGCTCGACCCCGATCTCCGCGCCGACGCGCTGCGGGTGTCGGCCTCGAAACAGGTCTACCAGAACGGCGGCTGGGTCGATGCGCCGGTAACCGCAGCGACTGTCCAGAAGCTCGAGGACATCATCCTGACCCGGGCCCGGGACCTGCGCCGCGCCGCCGTCCGGGGATAAGCATTTGTCATGAGCAGCCGATTCAACCCGGCTGACGCCGACCGGCGCTGGCAGCAGCGCTGGGCCGAAGCCGGCAGCTTCTCCGCCGACAGCAACAGCGGCAAGCCCAAGACATACGTGCTGGAGATGTTTCCCTATCCTTCGGGGCGCCTCCACGTCGGCCATGCGCGCAACTACACGATGGGCGACGTGCTCGCCCGCTATCGCCGGATGCAGGGGCACGAAGTGCTCCACCCGATGGGCTGGGACGCGTTCGGAATGCCGGCCGAGAACGCGGCGATGGAACGCGGCGTTCACCCGGGAGACTGGACCCGCTCCAACATCGCCGTGATGCGCGATCAGCTTAAACGGCTCGGCTTCGCGTTCGACTGGAGCCGCGAGTTCGCGACCTGCGACCCGGCTTATTACGGGCAGGAACAGGCGCTGTTCCTCGACCTGTTCGAGGCCGGCCTCGTCTATCGCAAGGAAAGCGAGGTCAACTGGGACCCGGTCGACATGACCGTGCTCGCCAACGAGCAGGTGATCGACGGCAAGGGCTGGCGCTCGGGCGCCGACGTCGAGCGCCGCAAGCTCGCGCAATGGTTCCTGAAGATCACCGACTTCGCCGACGAGCTGCTCGAGGGCTTGGGGAGCCTCGCCGACTGGCCCGACAAGGTCCGGCTGATGCAGGAGAACTGGATCGGCAAGAGCCGCGGCCTGCAATTCAGCTTTCGTCTCGCGAGGCCTCCCGGTTCGGTCGAATCGATCGAAGTTTTCACGACCCGCCCGGACACGATCTTCGGGGCGAGCTTTGTCGCCGTCGCCGCCGGCCATCCGCTGGCCCAGGCCGTCGCCAAGGACGACCCGGGGGCGGCGGAATTCATCGCCGAATGCCAGCGCGGGGGCACCAGCCTCGCCGAAATCGAGACCGCCGAGAAGAAGGGTTACCGCACCGACATCGAGGCGGTTCACCCGTTCGACGCCCAGCTGCGCGTGCCGGTCTATATCGCGAATTTCGTGCTGATGGACTACGGCACCGGCGCGATCTTCGGTTCGCCCGGCCACGACCAGCGCGACTTCGAATTCGCCACCAAATATGATCTGCCGATCAGGCGCGTCGTTGCCGCGAGCGCCGACGAGGCCGACCGGCCGGTGATTGGCGAAGCCGACGTCATCACCGGGATCACCGTCAACTCGCAGTTCCTCGACGGACTCACCACCGAGCAGGCGATCGCCGAGGTCATCCGCCGCGCCGAAGCTGCGGGCTGGGGGAAGGGCACGGTCCAATACCGCCTGCGCGATTGGGGTGTCTCGCGCCAGCGCTATTGGGGGACCCCGATCCCAATCATCCACTGCGCCAAATGCGGCGCAGTACCGGTCCCGCGCGACCGGTTGCCGGTCGTGCTTCCCGAAGACATCGAGTTCGACAAACCCGGCAACCCGCTCGATCGCCATCCGACCTGGAAGCATGTCGACTGCCCAGGCTGCGGCGGCCAGGCAACGCGCGAAACCGACACGCTCGACACATTCGTCGATTCGAGCTGGTATTTCATCCGCTTCGCAAGCCAGCCGGACGACCGGCCGTTCGATCGCGCCGAAGCCGAGAAATGGCTGCCGGTCGCGCAATATATCGGGGGCGTCGAGCACGCCATCCTGCACCTGCTCTACGCGCGCTTCTGGACGCGTGCGCTGCAGAAGCTCGGGCAGATCTCAATCGCCGAGCCGTTCCAGGGGCTGTTCACCCAAGGGATGGTGACCCACGAGACCTACCGCGCCGGCGACGGCAGCTGGCTCAGCCCCGACGAGGTCCGCAAGGACGGCGACGACTGGGTGCATATCGAAAATGGCCATCCGGTGACCCCCGGCCGGGTCGAAAAGATGTCCAAGTCGAAGCGCAACACGATCGATTCGGACACCATCGTCGATCGCTACGGAGCCGACGCGGCCCGCTGGTTCCTGCTGTCCGACAGTCCGCCGGAACGGGACCTCGAATGGTCCGAAGGCGGGATCGAAGGCGCCGCGCGCTTCGTGCAGCGCGTCTGGCGGCTGACCAGCGACCCGGAGACCGACGGCGGCGAGGATGAGGCGCTCCTGCGCAGGCTCCACCGCACGATCGCCGGGGTCACCGATGCCATCGAGGAACTTCAGTTCAACAAGGCGATCGCGCTCCTCTACGAGCTGGTGACGGCGATCGAAAAATCGCCGCCCTCGACCACTCGCGCGCAAGCGGTCAGGACCTTGACCCAACTGATTGCGCCGGCGGCGCCGCACCTCGCCGAAGAGGCCTGGGCCGCGCTCGGCGAGACCGGCATGGTGGCGGACGCGCCATGGCCTAGCTTCGACCCGGCGTTGCTGGTCGATGACCAGGTGACGCTGGCCGTCCAGGTCAACGGCAAGCTCCGTGATACCCTGAGTGCGCCCCGTGGGCTCGACCGCGCCGCCGCCGAGGCGCTGGCGCTGGGGTCACACAAGGTCCAGCGGCAGCTCGCCGGCGCCGCGCCGCGCAAGGTGATTGTCGTCCCCGACCGGCTGGTGAATATCGTCGCATGATCCGGCGCGGCGCCCTCATCATGCTGTTTGTCGCGCTCTCCGGCTGCGGGCTGCAGCCGCTGTATCAGGGGGGCGGGCAAGGAGCGGTGGCGACGGCGCTTCGCTCAGTGAGCGTCGGACCGATCGAAGGCCGCGCGGGATGGCTGATGCGGAACAAGCTCGTCGACCGGCTGGGCGTGGGCTCGGCAGAGGCTCCGGCCTACCGGCTCGACGTCACCCTCGACGACAATATCACCGCTTTCGGCCTCAGAAGCGACCGCGCCGCCACGCAGGAACGCCGCACCTTGCGCGCGCGCTACCAGCTGGTCGAGCTCAGCAAGGGCACGGTGGTGCTCGATGCGACCGCCGGTTCCGATGCGGGCATCGACATCGTCAGCTCCGAATATGCGACGGTCGCAGCCGAGCAGACCGCGCTCGAGAACCTGACCGACATCGTCGCCGACCAGATTGCCGCCCGCCTCGCGCTCTACGCGTCGCGCAGTGCCCAAAGGGAGTCGGCGCCGAAGTGAAGGCGAGCAAGGCCACCATCGGCCGCGCGGTCGATCAGCCGGCCGCTGCCGTTCGCTTCTACCTCTTTCATGGCCCGGACGAATCGCAGTCGCGGGCGCTTGCCGCCCGGCTGGCCGAGGCGCTCGACGCGTCAAAGTTCATAATGCCAGCTGGCGCGATCAAGTCTGATCCCGCCTCACTGGTCGACGAAGCCGGCGCAATGAGCCTGTTCGGCGGCAGGCGCGTGGTGTGGATCGAACCGGCAACCAAGGATATTGAGGACGGCGTCGTCGCGCTGCTCGAAGGCCCGCCCGGCGAAAGCCCGGTGGTTGGGATCGCCGGCGCGCTGCCCAAGACCTCCGCGTTGCTGAAACTTGCCGAGGCTTCGCCACTGGCGATCGCCTACGCCTCCTATGCGCCCGAGGGGCAGGAGGCGGAGCGGATGGTGATCGACCTCGGCCGGCGCTTCGGGCTGGAGATCAGCAATCCCATCGCCGCGCGCCTCGCCAACAGCGCAGGCAATGACCAGGCTGTTGTCGTCCAGGAGTTGGAAAAGATGGCGCTCTACCTCGGGGCGTCGCCGGAAGCGCCCAAGGTACTGGACCATGGGGCGATCGATGAAGTCGGCGCCGCCAACGCGGAAGGGGATTTTCAGCTCCTGGCCGACCTCGCGATGAGCGGTTCGCTCGATGAGCTGGCGGACGAACTTGCCCGCTTTCCGGCAGGGGGATCGGAAGCGATTCCGGTCATCCGGTCGCTGCAGCGCCGGCTGCTGATGCTGGCGCCATTGCGGGCCCGGGTCGAGCGCGGCGAGCGGGTCGATGGCGTCTTGACGTCACTCGGCAGGTCTTTGTTTTTCAAGGACAAAGCCAAAGTCCAGCGGATGCTTTCGAAATGGAGCGCGGAGGATCTCGCAACGGTCGCCGATCGCGCCGGAAAGCTCGAACGGTCGTTGATGTTGACTGCTGCGCCCGATCGGGAGGCGCTCGGGGAAGAATTGCTGGCGATCGCCCGCAAAGCGCGCAGCCTCTAGCTAGATCGGTTCGCCGGAGAGCCGCTGGCAGATCATATCGAGCTGATCGAGGCTCGAATAATGCAGCGTCACATTGCCGCCCTGCCCTTTGTGCGTGACCTGGACCTTGAGGCCGAGGATATCGCCGAGCTGACGCTCGAGCGCGTCGAGGTCGGCATCGGCGGCCTTGGCCGCATTGCGCGCGCTCGCCCGCCCGATGTCGGCGCCCGGCCCCGGCCGCCTCTTTTCGCGCCGCGCCCGCTCCTCTGCCTGCCGGACCGAGAGGCCCCTGGCGACGATTTGGCGCGTCAATTCCTCTGGGTCGTCCGCGGTGGCAACAGCCCGTGCGTGACCCATACTGATATCGCCTTGCAATAGCGATTGGCGTACGAATTCCGGAAGTTCCAGTAATCTCAAGAGGTTAGAGATGTGGCTGCGCGACTTGTGAACGATCCGCCCGATATCGTCCTGGGTATGGCCGTGCCGCTGGATCAGCTGGCGATAGCCCTCGGCCTCTTCGAGCGGGTTGAGGTCCTGGCGCTGAATATTCTCGATCAGGGCGAGTTCCGCGGTCGCGGAGTCGTCGATCTCGCGGACGATTGCCGGGATGCTGTGGAGCCTTGCCCGCTGCGCCGCGCGCCAGCGCCGCTCGCCGGCGACGATGAGATAATCTTCGCCGTGGGGCTTCAGCAGGATCGGCTGCAGGACGCCGCGCTGGCGGATCGATTCGGCGAGCTCGTCTCGCGCGTCCTCGTCGAACTGCACGCGCGGCTGGTTGGGGTTGGGTTTGATTCGCGCAATGTCGATCTCGCGAATGCCGCCGCGCGTCGCCTGCGCATCATCGGCTGCGAGCGCCGGCGCCGGCCGCGCCGCTTCCCCGAGCAGCGCCTGCAATCCCATCCCGAGCCCCTTGGCAGGGCGATCGGCGCTCATGCGGCCACCGCCAGCTGCGGCAGCCGGCCGATCAGCTCACGGGCGAGCCGAATATACGCCTCCGAACCCGGGCATTTCAGGTCGTAGATCAGTGCCGGGAGCCCGTGGCTCGGCGCTTCCGAGAGACGCACGTTGCGCGGCACCACCGTTTCGAACACCGCCGTCCCGAGGCACGCGCGGACGTCCTCGGACACCGCCTGCGAAAGGTTGTTGCGGCGGTCGAACATGGTCAGTGCGACCCCGAGGATCGAAAGCTCGGGATTGAATGCCAGCCGGATCCGCTCGACCGTCTGGAGCAATTGGCTGAGCCCCTCGAGCGCGAAGAACTCACACTGCAGCGGCACCAGCAGGTGCCGCGCGGCGACCAGCGCATTGACCGTCAGCAGGCCGAGCGACGGTGGGCAGTCGACCAGGCAAATATCCCAGCGCCCAACGGGAGCAGCGGCAAGCGCCTTGTCCAGCCGGTGGGCACGGTCCTCCAGGCTCACCAACTCGACCTCAGCGCCCGACAGGTCGACGGTCGCCGGGAGTAGGTCGAGCCTCGGCACGCGAGTGGCGACCGCAACCTCATTGGCCGACGCGCTGCCAATCAGCACGTCATAGCTCGAACGGAACCGCTGGGCCTGGGAGACGCCGATCCCGGTCGAGGCATTGCCTTGCGGGTCGAGATCGACAAGCAGCACGCGCCAGCCGATTGCCGCCAGCGCGGTCGCCAGGTTGATCGCGGTGGTCGTCTTGCCAACGCCGCCCTTTTGATTGGCCACCGCAATGCGGATCATCGTTTCGCCTTCACACCGGTTGCGACGACGATCCGGGAATCGGCGTCGGTGACACTTTGTTCCACGTGGAACTCACCTTGCCACGCCGTTCGGACTTCGGCCAGTTCCGGTTCAGCGCTTCTGCCCTTGGGAAGCGCCCAGACGGTATTTCTTGTGGACAGATGTGCGGATATCTTAAGCACTTGGCCTAGGCGTGTCACCGCGCGGGCGGTGATTACGTCGTATTTTCCCACAGCGCGCTCGGCTTTCATGGGCACCACGCGCGCATTGAGCGCGAGCGATTCGCAGACGCTGTGGAGAAATTCCGCGCGCAGCCGCCGCGGCTCGATCATCGTGACCGGCCCTTCGACCAGGCAGGCGATGACGATTCCCGGTAGTCCCGCGCCGGACCCGATATCGGCCCATGATGCGCCGGCGCGCGGCTCAAACCGCGCAAGCTGCGCAGAATCCAGGATGTGGCGTTCCCAGAGGCGGCCCATCGTCGAACTAGAAACGAGGTTCTGTCGTTCGCTCTCTTCCTCCAGGAGATGAGCGTAGGCCAGTAGCTTTTCGAATGTTTCACGTGAAACATCCCGCCCGGCAACTTCCACCAGTCGTTCGATCACGCGCCAACACGGCGGCTTGCGGCCACGTAAAGTGCAGACAGCGCCGCCGGAGTGACGCCCGGCACGCGGGAGGCCTGGTCGAGCGTTTCTGGCCGCGCCAACGCCAGCCGCTCGACCATTTCGTTCGAAAGGCCCGGAACGGCCGAATAATCGAGGCCGGTGGGAATCCAGTTGCGGCAGTCGCGCCGCACGACTTCCCATTCCTGCTCCTGCCGTGCGACGTAAGGCGCATAGAGCGCATCCGCGCGACCTTCCTCGGTTTCCTGCCAACCCGCGCCGGAGCGTGCCGAAAGATGGTCTTGGATTTGAGCGCGTCGCCGATCCGAAACGCAGCCTGCGACAAGCGCCGCCTCGCCCAGGCGCGACGTGCTATTATCGGCGCGGAGCGAGAGGCGATATTCGGCCCGGGCGGTCATCATCCGGTACGGCTCGCTGACACCCTGCAAGGTCAGATCGTCAACCATCACCCCGATGTACGACGTTCGCCGGTCGAAGCGGACCTCATCGAGCTCGAGCGCCGCAGCCGCGGCATTCAATCCCGCGACCAGCCCCTGCGCCGCGGCCTCCTCATAACCGGTGGTGCCATTGATCTGGCCGGCAAGGAACAGCCCCGGAAGCTCGCGCACCTCGAGCGTCTGGTTGAGGCGGCGCGGATCGACGAACTCATATTCGACGGCATAGCCGGGCCGCGCGATTACGGCGTGCTCGAGGCCGGGTATGCTGCGGACGAATTGTGACTGGACGTCCGCCGGCAGCGAGGTCGATATCCCGTTCGGATAGACGAGCGGATCGTCGAGACCCTCCGGCTCGAGGAAGATCTGGTGGGAATCCCGGTCGGCAAAGCGCTTCACCTTGTCCTCGATCGACGGACAGTAGCGGGGGCCCCGGCCCTCGATCGCACCGGCAAACAGCGGCGAACGGTCGAAATTGGCGCGGATGATGTCGTGGGTCTCTTCAGACGTCCGCGTAATCGCGCACCGCAACTGCGGCTGAGGCGCGCCGTCGGCCAGCGCGGACATGATCCAGGCGTCGCGGTCGCTCGGCTGCTCCGCCGTCCGTGCCCAATCGACCGTGCGCCCATCGAGCCGCGGCGGCGTCCCGGTCTTGAGCCGTCCCTGGCCCAGTCCGATGTCGCGGATCTGTCCGGCAAGCGCGAGCGAAGCCCGCTCGCCGCGCCGGCCACCCGTGACGATCTGCTCGCCGACGAACATGCGAGCGTCCAGGAACGTGCCAGTGGCGACCACCACCGCCTTGCAGGCAAGCGTGCCGACGGTCGTTTCCACGCCGGCGACGCGCCCGCCGCGCACGACCAGCGCGAGCGCCTCAGCGAGGACCAGTTCGGCGCCGCTTTCCGCAAGAAGCTCGGCTATCGCCTTGCGGAAAAGCCTGCGGTCTGCCTGCACCCGCGGTCCCCAGACCGCGGGCCCCTTGCTGCGGTTGAGCATCCGGCGGTGAATCGCGGCCCGGTCGGCCGCGCGGGCCATAAGCCCGTCGAATACGTCGAGTTCGCGGACCAGATGGCCTTTGCCGACTCCGCCGATGGATGGGTTGCACGACATTTGGCCCGCGTCTTCCGCACGGAAGGTGAGCAAGCCAACGCCAGCCCCGCGCCGAGCCGCGGCCGCCGCAGCCTCGCAGCCAGCATGGCCGGCGCCAATTACCAGGACGTCATGCATGCTTCAGCTCTAGCGATATTGTGTTTCACGTGGAACTTCACTTGCCCAGGCAAAAGCGCCCGAACAGCGCGTCGAGCACGTCTTCCATCCCGGCGCGTCCAGTCAAGCGGTCAAAGGCCGACCGCGCCGACCGCAATTGCTCGGCGACCAAAACCCAGTCGGTACAGGTCACCGCGCCGCCCAGCGCCTGTACTGCCTCCTGGAGAAGCACAGCCTGGCGTCGATTGAGCGCGATCGCATCTTCGGACGGAAGCACAGACCGCGCCGACTCGCCGATCTTTGCCAGCAACCCGGGCAGGCCCTCGTGGGTCAGCGAGGAGACTGCTAGCGCACCTCCCGGGGCCGCATCCCGCCGCGGCAGATCGGCTTTCGCCTGGACTCGAATTAGCCGGGGATGAATCGGCGCGCCACTCGCCTCCCCGAGCCAGACCAGCACGTCCGCCGCCTCCACGAGGCGCGCGGCCCGCTCGACTCCGATGGCTTCGACCTCGTCGTCCGTCTCCCGCAGCCCGGCCGTATCGGTGAGGCGAATCGGCACCCCATCCAGCGACAGCGGGACTTCGACATGATCGCGCGTGGTCCCGGGCACGTCGGTGACGATGACCCGCTCCTCGCCTGTTAGCGCATTGATAAGGCTTGATTTTCCGGCGTTCGGTGGACCGGCCACAACCACCAGCACACCATCCTTGAGCGGCTCGACTCGAGGCCTGGCAAGCCATTGATGCAGTTCGCCGGCGAGCGCATCGCAGTCCCGCAACAATGACGGATCGATCGCGCCGTCGTCCTCGTCATAGTCGATTGCGCGTTCCGCCCGAGCCGACAGGTTGAGCAAACGCTCCTGCCATGCCGAAATCTGCCGCCGGAGACCGCCCTCGGCGAGCGCCAGCGCGGCTTTGCGCTGCGATTCGGTCTCGGCTTCAAGAAGGTCGGCGAGACCCTCTGCCTCGGTTAGGTCAATCCGGCCATTCTCGAACGCGCGGCGGGTGAATTCACCCGGTTCGGCCTGCCGCAATCCCTCGATATCACCCAGCGCCGAAAGTATTGCGTCGACCACCGCGCGGCCGCCATGACATTGAAATTCAGCCACATCTTCGCCCGTCGCGCTGGCCGGCGAATCAAATCGAAGCACCAGCCCCTCGTCCAGCAGCTCGCCCGACCCGACGTTGCGGAGTTCGCGGACAACCGCCGTCCGCGAATTGGGTAGCGGCCCGGCCATGAGCGCCGCCGCCTGATGCGCCTGCGGTCCGCTAACTCGGATGACCGAGATCGCGGCGGGCGGGCGGCCGCTCGACAAGGCGAAGATGGTCTCGGCCACGCGGGCCTCAGGTGAAAATCGGGGCGATCACCGGCGCAACGTGACCGGCGCCCTCGTAGATCATCTTCAATGCGACCCACAGGATCACTAGCAATCCAGCCCAGGCGATCCAGCGATACCGCTCGATGTAGCGGGCGATGAAATTGGCGGCGATACCCATCAGCAGCACCGACAGGACCAGGCCGAAGACCAATATCCAGGGGTGGTCGCGCGCCGCGCCCGCGACAGCGAGCACATTGTCGAGGCTCATGCTTACGTCGGCCACCGCGACGCCCCAGGCGGCGCTTGCAAAGCTCTTCGGCGCGCGCAGGCCCGAATGCTCGTCGCCAAGAACTTCTTCCGACCCGGGATTGTCGTTCGGGTCGCGAAGCTCGCGGTACATGCGCCAGGCCACCCACAGCAGCAGCAACCCGCCAGCAAGGACCAGCCCGACGATCTGCAGCAGTTGGGTGACGATCAGCGCAAAGAGGATCCGGAGCACCAGGGCGGCGAGCACGCCGATCATGATGACTTTCTTGCGCTGTTCGGCGGGAAGCCCCGCCGCGAGTGCGCCCACGACGATCGCGTTGTCGCCGGCCAGCACGATGTCGATGAACAGAATCTCGAAAAAGGCCGTGACGGCGCTGGGTGTCAGGAAGCTCGCGATGTCCATGCACCGGGCCTAGCCGACCCCGAGCACGCTCCTCAAGCCCAGCACATGCTCGCCGCCCACCCAGCCTTCGAAAATCATGTTGCAGGCGACCCACAGGATGACCGCGAGGCCGATATAATTGATCCACTGATAGCGCTGGATCAGCTTGGCGACGTAATTGGCGGCAAGCCCCATGAACAGCACCGAGAAGCTGAGCCCGATGAACAGCAGCGCCGGCTCCTCGCGTGCGATCGAGGCGACCAGCAGCACGTTGTCGAGACTCATGCTGAGGTCGGCGATGGTGATCTGGATCGCGGCACGGAGGAAAGTCTTGGTGCGCGGCGGCCCTTCGACTTGCGGGGTCAGCTCATCGTCGGCAACCACCGCAGCGCGAGGCCGGACCTCGCTCCACATGTTGTAGGCGACCCACAGCAGCAGCAAACCGCCGGCAAACACCAGGCCCGTCACCTTGAGGAGCTGGGTCGCGATCACCGCGAAGGTGATCAGGAACACCAGCGCCATGCCGACGCCAAGCATCAGCACCTTGCGCCGGTCCCTTTCGGGCAGGCCTGACGCAAGCGACCCCATGATGACGACGTTGTCGCCCGCCATCGTCAGGTCGCCGACGATGATCTGACCGAGCTTCGCCAGCCCTCCCCCGGTCAGCACCGCGCCGAAGTTGAGCGTTGGAAAGGCGACCATCAGCTCGCTTCCGTCATTGCTAGCGCAGCGAAGCAATCCATAGCTTTGGGTTGCTGGATCGCCACGTCGCTACGCTCCTAGCGATGACGGCTTATTGATTCATCGAGGCGAAAAAGTCCTCGTTGGACTTGGCATCCTTCATCTTGTCGAGCAGGAACTGCATCGCGTCGACGGTGCCCATCTGCATCAGGATCCGGCGCAGCACCCACATCTTGGTGAGAACGTTTTGCTCGACCAGCAGCTCTTCCTTGCGGGTGCCGGACTTGCCGACGTCGAGCGCCGGGAAGATGCGCTTGTCGGCAACCTTGCGGTCGAGCACGATTTCGCTGTTGCCCGTGCCCTTGAACTCTTCGAAAATGACTTCATCCATCTTCGAACCGGTATCGATGAGCGCGGTGGCGATGATCGAGAGCGAGCCACCCTCCTCGATGTTGCGGGCCGCACCGAAGAAGCGCTTCGGCCGCTGCAGGGCGTTGGCGTCAACGCCGCCGGTCAGCACCTTGCCCGAGCTCGGCACGACCGTGTTGTAGGCGCGGCCGAGGCGGGTGATCGAATCGAGGAGGATCACGACGTCCTTCTTGTGCTCGACCAGGCGCTTGGCCTTTTCGATCACCATCTCCGCGACCTGGACGTGGCGGCTGGCGGGCTCGTCGAAGGTCGAGGAAATGACCTCGCCGCTGACCGAGCGCTGCATGTCGGTCACCTCTTCCGGCCGCTCGTCGATCAGCAGGACGATGAGGATCACCTCGGGATTATTGTCGGTGATCGCCCGCGCGATGTTCTGCATCAGCACGGTCTTGCCGGTCCGCGGCGGGGAAACGATCAGCGCGCGCTGCCCCTTGCCAAGCGGCGAGACGATGTCGATCACCCGCGCCGACTTGTCCTTGATGGTCGGGTCGAGCGTGTCGAGCCTGAGCTTTTCGTCGGGATAGAGCGGCGTCAGATTGTCGAAGTTGACGCGGTGGCGGACCTGCTCGGGATCGTCGAAGTTGATGGTGATGACCCGAGTCAGCGCGAAATAGCGCTCGCCTTCCTTGGGCCCGCGGATTTCGCCCTCCACCGTGTCGCCGGTGCGAAGGCCGAAACGGCGCACGACCGATGGGGCGACATAGATGTCATCGGGGCCGGCGAGATAGTTGGCCTCGGGCGAACGGAGGAAACCGAAGCCGTCGTTCAGCACCTCGATGGTGCCCGAACCCATGATCTCGACGCCATTCTCGGCCTGGACCTTGAGGATCGAGAACATCAGGTCCTGCTTGCGCATCGTCGATGCGCCCTCGACGCCCATCTC
>Ga0307416_100000262_pt1 | contig 28015 bp, 23 predicted proteins | sample DK1Cmetagenome_2_FD_203821 | JGI IMG/M metagenome (GOLD analysis project Ga0307416, IMG submission 203821) | Maize rhizosphere microbial communities from greenhouse at UC Davis, California, United States - DK15-C-3 | ecosystem: Host-associated > Plants > Roots > Rhizosphere > Soil | place...
GGGTTCCGGGCCATGACCGGCCGCGGGGTCCAGGCCCGGGTCGAGGGGGCCACGGTGGCCGTCGGCGGCCCGGCCCTGCTGCGGGAGCTGGCCGTGGCCGAGCCCGGGAGCTGGCCGCCGAGGTCGCCGGCTGGCGGGAGCGGGGGGCGACGGTGCTGTTCGTGGTCCGCGAGGACAAGGTGCTCGGGGCCCTGGCCCTGGAGGACACGGTCCGGCCCGAGTCCCGCGAGGCCACCGACGAGCTCCACCGCCTTGGCCGGCGGGTGGTGATGCTGACCGGCGACGCCCATCAGGTGGCCGAGGCCGTGGCCGCCACCCTCGGGGTCGACGAGGTGCTGGCCGAGGTCCTGCCCGAGAACAAGGACGAGGCCGTGGCCGGCCTCCAGCGCCGCGGGCTCAAGGTGGCCATGGTCGGCGACGGGGTCAACGACGCCCCCGCCCTGGCCCGGGCCGACGTGGGCATCGCCATCGGCGCCGGCACCGACGTGGCCATCGAGTCGGCCGGGATCGTGCTCGCCGCCAACGACCCCCGCGGCGTGCTCGGGGTTCTGAAGTTGTCCCAGACCAGCTACCGCAAGATGTTGCAGAATCTCGGGTGGGCGACCGGGTACAACCTGCTGGCCGTGCCGGTCGCCGCCGGTGCCCTGGCCTGGGCCGGCGTCACCCTGGCCCCGGCCGTCGGCGCCGTCCTGATGAGCCTGTCCACCATTGTCGTCGCCCTCAACGCCCAGCTCCTGCGGGGTCTCGACCTCCGCCAGGGGAGAGGAGCCAGCCATGACCCACCCGGCGGAGGGCCCCGTGACCGGCATCACCATGGCCGAGCTGGCCATGGCGACCCGCAACCACGGCATGCCCCTTGAGGCCCTGCGCTACGACGTCACCCCGGTCGGCCTCCACTACCTGCTGATCCACTTCGACATCCCCGAGGCCGACGAGCGCAGCTGGTCCCTGGAGCTCGGCGGGGCGGTGGCCCGCCCGCTCGCCCTGACCATGGACGAGCTGCGGCGGCGGCCCCAGGTGACGGCCCCGGTGACCCTGGAATGCGCCGGCAACGGCCGAGCCCGGCTCGACCCGCGGCCGATCAGCCAGCCCTGGCTGGAGGAGGCGGTGGGCACCGCCGAGTGGACCGGCACCCCGCTGGCCCCCCTGCTCGAGGAGGCCAGGGCCGGCCCGGACGCCGTCGAGGTCGTGTTCGCCGGGGCCGACCGGGGCGTCCAGGGCGGGCTGGAGCACGATTACGCGCGCAGCCTCACCCTCGACGAGGCGATGCGCCCCGAGGTCCTGCTCGCCTGGGAGGTCAACGGCCAGCCCCTGCCGCCCCAGCACGGCTTCCCGCTGCGGCTGGTCGTGCCCGGCTGGTACGGCATGACCTCGGTCAAGTGGCTGCGTCGGATCACCGTGGTCACCGAGCCGTTCGGTGGCTACCAGCAGACCGGGACCTACCTGCTGCACACCTCCGAGGACGACCCGGGGACGCCGGTGACCCGCATCCAGCCGCGCTCGCTGCTGGTCCCGCCCGGCATCCCCGAGTTCGAGTCCCGGGTGCGGATCGTCAGCGCCGGCCGCCACCTGCTGACCGGCCGGGCCTGGTCGGGCCTGGCCCCGGTGGCCGCCGTCGAGGTCAGCACCGACGGCGGCGGCGGCTGGGCGCCGGCCCGGCTGGAGGAGCCACCGGCCCCGTGGGCCTGGGCCGGCTGGACCTTCGAGTGGGAGGCCACTCCCGGCAGCCACGAGCTGTGCTCCCGGGCCACCGACGCCGCCGGCAACACCCAGCCCCTGGAGACGCCCTGGAACACCGGCGGGTACGCCAACAACGCCGTCCAGCGGGTCCCGGTCACCGTCCGCGACACCCCCGGCGCGTGACCTCGCGCACCCTGCCCGTCGGGGCGGCCGAGGTCACGGCCGTCCTCGACGTGGCCGCCGACTTCCCCGACCCCCTCCCCGAGGCCTTCCCGGGGGTCGAGGCGGCGGCGTGGGCGCCCTACCGGCGCCGCTACCCGGAGGTGTTCGAGGGTCCCGACCGCTGGCGGCTGCGCGACTGGTGCTTCGTGGTCCGGGCCGGCGACCGGGTCGTGCTGGTCGACACCGGGGTCGGCGGGCCCGGAGCGCCCGGCGCCGCCTGGATCGGCACGCCGGGGCGGCTGCCCGAAGAGCTGGCCGCCGCCGGGGTCGGCCTCGACGAGGTCGACCTGGTCGTCCTCACCCACCTGCACCTCGACCACGTCGGCTGGAACCTGAGCTGGGACGGCGGGTCGCCCCGGCCGCTGTTCCCGCGGGCCCGCTACCTGGTCCAGCGGAGCGACTGGGAGGCGTTCGCGGCCCGCCCCGAGGAGAGCCGGCTGGCGTTCGACCGCTGCGTCCGGCCCCTCCAGGACCTGGGGGTGGCCGAGCTGCTGGACGGCGACAAGGTCCTCGACGCCCAGCTCTCGGTCCTGCACACCCCTGGCCACACCCCGGGGTCCCAGAGCCTGCTGGTCCGCTCGGGCGCGGCCGCGGCCCTGCTCTGGGGCGACCTCGCCAACCACCCGGCCCAGATCGACCGGCCCGACTGGGGCCCGGGCAGCGACGCCCTCCCCGAGGTGGCCCGCCAGACCCGCCGGCGCCTCCTCGACCGGCTCGAGGCCGAGGCCATCTGGCTCGCCCCCGCCCACTTCCCCGACCCCTTCGGCACCGTCACCCGGGACCAGGACGGCCGCCACTGGACCGGCCGCCGGTGACGGCCACCCTCGCCCGGGAGGTCGCCGCCCGGGTCGCGGCCCTGGACGGGGTGGTGGCGGTGGCCCTGGGCGGCTCGGCGGGCCGGGGGCTGGCCGACGACCGCTCCGACCTCGACCTGGCCATCTACTACCACCCGGCCCGCCCGTTCTCGGTCGCCGAGCTGGCCGCCGTGGCCACCGAGCTGGACGACCGCCACGCCCCCGAGGTGGTCTCCTTCGGCGACTGGGGCCCGTGGATCAACGGCGGTGCCTGGACCCGCATCCGGGGGACCAAGGTCGACCTGCTCTATCGCGACCTGGACCTGGTCGACCGGGTCCTGGACGACTGCCAGGCGGGCCGGACGGCCGTCCACTACCAGGCCGGCCACCCGCACGGGTTCCACAGTCACATGTACGCCGGCTTCGTCCACCACAACCTGGTCCTGCACGACCCCGCCGGGGCCCTGGCCGCCCGCCGGGATCAGACCACCCCCTATCCGGCGGCCCTGCGCCGGACGATCGTGCGCCGGTTCGCCTGGGAGGCGGGCTTCGCCGCCGAGACGGCGGCCGCCGCGGCCGCCCGGGGCGACCTGTTCTATGTCAGCGGCAGCCTGTTCCGGTCGGTGGCCTGCCTCGTCCAGGTGCTGTTCGCCCTGGACGGGAGGTGGTTCCTGAACGAGAAGGGCTCGGTCGCCGAGGCAAACGGGCTCCCCGGGGCCCCGCCCGGGTTCGCCGCCGAGGCCGCCGCCGTCCTCAGCCTGGGCCCGGGCCCGGACGTCCTGGGGGCGGCCCTGGGGCGGGCGGGTGCCCTGGTCGCCGCCGTCCGGGAACGTTGTCGCGGTCTGCTCACGGAGGCGGCGGCCCCCCCGGGTCCTTCGTGACCTCGGCGGCGGCGGCCGTGCCGATGTGGAAGCCGAGGGCCCGGTAGGCGTCGAACTGCTCGTGGTCGAAGAACTGGTCGCTGGTGCCCTGATGGGGGAAGGCGGTCTCCTTCAGGGCGTAGGTCAGCAGCTCGTAGGGCACGTCGCGGGTGAGCAGGGCCTTGGCCACGATCAGGGTGCCGATGCAGGACGCGGCCGGCTCGCCGTCGAGCCGGAACGGCTCCGGATAGTGGATGACACCGCGCAGGATCGCGGACCTGGAGAGGCGGGCGTTGAGGCGCTCCAGCACCTCCGACGGTTCCAGCGGGTCGGCGCTGCCCGGGACGATGCCGGTCGGGTCGGCGAGGGTGATGCGCACCCCCAGCTCCTCATACGCCAGGGTGATGGCCTCGGAGAGGGTGGTGGCGAACGGCGGCGCGTCGCCGCTGGCGTCGATGCAGACCACGGTGCGGACCCGGTGGCGCAGCAGCTCGACCAGGCCCAGGTTCTCCCAGTGGCCGCCGTCGGTGCACAGCAGCATCCGGCCCTCGGCCGGGTAGGCGCCGATGATCTCGCGCAGCTGGTAGGGGAGCCGGCGAGCCCCTGGCAGGCGTGGCGTCCGCCAGCCGGCGTACCTGCGGCCGAGCTCGGCCAGGAACCCGGGGTTGGGCAGCCAGGTGCCGAGCCGGACGTTGGACAGGGCCAGCAGCCGCTGGACGGCGTCGGCGTGGCGGCCCATGGCCGAGGCGAACGCGGCCCCGGACACGGCCATGGCCGCCTGCACGGTGACGTCCCGGCGCAGGGCCGGCTTGCAGGTCTTCTCCAGGGTGCTGGTCCGGACCCAGCCGACGTCGGGCCCGCCCACGTAGTCCCACGACAGCGAGAACGCGGCCGCCCGCCGCCCCGGCGGGGTCCGCGACTGGCCGGACAGAGCGGCGGCGGCCACGAAGATGACCTGAGGAAAGCCCTCGACCGGGCGGCCGTAGGCGCTGAGCGTGGTCGGCTCCTCGACCGCGTAGGCGAGGGCGCCGACCCCGTCGTCGGGCATGCGGGCCGGCGGACGGCGAACGCCGACGCCAGCCGGGTCCGGTAGAACGGGTGCAGGCTCAGCCAGGTCTGGTCGATCAGGGAGCCGGCCCCGATCAGCACCCCCAGCAGGACCGGGCCGAGCCAGACCGGCCAGCGGTGGGCGGCCGCGGTCGTCCAGGCGGCGACGAACACGAACACGAAGCCGAGCACGGCGTGGACGGCCCAGACGATCAGCCGCTGCCCCCACCCGGTGGCGACCTGCCGCTCGACCACCTCGCCGCCCCTGCCCCGGCCGAGCAGCCCGCCGAGCCCGCCGAGCTTGTCGCCGCTGGCCCGCAGCCGCTCCGTCCGGCGCCACATGGTGCTGGCCAGGGCGCCGAACCAGGTCAGCAGGGTGGTGACCACGGCCGTGAAGGAGGCGGCCGGGACCGGGCTCCTGATCCCGGTCGTCCAGGACAGCCGGGCCATCGCCCAGACCACCGCCGGCACGGCGATCGCGTACACGGCGACCACCCCGCTGATGGCCACGGCCGCCCGGAACACGTTGCGGGCCACCCCGCCGATCACCCGGAACCGCCGGTCGTCGGCCAGCAGCCCGACCATCACCAGCACCCAGGCGACGACGGCGACGGCCACCCCGGCGGCCAGGGCCCGCCAGACCGCCGCCGGCGGGGCCGGATAGCCGGGGGCCTGGCCGGTGGCCGCCGGGTCGAACCGCGGCACCAGCCGGGTGATGTCGACCACCGGGGCCGCCCGGTAGAAGGCGTTGAGGCCGACCCCGATCACGACCACGCCCAGGATCAGCAGGGCCAGGGAGGCCGCGACCCCCCGCAGCACCACCCCGAGGGCGGCCAGCCACTCGCGGCCGCCGTCGGCCAGGTACTTGCCGTGGCGGCGCAGATGGTCCTCCTCGGCCGACCCGGGGGCGAACACGTCGCCCGGGGTGGCGAGCGAGTCGGCGTCCTTCTTGGCGTGGGTGAGCGCCAGCTGGAAGGCGCCGGTCATGTAGCCGCCGCCCGACACCGACACCAGGTAGCGGGCCCTGGACAGGACGTCGTCGCGGAGCGCCTGGAGCGCCCCCAGGGTGACCGAGGCCGAGCGGATCCCGCCGCCCGAGGCGCAGATGCCGATCTCGGCCGGCGGCCGGCCCGGCGGCACCCGGCCGGCGTTGCGCCACCGGTCGGGCGCGGGACCGCCCGGGTCGGGAACGAGCCGGCCGGGACCGGGCCGGGCGTCGCCGGCGGTCGCCGCGCCGGGGCCGCCGCCGGTCCCCTCGGCGTAGAGCTGCCGCTGGACGTCGGGGCCGGCGTGCCCGACGGTCGCCGAGACCGTGGCCGTGGAGGCGTCGGCGACCGCCGGCGGCACGATGATGTCGGGCCGCCGGTCGGTCCCCGGCTCGAGGTCGCCGGCGGCGGTGATGTCGGGGCCACCGGGTTCCTCGCGGCGGACCTCGGACCGCGGGGTGACCCGCCGGGCGAGGAGCACGGCCCCGAGGACCACGAACACCGGCAGCAGGGGACCGACGACGGCGAACTTGAGCACGGCCAGCGACGCCGCGACCGCGAACGCCGTGTCGCCGGCGGGGCGGTCGAGGGCGCCCAGCCCGGCCAGCAGGGCCAGGTTCTCGCCGGCGTCGGCCGCCCCGGCGAGCACGACCCCGCCGAGGCACCAGCGGGCGACCCGCCGGGCCCCCGACCCGTACAGGAACCGGGCGCAGAGGCCGAACACCCCCAGCCCGGCCAGGACGTACCCGGCGACCAGCCAGCCGTCGCCCCGGACGGCCGACCGGTAGCGGCCCACGGCGTCCTCGGGCGCCGGGCAGCCGGCCGCGCCGGGCTGGATGACCCGGCAGGCGGCCTCGCGGCTCCCGGCGAGCTGGAGGGGGATCTGGCGCTCGTCCCGGTGGTCGAGCAGTGCAGCGACGGCCACCCACAGCAGCGGCACGGCCACGAGCAGGGCGAGCACGGCCAGGGCGGTGAGCCGGGCCGGCTTGCCGGCCGGGGTGTCGTCGGTGGGCATCGGTGGGGACCTCCAGGCCACGGCTCCGTGGTAGCGTCGCCGACGGAGGATCATGCCATGGAAGGGACAGAACGGATCCGGACACGGACCGAGCAGATCGGGGAGCTGGCCGACGGCACCCCGGTGGACCGCTGGACCCTGGCCGGCGACGGCGGCATGACCGTGGCGATCCTCACCTACGGGGGCATCGTCCAGACCCTGGAGGTGCCGGACCGCGACGGCGCCACGGCCAACGTGGTCCTCGGCCTGCCCACCCTCGACGACTACCTGGCCGGGAACGGCCCATACCTGGGGGCGCTGATCGGCCGCTACGCCAACCGGATCGCCGGCGGGGCGTTCACCCTCGACGGCCGGGCCTACCGGCTGCCGGTCAACAACCCGCCCAACAGCCTGCACGGCGGCACCGAGGGGTTCGACAAGCGCGTCTGGACCGCCACCGGGACCGGGGACGGGGTGGAGCTGGCCTACACCAGCCCCGACGGCGAGATGGGCTACCCGGGCGCCCTGTCGGTGACCGTCCGCTACACCCTGACCGCGGACAACGGGCTGCGGATCGGGTACCAGGCCAGCACCGACGCGCCCACGCAGCTCAACCTCACCAACCACAGCTACCTCAACCTGGCCGGCGAGGCCGCCGGGACCATCGAGGGCCACCGGCTCCAGCTCAACGCCGGCCGCTACACCCCCACCGACGCCACCAACATCCCCACCGGCGAGCTCGCCCCGGTGGCCGGGACCCCGTTCGACTTCACCACCGCCCAGGCGGTCGGCGAGCGCATCGACGACGACGACGAGCAGCTCCGCTTCGGCCTCGGCTACGACCACAACTACGTCCTTGACCGCCCGGCCGGCAGCGAGGGGACGCTGGTCCTGGCGGCACGGGTCGAGGACCCGGGCAGCGGCCGGGTCCTGGAGGTCGAGACCACCGAGCCGGGAATCCAGCTGTACTCGGGCAACCAGCTCGACGGGAGCCTGACCGGCACCGGCGGGGTCGCCTACGGCCCCCGGTCGGGGCTGTGCCTCGAGACCCAGCACTTCCCGGACTCGCCCAACCAGCCCGGCTTCCCCTCGACGGTGCTGCGCCCCGGCGAGGTCCACCGGTCGGCGACCGTCTACCGGTTCGGGGTCAGCGGCTGAGCCGCGGGCTGGTGTCGACCAGCTCGACGGGGTTGGCGAGCTCGCCCAGACCGGTGATGGCGATGGTCACCAGGTCACCGGGGCGCAGGCTGAGCTCGGGCGGGGGCACGATCGCCGTGCCGGTGCTGAGCACCGCCCCCACGGGGAGGTCCTGGCCGCGCCACAGCCAGTCGACCAGCTCGGGCAGGCTCCGCTTCATGTCCCCGACCGAGCAGTCGTCGGCGAACAGCCCAGCCCCGTCCCGCTCGATCCGGAGGCTGATCCGCATGGCCGCCGGGTCGGGGGCCTCGTCCACCGGGACCAGGCAGGGCCCGAGGGCGCAGCTGCCCCGGTACAGCTTGGCCTGGGGCAGGTACAGGGGGTTCTCTCCCTCGATGGACCGCGAGGACACGTCGTCGCCGATGGTGTAGGCGACGATCTCGCCCCGCCGGTCGGCGACCACGGCCAGCTCGGGCTCGGGCACGTCCCAGGCCGAGTCGGCCCGGACCCCGATCGGCTCGCCCGGGCCCCGGGCCGTGCCCGGCAGGGCCTTGAGGAACAGCTCGGGCCGCTCGGCCAGGTAGACCTTGTCGTAGGCGTCCAGGCCGCTGGACTCCTCCAGGCGGGCGTCGCGGCTGCGCAGGAACGTCACCCCGGCCGCCCACACCGGCTGGCCGCCGACCGGGGCCAGCGGCCGGGCGCCGTCGGGGACCGGGCCGGCGGCCGGCCCGGCCAGCAGCGCCGCCAGGGCGCCGGGGGCGCCGCCGAGGACGGCGTCGAGGCTGGCCCCGTCCTCCAGCAGCTCGGCCGGCCCGGTGACCGGCCCGCGGGCCAGCCGCGACCCACCCTCGGTCAGGACCCGCCAGAGGGCCACGACCTCAGGCCCGCTGGGGAAGGACGCTGACGGTCCGCGTCGAGGTGTACAGCTCCCGGGCCGCCTTGCCCTGCTCACGGGGCCCGAAGCTGGAGTCCTTCTCGCCCCCGAACGGGGAATGGAAGTCGACCCCCGAGGTGGGGGCGTTGACCCGGATCAGGCCGGTGTCCAGCCGGGCGGCCACGCGCAGGGCCCGGTCCAGGTCGCCGGTGAACACCGAGGCGGCCAGGCCGTAGCGGACCCCGTTGGCCACCCGCACCGCCTCGTCCTCGTCGGCCACGGGCAGGACCACGGCGATCGGGCCGAACACCTCCTCCTGAGCCAGCCGGGCGCCGGGCTCGAGGCCGTCGACCAGGGTCGGGGCCACGAACCAGCCGTCGCCGTCGCCGGCCCGGCCGCCGGTGAGCAGGCGCCCGCCGGCGGCCGCGGCCTCCCGCGCCGCCTCCACGACCTTGCCGCGGGCCTGCTCGGTGATGACCGGCCCGACGACCGTGTGCTCGTCGGCGGGGTCGCCAACGGCCAGGCCCTCGACGGCCGCGACCAGGGCCTCGGTGAACGGGGCGGGGTCGCCGACCACGATGGCCCGGCTGGTGGCGGTGCACTTCTGGCCGGCGTAGCCCATGGCCGCCCCGGCCACCACCGTGGCCGACCGCTCCGGGTCGGCGTCGGCGAGCACGATGGAGGCGTTGAGGCCGCCCATCTCGGCCTGGCTGGGCAGGCCACGCTCGGTGGCGGCCACGGCGACCCGGCGGCCCACGGCCACCGAGCCGGTGAACGACACGCAGTCCACCCCCTCGAGCATGGCCTGGCCGGTCCCGGCTCCGCCGGGCAGGACCTGGAGCAGGTCGTCGGGCAGGGCCGGGGCGAGCAGCTCGGCCAGGCGCAAGGCGACCGCGGTGGCGTCGGGCGACGGCTTGAGCAGGACGGCGTTGCCGAAGGCGAGCGCCGGGGCCGCCTTCCACAAGGGGATGGCCACCGGGAAGTTCCAGGGGGTGATCAGCCCGGCCACCCCGCGGGGGCGGCGCCGGGCCAGCAGCAGGGCCTCGGGGGAGGGGCCGGGGTAGGTCTCGCCGTCGGGGTCGAGGGCCTGCTGGGCGTAGTAGCGCACGATGCTGACCCCGCGGGCGGCCTCGCCGGCGGCCTCGGTCACCGGCTTGCCGACCTCGCGGACCATCAGGCCGGTGAGCTCGTCGGCGGCGCCGGCCAGGGCGCCGGCCGCGGCCGTCAGGGCCGCCGACCGCTCCAGGGCCGAGGCGCCGGCCCAGCGGGCACCGGCCGCCCGGGCCCGCTCCAGGGCGGCCGCGACCGCACCGGCGTCGGCCTCGGTGACCTCCACGACCACGTCATCGGGCTGCTGGGGGGAACGGCTCTGGAGCGCCACCTGATCCTCCGATCTCGGGGTGGCGCCAGGTTACTCAGGCGGCGGTCCTCCCCGCACGGTGCCGGCCCCGGTAGGCGGCGGCGCGCAGGAGCACGGCCCCGGCGGCCAGCAGGCAGAGGCCGAGGGCGGTCATGGCCGGGGCCCGGGCCGGGCCGGTGAACGGCAGCGGGCACTCGCCGGAGATGGTCAGCTCGGAGAAGGCGAACGGCTTGGCGGCCCCGGGCCGCGACAGCGACACCCGCACGTCCCGCACCCCCTGGAGGGGGAGGCCGGCCGCCTTCAGGACGAGGGCGCCGTCCTTGTCGGTGGTGACGGTGGCCCGCTGCAGCGTCCGGCCGCTGCCGGCGTCCTGGACCCGCACGTTGAGCCTGGCCGACTCGGGCAGGTGGAACCCGGTGGCCTGCACGGTGCCGCAGGCGACCAGGGTCAGGTCGAGGTGGAGGTGGTCCGGCTGGGCGGCCGCGGGGCCGGCGCCCACCAGCCCCAGCAGCAGGGCGGCGCTCGCGACCAGGGGGAACCTGAGCCTGCGCATCATCTTCCTTCCAGGGGGTGCCAAGGGGGGAGGCCTCACTGGTTCGGCAGCAGGTGGAGGACGACCTCGTCCACGTCGAGGTAGCCGCCGGGCGGCAGGTCGCGGGCCATGATCTCCAGGGCCAGGCGCGACCCGTTCAGGCGGGCCATGTGGATGGCCCCGAACTGGCGCCAGCCGTCGTTGTCGGCCGTCCAGCCGAGGGTGTTGGAGCCGGGGACGGGCCTGCCGTCGTGGTACTCGCGCAGCCCGATGGTCACGGTCGTGCCCGGCGCCGACGGCCGTACCCAGGCGTTGGTGTGGTAGCGGCCGTTGAGCTTGGTCAGGGTGGCGTCGGGGACGGTGATGCCGACCGTGCCGCCGGCCGAGGGGTCGGCCAGGATGCGCAGCGACCAGCCGCCCTCGGTCGCCTCGGTCGACCGGGTCAGGCGGGCCTTGCCGAGCGGCTTCCAGCCCTTGGTGCCGTCCTCGAAGCTGTTGTTGGCGAGCAGGTTGCGGGGGCCGGGCGGGACCTGGCCGGCGGCCGTGGTCGCCACGCCCGCCGCCGTGGTCGTGGGCACCCCGCCGCCGCTGTTGGCGGCCGTGGTCGGCGTCGGCGGGGCCGCCGCCCGTCCCTTGGAGCCCTGGCGCCCGCCGGTGGAGGACCCCAGCCAGGCGAACCCGGTGAGGGCGAGCAGCACGGCCAGCCCAACCCCCGTCCACAGCTGCCATCGGCGCTTGAGGAGGGAGGGCTCGGCCAGATGACGGGGCGTGCCGGTGCTCATGTCGGCGCACAGTCTGGAGGTATCGGCCGTGGTGGGCAACTGCGCAGACTTCACTACTCCGGCAGGCGAAGCTATCGTGCTCCCGACCTGCCGCCGCGACCTCGAGGACCGTCCGTGGCCGACGTCGCCGAATCCGAGTTCCCGCCGCTGTACACGGCGGCCGACCGCAACTCGCTCGACGGCCAGCGCCGCTTCCTCAACGCCACCCGGCTGCGGCTGGCCATGCTGGTCCTGGCGGCGGCGTTCGGGCTGTTCACCTGGCGCACGGCCGGCGGCGACATCGCCGGGATCGGGGCGGCGGTCGCCTTCGTGATCGCCCTGCTGGCCGAGCTGTACCTCCTCCAGGCCCGCCCCGACCGGCTCTGGTACGACGGCCGGGCCGTCGCCGAGTCGGCCAAGACGCTCACCTGGCGCTACCTGGTCGCCGGCAGCCCGTTCGGGCGTGAGGAGGTCACCGAGCGGCAGGCCGAGCGGCTGCTGCTGGAGCGGTTCCGTCAGATCGCCGGCGACCTCAGGGGGGCCCGTCTGGTCCCGGTCGCCGACATCGCCGACCCGGTCGGCCCGGGGCTGCGCCGGCTCCGCGGCCTGCCCCTGGAGAAGCGGCGCGAGCTCTACCGCCGCGAGCGCATCGGCGGCCAGCAGGCCTGGTACGCCCGCGCCGCCCAGGGCAACGAGCGGCGGGCGACCCAGTGGTCGCTGATCCTCACCACCCTGGAGGCCCTGGGGCTGTCCGGCGCGGTGCTGAAGGCGACCGGGGCCCTGGAGATCGACCTGCTCGGGCTGGCCGGGGCGCTGGTCGCGGCCGGGGCGGCCTGGGTCAACGCCAAGCAGCACCAGACCCTGGCCAACGCCTACGCGGTCGCCAGCCAGGAGCTGGCCACGATCAGCGGCCAGGTCGACTGGGCCGGCACCGAGCCGGAGTGGGCCCACTTCGTCGACCAGTCCGAGGAGGCCATCTCCCGCGAGCACACCCTGTGGCGGGCCTCGCGGACCTGAGCCGGGGTGCGTCAGGCGGTGTCGTCGCGGAGCAGGGCGGCGATCCGCTTCTGCATCTGGGTCCGGAACCGCTCCTCCAGGACCTGGCCGTCGGCGTCCCGGGGCACCCGCTCGATCCGCTGGTCGGCGAAGTCGAAGGGGGCCGGCGGGGAGTCGTCCTCGCGCACCGGGATCCACCCCGACGGCGGGGCGTCGGGGGCGTTGATGAGGGCGTGGAGCATGCCCGCCTCGAAGATCACGTTGGGGTTGTCCATGTAGGCGTGACCGGTGCCCGCCGGGGCGGGCTCGGAGAAGTAGGTCACGCCGTAGCGGGAGCGGACGATCCGGTCGGCGATCTGGCTGGTGATCGCGCCCGAGTCGGCGATCTCCTGCCAGTCGAACACCGTCACCTTGCTGTCGAAGTCGGCCAGCACCCCCTTGAGGATGGCCAGCACCTGGCCGTCGGCGTTGTCGGCCGAGGCCAGGAACAGGTTCGGCTTGGTGAGGCGGGGGAACTTGGCCGTGCCGAGGAACCGGCCGAGCTGGCTGACGGCCTTCTCGGTCCCCTCGGTCTGGGACTTGTTGGCGTCACGGAGCTCGATCAGGATGGCCAGCGCCTCGGCCAGGGTGGTCAGCTCGTGCTTGGCCACCGGGGTGGCCTCCACGTGGGTGGTCGACTCCAGGTACATGACCCCCAGCGGCCGCCCGACCCGGACCAGGGGCAGCATGATCGAGGTCTTCATCGGCTCGTCCACCGGGGCCGCGTACCGGGGCAGGCCGGTGACCCCTGACCACAGGTCCACGAACCCGTCGGCCTCCTCGACCTCGCGCAGCGGCCGGCCGTCGGCCGACACCACCCACAGGGGCCGGCGCTGGTCGAAGGCCAGCGACACCTGCCGGGTGTAGCCGTCGCCGGAGCGGATGGTGGTCGCCGACCCCTGGTCGGCGCTGCTCCAGGTGGTGGACAGCCCGGGCTGGCCGTCGATCACCGACCGGGTCATCAGCCCGAAGTAGGCGGCCTCGAGCTCGTTGCGCATGTACTCGACCACGTGGTCCCGGACCCGGTTGAAGGTGCCCTGGTCGACGATGTCGACCGAGAACGCGAACTGCTTCAGCAGCTCGGCGAAGGTCTTGACCAGCTCGCTCATCGAACCCGCCTCCCCGGCTCGACGCCACCACCCGGGAAGACATACCAGGTTCCGAATCACCCGGCCAGGGTGAGGACGGCTCACCCCAGCCTACGGGATCCTGCCAGTGGTCCGTGACCGCCGACGAGGAGGCCTGGGGATGCCGAAGCAGTTCAACGGGCACATCGAGCTCGACGTCCGCGACTCGACCCCGGACTGGGACGCCTTCCTGGACGACAAGGCGCCCCAGGGAGCGCCGAATGTGCTGGTGGTGCTGTACGACGACACCGGCTGCGCGGCCTGGTCGCCCTATGGCGGCCGGATCAACATGCCGACCATGCAGCGCCTCGCCGACAACGGCCTCACCTACACCCAGTGGCACACCACCGCCCTGTGCTCGCCGACCCGCTCGACCTTCCTGACCGGCCGCAACCACCACCTCAACGGGTTCGCGACCATCTCGGAGTCCTCGACCGGGTTCCCGGGCTACAGCTCCCACATCCCGCCCGAGAACGCGACCATGGCCACGGTGCTGCGCGACGCCGGCTGGAGCACGTACTGGGTCGGCAAGAACCACAACGTGCCCGTGGACGAGTGGTCGATGGGGGCGTCCAAGAAGAACTGGCCCCTCGGCCAGGGCTACGACCGCTTCTACGGGTTCGTCGGCGGCGAGACCAACCAGTGGTATCCGGACCTGGCCCAGGACAACCACTACATCGACCAGCCGTACCTGCCCGAGGACGGCTACCACCTCTCCAAGGACCTGGCCGACCAGGCCCTGCGGTTCATCCGCGACTCCAGGCAGTCCGAGCCCGACAAGCCCTGGTACCTGTGGTTCTGCCCGGGCGCCAACCACGCCCCCCACCATGCCCCCCAGGAGTACATCGACCGCTACAAGGGCCGCTTCGACGATGGCTACGAGGCCTACCGCGAGTGGGTGCTGCCGCGGATGGTCGAGCGCGGGATCCTGCCCGAGGGGACCGAGCTGACCGCGATCAACCCCATGCCCGAGGGCACCTTCACCAAGGGCGACGCGGTGCGGCCCTGGGACTCGCTGTCGGACGAGGAGAAGCGGCTGTTCTCGCGCATGGCCGAGGTGTACGCCGGGTTCAGCGAGTACACCGACGCCCAGGTGGGCCGGATCGTCGACTACCTGGAGGAGTCGGGCCAGCTCGACAACACCATCGTCTTCTACTGCGCCGACAACGGCGCCTCGGGCGAGGGCAGCCCCAATGGCTCGGTGAATGAGGGCAAGGTCTTCGGCGGGTATCCGGACGACCTGCAGCAGAACCTGGCCATGGTCGACCAGCTCGGGACCCCCGACACCTACAACCACTACCCGACCGGCTGGGCGGTGGCCTTCTCCACGCCCTACCGGATGTTCAAGCGCTACAGCTACCAGGGCGGGGTCTGCGACCCGCTGGTCATCTCCTGGCCGGCCGGGATCACCGCCCGCGGCCAGGTCCGCCACCAGTACCACCACTCGACCGACATCGTCCCCACCATCCTGGACGTGTGCGGGGTCGAGTTCCCCGGGCAGTACAACGGCGTCACCCAGACCCCGCTGTCCGGGGTGTCGATGCGCTACAGCTTCGACGCCGACCCCGACGGGCCGACCCGCAAGCGGACCCAGTACTACGAGATGTTCGGCTCCCGGGGGATCTGGCACCAGGGCTGGAAGGCGGTCACCGTGCACGGCCCGACCAGCGGCATGGCCAACTTCGACCGGGACCGCTGGCAGCTGTTCCACACCGACACCGACCGGTCCGAGGCCCACGACCTGGCCGACCAGCACCCCGACAAGCTCGAGGAGCTCAAGGCGCTCTGGCTGGAGGAGGCCAGGGCCAACAACGTGCTCCCGCTGAACGACATGGACATCATCGGCAACCCCGGGGACCTGGCGGCCTTCATCGGCATGGAGTTCAAGGTCCCGGTCCCGCCCAGCGGCCAGTACACCTACTACCCGGGCACCACCGAGGTCCCGGAACGGTCGGCGGCCAACGTGCACGGCGTGTCCTACAAGGTGCTGGCCGAGGTCGAGCTCACGCCCACCGCCGAGGGGGTGGTCTTCGCCCACGGCTCACGCTTCGGGGGCCACGTCCTGATCGTGAAGGACCGCCGGCTCAGCTACATCTACAACTTCCTCGGGATCCCACCGGAGAAGGTGATCTCGGCGTCCGTCCCGGCCTCGGGAAGGCACATCCTGGGGGTCGAGTTCACCAAGGAGCGGGTGGGCGACCACCACGAGCCGATCGGGCCCCTGAAGCTGTACGTCGACGACCAGCTGGTGGCCACCGACGAGATCCGGACCGTGCTCGGCCACTTCTCGCTGTGCGGCGAAGGGCTGTGCGTCGGCTACGACGGCGGCGACCGGGTCAGCACCTCGTACCCGCACCGCTTCGAGTTCACCGGGGGCAGGATCGTCAAGGTCGTCTTCGACGTCGCCGACGACGCCTACATCGACGTGGAACGGCACTTCGCCGCCGCCATGGCCCGGGACTAGGCCCCGGCCAGGTCCATGCGCAGGAGGCGGGCCATGGCCTGGGCGGTGCCCTCGAAGGCGCTGGCGCGGCCGAGGTCGCCGGAGTGGCCGCGGGCGCGGAGCATGGCCGCGTACCCCCGGCAGGCGCGGGCCTGCCAGGGGCGGGCGCCCAGGGCGGCGTAGGCGGCCAGGGCGACCCGGTAGTGCCGCTCGCTCTCCTTCCAGCGGGCGGCGGTCGCGTACAGGACGCCCAGGTGGTGGTCGGCCGACCCGAGGTACAGGGGCCCGGCGGCCAGGTGGTGCCCGGCCCAGGGACCCAGCGCCTCGGCCAGCCGGCCGGCGGCAGCGCCGTCGCCGACGTGGGCGCAGGCCTGGGTGAGGGCGACCAGCCCGGCGGCGCCGGCGGCCGCCGGGTCGCCGGTCAGGGCCGCGTCCAGGTGCCGACGGGCGTCGGCGTCCCGGCCCTGGCCGGCGTAGACCAGGGGGAGCAGCCCGGCCCAGGCCTGCCCGGCCGGGGGCGGCTGGCCGGCCAGGCGCTCCAGGATCGACCCGACCTCGGCCGGGCGGCCCTGGAGCCAGCGCACGACCACCAGCTGGGCGCCGTAGGCCGAGGCGGCGGGGGGGCCGAGGGCGTCCCCCCCGGCCGAGAGGGCGTCCTGGAGCAGCCGTTCGCCGCCGGCGAAGCGGCCGCGGACCACGGCCCCGCTCGCCCACAGGGCCAGGGACAGCCAGCGGTGGTGGGGGAGGCGGCGCTCGTCGGCGACCCGCCCCGCCTGCCCGGCCAGCCGGTCGACGGCCTCCAGGTCGCCGGCGGCGAGCAGGGCCCCGGCGCGGGCCAGGGCCGACCGGAAGGCCAGCCCCTCGTCGCCGAGGTCGGCGGCCAGCCCCTCGAGCTCGCCGGTGGCGGCCAGGGCGGCGCCGGGCCCACCGGGCCGGGGGGCTCCGCTCCAGGCCAGCTCCTGGTCGGCCAGGGCCGCGGCCAGGGGACCGGGGTCGCCGCTCCGGCGGGCCATGGCGACCGCCGCCGGGAACCGGGACGGGTCCTGGGCCCGCGCCGGCCCGAGCGGCGTCGGGGCGGCGCGCCAGCCGGCCAGCCGGGCCAGGAGCCGGGCCCGCAGCCCGCCGTCGGCGGACCCGATGGTCGCAAGCGCCTCTCGCAGCAGCCGGACCGGCTGGTCCCGGTCCGGCCCGGCCGACCAGAAGGCGACCGGGGCGCCCAGCCCGAGGGCGGCCTCGGCCAGGCGCCCGGCCGAGCCGGCGGCCCGGGCGGTGCCGGCGGCCCGCAGGTACGCCTCGCCCGCCCGCTCGGCCTGGCCGGCGGCCGTCCAGGCCCGGGCAAGGCCGAGCAGCAGGTCGCAGCGGCGCTCCAGGTCGGCGGGGGCGGCGTCGGCGCCGGACCGGTCGAGGGCGGCCAGGGCCTGGCGGTAGCGGTGGGCCGCCTCCTCGTGGCCGTGGCCGGCGGCCGCCTGCTCGGCCGCCCGGTGGGCATAGCCGGCGGCCCGTTCGGCGAACCCGGCCCCGGCGAGCGCGAAATGGTCGGCGAGCTCCCCGAGCCGGGTCGCGCCGCCGCCGGCCGCCGCCTCCAGGGCCTCGCCGACGCGGCGGTGGGCCCGGGCCCGCTCGCCGGCCGGCAGGTCCTGGTACAGGAGGTCGCGGACCAGGGCGTGGCGGAAGGCGTAGCGGCCGGCCTGGCCCGGCCGCTCCTCGACCAGCCGGGCGGCGACGGCGGTGTCGGTGGCCGACAGCAGGCTGTCGTGGCCGAGGTCGACCACCCGACCCAGCACGGCCAGGTCGAACCGCTGGCCGATCACGGCCGCCATGGCCAGCACGTGCTGGGTCGGGCCGCCCAGGCGGGCCAGCCGCTGGCCGACCACGACGCGGACGCTGTCGGGCACGTCGTGCACGGCCGGGCCGGCGGCCACCGCGGCCAGGTCCCGGCCGTCCAGCCCGCCCGTCCCGGCCAGGTGCCGGAGCAGCTCGCCGACCAGGAAGGGGTTGCCCCGGGTGCGCTGGCGGAGCACTGCCGCCAGGGCCGCCCCCCCGGCGCCGAGGGGCCGGCCCACGGTGGCCGCGGCCAGGGCGGCGACCTCCTCGGCGACCAGGCCGTCCAGGGTCAGCAGCTCGGCCCCGGGGCCGCGGAGCAGGTCGGCCAGGGCGGCGGGCAGGCCCTCCCTGGTGGCCGGCTCGTCGTCCCGATAGGTGAGCAGGGTCAGCAGCCCGGCCGGGCGGGGATTGTGGGCCAGGCTGCGCAGCAGCGCCAGGCTGGCCTCGTCGGCCCCGTGGAGGTCGTCGACCAGCAGCAGCAGGGGACCGTCGTCGGCGACCGCCTCCAGCAGGTCGACCAGGGCCTCGGCGAGCACATAGGGGCTGGCCGGCGGGCCCGTCCGGGCCGGCGCCGGGTGCAGCCGCCAGGCCAGCTCGGGCCAGAGCCGCACCAGCTCGCCCGCCGGGCGGCCCAGCAGGCCCCGCAGGCGCTGGTCGGGGAGGTCGCCCATGCGGCGGCCGACGGCCTCCCGCAGGGGCAGGTAGGGGACGCCCAGGTGCTGGTCGCAGCGCCCGGCGAGCACGACCCCGCCGTCGCGCTCGGCCAGGGTGGCCAGCTGGGCGGCCAGGCGGGTCTTGCCGATCCCGGCCTCGCCGGCGACCAGGACGGTCCGGCGCCGGCCGGCCGTGGCGTCGGTCCAGGCCGAGCCGAGCCGGTCCAGCTGCGGCCGGCGGCCCACGAAGGCGCCCCTGATCGGGACGACCGGGGCGGACCCGCGCCGGCCGGCGACCTTGGCGTCCGGCGGCCCCGGGTCGGCGTGGAGCAGCTCGAGGTAGATGGCCTCCAGACCGGGAGACGGCCCGACCCCCAGCTCCTCGGCCAGGATCCGCCGGTAGCGGTCGTAGGCGCGCAGCGCCTCCCCGCGGTCGCCGGCGGCGGCGTGGGCCCGCAGGAGCCGCTCGTGGGCCGAGTCCCGGAACGGCTCGAGCGCGACCAGGTCTCTGGCCGGTCCGACGGCCGGGTCGGGACGCCCGGCCCGGAGGTGGATGTCGACCAGCAGCTCCAGGCTGTCCACCAGGACCTGCTGGAGGCCGGCGCGCCGGTGCTCGACCCAGGCGCCCTCCTGGCCCGGGAGCAGCGGCCGCCCGGCGATCACCCGGGCCCGCTCGGCCGCGGCCGCCGCCAGCTCCAGGTCGCCGGCGGCCAGCGCCGAGCGGGCGGCATCGGCCTCGCCGGCCGCCTGCTCCACGTCCACCGCCGTGTCGGCCGGCAGCTCCAGCCGGTAGCAGCCGGCGACGCTGGTCAGGGCGTCGGTCGCGGGCAGGCCGAGCACGTCCAGGAAGTCCCTGACCTTGCTGACCACCCCGCGCAGGGCCGGCCGCCAGGTGGGCGGGAGGGTCCCGTTCCATACCGCCTCGGCCAGCTCCTCGCTGGGCACCGCCCGGTCGCGCTCGGCCACCAGGTAGGCGAACACCAGCGGGGCCTGACGGCCCGGCAGGTCGGTGGCGTCGGCCTTGGCGCCGCCGGCCTGGGCCGCCAGCTTGCCGGTGAGGGTGATCTGCAGCGACATGGGACGACGGTGGCATTGCGCCTTGCTTGCGCCTTCTCCCTACAGTTTCCGGGCCTGTCAACACCAAGGCGAGCAGGGGGGTTCAGGCGACCCTGGGGGCCGGCCACGGACACGACCGATACGACCACGCCGACGGTGCCCGTGCCCCGTTGGGCGCCGGTGCCGAGACGGCGGCTGTACGCGCTGCTCGACGAGGGGACCAGGGCCCCGGTGACCCTGCTGGCCGCCTCGGCCGGCTACGGCAAGACCCTGCTGCTGACCTCCTGGGCGCTGGCCGGCCGGCCCCCCGGCCCGGTGGCCTGGGTGACGGTCGGCCCCGACGACGCCCAGCCGGCCAGCTTCTGGGCGCACGTGCTGGCGGCGATGGACGACGCCGGGGTCCTGCCCGCCGGCGGCCCGCCCGGCGACCCCGGCCCGCCGGCGGTGTCCGGCAGCCCGTTCCTGCGCTGGCTGGCCGGCCGGCTGGCCGAGCTCCCGCGACCGGTGGTGCTGGTCCTCGACGACCTCCACGAGGCCGGCGGGGCGGCGGCCGCGGCCGAGCTGCGGCTGCTGCTCCGCTACGCCCCGCCCCAGCTGCGCCTGGTCGTGGCCACCCGGGCCGACCCGCCGCTGTCCCTGCACCGGCTGCGGGTGGCCGGCCAGCTCGGCGAGCTCCGCGAGGCCGACCTGGCGTTCACCCGCTCCGAGGCCAGGGCCCTGCTCGGCGACCACGGGGTTGCCCTGTCCGGCGACGACCTCGAGGCCCTCCTGCGGCGGACCGAGGGCTGGGCGGCCGGGCTGCGGCTGGCCGCCCTGACCCTGCGCGACCACCCGCTGCCGGGACGGTTCGTGGACGAGCTGGCCGGCGACGACCGGGCCATCGCCGGCTACCTGCTCGAGGAGGTGCTGGCCGTCCAGCCGCCCGAGCTGCGGGCGTTCCTGCTGCGGACCTCGGTGGCGGACCGGCTGAGCGGCGAGCTGGCCGACGCCCTGACCGGCAACGCGGACGGCGCCGAGGTGCTGGCCCGCCTGGAGCGCGAGCACGTCTTCACCTCGGCCACCGGTCCCCGGCGGTCCTGGTACCGCTACCACTCCCTGTTCGCCGAGCTGCTCCAGGCCCAGCTGCGCCATGAGCACCACGGGGAGCTGGCCGGCCTGCACCGGCGGGCGGCGGCCTGGCACGCCGCCAACGGCCTGCCTGTCGAGGCCGTCGGGCACGCCCTGGCCGGCGGCGACCTCGACCAGGCGGCCGGGCTGCTCGCCGGCTCGTGGCTGCCCCTGCTGGTCGGGGGGCAGGCGGCCGCCCTGCGGGAGCTGCTGGCCCGGCTCCCAGCCGAACGGGTGCGGTCGACCCCAGAGCTGGCCGCCGTGGCCGCCCTCAGCCGGCTCGCCCTCGGCGAGCTGGAGGAGGCCGACGCCTGGCTGGGGCTGGCCGCGGCCGCCGAGCCGCGGTTCCCCACCCCAGGGTCGGTCGGCTCGCCCGGGTCCCCACCGCCCCGGACCCAGGCCGCGCTGCGCCTGGCCAGGCTGCTCCGGGCCCGCCTGGTCGGCGACGCCGGCGACGCCGAGGCGGCCGCCGCGGCCCTGCTCTCGCCGGCCCCGGCCACCGAGCCGCCGGCCGCCGACGGCGACCACCGCACCCTGGCCCTGGCCCTGCTCGGCGCGGCCGAGCTGTGGAGCGGCCGGCTGGAGGAGGCCGCCGCCCACCTGGAGGAGGCGGCCTCCGACGCCGGCCGCACCGGGCGCCGGTTCATCGAGCTCGACGCCACCGCCCATCTGGCCCTGCTGGAGGCCGTCCGGGGGCGCCTCGGGCGCGCCGGCGAGCTCGCCCGCGCGGCCGTGGAGCTGGCCGGGCGCGGCGGCTTCGCCGCCGGTGCCCCGGTGGCCTGCGCCGAGCTGGCCACGGCCATCGCCGCCTACCACCGCGACGAGCTCGCCGCCGCCGGGGCGGCGCTGGCGCGGGCCACCGCGGCCGCCGGCGGCAACCGCCTGGTCCTGCTGGCCGCGGCCATCCTGGCCGCCTGGCTGGCCGCCGACGGGGACCCGGCCGAGCGCGGCGGCGCCCTGGCCCGCCTGGACGGGGCCGTGCGGGCCACCGGCGGGCGGCCGCCCCGGGTGCTGGCCGCCGCCGCCCGGGCCGCCCGGTCACGGCTGCTGGCCCTGGCCGGCGAGAACCCGGCGGCCGAGGCCGCCCTCGGCGGCCGCGACGGGCTGCTGGACCCGGTGGAGACGGTGACCCTGGCCAGGATGCGGCTGGCCCGGGGCGAGCCGGTGGGCGCCGTGGCCGCCCTGGCCCCGCTCCTGGCCGGCCTGGCCCGCGGCGCCGACGCGCCCGGACCGGCCACGGCGATCCAGGCGTCGCTGATCGACGCGATCGCCAACCAGCAGCTGGCCGACCGCGACGCCGCCGCCCGCTCGCTGCGCCGGGCGCTGGAGCTGGCCGCCCCGGAGGGCTACCGCCGGGAGTTCGTCGAGGGCGGCACGCCGGTGCGGGTCCTGCTCGTCGACCACCTCCACCGCGACCCGGCCCACCGGAAGCTGGCCGGGGGGCTGCTGGACCGCCTCCGCGACACCGCGACCCCCGCCCCGCCGGCGGTCCCGCCGGCCGCGGCGATGCTGGTCGAGCCGCTCAGCGAGCGGGAGCAGGTGGTGCTGCGCTACCTGCCCAGCTCGCTGTCGGCGGGAGAGATCGCCGACGAGCTCTACGTCTCCCTCAACACCGTCAAGACCCACATCAAGAGCATCTACCGCAAGCTCGAGACCAACCGGCGCTGGGACGCCGTCAAGCGGGCCCGCCAGCTGCAGCTCCTCTAGCGGTCACACGGCCGGTCGCTCGGGCGGCAGCCGGTCCAGGCGGCGCCCCAGCCCGCGCAGGTCGAAGGCGGCGAACAGCTCGGTGAAGCCGTAGAAGATGGCGTAGATGCCGACCAGGTTGACGAACACGACCAGGGCCCGGCCCGGGTACCCGGCGGCCCACATGCCGAGCAGCAGCTCCAGGATCCCCAGGATCAGGGTCACCCACCAGTAGGGCCGGCCGTGGTTGGAGAAGGCGCCGATGATGTCGACGATGCCCTTGAAGACCAGGAACCAGGCCAGCACGACCGAGATGACCAGCAGGGTCTTGCCCGGCCAGACGAAGGCGACGATCCCGGCGATGATCGACAGCACCCCTCCGACCAGGTACAGCCAGCCCCAACCCTCGACCCGGCCGGCGGCCAGGATCTGGTTGATCCCGGTCATGATGAAGGTGACGCCGGCGAAGATGGCCAGGGCGAGCAGGCTGCCCACGTTGTAGGAGAGCACGAACATCCCGAACAGGATCCACAGGATCCCCAGGATCAGGAACAGCCACCAGCTTCTGGCCACCCCGCGGAGGGCGTCGCGCGAGCCCAGCCCGGCCATCCGGTCGGACATCGGCAGATCGCTGCTCATGCAGCTTCCCCTTTCAGAACAGGACGGCGATGCCGTCGCCGACGAGCTTGAAGCCGAAGACCAGGAACAGGACGGCCATTATCGCCGCGTTGTGCGCGCCCGCCCAGTTCTTCCAGCTCTCCAGGGTCCTGGCCGCCCGCTCGCCCGCGGCCAGGTACAGGATCAGGGGGGCGAGCACCCCCGCCGACCCGACGAGCACGAAGACGGCCAGCGCGACCGCCTGTTCCCCGCCGGCCAGCCCGGCCCCGGCGATCGAGGCCGCGGCGGCGATGGTCAGCCCCCCGTTCTTGGGGTTGGCGGCCGACAGCAGCGCCCCCAGGCCGAACGCCCCGCCCGGCCCCATCCGATCGAGGCCGGCCATCCACTTGGGCATCTCCGGCTCGGCTCCCGGGGCGGGCCGGCCGCGCCACTGGCGGACCGCCAGCAGCAGGAGCCCCGCGCCCAGCAGCAGCTTCAACCAGCCGGTCCAGGCGGCCGGCTCGCCCCCCTCGGAGGCGCCGGCCGGGGAGGCCAGCAGCAGCACCACCGTGCCAAGGACGGTCAGGCCGGCCAGCCAGCCGACGGCGAACAGGGTGCCGTTGCGCCGGCCGCTGGCCGTGACCAGCATCAGGATGATGGCCACGATCGGCACGGGGCTGACCGCGACCCCGGCGGCCAGGCCGAGGATGTCGCCGATTGCCTGCCCCATCTCGCTCCTCTCGTCGTCCTGGTGCCGACGATGACGGGGGCCGGGGTGAGCCGTCGTCACCCTCGGCGGGTGAATCACCCCGGGAGGGTGAGGCCGGTTCACCCCGGACAAGGCGACCATGCCGGAAGAGCGAGAGGAGGTGGCGCGCGTGTCCGAAGAAGGAGGGAGCTACGAGATCCGGGTCAGGGGGCGCCTGACCGACTCGCTGCTGACCGCCTTCGAGGGGATGCGGGCGTCGGTCGAGCCGGTGGAGACGGTGCTGCACGGCCCGGTCCGGGACCAGGCCGCCCTGTACGGGCTGCTCGACCGGATCCAGTCGCTCGGGCTGGAGCTGGTCGAGGTGCGGCGGCTGCCCGACACCCCCGGGGAGCCGGAAATCACCCGGGACGGGTGAAGCCGGCTCACCCCTCCCGCGGGACGATGGGGGAGCCGGTCAAGGACACAGGAGGGACGGATGGCACATCTGGTGGTGCTCGGCCTGGAGAGCCCCGCCAAGGCCGAGGAGGTCTTCGACCTGGCCGGCGCCGGCGCGCTGGCCGGGAAGCTGGCCGACGTCGGCATCAACGACGACACCGTCGACCGGGTGATCGACGCCATCAAGCCCTACAACCCCACCGTCATCCAGACCAACCTGACCAAGGACCGCGAGGAGGAGCTGGTCAAGGCCCTCCAGGCCTGACCGGCGGAGGCGGGGGGCGGCGCCGCAAGGGCCCGGCGGGGGCGCCGGGCCCTTCAGCGCGCCCGCTCCTGGTCCTCCAGGGGCAGGGGGGTGGCGTGGTTGCGGAACTCGGGCGGGACCAGCAGCACGGCGATGGTGGCCCGCAGGTAGGGGAGGTACCCGGCCCGCAGCCGGCCCTTCCGGGCGCCCCGGATGGTGGCCAGGCAGATGGAGGCCGCGTCGGTCACCATCCCGAGCGCGGTCAGCCAGTGCTGGCCGGGCTGGCGGGAGCGGAAGAAGGCAGCATCGGGTAGGCGGTGTGGCTGTCGAAGACCTCGGCGCACCACCGCTCCCAGTCGGCGAACGCCGCGGCCAGGCCGTCCAGCCCGCCGCCGGCGTACCAGGCCTCGATCAGCCCGGTCGACCACCGGGACCACGTCCCCGAACCCGACGGTGAAGAACCCGACCCCGGCGAAGTAGACCGCGTCCAGGTAGCTGTGCACGCCCGAGAGCCGGTCGGCGAGCACCCACCAGACCAGACCCCAGCCGAGCAGCAGCATCCCGAGGAGCAGGCCGGGCAGCTGGACGAGGACCTCTTCCATCGGCCGTAGCATCCACCATTTCACCCCCCGCGGATGAGGACGCCACACCCCGGCCGCGGCCATGCTGCGGCGATGGAGGAGCCAGCCGCTCTCGACGGCCGTCCGGGGTCCAGGTGGCGGGGCCGTCCCCCGCGGGACGTGGCCCTGCTCCTGGCCGGCGCGGCCGCGCTCGTCATCACCTTCTGGCTGGTGGTCCGGCTGCGCAGCCTGCTGGTGATGCTGCTGATCTCGTTCTTCCTCTCCTTCGCCCTCGAGCCGCCGGTGGACCTGCTGGCCGCCCGGGGCTGGCGGCGGGGGGTGGGCACGGCGGCGGTGTTCGCCGCCCTGGTGGTCGCGGTGGTGCTGTTCGTCGGCGCCCTCGGGTCGCTGCTGGTGGCCCAGGTCGGCGGCCTGGTCGACGCCATCCCCGGATACGCCCAGCAGGTCACCGACTTCGTCAACGACCGGTTCGGCACCGAGCTGTCCGGTGGCGAGCTGGCCGACCAGCTGCGCGGCAACCCGGGGGTCAAGGACTTCGTCAACGGCCTGGCCGCCGGGGCCGTCGGCCTGTCGACCACCCTGGTCGGGCTGGTGCTGCAGGGCTTCACCGTCGGGCTGTTCACCTTCTACCTGGTCGCCGACGGACCGCGGCTGCGCCGGACGGTCTGCTCGGTGCTGCCCCCCGGCCGCCAGGAGGTCGCCCTGCGCGTCTGGGACCTGGCCATCGACTCGACCGGCGGCTACGTCTACTCCCGGGCCCTGCTCGCCGCCGTCTCGGCCGTGGCCACGACCCTGTTCCTGACCCTGATCGGGGTGCCCTACCCGCTGGCCCTCGGCCTCTGGGTGGGGCTGGTCTCCCAGTTCGTCCCCACCGTCGGCACCTACCTGGCCGGCGCCCTGCCGGTACTGATCGCCCTGCTCGACAACCCGGTCAGCGCCCTCTGGGTGCTGGCCTTCATCGTCGTCTACCAGCAGTTCGAGAACATGATCCTGTCGCCGCGGATCACCGCCCGGACCATGGCCCTGCACCCGGCGGTCGCCTTCGGGGCGGTCATCGCCGGCGGGGCGATCATGGGGCCGATCGGGGCGCTGCTGGCCCTGCCGGCGGCGGCCAGCGGGCAGGCCCTGGTGTCGATCTATCTCCACCGCTACGAGGTCATCGCCAACCCGCTGACCAGCACGCCGCACCCGGCGAGGAGGGCCCCGTGAACCGTGAGCAGCGCCTCGAGATGCTCGGCCGGCTGGCCGAGGTGCCCAGCGTCGAGCTGAAGCTGAACATCCCCGCCGACCAGCGGATGGCCGTGTCCGGCCTGGAGCTGGACGCCATGCGGGGCCGGCTCCGGGAGGTCTTCTTCTTCGATACCCCGGACCTGACCCTGTACCGCAACGGCCTGGTCACCCGGGCCCGCCGGACCCAGGGCGACGACGACGACACCGTGGTCAAGCTGCGCCCGGCCGAGCCCGCGACCCTCCCGCCGGCGGTCCGGGACTCCAAGAACCTCAAGGTGGAGATGGACATGACCCGCGGCGCCTACGTGGTCTCGGCGTCGCTCAAGGGCGTCCGCAAGCCCGGCACCGTCCGCGAGGCGGTCACCGGCGACCGGCCCCTGGAGCGGCTGTTCACCAAGGAGCAGCGGGCCTTCTTCGCCGACCACGTCCCGCCCGGGGTGAGCTGGAACGACCTCGTGCCGCTGGGGCCGGTCCTGGTCGTGCTGCTGAAGTGGGTGCCCAAGGGGTTCCCGAACAAGACCACCATCGAGCAGTGGCACTACCCGGGCCAGGTCCCGCTGGTCGAGCTGTCGACCAAGGCCACCCCCCAGAACGTGCTCGAGGTGTACGCCGGGGCGGTCAAGTTCGTCCAGGGCCACGGCCTCAGCGCCTCCGGCCCCCAGGAGCCCAAGACCCGCAAGGCGCTCGAGTTCTTCGCCCGCACCCATCCCTCGCGCTGACCCGGTCAGGCGTCGAGGGCGGCGCGGACGTCGGGGGCGGCGTCGGCCAGGGTGCGGTACAGCCGGTCCTCGCCGACGGCGGCGGCCAGCCCGCCGAGGCGCAGCCGCTCGTGGACGGCGGCGCGCACGTTGCCCAGCCACAGGGCCACCCCCCGCTGGGCCAGCTCGGCGTGGAGGGCGGCGAGCACGTTGATGTCCTCCACGTCCAGCTCGTGGGTGAACCGGAGGTCGAGCAGGACGATCCGCACCGGCTCCGGGGCCGCCGCCAGCAGCTCCCGGACCCGGTCGCGGACCAGCTTGGCGTTGAGGAACAGCATCGGCGCGTCCAGCCGGAACACCAGCAGCCCGGGCTCGGTCCGGACCGTGCTGCCGGGGCGGCTCTGGCGGTCCAGGAGCACCAGGATCGAGATGACCACGGCCAGCAGGAGGCCGCCCAGGACGCCGAAGACCAGCACCCCGGCCAGGGCGAGCAGGGCCATGACGAAGCTGTCGCGGCGCAGGCGGGCGATCCGCCGCAGGGCGGGCACGTTCAGGAACCCGACGACCGCGCCGATCACGATCGCCCCGAGGACGGCCTGGGGGAGGTCCCGGAACAGCGGCAGCAGGGCGACCGCGGTGAGCACGGTCAACCCGGAGACGAGCAGCGACACCAGCTGGGTCCGGGCGCCGGCGCGGTCGTTGGCGGCCGACTGGCTGGCCCCGCCGCCGGTGATGAACCCCTGGAACAGGCCGGCCAGGACGTTGGCGCCGCCGATGGCGATCAGCTCCCGGTCGGGCCGGACGGTGTAGCCGTGCTCGTCGGCCAGGGACTCGGCCACGGTCGCGCTCTCGGCGTAGCCGATCACAGCGATGGCCATGGCCCCTGGCAGCAGGGCGACCAGGTCGCTCCAGCCGACCCCGGGGAGCACCAGGCCGGGCATGGCCCCCTCGACCCGGCCGATGACCTCGACCCCGTGGCCGGCCAGCCCGAACAGGGCGACCACGGCGATGCCGGCCACGACCACGGCCAGGGCCGCCGGCAGGGTGGGGGCGGCGCGCTTGGCGGCGAGCAGCACGGCCACGCTGCCGAGCCCGATGGCCGCCGTCCAGCCGTTGACCTCGTCCAGGCTGGTGAGCAGGTGGCCGAGCTGGGGGAAGAAGCTGCCCTCGCCCCCGGAGACCCCGAGCAGCTTGGGCACCTGGCCGACGATGATGGTCAGCCCCAGGCCGAACATGAACCCGGCCTGGACCCCGGCCGAGATGAAGCGGGACACGAACCCCATGTGCAGCAGGCCGAGCAGGGCCAGGACGAGCCCGACGAGGATGGCCAGCATGGCCGCCAG
>Ga0307416_100000263_pt1 | contig 27976 bp, 25 predicted proteins | sample DK1Cmetagenome_2_FD_203821 | JGI IMG/M metagenome (GOLD analysis project Ga0307416, IMG submission 203821) | Maize rhizosphere microbial communities from greenhouse at UC Davis, California, United States - DK15-C-3 | ecosystem: Host-associated > Plants > Roots > Rhizosphere > Soil | place...
GATTGTATTTCTCTCACCTTCTGATAGTAATGTTTTTTCTTAACGGATGTAGTGCAATCAAATTAGTGCCCGAGGGCCGGGTGCTTTACACAGGGGCTGACATCAAGCTCGAGCCGGAAGGGAGGGTGAAAGCGAAGAAGAAGATAAAAGAACTTCTTGATGCCAACATCCTTCCAAAGCCAAACACGACTATTCTTGGTATGCGTCCAGGGCTGTGGTTTTTTTACAAAGCCGGCAACCCGGAGAAAAAGGGATTGCGCAGATTCATGAAAAATAAACTCGGTCAAACTCCTGTTTACATGAGTGACATCGATGCTGAACAGATTGCGCAAGTATTGGAGGCGTACCTGATCAATAACGGATATTTCCGGTCGGAGGTGAAGTCCCGCGTAAAGATTAAGGGAAAGAAAGGCAAGGTTACTTACACGGCCAGAGTGCATCGTCCATACCGCATACGGGACATCAGCTTCCCGCGAATGGACACCCTGTTTACCAATATTGATAGCGTGAAAGATGACTCATACCTCAAGTCCCGCCAGCGTTATAATCTTGAGCGCCTCAAGGCTGAACAGGAACGCATTGAGGCTGCGCTTGAAAATCTCGGGTTCTTCTACTTCGATGACCGCCACCTCATCTTTGAGGCAGACAGTACGGTGGGAGAAAAACAGGTAGACCTCCTCCTCTCCATAGAACCAGGTGTACCTGAAAAGGCCAAGCGGATCTATCGCATAGGAAACATCAACATATATCCTGACTATACACTCTCCAGCGACACCATGACAGTTGCCGCAGACACCATGATGGTCGAGGGCTACCGATATATCGACCGGCATCATAACTACAGACCTCAAACGATCACCAAGGTTATCAACTTCAAGCCTGGAAATATATACCGCGACATTGACCAGGAATTCACACTCCGTCACCTGATGAGTCTCGGATCGTTCAAGTTTGTAGATATTCGTTTCAAGGAGTCACCGCGTGACTCATTTTTGCTTGATACCGACATATACCTCACGCCTCACCTTAGAAACTCCTTGCGCGGGGAAGTCCAGCTTGTGTCAAAGTCCAATAATTTCGTCGGACCGGGCGTGTCATTGCGTTTTACGAACCGGAATTTTCTTCGCGGCTCCGAACAGCTACAGATCACTGCGAACACAAGTTATGAAGTGCAGGTAGGACGTAACATCCCAAGTCCCCTTAACTCTTTTGAATTCGGCGTTGAGTCAGGCCTGTCAATCCCCCGAATCATTTCCCCGTTAAAAGTATATTATCCCTCGCGTCGCTACCTCCCCACTACTGAACTTAATCTTGGTTTCCGCCTACAGCAGAGGATCGGTTTTTTCCGCCTTAATTCCTTCAACCTTGCAGCGGGATACGTATGGAGGGAGAACACCTTGAAGACTCATGAGCTGTTTCCGGTAGACATAAGCTTCGTGCGTCTTGGCCGTCCTTCTGAAGAGTTTGAGAATCTGCTTGAGCGAAATCCTTATCTCGCGGGATCATTCGAGGATCAATTCATCATCGGCTCACGGTATAGCTATACGCTGAACACTCAGGTAAATGAGGAGCGTCAAAGCGAATATCATGAACGTCAGCTCGAACGAAATCACTTTTTTTTCAATGGAAATGTCGATGTCGCCGGCAACCTTATGAACTTGTTGCAGAACACCTTCACGTCGGCCGAAGGCGATTCCTCCAGAATATTTGGCTCCCCTTACTCCCAGTTCGTAAAGGGAGATGTTGACTTCAGATATTATCTGAACTTCGACAAGAATAACAAGGTGGCCACACGCCTTATCGTCGGCACCGGATATGCGTATGGCAACTCGACAACGATGCCCTACATCAAGCAATTCTCCATTGGTGGGTCGAACAGCATCAGGGCGTTCCCGGCGAGGACCGTCGGTCCGGGTACTTTTGACGTTCATACCCAGGCTCCGCCTGATCCCAATGAAGAACCTCAGAAAAATGCACGTCTTTTTATTGACCAGCGCGGTGACATCAAACTTGAAGCGAATGCAGAATTCCGCTTCAACATCATCGGTTTCCTTAAAGGCGCCGTATTTGTTGATGCAGGAAATATCTGGTTGATCCGGGAAGACAAGGATCGGCCCGGAGGGAAATTCCAGAAGGACGAATTTCTTGATCAGCTCGCTGTCGGTACCGGTACCGGCTTGCGCTTCGATTTCAACTTTTTCGTTCTGCGCTTCGATCTCGCATTTCCCCTGCGTAAGCCCTTCCTGCCGGAAAATGAAAGGTGGGTGATGGATGAAATCGACTTTGGAAGCCGGTCATGGCGAAGCGACAATCTCATTTTGAACATCGCGATTGGCTATCCTTTCTGATCCCCATCGAATTTATTTCTGTGTACGATTTTCCTCCATTCACCGCATTTACCCGCTCGCGATTGCGGGTACGGCTTTGAATATAATGCAGTCAAACAAATGAGCGAATCATGAAGACAAGTTTGATCTTTTTACTCGGAATAGGAATGGGCACGGTGTTGGGCATATTGATTGCTCCGGAAGCGGGTAAGATAACCCGAAGAAAGATACGCGATGAAGCAGACAGGATCATTGATCAAACGCTTCAGAAGAAGAGGCAGCAAGCAGAATTGAACCGGCTGGAGTCAGCGTTAGAACCGACAGAAACAACGGTCGTAACTGAGACCCGCTACACCATTTAAACCTTACATCTATGTCAGAGTTATTTTATAGAGCCGCAGGGGCTATCGTTGCGCCTTTCCGGTACGCAGAACGTGAAGCAAAGGCTCTCAAAGAGCACGTGAAAGAAGACATACAGAGTTATGTGGCCATTGCCCTGAAGCTGGCTGTGGCTGGCGTCGCCGCTGTATTATTCCTTTTGTTTATCAGCATTGCCGTTGCCAATTGGATTAACAACGCGATGGACAGCGAGGTCGCAGGATTCGCCATTGTAGCCGCAGTCTATTTGCTTGTAGCCGCAACGATGTATATTTTAAAGCTTGCTGATGACAAAAAGAAAAGAGAGATAGACATGCAGCGAAAAGCGATGCATGGCAAACCCGTGCATCCGGCCGGAAAGCCTGTGCACGCTTAATCAGAGTTTCAAATTTTACAAGAGACACAGCAATCCTGTGTCTTTTTATTTATTCCGGTTTACGTTACGAGGTTTGCTGCGGTTGAACTTTCTGTTGCCTGACTTCTTTGGCCGCGAAGATTTTGTCTGGAATAGCGGACCTTCACCCAATTCAGCCGGCAACGGGAGCTTCACGATCTCATTGCCAATGAGCTTTTCAACCTTTTGAAATTTCCAATGATCTTTTTCATTGACAAACGTAATGGCAGTACCGGTCTTTTCAGCTCGTGCCGTCCGCCCGATACGGTGAACATAGTCTTCTGCGTCATGTGGCGTATCGAAGTTCAGCACCAGTTCTATGCCCTCGACGTCTATGCCTCTCGAGAGAATATCAGTTCCAATCAGCATCTGCAATTTCCTGCTCTTGAACTGGTTCATGATGTGCTCGCGCTCAGCCTGCTCCAGGTCCGAATGAAATGCCTTCGCCGAGAGACCCGCACGAATGAGTTCACTGCCGAGCTTTTTGACGTTCTCCTTACTATTTGAAAAAATGATGGCGCTCTTGTAGTCATTGCCGAGCAGTATTTTTTTCAGCAACGGCATCTTTTGGTGATCATGCAGAAGATATGCTTGCTGCAGGATGCCCGACGCCGGCTTTGAAATGGCAATATTGACTTCCTTAGGTGATTTTAAAATGGTGTTTGCGAGGCTGCGGATCTTTGGCGGCATCGTCGCTGAGAACATGAGCGTTTGCCGGTTTGCCGGGAGCTGCTTGATGATCCGAACGATATCATCGAAGAAACCCATGTCAAGCATCCGGTCCGCTTCATCCAGCACCAGATGTTTCAAGTGACTTAGGTTTATAGTTCCCGCCTGCAGTAGCGCCATAAGTCTCCCTGGCGTCGCAATGATTATATCTGCCCCAGACTCCATTGCCTTGCGTTGCTGGTCCCAGGTAGCTCCATCGCTACCGCCATAGACAGGCAAAGAGCTTACACCGAGAAAATATGCAAACCCCTCGACCTGTTGATCGATCTGCAGAGCAAGCTCACGCGTTGGCGCAATTACCAGCGTATTCAGATGGCGCGAGTGATCACAGACGATCTTGTTAAGCAGCGGAAGGATGTATGCCGCTGTCTTGCCTGTTCCTGTTTGAGCGCAAGCGATAAGGTCGTGGTTTTCGAGGATGACCGGGATGGTCATTTCCTGAACAGGGGTGGGCTTTTCATATCCCATTGAATCCAGTCCTTCGAGAAGTCTTGGATCAAAATTAAATTCACTAAATGTCAAAACGGATGTTTATATGTTGTTTTTAAAACGGGCGCATGGCCCCTGATACAAAAATGGTAAAAAAAACCGAATGATCCTTTGGAAATCAGGATCGAGTTCATGCAATAAACCAAAATAATGGGGAAATAGTTTTGCTGTGGCAGACCCTCATGACTTGGCCGACGTGAATGAAGGCTACCGGCGCCCACTTCGTGTCTTCGTCAGATACCATCACTTGATATTGAAATAGGCCTTAGCGTTACCGTAGCAAATTGCCTCTACCATCTTGCCGACATGGTTGAGATCATCCGGTAACTCTCCCCGCTCGATGTCCTTTCCGAAGAGATTGCAAAGGATCCTTCGAAAGTATTCATGTCGTGGGAAGGAAAGGAAGCTGCGGCTGTCGGTCACCATGCCGACAAATCGCGAAAGCAAACCCATATTTGAGAGAGCCTCCATTTGACTTTCCATGCCGCTTTTTTGATCAAGAAACCACCATCCCGATCCATACTGCATTTTTCCGGGAAAGGATCCGTCATTGAAATTCCCGGTCATTGTAGCAAACAAGGCATTATCAGCAGGATTGAGATTGTAGATGATAGTTTTAGCAAGCTGGTTTGTGTTATCGAGGAAGTCGAAAAAGCGCGACATGTTATAAGCGTGCGGAAAGTCGCCAATGGAATCGAAACCTGTGTCGGGTCCGAGCTCACGCATCATCCTTGTACTGTTGTTGCGCAAGGCACCCAGGTGAAACTGCTGGGCCCATCCCCTGGCATAATACATTCGCCCCAATGCGATAAGTACGGCACATTTGAATGTATGTTGCTCCGCCCTATCCGTAGCTTTTCCCTCACGCAACTTTTTGAAGATCTGCTCCGCCCTGTTTTCGGCATCCGGCTCGAAATACATGTGCTCCAGGCCGTGATCAGAAGCCCGGCACCCCACTGTGTTAAAGAATTCAATTCTCGATTCCAGTGCACGCAGAAGGTCCGGGAAAGATGAGATGGACATCCCCGCAACTGATTCAAGCTTTGCCAAATACTGCAGCCACGTATTATTGTTCTCGACGGCGTAAACCTTGTCAGGTCTGAAGGTAGGATACATCTTGAATCCGCGCTGCTGTCTTGCAAACTGTTGATGATGTTCCAGTCCATCGGTTGGATCGTCTGTGGTGCAAACCACCTCCACGTTCATCCTTTTCAACAGATTTTGCACGCTGAAATCTTTCTCCTGCAACATTGCAGTGCAGGAATTGTATATGTCACGGGCACTCGTAGGGTCGAGTAGGCGATCAATGCCGAAATAATTTTTCAGCTCCAGATGTGTCCAATGATACAGGGGATTCCGCATGGTGTAAGGAACTGTCTCCGCCCATTTGATAAATTTCTCCAAGGGGTCCGCGCTGCCTGTGCAATACCGCTCCGCCACGCCATTGGTTCGCATTGCGCGCCATTTGTAATGATCCCCTTCAAGCCAGATCTCCGTAAGATTTTTGAACTGCCTGTCCTGCGCAATATCCTGTGGCGACAAGTGATTGTGATAATCAATGATCGGCATACCGGACGCGTGTTGTTCATACAGGTATTTTGAGAATTCATTTTCAAGAAGAAAGTCTTCTCCGCAGAAAGCCTTTGAAGTTTTGATCATAAGATTGAATTTAATCCAGCATACTGATGATACCAAGCTCGAGTCCTCTCAGCTCGGCGAGACCGCGTAGCCTTCCGATCGCGGAATAACCGGGATTCGTTTTCTTGTGAAGGTCATCCAGCATCTGATGCCCATGGTCAGGGCGAAAAGGGAGCGATGCCTTTCTGCGTTGCTGAAGTAACACGAGTTCTTTCATGACAGCTGCCATATCAACGTCACCGTCCAGGTGATTTGCTTCGAAGAAACTGCCATCTGAATCGCGTCTGGTGCTGCGAAGGTGAACAAAGTTGATGCGATCGCCGAGTCGGCGGACCATTCCTGCGAGATCATTGTCGGCGCGAACGCCAAATGAACCCGTGCAGAAACAAAGGCCGTTGCTGGTTCCTTTGTATGCGTCGAACAGTTGAACGGCATCCGCTTCAGTGCTCAAAACGCGCGGAAGACCAAAAATAGGAAATGGCGGATCGTCCGGATGTATCGTAAGTTTTACCCCGGCCTCTTCTGCGACAGGTCCGATGGCGCCGACAAAGTGATATAAATGCGACCGCAGTTTCTCGTCGTCGATACTCTTGTATTCGTTCAGTGCTTCCTGAAATTGTTCGACAGTATATCCCTCCTCTGCGCCTGGTAGGCCAGCCAATACATTTCGTTTCAGGGCCTCGACGTCGTTCTCTGTCGCGGAATTCATCCAGACTTCCGCTTTTCCAATACGGCTGCGCGGATGCTCTTTTTCAGCTCCGGGTCTTTTCAGAACGAAAAGATCAAATGCAGTAAAAGCAACAGCGTCGAAGCGCAGCGCCTTTGAGCCATCGTCCACCACGAAGCCCAGATCCGTCCTTGTCCAATCCAGCACCGGCATGAAGTTATAACATACTGTCTTGATTCCGCATTCTGAGAGGTTGCGGATACTCTGCTTGTAATTATCGATATATCGCCGATAATCTGGCTTTTGTCTTTTGATGTCTTCATGAACCGGAATACTCTCAACAACAGACCAGACAAGCCCTGCAGCCTCGATGACAGCTTTGCGTTTAAGGATTTCCTCGCCGGTCCACACTTCACCGTTCGGCACATGATGCAGTGCCGTTACAATACCGGTAGCACCAGCCTGCTTGATATCCTGAAGACTCACCGGGTCGGAAGGCCCGAACCATCGCCACGTTTGTTCCAGCCTTTTTCTTTCAGCCATACTGTTCGAGAATTTTGTTTGTTATGTCAGACGCCACAGAAAACGTTAAAACCACCATCCACGGGCACGTCAATGCCTGTGACGAATCTGGATGCATCCGAACATAGCCATATAAGTGTGCCGATGAGTTCATCAGGTACACCGAATCGCCCGAACGGTGTGCTATTGATTGCAGCCTGTCCCCTGGCAGTGAAGGTTCCATCTTCGTTTGTGAGGAGCTTACGGTTTTGTTCCGTAATGAAAAAGCCCGGCGCGATAGCGTTGACGCGGATGCCTTCGCCGAATTTCTTCGCCATCTCGATCGCAAGCCAACCTGTGAAATTATCGATGGCAGCCTTCGAGGCGGAATACCCTACGACCCGTGTTATGGGCCGGAACGAAGACATCGATGAGATGTTGATGATCACACCTTTTTTTTGTTTCGCCATCACATCGCAAAAGATTTTTGTGGGCAGAACTGTTCCCAGTAAATTAAGGTCTACCACTCGCTGAAACTCGTCGATCTTCAGGTCAAAGAAATTCTGATCCGGCATGATCGTGGCACCCGGCATGTTGCCGCCCGCAGCATTGACGAGGATATCGATTGTTTTGTATGCGCCCAGTATTTTTTCTTTAGCGGAAGTCAGCTGACCGGCGTCCAGCACATCTGCCTGAACGAACATCGCATCTTTTCCTTTCTCACGAATCTGCTTCAGCACAACATCACCGTTTTCTTTTTTCCTGCCAAGCACTACGACGTTAGCACCGGCCTGCGCAAGTCCCATGGCCATTGCCCCACCAAGTACTCCGGTCCCTCCGGTGATAACTGCTGTCTTTCCGCTGATGTCAAATAAGCTTAATGGGTTCACGTGATGGTTTTATTTTTTGTCGTGATAGTGCAGTTGGCAGATCAATATTTGAAGACCTTTCCGCCAGCGAGTACCTCTTGAGATTTTTCGTCAAAAGTAACTTTTGTTCCTGTTCTTGCGGCGGCATTTGTCATGATACACGCGATGGCATGAGCGTAGCCTGCCTCTGCGGGCGCGTTTGTTTCTTTTCGCTCGCGCACACACTGCATCCAGTTCAACATATGCTGCGTTGTAGTATTGTCTCCTCCCGTGTTGGCTGTTGCAACGGTTTTAACCGAAGCATCAGCAAGACTCATTTCGGGCAACAGGTTGGCCTCCATGTTCATCGCCTTTGCGTGGCGCTCCACCAGCCCGCCCTCAGGCGACACAGTGTTCGTATTGAGATTCAGTGCGCCGCCATTGGAGTAGTAGATCTCCTTGGGATCGTCCTCACCGTTGTGCATCCGGGAAGCGAAGGTGACTTGAAATCCATTCCCGGGTTTATCCGCAGGTCCATAATCAAATACTGCGGTCATCGTGTCCCAGTTTCTCCGCCCATCCTGCCAGACATAGACGCCGCCGTTGGCAACCACGCTACGAGGGTGCTGCAGACCCGAAAACCAATGCACAGTGTCAATCTGGTGACTCATCCACTGACCTGGAAGCCCGGATGAATAGGGCCAGAATAAGCGGTATTCGAGATGCTTGCGTGCATCAAATTTTTCGAAAGGACGATTGAGCAGAAACCGCTTCCAGTCTGTGTCTTGTTCGCGCATCTGTGCTACAAGCTCCGGTCTTCTCCAACGGCCTGGCTGATTGACATTCCAGGTCAACTCGACCATGGTGATTGCGCCAAACTTTCCGGCCTTGATAAAATCAGCGGCTGCGTGATAATTCTCTCCGCTGCGACGCTGAGACCCGACCTGGATAATTTTTTTTGAGTCCCTGATTGCTTTCAGAGCCGCGCGGTTGTCTTCCATGGTTTCAGCAAACGGCTTTTCCACATAGGCATCGCAGCCTGCCTTCACAGCTTCGATGGCGTGTAACGCGTGCTGAAAATCCGCTGTACTGATAATCACCGCATCAGCTTCTTTTGCATCATAGAGTTCCTCATTATTGCGATAGGCTTTTACCTCGTGTCCAAACTTTTCCTGCAACAACGCTTTCCCTGCATCCCGACGTATCTTCCATATGTCTGATACGGAAACGATGTCAAAGTTGAGTGCTTGATAGTTTGAAAGGAACGCTGGAAGCAGGGAACCTCTGAAGCGATCAGAGAATCCGATAACACCCACCTGCACCCGATCGTTGGAGCCAAGTATGCGACCATAGCTGCGCGCTGAGAAGCCAGCCGCGCCCACATATGCCCCCGCCGTGGCCAGTGCGGTTTTTTTGATAAAATCTCTTCTGGAATCTTTCATATGAGATATGATTCACACATCACTCTAAAGTTCTGATCTTGATACTGCGAAAGGAAACCTGATCGCCGTGGTCCTGCAGAAGTATCCTTCCTTTCTCCGCCATTCCAAAGTTTTCCCACTTGGCGTACTTGCTTCTCGCTACGAGCGCATTGTAAATCGGAGTACCGCGTTGATACTCCACAACTTTGTAGCCGTTCAACCAATGTTCAATTCTGTTATCTGGATAGGCAACGATACGGCCCGAATTCCATGCGCCTATTGGCGGGGCATCTCTGTTGATTTTTATAGACGGGATCAGATCGTAGAGTGACGCCATCGTGCGATTGCCGGCTGCGCCCTGTGTTGCATCCGGATGTTTTGCATCATCGAGTAACTGATATTCCAGACCAATGGCAGAGCCTTTATTCCCTTCGCTTTCCGTGACGAAATATTTCACACCGCTGTTCGCCCCCTCAGTGAGTCGGAACTGAAACTGAAGATCGAATGCTGCGAACGTTTCTTCCGTGACAATATCCCCACCGTTTTCAGATTCAGCACCATCGGACTTCTGGACGCTCAACATGCCGTCTTTTATCTCCCATCCGCTCTGGGGAAATTCGTTTTTATACGCTCCGCGCCAGCCCCTGGATGTTCTTCCATCCCACAGCAGCCTGACACCATTGTGCTTTTCCTGTTGCGATAGGGTATTGGGAACTAGATTCACCACGAAGATGGAGTCAGGAGCTGATGGCTTCAGATCTCTCGTTTGAATGCGGATATTACGCCAGCGAACCTGTTGGCCGGATTCTTCCTGTTTTTGTACGGAATGCACCTGCAGGGCAATGACGCCGCGTGTGGTGAGGTTATCGACTACATTCGCAGTAGGCACCCCGTTGATCCATACCCGGATCACATCTCCTATGCATTCGACCCGTGCGCGATTCCACTCACGCTGCCTGTAAGCGTTTTTGGCGGAAGGATTATACTCGAGCGGGTAAAGCCAGCCGCGGCGGGCCTCATCGTAAATGCCACCGGTCCATGCACGCGATGAAGGATCTATCTCCATCTGGTAGCCATGCACACGACCCTCGCGGTAATCCGGTTTGCTCTCGCTCCGAAACTGGATGCCCGAGTTCATGTCGGCATCAAGCCTGAAGTCGAGCTCGAGTATAAAGTCTCCGTAGTATTGTTCCGTTACCAGAAAGGAATTCGGTTCACCGTGCACGGTCGTGCCGACGATCTCATTGTTTACCACTTCGTATTTCGCCTTTCCGTTGAGTTGCTTCCATCCGTCAAGGTTCTTACCATTGAACAGATTCGTCCACTTTTCTTGAGCGTCACAAAGGAAGGCAGAAGTGAGAAGCAAAAGACAGAGGATTGATTTTTTCTTAGTCATCGCGAGTTGTATTAAGTATCAATGCTCGATGCAAAAACAAACGCCCGCATCCCGTGCTGACGTTATTAAAAGGGCTTCAATATAAAAAGAAAACGTAATTGGCCACGGCATTTTCATGTGGCATCAAGGCAATTATAGCTGGACGGCGCTTCGCTTGCGATTGCTTTCCTGACACGCCTCGATGAGCAGGATAACATTGCGAGCTTCCTCAGGTTTCACAGCGAGTGGCTCACCGCTGCGAAGCGCTTTATAAATGTTGTCGTAGTAGCTGAGATAATTTCCAGGGACGCTCTCGTAAAGCCCTTCAATGCGTTTACCATTAGCGCTTGTATTCAGCCGCCCCCACACTTCCCTGGGTTCGGTTCCCCAGCCTTGCACAGCGGGAGTCTTTTTGTCTTTCAGCGCTTGCTCCTGCGGGTCGATGCCGCTTTTCACAAAGGATCCTTCAGTGCCGTGAAGTATGAAGCGAGGGCCCTGCTCACGCACGAGATAGCTCGACTTAAGGATCGTAAAGAATCCATCGTATTCCAACCGAATATCGAAAAAATCATCGACCCTCCCTCCGGGTCTTTGGATACCCAACCGGGCATCAAGAAAGCGCGGCATACCAAACAGCACCAATGCCTGATCCAGCAGATGCGATCCGAGATTGTACAGTATACCGGTACCTGGCTTCGGCTCCTCCTTCCAGGTGTTCGGTTCGATGTAATTGCGGAAGCGGTCGTAATGTATTTCGCACTCGACAAGACCTCCGAGCAGATGTTGTTCCAGCACCTTCTTTACGGTGAGGAAATCGGCGTCCCATCTCCGGTTCTGAAACACACTGAGCATTCTGTTGTTTTGTCTGGAAAGAGCGATCAGTTCATCCGCTTCCTGAACATTGACAGTGAAAGGCTTTTCCACGATGACATGCTTCTGTGCCTGCAAAGCCTGTAACGCGTAAGGATAGTGAGTTTCATTCGGAGTGTTGACAATAACAAGTTCAACATTCTCATCCTTCAAAATGTCTTCATATTGGTGAACAACATTGTATGAATGCCGCGCAGCTTTTCCGGCATTCCGCTGCAGGATGCTTATCACTTCAAACCCCGTATGCGCTTCCAGCAGAGGGAGGTGAAAAACCTCGCCGGACATCCCAAAGGACAAAAGCGCGGTTTTAATTTTTTGATTCTTCATCAATATCAGCTTTGCTGGGAGTCAAGTTAATCTATCCCGTTGTTAATTAAAAAAGCCAGCGGCTTCGCTGGCTTTTTTTAACTTATCATAAACCTTACTTATTCCTCGGCATTGAGTGTCTTCAATTTAGCGCTCACTCTTTTTTCGTTGGCATCATCGCCAAGATAGTAGTAAATGGTTCTCAGTCGATCCAGCACGTCCATATCGTTCGGCTTAAGCTTTTCCGCTTTTTCCCAATGAGGAAGAGCTTCCTTGTATTTCGCGACGAGCTGTTTGTCCAACTCAGCCTGCTTCTTTCTGTCTGCGGCAGTGATGCCGAGATTCTTCACCTGATCCATGATCTTGGCAGCGTCGATGAGATAAACCTGCGCGAGGTAATACTGTGCATCAAAATATGACGGATCGAGGCGCAAAGCCTGCTCGAAGTTTTTCTTTGCTTCGTCCCACTTCTCGAGCTTACTGTTTACGTAGCCAAGATAGAAATGATACGTTTTGTTGTCTGGCTCGCGGACTACTGCCTCTTCAAGACCTTTTTGTGCTTCCGCAATCTGATCCGATTCTATTAACAACCCGATCTCAACTTTAGGGAACTCTTCGTTTTCCGGAAATTTTTCTTTGGCACGACGTGCTGCCTCGAGAGCCTTTTGCTTGTCCTCTTTCGGACCGCTGTAAGTGTTAATGATCACAGAATATGCATCGGGCGATGTTCCACCGTTCTCAATGTATTTCTCAAGATTTTCGATCGCCTTATCATGGTCCTCCAAAGAATTTGCGACGATCCCTGCATAGAAATATGCGATGGTGTCGTCAGGACTAGGCAGCACCTCCTGTGTTTTTTCAAAAAGAGCAAGAGCCTCAGCCAGGCTGTCGGATTGGAACAGCGACGCGCCACGATTCAGGTAATGATTTGCGAGCTTTGTTATTTGCTGCGTCTTTGTCTCGGGAATCACGCCGCCAGGATCCGGAGTAAAATATTCTGAGCCTTCCTTCCCAAGCTGGTCAGCCTTCGCGAATGATTCCATGGCAGTCTTGAAAGGATCTTCTGCGAGCGACTTGAACGCCGCATTGGATGTCGTATCAATGGCAGCGTAGATCAGTCCTCTGTAATACCAGGTCTTGCCATCGTTCATTGTTTTGTCATAGGTGGTTGCAGCATCGATCATCTCCTTCGCTTCCGCCAGCTTGCCCTCCTGCAAAGACTTTAATGCCTTGTTGATATTAGGTTTCTGTTTCTTCTGTGCAGAAACAGCCACCGCCATTAACATCAACATCAGAAAAAGTATGTTTCTCATTTTCGATTTAATTTATATGGTTGTTGATTGACTTAAGTTTTCTCCTTCAATTTTCTGAATCTTCTCTACCGAAGAAATACGATCCTCTTCGTTGAGCTTGATGAGCCTTACTCCCTGCGTTGCCCTGCCCATAATGCGCAATTCCTTTACTTCAATGCGGATCGTAATGCCGGAACGGTTGATGATCATAAGCTCGTCGTCATCAACGACCTCCTTGATTGCAACAAGTTTGCCAGTTTTCTCCGTTATGTTTAGCGTCTTTACACCTTTACCTCCGCGGTTAGTAATACGGTAGTCAGCAATTTCCGAACGCTTGCCATAACCATTCTCGGAAACCACTAATAAGTTAGCATCTTCGCGCGAAATACAAACCATGCCAATCACTTTATCAGTTTCAGAATCAAGCGTTACGCCTCTGACACCAGCGGCCGTCCGCCCCATTGGACGAACCTGCAACTCGTTGAAGTGAACCGCCTTTCCTTCACTCTTGGCAATGACAATATGGTTATTGCCGTTGGTCAGAGACGCATTGATCAAACGGTCGCCTTCATGTATGGTGATGGCATTGATGCCGCCCTGACGCGGACGGGAGTACGCTTCAAGCGATGTCTTTTTGATGATACCTTTTTCTGTACACAGGATGACGAAATTATTATTGATATAAGTTTCATCCTGCAGGTTCTTCACCGTAATGATTGCACGAATATTGTCGCCCGGTTCAATGTTGATGAGGTTCTGTATTGCCCTTCCTTTTGATGTCTTGTTACCCTCCGGTATCTCATATGCCTTCTTCCAATACACCTTGCCCTGATCCGTAAAGATCAAAAGGTAATTATGTGCCTGTGCAATGAACAGGTGTTCGGTAAAATCATCTTCTTTCGTCGAAACCCCACGGGAGCCGACACCTCCCCTTCCCTGCGTGCGGTATTCGGAAAGCAATGTGCGCTTGATATAACCCTGGTTCGATATGGTGATTACCATGTCTTCATTCGGGATCATATCCTCCATGGTGAAGTCATCGTCGCTGGGCACGATCTGCGTTCTGCGATCATCTCCATAACGATCGCGCAACTCGGCAAGCTCATCTTTGATGATCTGCATTCTGACGGGCTCGTTTGCCAGGATATTGTTCAGTCGGTCGATCAGCTCTTTCACCTCTTTGTATTCCTGCTGGATCTTGTCGCGCTCCAGACCAGTAAGTCGCTGTAATCTCATGTCGAGAATAGCTTTCGCCTGAATCTCCGACAGACCGAATCGGGTGATCAAACCTTCGCGGGCCTGGTCAGGATCACTCGACGCGCGGATGAGGCTGATCACCTCATCAAGGTTGTCAAGTGCAATGAGATATCCTTCGAGGATATGTGCTCTTTTCTCCGCTTCGGCCAGCTCAAACTTTGTTCTGCGTACGACAACTTCGTGGCGATGCTCGACGAAGTACTTGATCAGATCCTTCAGATTCAAAGTCTGCGGACGTCCCTTGACGAGCGCCACGTTGTTCACCCCGAAGGATGACTGAAGCTGTGTGTATTTGTAAAGGTTGTTAAGAACAATATTGGCGATCGCGTCTTTCTTCAGATCGTATACGACCCGGTAACCGTCGCGATCCGATTCATCGCGGATATCGGAAATACCCTCAATCTTTTTTTCGTTGATGAGCGCTGCAGTCTTCTCGATCATCATCGCCTTGTTCACCATGTAAGGAATCTCCGTGACGATGATCTGATCTTTACCATTTGGGTTCGTGATAATCTCCGCCTTTGCGCGCACCACGATCCTTCCTCGTCCCGTAAGGTAGCCTTCCTGAACCCCGGCAATGCCATAGATTATCGCTCCCGTTGGAAAATCCGGTGCCGTGACAAACTTCATCAGTTCCGGAATAGTAATGTCGTGGTTGTCGATGTAGGCTACGACCCCATCCACCACCTCGCGCAGATTGTGAGGCGCCATGTTGGTAGCCATCCCTACGGCAATACCTGAAGAGCCATTCACCAGCAGGTTAGGCAGTTTACCCGGGAGAACAGTCGGTTCAGTTAATGAGTCATCAAAGTTCGGCTGAAAATCGACGGTATCTTTATTAATATCCGCGAGCAATTCCTCAGCGATACGTCGAAGACGTGCTTCGGTGTATCGCATCGCTGCCGGAAAGTCGCCGTCGATAGAACCGAAGTTTCCCTGACCGTCTACAAGAGTATATCGCAAAGACCAATCCTGCGCCATGCGCACCATGGTATCATAGACAGACGCGTCACCGTGAGGGTGATACTTACCGAGAACTTCCCCGACGATCCTTGCAGACTTCTTATATGGCTTATTATAGTTGACCCCCAACTCCTGCATTCCGTACAACACCCGCCGGTGCACTGGCTTGAGGCCGTCGCGCACGTCAGGCAACGCGCGGGAGACTATTACCGACATCGAATAATCGATGTAGGCGCCTCTCATTTCATCTTCAATGTTTATCGGAATTATGCTTTGCCGTGCAGGGGGCAAACCACTGGTATCTTCTGCCATTTACTTGCTTTTTTACGCTGAAACACGTGATTTTTTCAGCCGTGCAAGATAGCAAAAACTTTATCAGTTTAAGGGGTAAAATTCAAAGTTGTAAGAGGGCAATTGTGAAGCTCTGAGCGTGACAGGAGCGCACTAATACGGGTTGAGCTTGTTCTTGTTTTTACCCTTGTATTTGATCAGCTCCGGATAGTTCTCCCCGTAGTGAGGGTTCTGTTTTTTGTAGATGGGATGGCGGCGGGAACGGTACTCCCGGTTGCCGTGGGCGTGATTTATCTGAGCGTGGCAAGTTTTCAGAAAACATCTGCGAAGCTCCGGTAACCGGTACGTGAATCCGACATTGACATACAATCCGTTTAATCGGTGTTGTAACGTCTGCGTCGTTTCGGGGATCGTAAGCTTGTAGGATTTCACCTCATAGGACGGGCGGATAAAGATCCTGAAGTATTCCGAAAACTCGCGTTCGGCACGAACGCCCAGGTTCAGGTAGATACTCTTCTTCATGATGTTTTTAGCGAAATCCCTGCCAACATTATATCCTCCTATGTTGGCATCTACGACGATGGCGTACTCATAGTAGCGATAGACCATTGCGCCGATCATTCCGTAGTAATGCTTCACAAACATGTTTTGCGTCTCGAGTGAATAACCGCTGATGTCGGATTCAAAATTTGTGGGCTTGAATTCTCCCATCCGCGTGTAATCCATGGAATAACCTCCTCCGATGCGATATCGATCAAATTCAATGTGGAGGGACGCGTTGAGCGGTATACTGAACGTGTTGCTGCGAAAGCCAATATCCGCAGTATCGGAGTTAACCATAAAAGCCCCCGCCGGGACCGAAGAATTTGAAGGAACGACGTTGTTCGTCCAGTTGCTGTATCGTACAGTTGGGTTGTCCCCATCAAAGATCAACGGCTGCGAACCGGACTGCTGTAAAATGCCGAACCCCTCGAGGTCGTGGCGGAAGGGCGTGGTTGCATAACCTGTGCTAAAGCTGAAATGAAGCTTGCTGAGAAGGCTTCTCAGACCGCTTTTTTTGCGCTGAATATAGAAGTGCTCGAGGGGAATGGTGGCATCTTCTTCCCGCTCATATTGGGAAAATGCGGGCGGTATCCCACATAAAAGGGCCACAAGGAGGCACAGTATTGAAGAAAAGCGCGTCAGGGCAGTGAGTTTTGGGCTTTAACAACTATACACCAGGGTTAAAGTTAATGTAATTATCCGGGATTATGAAAAATACGGTCGATTCGGCAGGCAGCTTATCTTTACTATTGACCTCGTATCAATAGAGCCTGATCGGGGCCTCCGAGGTTTCTAACGATGAGAACGTATGGAATAGTGTCTGACCCTTGCCGGCCTGGTAGGAAAAGCGGTAGTTAGCCACGTCCTCCCCTGCAGAAATCGAAAATTTCACTTGGTTTTGGCCAGTCTGCAACGGAACGCGGGCGTAATAAATACTGTGGGGTAAAGTTTGCCAGTTGCGCGTATCAGCCTTTTCCGTCAGGGCGTTAACCACCCCTATCAAGGTTGCGAGTCCTTCGTCCTCCTTCTTAATGCCCAGCTCGGTCGCCTTCTTCAGCGCGGCACGGAGCAATCCCTTACTGAATTCAAGCACCATCCGTTCCTTCAAAGAATGAAAAGCGATCTTGCTGATGTCTTCGGATAATTCCAGTGACGTCGTAAGGCTGTCGGTTTCCAGGAAGGCGTACTGATAATACTCGCGCCTTTCCTGGTACTTAGGAAAAGCCACCCGGAAAAGCTCCAGTCTTCTCAGATCGGATTTCTCCTTACTCTCGTCGACATAGAATGGAAACGCGACTCCAAGTTGTTCATTCGTAAAGACCACCATATTGTTTCCCCGATGGTCGATCACGAAGTTGATATTCCACTCGCCTTTTACGGGTGAGAGTCCGTTATGCCAGAGGAAGACGAGCTCCGCCTCCGGTTTCTCCGGAACATAATCCTCCATATTGAAGCGATCCTGATACTGTCTGAATTCTTCAATAAAGCCGGTCCACCACGCAGTGTTCATCAGATCCTTCTTCAGCTGAAGTGGCGCAGACATCGAAAAAAGATCGCGATAATCACTTTCATAGATGTCCAGAGCATTCCGGTAAGCGATAAAGGCATTGTTGTAATCTCCCGTCGACTGATAGATGATGCCCATCAGATTGTGCACAAACGCATCACGCTGATATTTCCTCTCTGACTTGTACTTATCACTCAACTGGTTGAGTCTGATATTAAGGCGCCGGCACTCAACAAGTGCTTCTTCCGGTTTATTCATCTTTAAGTAGTTGATCGCCTTAAAATACAAAAGCATCAGATGCTCGTGATCTTCGCCACGGTACACGCTCATGTTAGGGTTTGTAAAGTATCCGGTAGCCTCGTGGAAATAGTTGACGTGATAATCTTCCCCAAAGAGAAAGGCCTTTTCGAAAAAGTCATTGCTCGCCTGATATCTGCCCATGATTGAAAGCAGAAGTCCGTTATTTACAAAGTATAGAAATTTGCTTTTACTGTTCGCTAGCGATTCCTTGCTCTGCAAAACCTCAAGAGCGCGGGGCAGATCTCCTTTCTCAAACTCAGAATTGAAATCGTAATGTTGCTGATAGTAGGTGGCACATGATGAGGACATCCATGCCAACGCAAGGAGTGCAAAAGTGCGGCTAATTAAACCGTGGACCATTGCTCGTGCCGGGTTTAAAATTTTTTATAAGGGGTCACAAAACCACTAACCAATTAATTTCTCACCAGCTTCTTAATCTCATTCTGCCCATACCATATGCGTTTGTTGGTCTCAATATCGGTAAGAAATAATGTAGTGATGTAGTTCACCACGCGGCGGCTATTGTCTGTATCAATTTCGGATGTGATTTCGCCGAATAGCATGAGATCGGCCCCGGCCTCCCTGCCCATTCTTTTCACGGTGGCAGGATCAGCGAACTCCTGTTGTTCCAATCGTTCCACTCGCAACTGATCCCGAAACTCGCTTGACTCAACGAGTTCTGCAGCACCGGAATTATGAATGACTACTTCAAACTTCTTGATAAAATTGTCGGCATCGATATGCTCCGACGTCTTATTGCGGATAGTGCCCACAACGATGACAGGCTTCGTTGTTTTCGCCTTTGCATATTCCTTGAACCTGTCGGAATCAAACAGGTCATAGATCATCTGATCGGCGACCTTCCGTGAGTCGGTATCATTCCATCGTCCACTCAGGTCAACCTCACTGGAAGGGTTCAAACGCGTAACCTTTCTGGTTTGACAGGATACAACACTCAATACAACGAGAATTATGAGGAGCTTCTGCATACAGGTTTGGTGTTTCAAGTCAAAAATCCTGCCGGTTTTAACAAAAAAGGGCACGTTCGAGCTTAGATTGCCCTCAAATTACTGATAACGGCCCCCGGATCAGCGGAATTAAAAACAAAATTTCCGGCCACCAGAACATCGGCACCTGCGTCTAATAACGGACGCGCATTTGTCAGGTTGACGCCGCCATCAATCTCGATAAGGGCATTGGAGCCGCTTTTCCTTATAAGGTCTTTTAATTGGGCAACCTTGGTGAAAGTATGATCGATGAACTTCTGCGCGCCAAATCCCGGATTAACGGACATGACGCACACGACGTCGATGTCCTGAATAATATTCTCGAGCTCGCTTATAGATGTGTGCGGGTTGATCGCCACGCCGGCCTTGCACCCAAGGTCTTTAATCTGCTGAATGTTCCGATGGAGATGGGGACATGCTTCAACATGAACACTGATCACATGGGCCCCTGCCTTCTGAAAAGCTTCTACGTATCGCTCGGGCTGCACGATCATCAGATGAACATCCAACGGTTTTTTCGCATGTCGTTGAATAGCCTGCACGACTGGCAATCCCATCGAAAGATTTGGCACAAACACGCCGTCCATAATATCGACGTGGATCCAGTCGGCCTCACTTTCATTCAGCATCCTGATCTCTTTTTCAAGGTTGGCAAAGTCAGCAGCGAGAACTGAAGGCGCGATGCGCGGCGTTTTGGACATGGGTGACGGTTATGCCTCAAAAATAATGAAGTATTGTGGCATCACAACTTAACAAGTTTAAAGGTGTGCCGTGTTTTTTCGGAGTGGATGCGAATGAAGTAAACGCCAGGAGCCATCGCTGACATATCTGCCTGATACGTACGGTTCAACCAGTCGAAATAAACAGTCCCCCGGCCAATGATCTGACCCTGGGATGAAATGATCTCCACCTCGCAAGAATCTATTACGTCGGGGTCATATGGACTTATCGTAAGGGTGTCATCTTTCAACGGATTTGGATAGATCTCGAACGGCCTTGTTTGGGCTACCCCTTCCTGGTAGTTGACAATAGCCCGGAAGTTCGGGATTCCAAATCCGAGAAGGTTGTCAGGATTCTTAGCCTGTGACGCTGTTTGTCTTAGCAGGGAAATGACCTCCTTGTTGCCGAGCTCCGGATAACGTTGCAACACTCCCGCCGCGAGGCTGGTTACAAGTGGGGCCGCCAAAGAAGTCCCGGACGCAGTTGAGATCTGACCTGTAGCCCTAACGACTTTGACGCCACTCCCCAGGGCAGCGAGATCCGGTTTGATCCGATTATCTGCCGAGGGGCCGATAGAACTTGAGGGAACCTTTTGCAGCGCAGCGTTTACCCCGCCGACTGCGAGGACGTCCACCGCATCTGCAGGGGCCGTGATGATTCTCCATGAGGCAATAGTTCCTTCGTTGCCTGCGCTCGTGATCACTACTATGCCCCTGTCGGCAGCTGATTGTGCAGCACGCGTTACGATGGCGGTCCTGCCATCCATCTGCGCCTTGGTATAGTTCATGGCTGGGTCATCAAAATCATAATAGCCGAGAGATGAATGTATGATGTCAACGCCCGCGCTATCCGCCCGTTCTGCCGCAAATAACCAGTTATATTCCTCGATGCGGTATTCAGTTGGCACATCTTCCGTGACGAATAACTGGAAGCTCGCTTCGTACGCGCCTCCTGTAAATGCGTCCGGAACCTCCGCACCAATCACCGATAATACTTCCGTTCCGTGATCATCGTATTGAAAAACATCCGGTGAGTTGTGAACAAAATCATAAGATACATCCGGCGCAAAACGTTGCTCGGAGAAAATATTCTGGAAGGCCGGCGCGGAATTTACACCTGGGAAACCGCTGTCGAGAATGGCGATTGTCACGCCTTGTCCTTTGTAGTTACCATCATGCATCTGATCAAGACCGAGCATCTGCAGTTGTGTTTCCGTCTCTGACCCTGTGTGATTGCTTTTGCGTCGAAGGTTGAAGGAGCGGCGTCCACCATTCTGCAACGTGCCAAGGGGTGCCACTAATTCCACCCGATCGACATATGCAAGCGCTTCTATGGAAGGGAGCAGGGAGGGATCACATTGCACAAGCACTCCATTCATCCACCGGGTTCTGAAAAACACATCCACTCCGATGTCGCTTACGCCCTGAACATAGGCATTCGACACCGGGAGGTCATCGGCGGTGATTTCAATATTTTGCTTAAGTCTGCGCTGGATGGCCTTCTCTGATAAAAATTCAATCGGTCGGGATAACGACTGCGAGATTCCTTCCTTGTTTTTAAAAAAGACCATGTAACGATTTTGCTGTGCCTCGGCTCCCGCCCAAACAAACGCGAACAAAAAAAGCACGTACAAAATCCTACAACTTCCCATATTGCTTAATTACCATTGTCATTTCCGTTCCTTCTTCAACTCTCTGTTGCCCAAGGCATGCGTCGTTGGTGCAGTAATGCAGTTGAATAATTCTTTTGTAGATAAGACCGACGCCGCCGGCGTATATCTCTTCGCGTTGATCTCTATATACGATCGGATCATCATTCCATTCCTGCTGCACGGTCAGCGTTTTCCCAAAACTCTTACCGTTTAGATCCAGCGGCACATCAACTTCCTGCAGTACATAATCATCTTTACCGAGATTGTTATAAGCGTTGCCATCCCACACGTTTTCGTGTATATACGGCGCGCTCATCTTAACAAAAGGAGTATTGCCTTCCATTACGATAATTTCAGGATGATCTCTTCGTACCGACCACGTATCCAGTGCTGTCCATGACTCATTTGACGAACTCCTGGTGCTGCGATGAATAACGTAAGTGTAAGTATCTCCTGATGGAAACGAGTCAATGACCTCGGCCTTCATTTCATACGTCAGTTCCTTCACTGCTGTGGACAAATACTGTTTGCTTTGAACGTCATAGATTTGATATACACCCTTGGCAAGCGGAAAGTAGTCGGGAATATCTGGGGCAGCTATCTCGGATCCTTGGCAGGCCGCCAGAAGGACGAAAATCAGCAAAAATCCCACGAAACCTTTCATTCCTTATTGGCTTTTCAGTAAATCCGCACCGAAGTTCAAACGTAACAGTAACAAAGTTATTTTTTCTTCGGTATATGCCGTTAAAAACGCTTGTAAAAGTAAGCCATTTGTCCAACCTGAGCGATACCCGATACTGCGCCGGAATGGGTGTGGAAATGCTGGGCTTTCAGGTCATCTCCGGAGCGGAGTATTATATGGCCCCCACCGTATTTCAGGACATAAGAGGATGGATCTCAGGACCCCGCATTATCGCCGAACTTTACGGCATCAGCAGGACGACTGACGTGACCTCAATCATCCAGACTTACGTACCAGACTATCTCGAACTAACTTTCGAAGAATACGAACGCTTCGAGACTTCGCTTTCACTTCCGTGCATTGTCTCTGTGTCACATGCGTCACAGATCAAAACCCTGGCAAACAAGAGGATCATCCAATACATCATTGCGGAAGAGAGTGTAAGCCGTGACGAGGTATGCGCGAGTCGCCATCCGGTACTTCTAAAGGCGGCATCACCAGAGCAGTTGCAACAGCACCTGTCGGAAGGATGCTTCAAAGGCCTCGTTCTTGAGGCGCCACGCGAGTCGAGACCCGGCATGACCAACTATGACCAGCTGGGGGTTATGCTCGAAGCCCTTGAAGAAGATGTTTGAAATGTTTAGCGAAGAACAGTGATGCCATCATCCCGCTGTAATCAACTGTCGGGCGAAGGCGGCACTACTCGCTAGCGGCCCAGGAGCTGTTTCTTGCGCTCGCAGCGCTTGATTGCGTCAGAGGCAGTCTCAATGCTCTTAAGGTCAAACGAATTTTTAATGTGCAGCTTGAAATGATGGATAGCATCATCAATTTCACCTTGCATTTCGCGCATCAGTGCATATTCGTTGTAGATAGTAGCATAGCTGATACCAGGAACGTTGATGCATTCCTTCAAAAGCTCTTCGAGTTCATCGAACTTGCGCAACGAAGAAAGAAGATATGCATAGTTGTAATAAGCAGCCGTATAATCAGGGCTGAATTTCAGAGCGAGCCTGTAATGTTCTTCGGCGCGGTGTAAGTTTTTAAACTTCGTTTCAAATAACCACCCCATGTGATTGTGTGCTTTTCCAAAATCCGGGGCGTCCGACAATATGTTTTCGAGTAATTTTGCTGCTTCACTTAGACGGTTTTCACCGATGAGAGCGTCTGCCTTCAGAAATTTCTCCTCCAGGTCAAAATTAACTTCATCCATACAAGTGGGGGTTTTGATTACGAGACAAATCTAAATCGCAAATATTTAATTTTTTCACCTTTTTGACTAAACTCTTGCTCATATCGTGTTTTAATATCAAAACACTCTTTTTTCAAATCAGAGTTGTAGACATCAGCAGTAAACTCGAGGTCGTAGATGTCGCTTCGCAGTTGAAGCTGCTCGAGTGTATATTCAAACAACTGAGTGTTGTCGGTCTTGAGACGGGCGTATCCACCTGCTTCTAAAAGTGATTTGTAAATCTCCATGAACCTTGGGCTTGTCAATCTCCTTTTGATGTCGCGCTTCCTCGGGCGCGGGTCAGGAAACGTCAACCATATTTCGTTTACTTCTCCAGGAGAAAAAAAGTTTTCGATCATCAGTATTTGTGTTCGCAGGAAGGCCGCGTTATCCAGCTGTTCCTCTAAAGCGATCGTGCTTCCCTTCCAGATCCGCTCTCCTTTGATGTCAACGCCAATGTAATTTCTGTTGGGAAAAAGCTTTGCGAGACCGATGGTGTATTCACCGCGCCCGCACGCTAGCTCCAGTGTGAGTGGGTTTGGGTTTTTGAAAAAGTTTTCGCGCCATTTGCCTTTGATCGTTTCGTAAGAAGGCTTGGACGGTTCAACGACATTGGGATTTCCTTCGATGATCCTGAAGCGTTCCTGTTTTCTTTTCACGGTTAAAATTAGATCTCGTCTATTTCAGCAACCACGAATGTACTTCCTCCGATGAATATAAAGTCATCCGGACAGGCATCGGCCATCGCCCTCTTTTTTGCTTCGTTTACGTCCACGACAACTTCGCCATGCAAGCCAAACTTCGACGCCTTCTCATGCAGCATAGCCGCATCCATCGCCCTGGGAATTTTAGCCTGGCAAAAGTAATAGCGGGCATGTGTTGGCAACAATGCCAGGATGCCGTCAATATCTTTGTCCCTGTTCATACCCCATACAATCGATAGCTTGCGGTACTTTTGTCCGGCGATCTGCTGCATCACTTCCTCTATACCGCTGTTGTTGTGAGCGGTGTCGCATACAACGGTCGGGTTACTGTAAATCTGCTGCCAGCGTCCCTTCAATCCCGTAGATGAGACCACCTGCTCGAGACCTCGTCTGACATGCTCCGGCAAAATATTAAATTCATCTTCCAGCGCTTCAATGGCCTGCATCACACCTGGAACATTCTGTCTCTGATAGGCACCCTGTAATGGAAAATGAACATGATCCAAAAATGGAACATTATTTTTTAACACCTGCATTGAGTGATCATGCATCTTGACCGAATAGATATCGGATGCAAATACAATGTGGGAGCCTTCGTTCCGCGCTTTATCCTCGAAAACATGTTGGACTTTTTCTTGCCGCTCACTGATGACAACGGGAACATTCTTCTTTATGATGCCAGCCTTTTCGAATGCAATTTTTGGGAGGGTGTCACCCAATAACTCCTTGTGGTCCCAGCTGATATTTGTGATCACTGACAAAACGGGTGTGATGATGTTGGTGGAATCAAGTCTGCCGCCAAGCCCTACCTCCACTACAGCTACATCCACTTTCCGTGCCACAAAATAATCAAAGGCCATCGCGACTGTTATTTCGAAAAACGACGGTTTGATCTCTTCGATTTGCGGACGGATCCGGTTCACAAAATCCAGTACGAACTCCTTGGAAACTTCTTCACCGTCGACGCGGATGCGTTCTGTGAATTCCTTTAAGTGCGGAGAAGTGTACAAACCGGTTCGGTAGCCTGCCGCCTGGAACACTGAGGCAAGCATGTGACAGGTGCTGCCCTTGCCATTCGTGCCTGCGACATGGATTGACCTGAATTTGAGATGTGGATCGCCGAGCGCCTTGCACAGCCTTAATGTGTTTGTGAGGTCCTTCTTAAAAGCGACTGCTCCCACCCTTTGAAACATCGGCAGGTTCTCGTAGAGAAACTCAAGCGCATCCTTGTATGACGCAATCATCGTCGATAAAAAACAGCGCAATTAGCAACATATTGACTGACTAAAAAAGGTGGTGGGTTATAAACCGAGTTCGTGTTTCGGCAGCCCGAAGGACTCAGCGCTCATGCGCAAGATGGCGAGCATCTCCTGATAGGCCTGGATCTTGGCCTCGATGTGTGGCAATTCCTGGGGCTCAGCAAAGTTCCTGCGCTGGTTCAATTCCCGTAAATTTTCATGAACGGAAATCAGAACGTCCTGGATAAATTCGATATAGCGGAAATCCTGTTTAAGCACAGCGTCAGTCTCTTGCAGATACAACTCTGAAAACTATTCTACCCTCCGCAGCCTGGGGATTGCCTTTGGGAATGAACTGCAACTTTTGAATGGCAGCCTTTAGTCTGCGTTCCGCCTCGAAGCTCAAGCCGCGTTGCACGGCGGTCACGGAGATCACGTAACCTTGCTCATCCACCTTCACCTTGAATTCATATACGCCGTAAGATTCATCGGGAAGAGGAGGAGTTTCAATGTCTGGATAGCCGAACGTTCCAAAGCCACTCATAGACACGCCGCCACCGCCTCCACCATGCTTGCCATACAGCGCCTTTGAATCGATCGTTCCCTTAGGATCACCTTTGTCACCAGTCGCATTTGCATCATCGCCGTGATTTCCAGGTGTAGCGGGTTGATCTTTTGCAGTACCGTCAGCAGTGGATGGTGTTTTTGGCTTATAGACAGCTTTAGGTGTCTCTTTCACTTCCGGCTTCTTTTCCACTACTTTCTCCACAGGTTTTTCCACCGGTTTCTCTACGGGCTTTGGCTCCTTCTTTTCTTCTACGACAACCGGGCTTTCCAGTTTGGATACGACCTCCGGCTGGACAGCAACCGGTTCGTCAGGCACAGCTTCCTCTACCACCTCTTCGGAGATCTCCTCCGGCTCAGGCAGCGGAATTTCATCCGGTTCTTCTTCTACTTCTTCCGGTTGGGTTTGCTGCGCGCCTACCGGCGTCTGAGGCTGTATGTCACCGGTGCCGGCATCATCAGTTCCAAAATTCAATTCAATGCCAAACTCCGGGAGCGGTGGATTCGGAGCACGCCATGCGACCATAAACAGAAGCAAAAGTAAAAGCGCACCGTGAACACCAAGGCTGGTGATCAAGGCTATCCTTTTGCTCTTCTTTTCCTGTTCGACTGTCATTAGTTCTTTATTTCCCGGGTTTCGTCGCAATAACAACTTTAGCATTAAGCGAGGTAGCTATGCCGGCCACATAAACCAGATGCTCAGATGGCACCGCTTTGTCTATGTGCAATATCACCGAACCGGCGCCGGTCGTCAATAAACTTTTCAGTTCGGCCTCCAACATTGCACGCGACACCCTCTTGTCGTTAACGAAATACTGCATATCCTTAGTTACGGTAACTGAAACTTTCTGAACCTCGATAGTACTTGCCTTACTCGAGGGCAGATTCACAGGCAGACCTGAAGGCGTAACGAAGGAGGAGGTCAGCATAAAAAATATCAGCAGCAGAAAGATCAAGTCAGTCATGGACGCCATGCTGAAAGAGGGATCCACCTTATTTTTTGATCCGAAATTCATAACCCGCAGTTTAAAGGTAACGTATTTGGTGCTATTGCGGTTCCTGCAAGAGGTCGATAAACTCAATGGAAGTATATTCCATCTTGTGGATAACTTTCTGTACCCGCGTGATGAGAAAGTTGTACGCAAGGTACGCCATGATCCCCACGATGAGACCCGCGACGGTCGTGATCATCGCCGTGTAGATACCGGACGATAAAAGCTTCGGGCTTACCGAACCTTCCTCTTGTGCTATGGCAATAAATGCTTCTACCATACCAATAACCGTACCCAAAAAGCCCATCATCGGCGCGGCTCCGGCTATGGTAGCAATCGACGAAAGGTTCTTCTCCAGTTTGAAGATTTCGAGTTTACCCACATTTTCAATGGAGGCTTCGATATTCTTTAGCGGACTCCCAATCCGCGACAGACCTTTCTGTATCATCCGGGCGATCGGGCTGTCCTGCTGAGCGCACAACATTTTCGCTCCGGTGATATCACCGCGCACGACCATATCTTTCACACGATTCATGAACGGATCCGGATTCTGATTCGCCTTATTAATGATCATCAGCCGCTCGAAGAACAGATAGATGGCAAGAATAGATAGAATTAAAATTGGCACCATCATGAAGCCACCCTGGATGGCCAGGTCGAGGGCTGATATTGATTCGCCTACTGTTTCGACTGCAGTGGTGTCTGTGACAACTTGGAGAAGGATCATTTAAAAAGTTTAAAAAATCAGTTCAAGAAAAATTTAATATTTGATCACCCAGATATCATCGGAGTACTCACCTTTTAATTGCTCCGCCGTCTGATGCGCAGCGGCGAAGCTTTCGCCTTCCGCGACGGTCAGTCTGTGAAACTTTACTTTGCCATAGGGAGCGACGATCTTGGCGTTGACTCCTTTATCGGACAGGCGTTTCGCATAATCCCTGATGAGGTCTCCATCAATGGAACTGGCTACGACTACATAGTAACGACCCGTTCTTTCATTTAGTGTCTCAACTGTGCCTACCCGCGGCGTTGCATTCGCAAGGGAATCAGCCCTGCGTTGATTTTCCTCAGCGATGCGTGTCTGTTCCGCGTTC
>Ga0307416_100000264_pt1 | contig 27854 bp, 28 predicted proteins | sample DK1Cmetagenome_2_FD_203821 | JGI IMG/M metagenome (GOLD analysis project Ga0307416, IMG submission 203821) | Maize rhizosphere microbial communities from greenhouse at UC Davis, California, United States - DK15-C-3 | ecosystem: Host-associated > Plants > Roots > Rhizosphere > Soil | place...
CCTCGACGCCGCGGTCTCGGTGCTCTCGGTGCAGCAGGGCGAGCAGCTGTTCGCCAACCGCTCGTACCGGCTCTGGTTCGGCGCCGATGCCAAAGGCCACGCGCAGCTCTCCGGCGGCGAGTCTTCGCTGCTCGCGCAGGCCGACGGCGACGACGCGGTCGACGGCCTCGGCGGCCTGCCGACCCAGGAGCTCACGGCCGCCGGCTCGGACTCGCGCGAGGTCTTCGTCGAGGAGCTCTGCAAGTGGTTCGACGTCCGCGCGCGCTACCTGCAGTGGACCGACGGCCGCCTCGCGCAGATGCTGATCGCGACCGACATCACCGAACGGCGCAACGCCGAGGCGGTCGCCGCGAGCCAGGCCGAGAAGGCGCAGGTGACGAGCCGCCTGGTGACGATGGGCGAGATGGCATCGTCGGTCGCGCACGAGCTGAACCAGCCCCTGACGGCGATCACGAACTACTGCAACGGCATGGTGACGCGGGTCGAGAACGAAGCGATCGACAAAAGCGACCTGATCGCGGCGCTGCAGAAGACGTCGCGCCAGGCCGAGCGCGCCGGCCAGATCATCCACCGCATCCGCTCGTTCGTGAAGCGCAGCGAGCCGCAGCGCCAGAAGAGCTCGGCGCAGACGATCGTCGACGACGCCGTCGATCTCGCCGGCATCGAGCTGCGCCGCCGCAACGTCGCGATCCAGACCTACGTCGCGCAGCGGCTGCCGCCGCTGATGGTCGACCCGATCCTGATCGAGCAGGTCGTCCTCAACCTGCTGAAGAACGCCGCCGAGGCGATCGACACCGCGCAGCTGCCGGCGGCGCGGCGTCGCATCGAGCTGCGCGTCGTGCCGCGCCACACCGCCGAGGAAGGCGACGTCATCGAGTTCACGGTCAGCGACCGCGGGCCCGGGCTGAAGGACGAGGTCATCCGCCGGATGTACGAGGCGTTCTTCTCGACCAAGGTCGACGGCCTCGGCATCGGCCTCAGCCTCTGCCGCTCGATCATCGAGAGCCACCACGGCAGGATCAAGGCGGTCAACCTCTACAATGGCGACACCCCCGTCGGCTGCCGCTTCTCGTTCACGCTGCCGGTCGCCTCCACCATCACGGTCCCAGCGACCGCCACTGCATGAGCCTCATTCCCAAGCGCGGCACGGTCTATGTGGTCGACGACGACGAAGCCGTCCGCGATTCGTTGCAGTGGCTGCTCGAAGGCAAGGACTACCGGGTCAAGTGCTTCGACTCGGCCGAGTCGTTCCTCGCCCGCTTCGACCCGCGCGAGGTCGCCTGTCTGATCGCCGACATCCGCATGGACGGCATGAGCGGCCTCGAGCTGCAGGACAAGCTGCTCGAGCGGCGATCGCCGCTGCCGGTCACCTTCATCACCGGCCACGGCGACGTGCCGATGGCGGTGACGACGATGAAGAAGGGCGCCGAGGACTTCATCGAGAAGCCGTTCAAGGAGGACGAGCTCGTCGCCCTGGTCGAGAAGATGCTCGAGCGCGCGCGCGTCGACTTCTCCAAGCACCAGGAAGCGGCGAGCCGGGACGCCCTGCTCTCGCGCCTGACGACGCGCGAGGCGCAGGTGCTCGAGCGCATCGTCGCCGGCCGTCTCAACAAGCAGATCGCCGACGACCTCGGCATCAGCATCAAGACGGTCGAGGCGCACCGCGCCAACATCATGGAAAAGCTGAACGCGAACACGGTCGCCGACCTGCTCAAGATCGCGCTCGGCGCGCAGAGCAAGGCTTGACCGCAGCGCGCCTGATCGACGGCGCGCGGATCGCACGCGAGCTGCGCGCCGAGCTCGCCCGACGCGTCGCCGCGCTCGCTGCCGCCGGCCGCACGCCGGGGCTCGCGGTGATCCTGCTCGGCGACGACCCGGCAAGCCAGGTCTACGTCCGCAACAAGGTCAAGGCGTGCGCCGAGATCGGCGTCCGCTCGCTGCAGGAGACCTATCCGGCGACGCTCGGCGAGGCCGAGCTGCTCGCCCGCATCGCCGCGCTCAACGCCGAGCCGACGGTGCACGGCATCCTCGTCCAGCTGCCGCTGCCGCGCCACATCTCGCCGGCGCGCGTGATCGAGGCGATCGACGCGGCGAAGGACGTCGACGGCTACTCGATCGAGAGCGCCGGCCGCCTCGTCGCCGGCGTCGCCGGCTTTCGGCCGTGCACGCCTCGGGGCTGCATGCGCCTGATCGAGAGCACCGGGATCGACCTGCGCGGCAAGCACGCCGTCGTCGTCGGCCGCAGCAACACCGTCGGCAAGCCGATGGCACTGCTGCTCCTGCAGAAGGACGCGACGGTGACCGTTTGCCACAGCCGCACCGCCGACCTCGCCGAGCACACGCGCCGCGCCGACGTCGTCGTCGCCGCGGTCGGACGCGCGAACACGCTGACGGCATCGATGGTCAAGCCGGGCGCGATCGTCATCGACGTCGGCGTGAACCGCAACGCCGCCGGCAAGCTCTGCGGCGATGTCGACTTCGCCGGAGTCTCGCAGGTCGCCGGAGCGATCACGCCGGTGCCGGGCGGCGTCGGGCCGATGACGGTCGCGATGCTGCTGGCGAACACCGTCGAGTCGGCGGAGCGGTCGGCCGGGTCGTGACTTCCTGACCGAAATCCGCGGCTCGAAATTGTGACGCTGTGTGACCTTGTCCGGCAACGCGCCCAGCGGGCATTGAAGTCGGCAGATCGCTCGGTTAGATTCGGGTCGCTCGCCCCCTCCCGCTCCGCAGACCCCATGACAACGACATCGTTCACGTCGCGCCGTCCGACGTCGCTCTCGCCTCTGCTCGCGCTCGCCGCCCTGCTGCTGGCGGCGCCGCTCGTCCAGGCCCAGTACAAGGTGATCGGCGCCGACGGCAAGGTGACCTACACCGACCGCGCGCCCAACTCGAGCGAAGGCCGCGTGAGCGCGCTCGGCGCGCGTGCCCCGGCCGAGGCGGCCGAGCCCGACCTGCCGTTCGAGCTGCGTCAGGTCGCGACGAAGTACCCGGTGACGCTCTACACGACGACCGGCGTCTGCGACGCTTGCGCCGGCGCCCGCCAGCTGCTGAAGCAGCGCGGCGTCCCGTACCTCGAGCGCCAGGCGGTCACGAGCGAGGACGTCGACGCGCTCGAGAAGCTCTCCGGCGGCCGCGACGCGCCGACGCTGACGATCGGCACGCAGGTCTTGCGCGGGCTCGCCCACGACACCTGGAACCAGTACCTCGACGCCGCCGGCTATCCGCGCGAATCGCGCCTGCCCTCGACCTACCAGCAGCGTCCGATCGCGCCGGTGGTCGAGCGACGCGAGCCTGCGGTCGCGCGCGGCGACGCGCCGCCGGCGGTCCGCGCGAATCCGCCGGTGGCGACGACCGCGCCGGCGCCATCCGGCGGCATCCGCTTCTGACGCCAGCGCGGCGCTACGGCGCCGCGGCGGCGACGCCGATCCGGCGTGCGGCGACGCTGCCGGCGGCGACCGCCGCGCCCATCAGCCAGAACAGCGCCGATGCGCCGAGCGTCGCGCCGGCGATGCCGAACGCGAGCGGCATCACCGCGCTCGACAGGTTGATCGCCATCGATCGCAACGCGATCGCCTCGCCGTGGCGCGCCGCCGGCGTGATCTGGTGCAGGGTCGTCATGATCATCGGCTGCACGGCGCCGAGCGCGAAGCCGAGCACGACTGCCAGGCAACCCATCAGCCACGCTGCCTGCGCGAAAGGGTACACGGCGAACACCGCGGCGCAGGCGAGCATCGACACGACCAGGACGTGCCCCTCGCGGAGAAGATGCGCGAGCAGCGGGATCGCCAGCCGCACCACGGCGACCGCGGTGGCGAAGACGCCGAGGATGAGACCGATCGCCGACGCGCTGAAGCCGCGCTCGTGGCCGAGGATCGGCACCAAGAACGAGTGGACGTCCCAGCTCGAGGCGAGCAGCCAGTTGACGAGCAGGAGGCGCGTGAAGCCAGGCTCGCGGAGCAGGTTCCACGAGCTCTGCCGCGCTCGGCCCTGGTGGTCGGCCGCGCGCTCCTCGACCGGCACCAGGCGCGCCCAGGCCAGGCTCGCCAGCGGCAGCGCGGCGAGCGCGAGGAACGCGAGGCGAAAGCCGCCGAGGTCGATCAGCGTGCCGGCGAGCACCGGGCCGACGACGTTGGCGAGCGCGGGGGCGAGGCCGAGCCACGAGAAGATCCGCTTGAGCGCCGTCGGATCGCGCGCCATCCTGCCGGCCGAGCGCTGGATCGCGATCAGGCCGACATTGGCGCCGGCGCCGGTGAGGAGCGCAGCAGCGCACAGGGCGATGAACTGGCCGGCCGGCAACACTGTCGCGACGATCGCGCAGACGCCGCCGCTCACGGTCAGCGCCACCGCGACGTGGATCGGCAGGTGGTAGCCGTGGCGGTCGGCGAGGCGGCCGGCAGCGAACGCGAGAACGATCGGCGCGGTCGCGAAAAGACCGAGCAGGACACCGACCGCGATGGCGCCCGCGTGTCCTTCGCGCAGCGCCGCCAGCGGCGCAGCCATGCGGACGCCGGCCATGCACGAATGGAGCGCGATCTGGCCACCGATCAGGGCGAGCAACGCGCGTCCGTTTCCGTCGGCGCGCGGCTCACTCATCCGCGTCGTCGTCGGCAGCGGCGTTGTCGATCCAGGAGCCGGGAAGCAGCGTCTGCACGCGCAGCTCGGGTGCGGCTTCCACACCTTTCAGCGCGCGCGCCATCTGGCGCGTGCGCACCTCGGCTGCGCCGATCGAGGTGACCACCGTGTTGGCCTGGCGCTTGACGTTGGCGAGGACGTGGCCGAAGCGGCCGAACTCCGTCTTGACGGCGCTGAGCATCTCGCGCACCTCGTTCGATCGCTGCTCGAGCGCCAGCGTGTTGAAGCCGACCTTCAGGCTGGTCAGCACGGCGAGCAGGGTCGTCGGTCCGGCGAGGGTGACTCGGTGGTCGCGCTGCAGCGATTCGAACAGCCCCGGCCGGCGCAGCGCTTCGGCGTAAAGCCCTTCGGTGGGGACGAAGAGGATGGCGAACTCGGTCGTGTGCGGCGGCGCCAGGTACTTCTCGCGGATCGTCTTTGCCTCGGTGCGCAGGCGCATCTCGATCGCGCGCGACGACGCCTCGACTCCGCCGGCGTCGGCGCGCTCGTGCGCCTCGACCAGCCGCTCGTAATCCTCGCGTGGAAACTTGCAGTCGATCGGCAGCCAGACGGGCTCGTCGACGCCGCGGCCCGGGAAGCGCACTGCGTAGTCGACTCGCTGGTTGGTGCCGGGAATCGTCTCCACGTTCTTCGCGTACTGCGCCGGCGCGAACACCTGCTCGAGCAGCGCGCCGAGCTGCACCTCGCCGAAGGTGCCGCGCGTCTTGACGTTGCTCAGCACGCGGCTGAGCGAGCCGACGTCGCTCGCCAGCTTCTGCATCTCGCCGATGCCGCGGTGGACCTGCTCGAGCCGCTCGGCGACCTGCCGGAAGCTCTCGCCGAGACGCTGCTCGAGGGTCGCGTGCAGCTTCTCGTCGACCGTCGCGCGGATCTGCTCGAGCTTCCTCTCGTTGTCGAGCTGGATCGCGCCGAGCCGCGTCTCGACCGTCGCCCGGACCTCGGCCATGCGCAGGTCGAGCGCGTCGCGCACGAGCCGGCCCTGCTCGACGTGCGCGGCGGTCGCCTGCACGAGCGACTCGGCGAGGCGCTGCTGCATCGCCGCGAGCTGGCGGCTGAAGCTGTCGATCTGCTCGTTCTGGGTGCGCGCGGTGTCGCCCTGCTGCGCGAGCAGCGTCTGCTGGAACAGCGCGAGCGCCTGGGCGAGCTCCTGCCGGGTCCCTTGCGCGCTGCGCACCACCTCGTCGCGCAGCTCGCGACCCTGGCGCTCGAGGCTGCTGTCGATCGGCGGGCGGCGCAGCGCGATCCAGAGCACGAGGACGGCGAGGACGGCGAGGACGGCGAGGACGGCGAGAAGCGCAAGGACGAGCCAATCGAAAGGCATCCGCAATTGTCGCAGCGGCGCCCGCGTGTTCCGGCCGCGCGCCGGCCGTGGTCAGCGCGGCCGGCTGCCGCGCGCGCTGCGCTCGGCAAGGTCGAACGCCGCCTGCACGAGCAAGGCGAGCGCTGCCGCCGGCAAGGCGCCGGCGAGCATGACGCGGCTGTCGTTGACCGCGAGGCCGGCGACGATCCGCTCGCCGAAGCCGCCGGCGCCGATGAACGCCGCCATCGTCGCGGTGCCGACGTTGATCACCGCCGCGGTCTTGACGCCGGCGAGCAGCGTCGGCGCCGCGATCGGCAGCTGAACGTGGACGAGCGCCTGGCGCGCCGTCATGCCGAGCGAGAGCGCCGCCTGCGCCATGCCGCCGGAGACGCTCTGCAGCCCAGCGTGGGTGTTGCGCACGATCGGCAGCAGTGCGTAGAGGAAGAGCGCGATCACGGCGGGGACGACGCCGATCGAGCCGACGAGGGCGATCAGGAACGCGAGCAAGGCGAGCGACGGGATCGTCTGCAGCACCGCGACCGCGCCGAGCAGGGTCGCTTCGCTCGCCGGCCAGCGCCAGGCGGCGACGCCGAGCGGGACGCCGACGGCGACCGCCAGCACGAGCGAGCCGAAGACGAGCAGGAGATGCTCGCCGGCGAGGCGGCCGAAGTCGGCAGCGAAGATGCGCTCGACGAGGCTCGCCTGCGGAGGCGGCGGCGCGCGAGCAGCGTCGCTCGTCGCGCCCGTCGCGACCGTCGCCGCGAAGCCACCGGCGAGGAACTTCTTCGCCGTCTCGGCGAAGTTGCGGCCGTCGAGCTCGACTTCTGCATTCATCGCGATCATCGTCGGCGCATCGATCGCGCCGGCCAGCTTGGCGAGCGGTGCGGCGTCGACGCGCGCACGCATCAGGATGACGGCGTCGTACTTGGGAAAGAAACCGCGGTCGTCCTCGAGCACGGTCAAGCCGAGGCGGCCGAGCTTGGCATCCGTCGAGTAGACGTCGATGACATCGACGCGCCCGGCCGCGACCGCGTCGTAGGCAAGCCCGTGATCGAGCCCGACCGGTGCGCCGGCGCGCTCGCCGTAGGCTTTGCGCAGCGCCGGCCAACCGTCGGCTCGCTCGAGGAACTCGTGCGAAAGGCCGAGCGTCAGGCCGCTCGCCGACGGCTTGAAGAGGTCGGAGATGCGAGCGATTCCGAGCGCGCGCGCCTTCGCCGAGGTCATCGCCAGCGCATAGGTGTTGTTGAAGCCGAACGGAACGGCGGCACGCAGTCCTTTCGGCGCGAGCCAGCCGTTGAGCTCGTCGAGCGAGGGATTTCCTTCCCGCTTCAGGAGCTCGCGGACGATCGTGCCGGTGTACTCGGGATAGAGGTCGACCGCGCCACTGGCGAGCGCCTGCTCGAGGATGCCGGTGTTGCCGAGACCGGGCTTGTGGGTCGCCGGACGCCCGGCGGCGACGAGCGTCTGGGCCAGGATCTCGCCGAGGATGTACGACTCGGTGAAGCGCTTCGAGCCGACGACGAGCGGCGCGCTGGATTCGGCTGCTGCAGCCCGCAGGGGCTGGCCGACGGAGGCCAGCGCGACGACGACGCCGACGATCTGTAGGAATCCTCCGACAGCACGAAGGGCGCTTCTCGGTCCGGCTGGACATGCCGGCTGCTCGACACTCGCGACTCCGGTGTTGCCGAAGCGTGCCCCTCCGTTGCCTTCCTTTGTCGCCGCGACCTCCGCCGACGCGCAGCCAACCCCCGGCGGGCAGTCCATGAGCCAGCTGAAAGCGTTCATCGTCGAGGACAGCCCGGTCATCCGCGAGAACCTGGTCGCCGCGCTCGAGGAGATGGCGCCGATCGATGTCGTCGGCACCGCCGAGGACGAGCTCGGCGCGGTGTCGTGGCTGGCGACCTCGCAGAACCGCTGCGATCTCGTCGTCGTCGACATCTTCCTGAAGAGCGGCTCGGGGCTGGGCGTGCTGAAGGCGGCGGCGAACGCCGGCCTGCCGACCAAGCTCGTCGTCCTCAGCAACTACGCCACACCCGACATGCGCCGCAAGTGCCTCGAGCTCGGCGCCGACCGCGTGTTCGACAAGTCGAACGAGATCGACGCGCTCATCCTCTATTGCTGCCGTCTCGCCGACGGCAGCACCGGCAGTACCGAATTCAATCCGCTGTCGTAGGCCCGCAAGGTGCCGGCGCGCCTCACTGGATCAGGCCGTTCTTCAGCGCGTAGTAGGTCAGATCGCTGTTCGACTCGAGCTTCATCTTCTCCATGACCCGCGTGCGATACGTGCTCACCGTCTTGACGCTCAGGGACATGCTGTTGGCCATGTGGCCGATCGTTTCGCCCTTCGCGAGCCGCAGGAAGACCTGGAACTCGCGTTCCGAGAGCTGCTCGTGAGGCGGTTTGTCGCCGCCGCCGCCCAGCCCGTCCGCGAGCAGCTCGGCGACGCCGGCGGTGATGTACTTGCGGCCGCGGTAGACGGTGCGGATCGCCTTGACGATCTCCTCGGGATCGCAGTCCTTGTTGAGATACCCGCTCGCGCCTTGTCGCAACAGGGTCGTCGCGTAGTGCTCTTCGGGAAAACCGGACAAAATCAGCACCGGCAGGTCGGGCGCGCGCGCCTTGATCGCCGCGAGCGCGTCGACGCCGCTCTGGTCGGGCATCGAAAGGTCCATGACGAGAACGTCGACCTGTCCTTTCCGGACGATGTCGACCGCCTCGCGACCGTTCGATGCCTCGGCGACGACCTGCAGGTCGACCTGTTCGGAGAAGTATTGGCGCAACCCGGCGCGAACGATGGCGTGGTCGTCGATGATGGCGATTCGGATCATGGCGTCGGCACCTCCAGGCGGTGCGGGTTGGGCTCGGTGGTGCAAGTTTAGGGGCACGGCCGGACGATGAGTTTCCTTTCGCGTTTTCGCGGCCACGTGATCGCGTTCCCGCTCGCCGCGCTGGCGGCGCTGGCGATGCTCGCCATCAGCGAAGCGTCGTACCAGGACGCGACCTCGTCGCTCGACCGGTTGGGCGAGCGCGCCGTCGCCCGCGGCAAGCTGAACGACCTCGTCAAGGTGCTGCTCGACGCCGAGACCGGCCAGCGCGGCTACCTCCTGACCGAGCGGCGCGAATACCTGCGACCCTACGAGGAGGCGTCGCGCGAGTCGCGTTCGCTGATCGGCTGGCTGAACACCTACTACGCGCGCGATCCGAAGTTGACGCCGACGATGACCGAGCTCGCCAAGGAGACCGAGGCCAAGCTGACCGAGCTGGCGACGACGATCACGCTGCACGACCAGGGTGCCCCGGGCAACTGGCGCGAGCTGGTCCTCTCCGACATCGGCCGCGAGAAGATGGAGCACGTGCGCAAGCTCGGCGAGCGGCTGATCCAGCACGAGAGCGCGCAGGTCGAGGTCGGCCGCAAGAGCGTCTACCAGACCCTGTGGCTGAACCGCATCGGCGTCTCGGCGATGGCCGCGGTGAGCCTGCTCGCGCTCTTCATGTACCTGCGCCAGACCGCGACCCTCGACCGCGCCCTCGCCCACGAAGCGCAGCGGATCGCCGGCGAGCGCGACCGGCTCGAGCAGGAGGTCGCGGCGCGGACGGCGCAGCTGAAGGAGCTCGCGCAGCACCTGCAGACGATCCGCGAGGACGAGCGCAGCCGCCTCGCGCGCGAGCTGCACGACGAGCTCGGCGCCCTGCTCACCGCCGCCAAGCTCGACGTTGCCCGGCTGAAGTCGCGCCTCGGCGCCAGCGCCGGCGCCGACGCGGCCGAGCGGCTCGCCCACCTCAACGAGGCCCTCAACGGCGGCATCGCGCTGAAGCGCCGCATCATCGAGGACTTGCGGCCGTCGTCGCTGAGCAATCTCGGCCTGGTCGCGGCGCTCGAGATCCTGCTGCGCGAGTTCGCGACGCGAAGCGAGATCAAGGTGGTCGAGAACCTGACGCCGGTGAGCGTCAGCGCCGCCGCGCAGCTGACGATCTACCGGCTGGTCCAGGAGGCGCTCACCAACGTCGTCAAGTACGCCAAGGCCAGCGAGGTCGTCGTCACCCTGCAGCCGTCGAGCGACGGCGGCGCGCTGGTCTCGGTGCGCGACAACGGCGTCGGCTTCGACCCGGGCCAGCCCAAGCTCGCTCGCCACGGGCTGATCGGGATGCGCTATCGGGTCGAAGCCGATGGCGGCACGATGCGACTCGAATCGAGCCCCGGCCTGGGCACGCTGATCGAGGCGACGCTGCCGTCGGCGCCTCCGGGCGGCGACGGCCAGGACGACGCCATCGACACCTTGCCGGCCGCCGCCGAAGCCTGAACACCCTGTCCGGCTGTCGGTCGCGTCCTACCCGCCCCGGGACGGTCCCCCGACACAGGGGCGCGCGCAGCACCTATCCTTCGAGCGCGACGAGAAACGCACACTGGTGTCTCGTCGTTCTTCCGGCCTGCGGGCACGAGAAGCGGAATCCGCCACCCCACCAGCAAAAGGACACTCAATGAACACCATGGGCAACGACACGGGAACCAGGTCGCAGGCACAACAGGTCCAGGACATGGGCGACAGCGCGGCCAATGCCGCGCAAGGCGCGATCCGCTCGACGCAGCGCGCCACCGACCAAGCGCTCGACCGTCTTTCCGACACCGTCGATGAGGTCCGCAGCAAGGCGGGCCCGATGTTGAACAAGGTCACATCGCAAGCGGAAGCCGCGGCACGGCGCGGCATGGAAGCCGTGCGCGACACCTCGCAGCAGCTGCGCGAGCGGGCGCTGCAGGCACAAGACATGACCGTTGCCTACGTCAAGGACGAGCCGATCAAGGCGATGCTGATCGCCGCCGCGACCGGCGCCGTCCTGATGGGCCTCATCAGCATGCTCAGCCGCTCGCGCGACTGAGCACGCGCGCACCGCCGGACGTGACACCATGATCCATCCCCTGCTGCGCCTGGCTGCGACCCAGCCTCACCTCCTCGGTGACCACGTCGAGGCCTACGCGGCCCTGGTCGGCGAAGAGGTGAGCAAGGTCTCGACGTCGCTGATGATGCGCGTCGGCCTCTATCTGGGGGCGCTCGTCATGTTCGCGATCGGCCTGATCTTCGTCGGCGTCGCGCTGATGCTGCGCGCGACCGTCCCGGCAGCGGACTACGCGGCGGGCTGGGCGCTCTTCGTCGTCCCGCTGACGCCGTTCGTGCTCGGCGCGATCTGCGTCGTCGTCGCGCGCGCGAAGCCGATCGAGAAGGCGTTCGACACCATCAAGAAGCAGCTCAACGCCGACATGGCGATGCTGCGCGAGGTCAATGCGTCATGAGCACCGTGATCTCTCCCCCGCAAGGCACGCGGGTCGACGCGTCGTCTCCTGCGGTGACGGAGCGCGTCACGACCGCGGAAGCCCGCGTCGCCGCCGAAGCCAAAGCGGCCGGAGCCACCGTCAAGGAGGCCGTTCGGGACGCCGAAAAGCAGGCCCAGGAGGAGCTGAAGGACGTTCCCGCGACCGACCGCCTCGCGGCGTCGCGCGGCGCGATGCGCAGAGCGATGCTGGAGATCGCGCATCCGCCGAAGCGGCCTTCCCTGGTCCCGGAGGGCATCGGCCAGCTCGGCAACCGCTTGCTCGACCGTGCGCGCGAGCTGCCCGGGGCGGCGTTCTTCCTCGAGACGCTCGAGGACTGGTGGCAGACCCATCCGCTGCGCACCGCCGCGGTCGTCGCCGAAGACGCCTCGCGCAAGTTCGTGCAGCCGGTCGCGCAACGCAATCCGCTCGGCCTCGTCCTCGGCGCGGTCGGTGTCGGCGCGCTGCTCATGCTCGTCAAGCCGTGGCGCTGGCTGCTCCGGCCCGCCCTCTTCGTCGGCCTGCTGCCGCAGCTCGCGAGCCATGCGATGCGCCGCATGCCCGTCGAGTCGTGGATGCAGGTGCTCGGCAGCGCCGCCGGCAAGCCGCGCGCGCGCCGTGGCGCCCCGTCGCAGACGACGACGCGCACGACCGCAGACGCGACGCAGGCATCCGGATTGCCGTAGCTCTCGAGCATTCATCGGTTACCTCCCAACGGCCCCTTGTCGATCCGCCTTGCGCGGGACTCGACCGGTCTCCCTCCGTGGGGTCTTTGAAAAACGCGCTTCGGCGCGTTTTTTTTGCCGCCGATCCTGCCGCGGTCCGGCTACGCCCGCAGCCGCAGATGTCCTACAGGGAGCCACGCGCGGCTCCGATGCCCCGCGCACCGGCCCCTGCCTAGAGTAATCCCGAAGTCAGCGAGCCTGCACCGGTGCTCCGGCGGGCTGAACAGGAGACTCTCATGTTGAAGTGGGCCATCATCTTCGCGGTCATCGCTCTGATCGCCGGCATGTTCGGATTCACCGGCATCGCCGCCGGCGCCGCAGGCATCGCCAAGATCCTGTTCGTCGTCTTCCTGGTTCTCTTCGTCGCCGTCCTGCTGTTTGCGCTGCTCGGCGCGAAAGCGGTGTCGAACAAATGAACGGCGGATCGTTCAGAGCGGCGGCGGACGGCGCCGGCGAGCGCCTCCAGCTCGACGAGAGCGCGCTCGAGGCGGCCAAGCGCAGCCTCGAGAATGGCGCGGTGACGCCGAGCTACGGGCCCTGGCGCGAGGACATCATCAGCCTGCTCAACGACGCTCTCGCCACCGAGATCGTCTGCACGCTGCGTTACAAGCGGCACTACTTCACCGCCAAGGGGCTCGCCTCGCCGAAGATCGCCGAGGAGTTCCTCGTCCATGCGAACGAGGAGACGGCGCACGCCGACATGATCGCCGAGCGCATCGTCCAGCTCGGCGGCGAGCCCGACTTCGCGCCGACGACGCTCGTCGAGCGCAGCCACGCCGACTACGACGCGTCGCTCGACCTGCAGGCGATGATCCGCGCCAACCTGATCGCCGAGCGCGTCGCCATCGAGGCGTACTCGCAAATGATCAGGCTCATCGGCGACAAGGACTCGACGACGCGGCGAATTCTCGAATCGATTCTCAGCCAGGAGCAGGAACACGCCGATGAGCTGAGCGATTGGCTGACCGACTAACGGCCGCCAGGAGTCGTTTCGAAGGGCATGACTCCGCCCACTTCAACGTCAGGAGACGGAAAATGAGCCTTCGCACCACCCTTGCCACCCTCGTCGCCGCGTCGGCGCTCGCCCTCACCTCGGGTTGCGCAGTGATGCGCGGACAAGAATCGGCCGGTGCCTACGTCGACGACACCGCCATCACGACCAGCATCAAGGCCAAGATGGTCGAGGACAAGTCGGTCGACGCCGCCGCGATCAAGGTCGAGACGCTGAACGGCAACGTGATGCTGTCCGGCTTCGCCAAGGACCGCCTCGAGAAGCAGACCGCCGAGAACATCGCCATGAAGACCAAGGGCGTGAAATCGGTGCAGAACAACGTCGTCGTCCGGCCCTGAGCCGAAACGCGACGTGACGCTGGCGATTGCCTAGCGTCGCTCGTCGAGCGCCGGGCACCCCGGCGCCTCGCCGCGCGCGACGCGCGCCAGCACCAGGGCGACCGCATCCGCGAGTCGCGCGATCGCGCGCCGATGCGCCGCCGCCAGCGCGGTCATCGACGCCGTCGCGGGCTCGCGCAGGAGCCATTCGCAGCGCGACGCCACCGCCCGCGATGCGCCGCTGCCCTGGATCAGCCACGAGCCCTCGATGCGCGCCTCGCGCCCCGGGACCGAGTCGAAGCGGCGGACATCGATCGCGATCCGCCACGGTGGCGTCGCCGGAGCCGGCTGCGTGCGCGCGTCGATGGCGCCGTGACCGACGATCAGCTCCTCGAGCAGCGCCGCCCGGAACTCGTCGGGCAAGGCGCTCGCCCAGCGCTCCTGCTCGAGCACCGCCAGCGAGCCGTCCGCCAGGCGGACCACCCACTGCGGCTGGTCGGCCTGCGCCGGCACGCGCACGGGCTCGAGAACGATCGCCAACGTTGCCGCCGGGCGCGCCGCGGCGCCGGTGCGCGGCGCGACCTCGTCCGGCATCAGGCTGTGGAAGTGCGTCGGCGGCATCGCGGTGCAGGCGCCGAGCGCCAGCGCGACGGCGAGCAGTGCGAGCGGAAGCGATGCGCAGCGCGCGCGTCGGTCGGGAGTCGGGCGTGGTCGCATGGATGTTGGCCGGCTAGCGTTGCGGCACCGGCGCATCGGCCGGCTTGCCGCGCAGCAGCGCCTCGGGATGCTGTTGCAGGTAATCCGACAGGACTCGCAGCGCGCGTGCGGTCCGCTGCAACTCGACCAAGGTGTCCTCGACGTTGCGCTGCACCGGCGCGCTGGGATCGGTGACGTTGCGGTCGAGGTTCTCGAACGTGGCCTGCGCCCTGTTCAGCGTGCGCTGCACCTCGGCGAGCGCCTTTTGCGCATCGGGCGTGAGCTGGCCGATCGCCGTGCTGGCGCGCGACAACGTCGTGCGCAGGTCGCGGCCGATGTCGTCGAACGGGATCTTGCTCATCTTCTGGACGATCTCGGCGATCTGCGGCTGCAGCTCGCTCAGCGTCCCGGGTGCCGTCGGCATCTGCACCGCGCCGTCTTCGGCGAGGTTGGCCGTGCGCGCCGGACCGGGGATGAAGTCGAGCGCGACGTAGAGCTGGCCGGTCAGCAGGTTGCCCGTCCGCAGCTGCGCGCGCAGGCCGTTGGCGACGAGTCGTTGCAGGACCGCGGCATCGCCGGCACCGCCGACGTCGCGCAGCAGCGCGGTGCGCGCGGAGCCGAGGCGCAGCGGGTAGATCTCGGCCTTGACTTCGGCGGGGAAGCGCTTGCGCTGAGGGTCGTACTGCAGCGCGATGCTCCGCACGCGGCCGATCTCGACACCGAGCAGGTCGATTGCCGCATCCGGGGCGAGGCCGCGCACCGTCTGGTCGAACACCATCCGGATCGGCACCGCGATGCCGTCGGGCGGTGCCAACGCGCTGCGCCGGTCGCCGAACAGCGTGAAGACGGTGTTCTCGGTCACCGGCCGCGCGGGGCCGGCGTCGGGCGCCGACTCGAACGCCAAGCCGCCGGCAAGAACCGACGCGAGCGTCTGCGTGTTGACGTTCAGACCGCTCGCGTTCAGCGTCAGGTCGATGCCGCTGGCGTTCCAGAAGCGCGTGTTCGTCGTCACCAGCTTCTGGTACGGATCGTCGACGAAGATCTTCAGCGACAGCTCGTCGCGATCGGCGTCGAGCGTGTAGCCGACGACGCGCCCGACCGGGGTCCGCTTGTGGTAGACGGGCGAGCCGACGTCGAGCGAGCCGAGGTCCGACGCGCGCAGGACGAAGATCGAACCGGGCTCGCCACGCAGCACGAAAGGCGGCGCCTCGAGGCCGACGAACTCGCTGCGCGACTTGTTGGAGATGCCGGCATCGGTGCCGATGTAGGCGCCCGAGAGCAGCGTGCCGAGGCCGCTCACGCCGGCGGCGCCGATGCGCGGCTTCACCACCCAGAACGAAGTGTCCTCGACCGCGAACCGCGCCGCGGTGCGGTCGAGCTGGACGACGACGACGACGCGCTCGCGGTCGTCGCGCAGGCCGACCGCGACGACCTTGCCGATGACGACCTCCTTGTAGCGGACCTCGGTCTTGCCTGCTTCGACGCCGTCGGCCGACTTGAACTCGATCTCGATGCGCGGCCCGATCAGGAAGACGCTGCGCACCAGCATCGACGCCGCGATCGCGATGGCGACCGCGGGCACGAGCCAGACGAGCGAGACGTTCCAGCGCCGCTTGCGAACGACTCGCGGTTGCGGCAGCGCGCCGTCGGGTGCAGGCGAGCCCGGCGCCGCTGGCGGCAGCGGCGCCCGCGGCGCGTCGCCGACGTCAGGCGTCTCGGCCATCGGCAGGAGCGTCGCGCCAGATCATGCGCGGATCGAACGACCAGGTGGCGAGCATCGTCAGGACGACGACTGCGGCGAACGAGAGCAGCCCCAGACCGGCACTGACGCTGGCGATGGGGCCGAAGCGCACCGTGGCCGCGAGCAGGACGACGACGTAGACGTCGAGCATCGACCAGTGGCCGACCGTCTCGACCAGGCGGTAGAGCCGTGCCCGCTCGAGCCGGCGCCATTGCGGCGCGTAACGGACGGTCCAGGCGAGCAGCCCGAGCACCGCGATCTTGAGCACCGGCACTGCGATGCTGGCGATGAAGACGATGATGGACAGGCCCCACGAGCCGTCGAGCCAGAGCTCGTGGATGCCGCCGAGCAGCGTGTGCTCGCCGTGCTGCAGCGCCGAGGTCGTCACCATCACCGGCAGCGCGTTCGCGGGCACGTAGAGGACCGCCGCGGCGACGACGCAGGCCCAGGTGCGCTGCACCGCGAACGGCTTCGTCGCGAGCAGGGCGTGGCCGCAGCGCGGACACTGCTGGACGAGGTTCGGCTCGTCCACCGGCAGCTCGGTGGAGACGAGCCCGCAGCTCTCGCAGCCGAGCAGGCGAGCTTCGTGGAGGGCGGTGCCCGCGTTCATTGCACGTGCCACCAGAGGTGCTTCAGGCCGGCCGACTCGATCGACGCGAACAGCACCGTCAGCGCGCCGAGCGCGAACAGGCCGGGGCCGGGAGACGCGTCGGCGAGGCCGGCGAGGCGGACGAGCGAGAGCAGGACACCGATCGTGAACACCTCGACCATGTTCCAGCGGCTGGCCTGGTGCAAGGCGCGCACGCACCAGGCGAAGCCCGGCGGCTTGATGCCTGCGGACAGCGGGAACAGCACGTACAGCCTGAGCGCGACGAACGCCGCCGGCGCGATCAGCGCGGTGATCGCCGAGACGACGGCGACGAGCGGCTCACCGTCCGTCCATGCGGTCGCGATGGCCTCGATCAAGCTCGCCGACTCGGTCGGGCCGCGCAAGGTGAGCGTCAGCAGCGGCGCGTTGATCGCGACCAGGTAGGCCGCGGCGGCCGCCACCGTCAGGGCGAGGATGGCGTCGATCGACAACCGATGCGAGCGCGCCATGACGGCATCGCAGCGCGTGCAGCGCGCCACGGCGCCGTGGCCGAGCGGCTGCCAGCGGTGTGCCAGCCCGCATTCCTCGCAGACGATCAGGGAGCCTTCGACGCGAGCCATTCGACGTGAGTGTCAGAAGCGGCTGCGCGGGAAGACGCCGCCGGGGCCCTGCGGCCCGGCGGCGATTATCACGGGACGGGCGGCGGACCGAGCGACCGCAGGTCGCCCGCGTCAGTGGCCGACGCGAGCGAGCAACGCGTTGCCTCGTGCGGACGCGCCTTGCGTCGCCGGCGCGGCCGTCCGGTCGACCGACTGGGCCGACTCGGTGCTGGCAACGCGCTGGCGTGCCGCGCGATCCACCGCGGCGTTGACGACCGAGTAGAAGCTGACGAGAAGGATCAGCGCGAGCAGCGCACAGGTGCCGATCAGGCTCTTCTGCAGGAACAGCACGCGTTGCTCGCTCATGATGACTTCCGCTCGGAGACGTGGACGCGCCTGGCATGCTGAGCGCGCAGGCGCGGCGGATCCTGACGTCGCCCACTCGCGCTGACGCCCCTGGGCGGCGGTTCGACGACCTCGTCGGGGGAAACGGTGAAGAACCAGCGGACGAAGCGACGCAGCCGTTCCGACCAGTTCTTCTTCGCCGCGTTCATGGCCGACAAGTTAAATCGCGCATCGCCACGGGTCAGCCGGGCGACCGCGCCCCACTGCGTCGGACGCTGCCTACAGTGCGCAGAAGCGCTCCCTTCCTACAGACCACAGGCATGCATCGTGCGAGGATGCCTCGATCGCAACGCTGGCCGGAGGTCGGGCCCATGCTGATCAGAATCGGGTACGACATCGAGCTGTCCGTCGCGACGCCGATGGCGCTCATCTACCTGCTTCGTGTTCACCCCTCGCGCCGCGACGACCTCGTCGCGCCCGAGTCGGTGCGGGTCAGCGGTGGGCTCGTTCCCGAGGAGTACATCGACACGTTCGACAACCACTGCGGCCGCGTCAACGTGCCGGTCGGGATGCCGACGGTTCGCATCACGAACGAGGCCCTCATCCGCGATTGCGGCGAGCTCGACGAGATCGATGTCGACGCCCGCCAGCGCGACCCGACCGAGCTGCCGTTCTCGACGCTGCAATTCCTCCTGCCGAGCCGCTACTGCGAGGTCGACAGCGAGCTGTTGCCGTTCGCCTGGCAGCAGTTCGGCAGCGTCGCACCGGGTTGGGCACGCGTCGCCGCGATCTGCGACTTCGTGCACCAGCACCTGACGTTCAACTACAAGACCGCGCGGCCGACGCGGACCGCTCTCGACGCGTTCCGCGAGCGCGAAGGCGTCTGCCGCGACTTCACCCATCTGGCGGTGACGCTGTGCCGCTGCATGAACATCCCGGCGCGCTACACGACCGGCTACCTCGGCGACATCGGCGTTCCGCCGGCGCCGTACCCGATGGACTTCAGCGCCTGGTTCGAGGTCTTCCTCGGCGACCGCTGGACCACCTTCGACGCGCGCCACAACCAGCGCCGAATCGGCCGCATCGTGATGGCACGCGGCCGCGACGCAGGAGACGTGCCGATCACGATGTGCTTCGGCCCGAACTCGCTGCTGCGCTTCGACGTCGTCACCGAGGAAGTCGCCGAGCCGGTGCGGGCGGCGGCCGCGGCTTGACAGCGAAGCAATTTCCATCTCTGTGCAAGGAGACAACGCGATGAGCACGACACCACGCGACGACCAGGTCCAGGGCGAAGGCGACTACAACGCCGGCCGCCGGTACGACAAGGCGAGCCGCGAGTTCGCCGAGTCCGGCCGCGTCGAGCCGGCTGCGCGCGACGCCGCGCCGGAAGACGAGCGCGAAGCCGAAGACATCGAGCGCGCCGAAGAGGAAGGCAAGGCGCACTCGAAGGGCGAAGGCCCGCTGGTCAGCGACAAGCGCAAGCCCTGACCCCGCGCGCGTCGGCGACGGGCGCGGACGCGCTCAGCGCCGCACCGCGGACGCAGCCGTCGCGGACCCGACCGCCGAGGCCGCGCTCGCGGCGGGTGCGGGTGGCATGCGGGTCGACTTCGGATTGCGGACCGCGCCCGGAATGACGCCGCTCGTGCGGACGAGGTTGGCGCACTCGGCGTCGGTCTGGGCCGCCTCCTTTTGCGCGCCCGGATCGATGAAGGGGATGATCGCAGCGAGCGGGTGCAACAGCGCCAGCAGGCCGGCCGCGCCGGCCTTGCCGGCAAGCTTGCCCATCTCGACCGAGACCTTCGGATTGCCGAACGTGCCCTTCACGTGGACCGGGGTCCGCAGCGTCATCGGACTGAAGTCCTTCGGCGAGACGACGGCGCGCAGGTCGAGCGTCTCGTCGCGCAGCGACACGGTGCCGTCGATCCAGATGGTCGAGTCCCGGGTGTTGAGGACGAACACCTTCGGCCGCGCGATGCCTTGCGCGACATCGAGATCGGCGACGTTGCACAGGATCGGCAGGGCCTCGTCGCCCTTGACCAACATGCCGAGCGCCTGGGCGACGTCGATCCCCCCGACCTCGACGGCGAGGTGCGACACCGCGGCATCGCGCATGTGCATGCGGATGTCGCCGCCGAGGCTGCCGAGGATCTCGGCGGTCGAGCGGCCGCTGCCCTTGACCTTGACAAGCGCGTCGAGCTTGCCGGTGAGATACGGCGGCGCATCGCCCGACCGCTTCAGCCGCAGCCAGTGCGCCAGGTTGACGCCGAGCAGGCGCAGGTCGGCGGTCCAGAGCGCCTTCTCGCCGCGGCCGTCGAGCTGCAGGTAGCCGGCGAGCTTGCCCTGCGCGGTCACGCCTTCGAAATCGGCGATCGTCAGCACGCCGTCGGCGAGCAGGAGATGCGCGCGCGTCGGGTGCAGCGGCTCGAGGATGTCGGTGCCGGGATCGAAGACGCCGATCGCGACGACGACGTTGGCGTTCATCGCCCGCAGCGACGGCAGGTCGAATTTCTTGTCGGGGATGACGCGCCCGCCCGTCGCCGCGTTCGCTTTCGCCGCGCCGCTGCCGGGCGGCGGCGTGCCGACCGCGGGCCCGAGGTCGGCGAGGACGAGCCGCGAGCCGCCGAGCCGTCCGGCGAGAAGCGGCACCTTGGGCCGCTTGTCGTAGGTGAACGCGCCGTTGAGACGGCTCGAGCCGATGCTCGCCGCGTCGAACACCGCCTTCCACACGTCGGCGTCCTTGACCAACGTGCCGTGGGTGGTGAAGGGCGGCGTCGTCGGCAGCGTGATGCCGAGCGCGTCGCCGACCGCGGCGAGGGAATCGCCGGCGAGGCGGAAGCGACCCTTCAGGCCGGTGAAGTGCAGCGGGTCGCGCGTCGTGCCGTCGAAGGCAACCTCGGCGCGGCCGATGATGGCTCGCAGCGACAGCGGCTGCGCCTTCGCACCGTCGCCTTCGTCGAGGAAGCCGAGCACGCCGGCGGTGCGCAGGTCGATCCGCACGGGGAGCTTCTTGTACTGGCCGGTCGCCTTCAATCGCAGACCGGTCTCGCCGGGCGCGAGGCGCACGTTCGCGGCCGTCGGCGGCGCCCCGCTGGCGGCGCCGCCGGCGCGGATGACGATCCCGCGCGAAGCAGCGTCGCTTGCGGCGACGGCGCTCGCCGGCGCCGACGATGCGTCGCCGGCGACGCTCGGCACCACCGCCGGGCCGCCGGCGCTGCGGTCGACGAGCGAGAAGCGGGCGTCGACGCCCGCCGGCAGGACCTGGTCGAGGTACAGGACGTGGCCATCGCCGACGGCGAGGCGGCCGAACGTCGGCAGCGACGCCTCCTCTTTCGCAGCGTCGTCTTTTTGCCTGCTGCCGAACTGCCACGACGCGCGACCGTCGGTGCGACGCTCCAGGATCGCGTCGAGCTCGCCGGCTTCGAGCTCGCGGATGTGCAGCGTGCCGCCCCGGTATGCGCGCCAGAGGTCGAGGTAGCCGAGCTTGAGCGCGGCGTCGCGCGCCAGCAGCGTGTGCCGCGCCGGGCTCCACTGCGGCGCGCCGATCTCGATCGATTCCGCGCGCACGCGAACGCTGCCGAGCAGTCCGATCCGCACGCCTGAACCGCCGGAGCCGCTGGCGAAGACGACCCGCCGGTCGAGCAACTGGGCGAGCCGATCCTGGACCGGGCCGACGAGGAACGGCCAGCCGATCGCTTCGCAGACGAGGACGATCGCGAGCAGCGCGACGAACGCCGAGATCAACGCGAGCGGCCAGCGCACGCCGGCGTGCCAGGCTGCGAGCGGGCTTCTCATGGCCGCGATTGTCGGCACCGCCATGGCGCCGACTATCGGTGCCTGCCGGCGCGCCCTGTGGGCTCGCTCCTACAGTCGCCGCGCCAGGACCTCGGGATTGAGGACGGTCGGCGGTGTCCGGCCGATGGCCGGGTCGAGCAGGCAGATCAGGTTCTCGGCGGCGAGGCTCGCCATCGCGCGGCGCGTCGGCAAGCTGGCGCTTGCGATGTGCGGCGTCAGGACGACGTTGGCCAGCGCCAGCAGCTCGGGATGGACGCTCGGTTCGCCCTCGAAGACGTCGAGCCCCGCCGCCGCCGGCCGGCCCGCGCGCAGCGCCGCCGCGAGCGCCGCATCGTCGACGACGCCGCCGCGCGCGATGTTGACGATCGTCGCCGTCGGCTTCATCAGCGCGAGCTCGGCAGCGCCGACGAGGTGGTGCGACTCGGCGCTGTACGGGACGACGATGACGACGTGATCCGACTCGCGCAGCAGCGCCTCGCGCGACACGTAGCGCGCACCGAGGGCGCCGGCCACGTCGTCGGGCAGGGGCGAGCGGTTGTGATAGAGCACCGGCATCGCGAAGCCGTGCGCGCCGCGACGCGCGATCGCCTGGCCGATCCTGCCCATGCCGAGGATGCCGAGCACAGCGCCGTGGACGTCGCTGCCGGCGAACAGGTCGACGCTCCACTTGGTCCATTCGCCGCGGCGCAGGAACCGCTCGCTCTCGGTGACGCGACGCGCCGCCGCCATCAGGAGGGCGAAGCCGAAGTCGGCCGTCGTCTCGGTGAGGACGCCCGGCGCGTTGCTGACCGCGACGCCGCGCGCGGTGCACGCGGGAACGTCGATGTTGTTGTAGCCGACCGCCAAGCTGCACACCGCGCGCAGCCGCGGGCAGGCGTCGAGCAGCGCAGCGTCGATCGGCTGCGTGCCGGTGACGAAGACGCCGTCCTTGTCCTGCAGTCGCGCGATCATCTCGTCGCGGCTCCAGACGTCGTCGGCGTCGTTCGCCTCGACTTCGAAGTGCTCGCGCAGTCGCTCGACGATGTCGGCGAAGACGCGGCGGCAGACCAGGATCGATGGGCGCATGTCGGTCAGTCGAGAAAGCGGGTGAAGCGCGCGACCGGCTCGCGCTCGGTGACGAGCGTGTTCTCGATCGCATCGGGGTCGATGTGGCCGAGCGACATGCCGCAGACGAGCTGCTCTTCGGCGGGCGCCCCGATCGCCTCGACGATGATGCGATGGAACGGCGTGAACGCCGCCTGGGGACAGGTGTGCAGGCCGTGCGCGCGCGCCGCGACCATGACGCCCTCGAGGAACATGCCGTAGTCGAGCCAGCTGCCCTGCCGCATGATGCGGTCGATCGTGAACATCAGGCCGACCGGCGCGCCGAAGAACTCGTAGTTGCGCCGGTGCTGCGCGTGCATCCGCGCCTTGTCAGTCTTGGCGATGCCGAGCAGCGAGTAGAGGTCCCAGCCGACCTTGCGCCGGCGGTCGATGTAGGGCGAGACCCACTCGGTCGGGTAGTAGGCGTATTCCTCGCTGTGGCGCGCCCGCTCCTCCGGGTCGTCATACGCGGCGACGAGCCGGCGCGACAGCGACTCCAGCGGCTCGCCCATGAGCACGTAGACCTTCCACGGCTGCGTGTTGGTGCCCGACGGCGCGCGCGACGCGACCTCGAGAATCCGCTCGACGGTCGCGCGCGGCACCGGGGTCGGCAGAAAGGCGCGCGTCGAGCGGCGCGAGGTGATCGCCGCTTCGACGGCGGCGACTTCGGGATCTGTCGGGATCGTCATCGGCCCGGATTGTCGGGGCGGACCGGCCGCCGTGCTGCCGCGGCGGCCGACGCGGGGAGGAGCACCGCGGCTGCACCCTAGGGATGGCTCACTAATTTGCTGCGTTGCACCAAAAAGTGCTTGCAATGCCCGGGGCAGCCTCTATACTTCGTTCATGTTGCGGTGCAGCATAGTCACCCGACACAGCACCTTCCCATTATTCACCAGGAGATCCACCATGATGACCGTTGAACAAATCGTCGCCGTCCAGAAGAGCAATGTCGAAACGCTGTACGGCCTCGCCGGAACCGCCTTCGAAGGCATCGAGAAGCTCGTCGAGCTGAACCTGCAAGTCGCCAAGAACGCGATCGCCGAAGCGGCGCAGACGACCCAGGCCGTGCTGTCCGTCAAGGACGCGCAAGAGCTGCTCGCGCTGCAAGCCAGCCTGCTGCAGCCGGCCGCCGAGAAGGTCGCCGCCTACAACCGCTACCTGTACGAGATCGCGTCCACGACCGGCGCCGAAGTCTCGCGCGTCGCCGAAGCGACGAGCGCCGAGGCGCAAGCCAAGTTCATGGCGATCATCGACACGGCGGTCAAGAACGCGCCGGCCGGCACCGAGAATGCCGTCGCCCTCGTGAAGTCGGCGGTTGCCGCTGCCAACAACGCGATCGAGAGCGTGCAGAAGGCCGCCAAGCAAGCCGCCGAAGTCGCCGATGCGAACTTCCAGGCGATGTCGTCGACCGCCGTCCGCGCGACGCAAGCCGCGACGAAGTCGAGCAAGCGCGCCGCTGCCGCCGCCTAAGTCGAGCGAGCGCAGGCGTCGCGGAAGCGACGCTGATTCGCACGAGGCCCGGACGTGTCCGGGCCTTCTTTTTTTGCGGCGCCATTTTGCTTGTCCGGCGCCACACGCAATACTGGGCGATGCACGAGGCTGCCCGGAACGACTCGAACGCGGTGCCGCCGCCGATGCCGACGTTTCGCGAGGCGCTCGTCTGGTGGCTGAAGCTCGGCTTCGTCAGCTTCGGCGGGCCCGCCGGGCAGATCGCGCTCATGCACCAGGAGCTGGTCGAGCGGCGGCGCTGGATCTCGGAGCGCCGCTTCCTGCATGCGCTCGACTACTGCATGGTGCTGCCGGGACCGGAGGCGCAGCAGCTCGCGACCTACATCGGCTGGCTGATGCACCGGACGCGCGGCGGCATCGTCGCGGGCGCGCTCTTCGTCCTGCCGTCGCTCGCCATCCTGGTCGCGCTCTCGTGGGTCTATGTCACGCACGGCGACGTGCCGGCGATCGCCGGCGCCTTCTACGGCATCAAACCCGCGGTCGTCGCGATCGTCGCCTTCGCAGGCTGGCGACTGGCGTCGCGCGCGCTCGTCAACGGCTGGCTCGTCGCGATCGCCGTCCTCGCCTTCGTCGCGGTGGCGCTGCTGCACGCGCCTTTTCCGCTCATCGTCGCCGCCGCCGCCGCGGTCGGCTTTGCCGGCGGGCGCCTGCGGCCGTCGGTGTTCGCGATGCGCAGCGCGCACGAGGCCGGCGCACCAAGGCACGCAGCCGCGGTGATCGACGACGACACCCCGACGCCGCCGCACGCCCGATTCAGCGCCGCGCGCTTCACCCGCATCCTCGTCGTCGGGCTCGCGATCTGGTCGACAGCGATCGTCGCGCTGACCGTCGCCTTCGGCAGCGATGCCGTGCTCACCCGCATGGGCTGGTTCTTCAGCCAGGCCGCGCTGCTCACCTTCGGCGGCGCCTACGCGGTCCTGCCGTACGTCATCGAGGGCGCGGTCGAGCAGCACCAGTGGCTGAGCGCCGGCCAGATGATCGACGGTCTCGCCCTCGGCGAATCGACTCCCGGCCCGCTGATCATGGTCGTCGCTTTCATCGGCTTCGTCGGCGGCTGGAGCCACGCCGTGCTCGGCGCCGACGCGCCGTTCGCATCCGGAGCGCTCGCCGCGGCCGTCGTCACCTTCTTCACCTTCCTGCCGTCGTTCTGCTTCATCCTGCTCGGCGGGCCGTTTGTCGAGTCGACGCACGGCGATCTGCGCTTCACCGCGCCGTTGACGGCGATCACCGCCGCCGTCGTCGGCGTCATCGTCAATCTGGCGCTGTTCTTCGCCTGGCACGTGCTCTGGCCGCGCGGATTCGACGGCGGCTTCGAGTGGCCGGCGGCGCTGATCGGCGTCGGCGCCGCCGTGCTCCTGTTCGCATTGCGCGTCGGCGTCATCGCCGTCATCGCGACGTCCGCGCTGGCGGGGCTCGCAATTCGCCTGCTCGTCTGACGCCGCTGCCCGTGCCGGTCCGGCGGTCAGAGCTGGGTCTTCGCCGCGAGCCGCTGACGCAGCTCCCCGAGGTGCGCCAGCGTGACGTCGCGCCCGGCCTGGATCGATTGGCGGCGCGTCGTGAAGTCGGCGCCGGAGACGCCGGCGAGCGCCGGCTGGAGGACGACGTCGGCATCGCGCAGCTCGTGCGCCTTCAGTCCCTTGCCCATGATCGCGAACGTCTGCAGCAGCATGCGGGCGGCGTCGCCGGTCGGGTTGCCTTCGGGCACGGCCGAGATGTCGACCGCGATGACGAACTCGGCGCCCATCTGACGGGCGTGATGGACGGGGATCGGCGCCGACAGCCCGCCGTCGACGTACTCGCGCGTGCCGATCCGGACCGGCTGGAACACCGCGGGCACTGCGCTCGACGCACGCACCGCAGTGCCGGTGTCGCCGCGCTGGAACAGGACCGGCGCGCCGCTGTCGAGGTCGGTGGCGGCGATGCCGAGCGGGATCTTCATCTGCTCGATCGGCCGGCGGCCTGTCTTGTCGCGGACGAACTTCGCGAGCGCCTCGCCGCGGATCAGGCCACGACCCGGATACGACCAGTCGGCGAACGCCGTTTCGTCCATCGCGTCGGCGATCGTCGCCAGCTCGCGCCCGCTCTTGCCCGAAGCGAACAGGGCGGCGACCAGGCTGCCGGCCGAAGTGCCGACGACGAGGTCGGGCAGCAGGCCGTTCTCCTCGAGCGCCTGGATCACGCCGATGTGGGCGAAGCCGCGCGCCGCGCCGCCGCCGAGCGCCAGGCCGACTCGCGGTCGGCGCGCGGGCGCCGGCGGGACCGGCGCGATCGGCGGCGCCGACGTGGCGGGCACGACCGGAGCCGTGGCGACGGCGGCGCTCTTCGGCGTGGCCGAGCAGCCGATCAGACCCAACCCGCCCAGGCCTCCTGCGGCGCACGCGCCGCCCAGCCGCAGCAAGACGTCGCGGCGAGTTCTTTTCTTATGCCGCATCTGGCATACCGAAGTGACAAAACTGTGGTTCGCGCGGGAGAAGTGCGTCGCTAGAGTGCCGCTTCCGTCGCGGAGCGGCTGTTGCGCGCGCCCGAGGTCGCCATTCTGGGGCCGCGGCACCGCTGCCGGCGACGACCCGGGTGTCTGGATGTACCGATACGACGACTTCGACCGCAGCTTCGTGCACCAGCGCGCGGCGCAGTTCCGCGACCAGCTCGAGCGTCATCTCGCCGGACAGCTCGGCGACGACGAGTTCCGGGCGCTGCGCCTGCAGAACGGCTGGTACGTGCAACGCCATGCGCCGATGCTGCGCGTCGCCGTTCCCTACGGCGAGCTGCGATCGAAGCAGCTGCGCGCGCTGGCGCGGATCGCGCGCCAGTTCGACGGCCGAGCCGACGGGCCCTACCCCGGCCGCGGAGGCTTCGGCCACTTCACGACCCGTCAGAACTGCCAGTTCAACTGGATCGCGCTGGCCGACGCCGCCGACGTCATGGACGTCCTCGCCGACGCCGACATGCACGGCATCCAGACCAGCGGCAACTGCATCCGCAACATCACGACGGATTGCTTCGCCGGCGTCGCCGCCGACGAGGTCGTCGACCCGCGTCCTTACTGCGAGATCCTGCGCCAGTGGAGCACGCTGCATCCTGAGTTCGCGTTCCTGCCGCGCAAGTTCAAGATCGCGGTCAGCGGCGCGACCGAGGACCGCGCCGCGACCGCGTGGCACGACATCGGCCTCGTGCTGCGCAAGAACGACGCCGGCGAGGTCGGCTTCCAGGTCCGCGTCGGCGGCGGCATGGGCCGCACGCCGGTGATCGGCACCGTCGTTCGCGAGTTCCTGCCGTGGCAGCAGATCCTCGTCTTCATCGAGGCGATCGTCCGCGTCTACAACCGCTACGGCCGGCGCGACAACCTGTACAAGGCGCGGATCAAGATTCTCGTCAAGGCCGAAGGCCAGAAGTTCGTCGACGCCGTCGAGGCTGAGTTCGCGAACATCCTGATCGACCTCGACGGCTCGGCGCACCTCCTGACCGAAGCGGAGCGCGACCGTGTCGCAGCGCACTTCACGCTGCCGGCAGGCGTCGCGGCGATCGAAGGCGACGCCGACGCCGACAGCCACGCTTCGAAGCCCGTCGCCTACGCGCGCTGGCTCGAGCGCAACGTCCATGCGCACCGTCTCGCGGGCCACCGCGCCGTCACGCTGTCGCTGAAGCGCCCCGGCCAGCCGCCCGGCGACGCGTCGGCGTCGCAGATGGAGCTCGCCGCCCAGCTCGCCGACCGCTTCAGCGCCGGCGAGCTGCGCGTCTCGCACGACCAGAACCTGGTGCTGCCGTGGGTGCGCGCGAGCGAGCTGCCGGCGCTCTGGCAGGCGGCGCGCGAGGCCGGCCTCGCGAGCAGCAACATCGGGACCCTCGCCGACATGATCGCCTGCCCCGGCGGCGACGTGTGCGCGCTCGCGAACGCGCGCTCGATCCCGATCGCCGCGGCGATCACCGAGCGCTTCGACGACCTCGACGAGCTGCACGACATCGGCGACATCGACCTGCACATCAGCGGCTGCATCAACTCCTGCGGCCACCACCACAGCGGCCACATCGGCATCCTCGGCGTCGACAAGGACGGCAAGGAGTGGTACCAGGTCTCGCTCGGCGGCGCCGACGGCTCGACCCTCAGCGGCGCCTCGACGCCGGGCAAGGTGATCGGCCCGTCGTTCGCGGCCGACGAGGTGCCCGACGTCGTCGAGGCGGTGATCGACACCTACCGGGCCGAGCGGAGCG
>Ga0307416_100000266_pt1 | contig 27644 bp, 15 predicted proteins | sample DK1Cmetagenome_2_FD_203821 | JGI IMG/M metagenome (GOLD analysis project Ga0307416, IMG submission 203821) | Maize rhizosphere microbial communities from greenhouse at UC Davis, California, United States - DK15-C-3 | ecosystem: Host-associated > Plants > Roots > Rhizosphere > Soil | place...
CGGGTGGACGACGTACGGCTCGACGAGGTGCGCGCGCGCATCCTCGTCGCCGACCACGACTCGTACCTGTTCGCCGGCCCACTGCGGGACATCCTGTGTGCCCGGGACGGCCTCGATGACGACGAGATACGGGCGGCGCTGCACAGCGCGTCGGCCGACGACATCGTCGACGCCCTGCCGGACGGGCTCGCCACCGAGGTCGGCGCCCACGGCTGGAGCCTGTCCGGCGGTGAGCGCCAACGGGTACGGCTGGCCCGGGCCCTGCTCGCGCGGCCGGACGTGCTGGTGCTCGTCGACCCGACCTCGGCCGTCGACGCCCACACCGAGGCGCGCATCGCGGCGCGGCTGCGCGAGGCCCGCTCGGGCCGGACCACCGTCGTGCTCGCCACCTCGCCGCCGCTGCTGGGCCGGGCCGACCTCGTCGCGCATCTGCGCGACGGTCGCGTCGTCGCCACCGGCACCCACGCCGACCTGCTGGCCCGGGATCCGGGCTACCGCCGGCTGGTCTCGCGGGACGGCGACACCGACCCCACCATGGACACGGGCGCCGGCACCGGGGCGGTCGCGCCCGGGGGATGGGCCGGGGGGCGGGGAGATCAATGAGCGGGCTGCCCGTCGCGGACCGGCGGACCGTGCGCCGGGGGGTGCGGGCCCTCATCGCCGGCGACCGTCGCGCGGCAGTCGTGCTCCTCTCGCTGCACGGGGCCGCAGCCATCGCCGGGCTCGCCGGCCCGTGGCTGGTCGGCGGCATCGTGGACGCGGTCACGGCCGGCGCCCCTTCATCCACAGTGGACAAACTCGCTCTCGCCATCGTCGCGTCCGTGGTCGTCCAGGGCCTGCTGCTGCGGTACGGGCACTACGCCGGCCACCGGTTCGGCGAGCGGGCGATCGCCCGGCTGCGCGAGCAGTTCGTCTGGCGCGTCCTCGGTGTCCCGGTGTCGGTGGTGGAGCGGGCCGGCACCGGTGAGCTCGCGACGCGCAGCTCGGTCGACGTGTCGACGGTCGGAACGACCCTGCGCAACGTCATGCCGGTCGTCGTGATCGCGTCGGCACAACTGACCCTGTTGTTCGGTGCGGTGTTCCTGCTGCACCCGCTGCTCGGCCTGCTCGCCCTGGCCGGGCTGCCATCGATCTACGCGGCGACCCGCTGGTATCTGCGTCGGGCCGGCCCGGCGTACCTGGCCGAGGGAGCCGCGGCGGCCGAGCTGACCGACGCGCTGACCACGACCGCCGAGGGGGCGCGCACGGTCGAGGCGCTCCGGCTGGCCGACAACCGCGTCCGGTACGGCACCGAGCGCATCCGTGGGGTGTGGTTGACCCGAAGGGCCACGCTGCGCCTGCGTTCGGTGTTCTTCCCGACGATGGAGGCGAGCTACGCGTTGCCGGTCGCCGTGCTGCTGCTCGCCGGTGGCCTGGTCCTCGCCAACGACGTGGTCACCCTGGGCGAACTGGTCGCCGCTGTTCTCTATGTGCAGCAGGCGATCGACCCGCTGGACCGGCTGCTGCAATGGCTGGAACAGGCGCAGCGCGGCCTCGCCTCGTTCGCCCGGGTGCTCGGCGTCGGGGAGATTCCGCGGGAGCCGACCGGCCGGGCCGCCGCGCCGGCCGGACGCCAGTTGGTGGTACGCGGGGTCAGGTTCGCCTACAGCGCGGGCCACGACGTGTTGCACGGCATCGACCTCGAGGTGCGCCCCGGCGAGCGGCTGGCCATCGTCGGCCCGTCCGGCGCCGGCAAGTCCACGCTGGCCCGGCTGCTGGTCGGTATCGACGTTCCCGGCGAAGGGGTCGTGACCTTCGGCGGCGCTCCGGTGACCGACCTCGACCCGTCGCTGCGGCGCCGCCGGATCGCTCTGATCACACAGGAGCATCACGTCTTCATCGGCTCGCTGCGCGACAACCTCGCCTTCGCCGCGCCCGGCGCGACCGACGGACAGATGCTCTCGGCCCTGGTCGCGGTGAGTGCCGACTGGTACGGCGATCTGCCCGACGGCCTGGACACGCAACTCGGCGGCGGCGCCCGCGATCTCGGCGCCGCCGAGGCGCAACAGCTGGCGCTGGCCCGGCTCGTCCTGGCCGACCCGCACACGCTGATCCTGGACGAGGCGACGGCCGCCCTCGATCCCACGACGGCCCGGCGCACCGAGCGGGCCCTCGCCGCGGTCCTCACCGGGCGGACCGTCATCGCCATCGCCCACCGGCTCAACACCGCCCACGACGCGGACCGGGTCGCCGTCCTCATCGACGGACGCGTCGCCGAGCTCGGCACCCACGACGAGCTGGTCGGAGCGGGCGGCGCCTACTCCGCTCTGTGGCGGTCCTGGCACGGCTAGCGATCATTCATCGAACGCGCGTACTATCGAACGCATGAACGATACCGCGCGGCGATCGCCGATGTGACATGGACGGATTCGCCGTGCGCCGAGGATGGCCGGACGGCACCCATGACTACATCGCGCTGAGCCGGACGCCGGGTGAGGCCCAGCGCGCGCTGGAGCGGGATCGGCGATACTGGCGACGCGGCCCGATACGGCCGGCGGAGTACCGCGTCGTCGCGATGAGCGCCCACGACTTCGACCTGCATCGCCGCCGGCACGGCTGCCGATCGCCGGACTGCCCATAACCGCACAGAAGCCCTGTCGGTAAGACGCCACAATCTTGTGCGTCGGGCCGGTGACCTCGGTCGCTGGGGTGTTCTACGTTTGCGGCGTAGGCGGCGCCTTGGCTGGGTCGCTGCGCGGCGCCAGACGCCGCCGAGCCAGCCAAGGCGGGGGCTATCAGCTACGGGCATCGGAGTGACCAGCATGTACGTCATCGGCGTGGACCTGGGGACGACGTTCACCGCCGCCGCGACGTGGCGGGAGCGTCACGCGGAGATCGTGTCCCTGGGTGGACGCGCGGCGGCCATTCCGTCCGTACTGCTGCTGCGCGAGGACGGCACGTACCTCACCGGCGACGCGGCCAGCCGCCGGGCGGTGCTGGAGCCGCAGCGGGTGGCGCGCGAGTTCAAGCGGCGCCTGGGCGACACGATCCCGATCCTGCTCGGCGGCACGCCGGTCAACGCCGAGACGCTGATGGCCCGGTTGCTGCGGACGGTGGTGGACGAGGTCAGCGCGCGGGAGGGCGGCAAGCCCGCGAAGATCTGCGTCTGCCATCCGGCGAACTGGGGAACCTACAAGATCGATATGTTGTCGACCGCGATCCGGGCGTCCGGCCTGGACGTGCCGGTCACGTTCGCCTCGGAACCGGAGGCCGCGGCGGCGTTCTACGCGCGCCAGCAGCGCATCGAGCCCGGGTCCGTCGTGGCGGTCTACGACCTGGGCGGGGGCACGTTCGACGCCGCGGTGCTGCGCAAGACGGCCACCGGCTTCGAGATTCTCGGCCGGCCCGAGGGGATCGAGCGGCTGGGCGGCATCGATTTCGATGCCGCGATATTCAACCATGTGGCCAAGGCCCTGGGCTCCAAGTTGACCGAGCTGGACGAGGACGATCCGGGGGTCACCGCGGCGGTGGCCCGGCTGCGGGCCGAGTGTGTCGACGCCAAGGAGGCGTTGTCGGTCGACACGGACGCCTCGATCGCCGTGGTGCTGCCGAACACCACCACGGAGGTCCGCATCACCCGGGCCGAGCTGGAGGCGATGGTCCGCCCGGCGTTGCAGGACACCGTTGGCGCGCTCAAGCGGGCACTGGCCTCGGCCGGCGTGGCCGACGCGGTCCACGCCGTGCTCCTGGTCGGCGGGTCCTCCCGCATGCCGATCGTGTCGCAGCTGGTGTCGAGTGAGCTGGGCTTCCCGGTCGCGGTCGACGCCCACCCGAAGCACGCCGTCGCGCTCGGGGCGGCCTGGATCGCGAGCGGCCTGGCCGCCGAGCCGGAGCCGGCGCGGAAGGCCGAGGGCCGTTTCGCCGCCGCCCCGCCACCGGCCCCGGCCGCGCCGGTACGCCCGGTGTCGGCCGCTCCGGCCGTGCCGGGACTCCTCCCCCCGGCCCCGGTGTCGCCGTCCGCACCCACGCTGGTCCCGGCGGCCGCGCCGTTCGCCCCCGGAAAGGCCTCGGTGCCGACCGCGCCTCGGGCCGCGGAGGCCGCCGGTGCCACCACGATGGTTCCCGGCGCGGGCGTGGCCCGGGTGAGCCCGCCGGCCCCCCGCGTGAGCCCGCCCGCGTGGTCGGCCCCGCCGACGTTCGACCCGGCCCGCGGCGGCGGCCGGCCCGGCCGCGGCCGGACGGTGCTGCTGTATGCCGGGGTGTTCGCCCTCGTGGCCGCGCTCGCCGTCGGCAGCTACCTGCTCCTGGGCGGCAATCGGGGCACCACGCCGCTGGGCGGTGGTCCGAGCGACCCGGCGGGGACGACGGACCCGGCCGCGGCGACGACGAGCCCGGCCGGCCCGCCCACCACGTCGGTGGCGCCGCCGCCGGTCACCTATCCGCAGACCGCCAACGCCTACGCGCAGGCCGCGGTCAAGGCGTGGCGCGAGGGCAGGCGGGCGCGGGTGGACCAGCTCGTCTCCGCGGGCAACGGCATCTTCGACGTGCTGAACTCCGGCGACTACAACAAGGAGTTCAACGTCCACAAGTGCACCAGCGCCGGCGGCTACAGCCAGTGCGTGCTCTACAACAAGTTCGGCGACATCCTCGAGTTCAAGATCAGCGATGACCTGCTCGGCGCCGCGCACGCCATCGTCGACGGCGTGTTCGTCCAGATCGACTTCCCGGACGATCTCAAGGCGTACGCCGAGAAGACGCTGGAGAACTGGCAGCGGGAGAACACCGGCGCGGTGGCCCTGCTGACCGCCCAGCCGGGCAACGGCGCGTTCTCCACCGTGCCGGCCGACCGCCGCGACGACACGTGGAACTACAACCGCCAGGACGCGGCCGCGGGCAAGATCTACCACATATGGCGCAACGCGGCCGGCGACGAGATGGCCTTCGAGTTCAACAACCCCGCGGTCGTGCCCCGGCCACCCAACGGGCACCACCTCGTTCTCCGTGTGGTCTTCACCGCCGCCACCTAGCCGACGCTCCAGGATTCCGACACACTATGACGAATCGAAGGTCAACTCTCCATTCCCGAAACGCTGGCCCGGCGCACCTACCCGGGCGGGCCGGCCGTACGCGCGGCCGAGACGGCGTTCCCCCTGAGCCACCTGTCGATCGGCTGGGCCGGCGCGGGGCAGCCGGGCATCCGCATCCGCCAGGAGTCGGGCTGGAGCGAGTGGAGGACCCTGCACCTGTGTGAGGGCGCGCCCGATGACCGGGCCACGGGCCGGCGGTCGGCCCTCGTGGTCACGCCCGAGGCCCTGGGGTACGAGATCTCCGGCCGCGGCATCGCCGACGTCGCCGTGACCGAACTCAACACGGTCTCCGGGCCGGCCCGCGCGCCCGCCGCCCCGGCCCACAAGGAGCTGCGGGTCGGCGGCCGCACGGCCGAGGTCCGCTACCTGGACCGGGCCGGCTGGGGCGCCGACGCGTCGTTCGGGTTGAGCGAGGGTACGCAGATCTGGCCGCCCGACTACGTCCCGGTGCGGGCGTTGACCGTGCACCACACGGCCGGCATCAACGACGACCCCGACCCGGCCGGCACCGTGCGGGCCATCCACTACCACCACGCCGTCCACCAGGGCTGGGGCGACATCGGCTACCACGCGCTCATCGACGAGCGCGGCACCGTCTACGAAGGACGGTGGTCGGGGTCCGACACGCCGATCCTGGGTACCCGACCCGGGCCGGACGGCCGAGCGCCGATGGTCGACGCCGGCCACGTGCTCGGCTTCAACGCCGGCAACGTCGGCATCGCGCTGCTGGGCGATTTCAGTCGCCGGCTGCCGACGCGGGTCGCCCGCCGGTCGCTCACGGCGGTGCTCGCACTGTTGATCGCCATCGAGCGCCTCGACCCGCTCGAGGCGATCCTGGGCCACCGGGACTGGGAAGCCACCGAATGCCCGGGCGGCATGTTCCACCCACTGCTCGCCGCGGTGCGGGGCGATGTCGCCCGGCAGGTCGGTTGAGCGTTGCCCTCTCATGTAGGTCAAGGACATCGCCGAGTTCGTCGACGTGCGACTGGGGCCGGGCACCCCCTACGGGGCGCTGAGCCCGCTCGAACAGCCGGGGTCTGATCGAGGCGCTGCCCGCCGAGGACCGGCGCCATCCGTACCGGATCACCTCCCGCGGGGCGGCGGCGTTGCGGGCGTACCTGCACCACGCCCGGACGGTGGCCGAGGTCGGCCTGGTGCGTCTGGCGGGCCCGTCGTGAGGGCCCGATCCGGGCTCTACCCGCGAGGGTAGGTCGGCCGCTGGAACGGCCCTTGGGCCGGCCAGACGACCAGGTCGCTGCTGACCGGCGCCACCGGAGACGCCACGCCGACCCCGACCACATCGATGGTGTACGCGCCGGGCGCGAGGCCGGCGAACGACGTGACCACCGTGCCACCGCGGTCGAGCACGGGCGAACGCGACTCGATGACGCTGCCGGCCTCGTCGGTGACCGTGATGCGGATCCCGAGCCGCTCCGGAAGGTGGACCTCGACCGGCACCGGGTCGCCGGCCCGCACCAGCTCGGGGGTCAGCACGCGAGGGCTGTACTCGTCCGCGCCGCGCACGATGATGGGCCGGCTGGTCACCACGCTCTCGACCTGGTCCAGGGCGGCGTCGTTGCGCTGGAGGTTGCCGTGCTTGTCGGCCACCCGGTGCAGCCGGCTGCTGTCCAGCGGCGTCCCGGCCGGCGTGGCACCGGTCACCGGCACGGTGGCATCGCCGGCGAGATCCTCGCCGAGGTATGTGTCCAATGCCGACACTCCGCCGGTGCCGATCTGGGCGGTGGTGGGCGTCGCCTGGCGCACGCCGACGATCAGGTGGGTCGCGTCGATGCCGTCCGGTCGGGCCTGCTCGGCCTCCTTCAGCTGAGCGTGGAAACGCATGGCGTCGCCGACCATCGCCGTGTCGATGCCGGCCACCGCACTTTCATCGAGCGTGGCCAGCGAGCCGCCGTGGTCGATGCAGGCGTACTCGGGGAGGAGCTGGTGCAGCGACGGCAGCGAGTGGGCGAACTCGTTCAGTCGCTCGCCGAGGCCGCCGAGCAGTTCCGGGAACCCGTTGGCGAGCTGGGCGAGGGCCTTGAGCGCCCCGCGGTACGGCGTGCCGAGCAGGATCGTCGCGCGGGTGATGTCGGAGCCGCCGCACCGCTGCACGTACCAGCGGGCGACCAGCCCACCCATGGAGTGGCATACGAACACGAGCCGGGCATCGGCGTAGGGGCCGCCGCGGGCGCGCCACCGGGCCAGCGCCGGCTCGACGATGGCGGCCAGGCGCTGGCCGTTGTGACGGTTGGACAGGCGCCAGTCGTACGGGATCGGCAGCAGGTTGCCCGGTTCCCGGCCGGTGTCGTGTGGCCCGGTGTCGTGTGGCCCGGTGTCGTGGGGCCCGGTGTCGTGCAGGCCGATGCGGCGCAACCGTTTCAGCAACCGGTCGTACCCCTTGACCGGGGTCCACAGCCCGGGGATCGCGTGCCGGTCCGGCATCAGGTCGACCGGCTCCACACCGTCGCCGGGATGCTCGTCCCCGACGCCGTCGGGCAGGCGCAGGTCGGTCAGGCTGGCGCCGAACGTCGTCACGGCCCGCACCACCGATCCGGCCGACGGCGCCCACACCATCCGGTCGCCCTGCCGCAGGGTGCTGCCGAGAATCCCGGGCAGCACGACCACCAGATCGGTCACCATCGGGCCTCCTCGGCGGCGGTCTCGAGCGGCTCGGTGAGGACGGTCAGCAGCGGCAGCACCGCGGGGTGTTTCTGCGCGACCGTGGCGCAGACGTTGAGCCAGTACGGGATCTGGTCGGGATCGAGCCGGCGGGCGTGGCGCACGATGTCGGACGCGGTGTCACCGGCGCCCTCGAGCGCGTGGGCGATGGCGACGTAGACCATCGCCGTCGCCGCCTCCGGCTCGGAGGTCGCGACGGTGACCGCGACACCGGCGCTGCCGCGCAGCGCCCGGAGGTCGTCGGACGTCGCGACCCGGTGCAGGTACGCCGGAAGCGTGCCGCCCTCGACCGCGTCGAGGAGTGCGTCGGCGGCGTGCAGGCCGGCCAGCTCGACCAGGGCCGCCGCCCGCATACCGGCCTGGGCCTCGCCGTCGTCTCCGCTCGAGGCGAGGCGGCCCAGTCGCTCGCGTACCTCGCCGGTGAGCAGGTCCTCGCGGCGCTCGGCCAGCATGGTGCGCTGCTCGTCCAGCTCCGCGGCGGCGAACTCGTTGGCGAGGATCTCCAACAGGAGCGGCCGGTAGGCCGTGCGCACGTCCGATCGCCGCGCCTCGGCCCGGATGGCCTCGTACCGTTGAGCCCCCTCTCCCGGTACCAGAAGCAGCGCCTCGGCCACGGCAGCGTCAGCGTCCTCGGCCAGCAGCTCGGGGTGGGCCGCGAGGTGGTCACACTCGGCGGTGTAGGTCTCGGTGTCGATCCAGGCCAACGCCGTGGCCAGGAGATCGAGATCCAGCCGGAGCCAGGCCGGCGCACCGTTCGCCTCGCTCTCCCAGGCGCGGTCGACGGCGGTGGGGTCGAGGCTCCGTTGCTTGCGGGCTATCTCGTGCAGATGGAACCGCAATGCCCGGTCGTCGGTCCCGCTCAGGGCCTGGGTGATCCAGGCGACGGCGCGCGGCTCGCTCGGCATGGTGATCGCCGCCCGGCAGCCCAGCAGGAAGCTCGTCGCGGCCGGGAGATCGGCGATCGTCGACTCCCACACCGCGTCCGCGCCCCCGGGATTCCCGGCTTCCAGGTAGTGGAGGCCGAGGCTGGACAGGGCCCGGCCGACGTCTTCCACGTAGTCGGGATCCTCGACGGCGAGGCCGCGGAACAGGCCGACCGCCTCGGTCGTCGGCGTGATGGCATCGTGGTGGCGGCCCAGGTCGCCGAGGCGGGCGCCGACGCTGGCCAACGCGCCGGCCATATCGGCCCGGCCGCCGAGATCGGCCGCGGCCAGCTCGCGGTGGATGCCGACGGCCTCCTCGGCGAGAGGTAATGCTTCCTCGGTGCGGCCGACGCTGGCGTACCGGGCGCCGAGGTTGGTCAGCGCGCCGGCCAGAGTCCGCCAATGTGCCGGGTTGGTGGCGGCCAAGTCCCGGTATATGGCGACGGCCTCCTCGGTGGGAGCGACCGCGTCGTCATGACGGTCGAGATCGCGGTAATAGACGCCGAGGTTGTTCAGCGCGCTGGCCAGGGCGCCCCGATGGAGCGGGTCGTCCGCGGCCAGCTCCCGCCGGATCGCCAGGGATTCCTCGACGGCCGACAGGGCGTCGTGCGGCCGATCGAGGTCGCTGTAGTGGAGGCCGAGGATGTTCAGTGCGTTGGCCAGGTTGGCCCGATAGGCCGGTTTGTCCGCGGCCAGTTCCCGGCTGAGCGCGACGGCCTCCTCGGCGAGCGGCAGGGCGTCGTCGTGGTGTCCGAGGTCGCTGTGGCACTGACCGAGGTTGGCCAGGGCATTGGCCAGGTCGTCCCGGTAAGCGGGGTTGTCGTCGGCCAGGTCGCCGTAGAGGGCGACGGCCTCCTCGGCGGCGGGGAGGGCGTCGTGGTAGTGGCCGAGGTTGCGGAGGCAGCCACTGAGGGTGTACAGGGCGTAGGCCAGGTCGGCTGCATGGGCGGGGTTGTCGGCGGCCAGGTCGCGGTAGAGGGCCACGGCCTCCTCGGTGGGAGACAGGGCGTCGTGGTGGTGGCCGAGGCTACCGTGACGGATGCCCAGGTTGGTCAGGGCGTCGGCCAGGTTGGGCCGGTGGGCCGGGTTGGCGGCGGCGAGGTCGCGGTAGAGGGCGACGGACTCCTCGACGCAGGTGTGGGCGTCGTGGTGGCGATCGGCGTTGCCGTAGTGGGTGGCGAGGTTGGTCAGCGCCAGCGCCAGGCTGGGCCGATGGGCCGGATTGGTTCGGGCCAGGTCGCGATAGATGGTGACGGCCTCTTCGGCGGCCGGGACGGCATCGCGCCGGCGATCCACAGTGCCGTAGTGGGTGGCCAGGTTGACCAACGCCATGGCCAGGGTGGGCCGGTGGGTGGGATCGTCGGCGGCGAGATCGCGGAATAGCGCGACGGCCTCCTCGCCGGAGGCCAGCGCGTCGTAGGGGCGGCCAACGTGGCCGTAGTGGCCGCCGAGGTTGGTCAGAGCCAGCGCCAGGCTGGGCCGGTAGGTGGCATCGGCCTGGGCCTGGGTCCGGTAGAGGGCGACCGCCTCCTCGCCCGGGGCCAGGGCGTCGCGGCGGCGGCCGACCTCGCTGTAGCGGATCGCGATGTTGATCAATGCGCCGGCCACGTCAGCCAGGTGCGCGGGGTTGGTCTCGGCCAGGCCACGGCGAAGGATCACGGCCTCCTCGGCGAGCGCAAGGGCGTCGTGGTGGCGGCCCACCTCGCTGTACCGGATGCTCAGGTTGTTCACGGCCGTGGCCAGGTCGGCCAGGTACGTGGGAATGGCCGCGGTCACATCGCGGAGGACGTCGACGGCCTCCTCGGTGGGTCCGACGGCCTCCGCCACGTGGCCCCAGCGGGCCCACGCGTCGGCGACGTCCAGGGCGGCCAGCGCGACATCGGCCCGCAGGCTCGCATCCAGGGCGGCGAGGTCGCGGAGCGCGGCCAGCCCGTCCGGTCCGGCGTCGGCGGCGTGACGCCAGGCGTACCGCCAGAGGTAGCCGGGCTCGGTCGCCGGCAGGCCGGCCTCGAGCAGTAGTCGGTAGCGGGCCAGCAGGCCCAGCCCGAGTAGCCCGGCCCGTGGTCCGAACGGCATCGTGGGCCCGGTCTCCGGAGCCGGCCGGAGGGTGTCGGCCAGGCTCTGGTGCGCGACCCGGTAGACGGCCTGCCCGGCCTCGCCGTCCTGCACGACGTACCGGCCCGCGCTCTCCAGGACCCACGTCACGTCATCGCGGCCGACCGCCAGGCCATCCGTGGTCAGGGCGTTCGCGCCGGCGATCCACTCCTCCTCGGGGAAGCCGGCGCCGTAGGCCCAGGTGAGGGCGGACAGCAGTCGCCGGGCCAGCGCGGGCGCCGCCACCCCCACCGGCAGCCGCCGGCCGGGCGGCGGCACGGCGGCCAGGTCGGCCTCGAAGGCGTCGTCGATCGAGCCGCCAATCGTGTCCTGCCATCCGTCCCGGCTGGTGTCGACCGGTCGGGCCCGCAACTGGTCGGTGACGATCCGGGCGAACAGGAACGGCCGGTCGCCGGCGCCCGAGGCGCGACCGATGAGCAGATCGGCCACGGCGGCGCAATCCATAGTGGACGAAACTCCGTCCAGCCGGCTGGTGACGTAGGCGTGCAGGTCCCCCCGCGTACCCTCCCGCCGCGACGGGTCGTCGAGGTCCAGGGGTACCGATCCGGCGGCCAGCAGGTCGACCAGGCCCGGTACCGTGCCATCGCCCGGGAGGTCGCGGGTGGCCACGATGACGACCGCGTCGCGGGCCAGGCGCAGCAGCAGGTCCCGGGCGATGGTGAAGGCCTCGCCGCGAGCCTCGTCCAGCCCGTCCACGACGATCACGGGTGGCCGCCAGGTCGGCCGCGCCCGGGCGTCCTCGGCGGCCTGCTGGAGGTGACCGACGAGCAGGCTGGCGTTGGTGCGGCCGTCGGCCTCCCTTCCCGGCAGCCGGAGTTGGGTTTCGAGCATCTCCGCCATGCGGTCGGCGGTCAGCCCGCGGGCGTGCACGTGGGCGTCGACCGAGCCCTCGCCGGGATCCCGATGGGACATGGTGTGCCGGTCACGGACCAGCCGGTCCCGTTCCGTCGGGTCGGACAGGCTGACCACGCGACCGACGATGGCCGACTTACCGGTGCCGGCGGACCCGGTGACCACGTACAGGCCGGGCCGCCCGTCCCGCACCCACCCGACCACCGTGTCGACCTCGGCGGTGCGTCCGGTGAACCAGGAGGGTTGATCCCGCCGGGCGCCGCCGCGGGCGGCCAGCAGCAGATGCTCGACCACCTGCCGCGGCGCGTCGGCCCGATGCATCGGGTTGGGCAGCATGAACCAGGCGTTGCCGGTGCCGTGGTACACGGGTCGCTGGGCGTCGGAGTCCCACTCCTTGACCAGCGCGTCGCACAGGTCGGCCCCGGTGATCCGTTCATTGTGGACCGACCAGCGCATCCGCAGCGCGGGGCTCGTGGGTCCCTCGGTCAGCAGCCGCCGCAGCCGGCGCCCGAACTCCCCGTCCTGGGCCCGTTCGACATCCTGGCAGGAGGCCAGCACGCCGACCCACACCCGCGGGTCCTCGGGCGGGCGCTCACGGAGGATCGCGTTCGCGGCCCTGATCGCCGGTAGCGCGGCCTGGCCGGCGAAGCAGGCGTCGATGATCAACAGGATCTGGCCGGCCCCCGAGTCGGCCAGCCGGAGGGCGATCTCGGTCGCCGATATGCCGGCGCTCGGTTGCCGGCCGCTGTCGGCCGCCAGCAGGCGCAGGTCGTTGTTGACGGCGGTCGCGTGTCCGCTCCAGAGGGCGACCAGCGGCCCGCTCCCGACGGAGTTCGGCAGCGCCTCCAGCAGGGCCCACACCCGTGGACCCGTCGGGTCGGTGACCGGGTCGCCGTCGTAACCGGCGCCGAGCAGTGCGCGAAGCAGGCGGACGTCGCTGACGGCGTTGGGCAGGGTGGTGTGTCCCATCGTGTACGTGCCGACGCCGATACCCACGAACCGGCCGCGCTGCTGGTCCATGACCGCCCTTCCCGCCTATCCGTAGCCATTCAAGACGCCGCACGGTTCGATATCAACGAGCCCGGGCTCCGGCGCGGACGTCGGGGTGTCGGCAATGCGTCACAGGGCGGCGCGGCTGTGACACCCTGCGGGCGTGATGACCTCGCGTCGGAGAATCGGTGCCGCGGTCGCGCTCGTCGCCGCACTGGCCGGGTGCGCCACCCGGTGTCCAGGCCGGGCTTCGGGTCACTCGGGTACCGCGGGGCGCTCCCGCACCTGCCGGAGGATCTTGGCGACGACTTGATCTATCGGGGCGCTGGTGTCTATCTCCAGATCGGCGGCGGGTCGGATTAGCGGCTCGATGGTCCGCTGTAGGTGGAGTACGCGGGCCAGCTCGTGCGGCAGTTTGCCATAGGGATTGTTCGTCCTGGTGGTCAGTCGCGCAGCGATGACGGGTGCGGTAAGCAGGATGATGTGGTCGAACTGGGGGTAGAAGCGGCCCTGGTTGGGGGCGCAGCCGCTGAGGAAGAGCAGGTCGACGTCGTCGGCGGACAGTAGGTCCTGGATGCGGTCCTCCCGCCAGAGCCAGTCATGTCCCGGTGCCACGCTGGTTGGATCGTCGTCGGGGACGCGGGCCAGTTCCGTCAGGCCGTGATAGTCGGCGTCGATGGCCCTGTAGCCGCGAGCCGCCAGCTCCTCAATCACTGTCGACTTGCCGGTCCCGGACATCCCAGTCAGGAGTACCCGCTTCACCGGAACAACGTATCCCGCGCACGGCGTCTTGCCGTCTCCGGCTGAAGTGGCCCGCTCCGGCGTACGTCTTATCGAGCCGGCCGCGGAGATCCGCTTGCTAGGAGGTGTCGGGCGGGTCGTCGGCCCCGGTGTCGGGTGGGTCGTTGGCCTGGGTGGTGGGTGTGGTCCAGGGTCGGGTGGGTGCGAGGTCGTGGGGTGTGCCGTCGGGTCGTGTGACGTGGACCTGTCCGGTGGCCGGGTCGAGATGGATCCGCCACCGTCCCTCGTGGACACACACATGGTGGTAGCGACACAAGAGTAGGAGATCTTCGACCCGGGTGACGCCGCCGTCGTGCCAATGCCGCAGATGATGGGCGTCGGTCCACGGGGCCGGGGTCGAGCACCCGGGCCAGCGGCAGCCACGATCCCGGGCGTACAACGCTCGACGGATCCAATGCGGCACGAGCCGGTGCGCCCGCCCGACGTCCAGCGGTAGGCCGGTGGTCGGATCCAGGACGATGCGCCAGATGTCGGAGTCGCAGAGGATGCGTTTCGCGGTGGCGGGTGGGATCGGTCCGAACCAGTTCAGCCAGGCCGGCTCCACCGGCGGCGGGACACCCAACGCACCCAACGGATCGCCCGCGCTCGCCGGCGTCGCCTCGCCGCCCGCGACGAGGTGGGCGATGTCGGGTGCGTCGGTGTCGGTGTCGTAGGGGGTGTGCATGCGGGTGCGCGGGTCGTTGCCGTCCGGGCCGTAGAGCAGCAGCGACGGGGGGATCAGCACACCGACCTGGGGTCGCGTGCCGCCGACGGTGGGCAGGTCGCCGTGGGCCAGGGCCCCGCGGGCCAGGTCGACCAGGGCGTCGGCGCGGCGCTGGGCGGCGGTGCGCGGGTCGTCTGGCCCGGGCGGTCGCATCAGCGCGTCGATCGCCTCACAGACGGCGGCCCCGCCTTCGGGATCGAGCCGCCCGCGCACGATGACCTGCCCGCGTTGGTGGGACAGGGTCAGCTCGCGTTTCTCGTACGCCTGCTCCGGCTCCGGCCCGTCCGGGTCCACATAGTCGTGGATGCGGCCGCAGACCACCGTCAGCTCGGTCATGTCGCCCTTGCTCGCGGCCTCGGCCAGGATCTGATCGGCCGGCCGGACCGCCTCGATGCCGATGTCCTTGACCAGCTCCCGGATCCGGTCGACGTGCTCGGACGACACCTCACCCCGCCCGGCCGCCTGCGCCACCGCCGGCAGGTCCCGCAACAGCCGGGCCCGCTTCACCAGGGCCGACGCCGCGTGATGAGAGCCGCGACCGTAGGAGCGCACCCACACCGCCGCCGTCTTGCACGCGTCATCGTCGTAGAGACCACGAGCGTCAAACGACGCCACCCACGACGCGATCGCCGCGTCGAGCTGGTTACGGGCGGCCATCAACCCCAGCAGATCGGAGCGGACCTTCGCGTCCGGCCGGGCCGCCACATCGGCGCTGACCAGCTCATCCAGGTCGGCCCGCAACCGCTCGACCGGATCACCCGAACACATGTACCCATACTATCCGACCCTCCGACAGAACTCTCCGACACGCGCGTGGGGCGGGAGTGGCGGAGCGGGCCGGCTAAGCTCAAGCGCTCTGACGCCGATGGGTGCCACATAGGTCGGTCATCGCTGCGGTGGCCGGCGAACGCCTCGTCGACGCGGAGTCGCCCATGTGGAAGCGTGTGCTGCGGGTTGTGCCCGTGGCCCAACTGTCCGACGCCGCGTTCGCGTCGCGGCATCGGGTGCTCCGGTTCGTGCTGTGGCTGCACGTTCCGGTGTTGGCGGCGGTGGCGATGTGGACCCGTGAGGCGACCGGCCACGCGGGGCACGGTGGCGCCGCGCACACGGCGTTCGGCGCCGGCCTCATCTGGGTGATGATCGCGACGGTGGCGGTGTTCGCCTTGCTGGCCTCGCGCGTGGGCGGCCGCCGCAGCGGCGCCGTCGTCGTATCAACGGGCCTCATGTTCGCCGCGGCCGCGCTCGTGCACGCGGGCGGTGGCCTGACCGACCTTCACTTCCACTTCTTCGTCGTGCTCGGCCTCATCAGCCTGTACCTGGACTGGCTGCCGTTCATTCTCTCGGTCGGCCTGGTCGCGGGCCACCACGTGATCACCGGCATCATGACGCCGTCCCTGTTGTACTCCGACCCGCGCGCGGCCCAGTTCCCGATCCGGTGGGCCCTCATGCACGCCGCCTTCGTGCTCGCGGCGTGCGCTGTGCACGTGGCGTACTGGCGGTTCGCCCGCAACGCCCAGAAGGAGACCGACAGCGTGCGGGCCAACTCCGAGCGGGCGTTGCGTCGCAGCGAGGAGCGCCATCGCGCGTTGGTCCAGGACTCCTGCGACGTGATCGCGGTGATCGGCCGGGACGGCACGGTCACGGTGGTCAGCCCGGCCATCGAGCCGGTCACCGGACACCGGGCCGACGACATCATCGGCACCGAGTACCTGTCCCTGATCCACCCGGACGACCTCGACGGCATTCTCGTGGTCCAGCCCGGCACGCAGGCCCAGAACCGGGTCGAGGTACGGCTGCAGCACGCCGACGGCACCTGGCAGTGGCACGACGTCACGCTACGCGATATGTCAGACCACCCGGCGGTGGAAGGCATCGTGGCCCACCATCGTGACATCAGCGACCGTCGCGCGTTCCAGGAGCGGCTGGCCCACGAGGCCTCCCACGACGCGCTCACCGGCCTGGCCAACCGCGCCTCCTACCTTCGCCGTACCCAGGAGGTGCTGGCCACGAGCCACCAGCGCGTCGCCGTCCTGTTCCTCGACCTGGACGGGTTCAAGCCCATCAACGACACGTACGGCCACGAGGTCGGCGACGCCGCGCTCAAGGCGGTCGCGGAGAAGCTGCGCCTGTGCGTACTGGGCTCCGACGTCATCGGTCGACTCGGCGGTGACGAGTTCGCCGTCACGCTCACCAACATCAGTACGGCGGAGAACGCGGTCGTGGTGGCCGAGCGGATCCTCGCCGAGCTGGCCACGCCCTGCTCCATCAAGGACCATTCGGTCCGGATCGGCGGCAGCATCGGCATCGCCATGTCCGAGCCGGATCTCGACCTGGACGAGCTGTTGCATCGGGCCGACACCGCGATGTACCGCGCCAAACGCGCCAGGACGACGAGCTGGCAGCTCTACGTCGAGGGCCTGCAGCGTCCCGACGTCGAGGCCACCGCGCTCGAGGACGACCTCGCGTCGGCCGTGGCGGACGGGCAGCTTCGCCTGCAGTACCAACCGATCGTCGCCATGGCGGACGGCCGGCTGGTCGGTGTCGAGGCGCTCGTGCGGTGGGAACACCCGCGGCGGGGCCCGCTGCCTCCGGCCGCGTTCGTCCCGCTGGCCGAGCAGGTCGGTCTCATCGGTGACGTCGGCGATTGGGTGCTGGAAGCGGCCTGTACGCAGGTCGAGCGCTGGCGACCCCGGATGCCCGACGGGCGCCGGCTCAGCCTCAGCGTCAACGTCTCGGCCAGCCAGCTCGCCGACCCGCTGTTCGCGGACGGCGTGGTGGCGACCCTGGAACGGACCGGCCTCGACCCGCACGACCTGATCCTGGAGCTGAGCGAGGCCACGCTCGGCGACGACGAACTGGCCGTCGCGCAACTCGTCACGCTCAACGAGCGGGGGGTGCGCATCGCCCTCGACGACTTCGGGTCAGGTCACTCCTCATTGGAGCATCTGAGCCAGTTGCCGGTCGACGTGCTCAAGCTCGACGGCCGCTACGTGGACCGCCTCGACGGTACGTCCAAGGGCTCGGCCGTGGCCCAGGCGGTGATCCGCCTCGGGGCGATCCTGCACCTGGACATCGTGGCCAAGGCCGTCGAGACGTCGGCCCAGGCCGACGAGCTGGCCCTGCTGGGCTGCCCGACCGGCCAGGGCTACCACTTCGGGCGACCGATGGACGCCGACGGCGTCGACGGGCTCGTTTCGGCGACAGTCGTTCAGGCGCCTTGAGATCAGGCGCCCTGAGATCAGGGGCCCTGAGCGACCCGGGCCCCCAGCTCGCGGACGACGTCGACGAGGAGGTCGAGATCGGCGGCCGTGGTGCGCCAGTTGCTGATGGCCGGTCGCAGACCGACTCGTCCACCGTAGACGGTCGTACCCGCGAACACGCGGCCGTCGTCGAGCAGCGCCTCCCCGAGGGCTCGGTTGACCTCGTTGAGGTCCGACTCGGACCGGTCGTCGGGCCGATAGCGGAAGCAGACCACGTTGAGCCGTACCTCGGCCAGGCGCTCGAGGTCGGGCGCGGCGTCGACGGCGGCGGCCAGATGCGCGGCGAGGTCGCAGTGCCGCTCCACCAGCTCGCGGTAGCCGCCCCGGCCGTACGCGGCGAGCGTGGCCCAGATCGGTAGGGCCCGCGCCCGGCGCGACGACTCGGGGCCGAGCAGGCCGTAGCCGCCCCGCGGATCGTCGGGTCCCGGCAGGTACGCCGCGCCCGGCATGCCGAACGCCGGACCGAGCCGGGCCGGATCCCGTACCAGGACGAACCCGCTCTCGTACGGGACGTTGAGCCATTTGTGGGCGTCGGCCGCGATCGAGTCGGCCCGCTCCATTCCGGCGGCGAGATGCGCGGTACGGGGCGACAGCGCGGCGAAGATGCCGAACGCCCCGTCGATGTGGAGCCAGGCGTCGAACTCCGCGGCCAGGTCGGCGAGTTCGTTCAGCGGGTCGAAGTCGCCCGCGTTCGGCTCGCCCGCGTTCCCGATGAGTACGGCCGGCTCGCCATTCAGTTCGGCCAACCGGCGTCGCAGCCCGGCCGTGTCGAGGTGGCCGACGTCATCGCGGGCGAAGACCTCGACGGTGTCCTTGCCGTGGCCGAGCATCTGCAGCGCCTTGCGCGCGCTGGGGTGAACGTGCCCGCTGGACAGGACCGGCATCCGCGGCAGGCCGGCCAGCCCGGCCGATGTGACGTCCACCTCGTGGCGCTCGCCCCACCAGTGCGTGGCCAGGGACAGGCCGGCGAAGTTGGCGAACGTGGCACTGGGTACCAGCGCGCCGCCCCAGCCCACCGGCAGCCCGAACAGGTCGCGCAGCCAGTCCAGCGCCACCGTCTCGACCGCGTCGGCGAACCGCGAGGACGCCCGAACGAACGCGTTCTGGTCCAATAGGGACACGACCCAGTCGGCGGCGAGTGCGGCCGGCGTCGAGCCGCCGATCACGAAGTGGTAGAACCGGGGCCCGGCGGAGGCCGTCGCGGTGGCCGTTCCGACGCGCACGAGCGTCTCGACGGCGGCCCGGGTGCCCAAGCCCTTGTCCGGCAACGGTCCGCCGACCTCGCGCAGCATCGGCTCGGCGGCCCGGTCGTAGACGAGCCGGTCCGGCAGTCGCTCCAGATACGGTCCGGCCGCCTCGTACACCATCGTCAGGGCGGGCAGGGCCTCGGCCTGTTCGTTGAGTGGATCGCTCACGCTGCCAATGTCGCATACGCGCCGGCCGGCGTCGCCGTCCTGGCTCGAACGCTGTGATAATCGGCTTGCCGACAGCGCCACGGGCCGTACTGTGGGCTGCGTGTTGAGCCCGCCCGCCGCCGTCACCCCGGAGGCGCTGGCTTCGGTGCTGGACCGCGGTTGGGGCCTGAAGGTCGCGTCCGTGGCCTACCGGCCGGTCGGCTTCGGCAGCCACCACTGGGAAACCGTGGACGCCGACGGCGGGCGGTGGTGGGTCACCGTCGACGACCTTGCCATGAAGGCCTCCGGCCCGGCGTTCGACCGGCTGCACGCGTCGCTGGCCGCGGCCCAGGCCCTGCGCGAGCACGGCCGTGGCTTCGCGGTCGCGCCGTTGACCGCGTCCGACGGCCGGTGCGTGGTGCGGATCAAGGGGGGTGGGCCCGAAGGGCTGGGGGGCGGGGAAATCAACGACCGGTACGCCGTGGCGCTCTACCCGTACCTCGAGGGGCAGCACTTCTCCTGGGGTGAGTTCTCCACGCCCGAGCATCGACGGGCCACCCTCGACATGGTCCTCGGCGTCCACACCGCGCCCGAGGCCGTGCGGGACGGCGTCGCCCGGGACGACTTCACCGTCGGTCACCGGGCCGAGCTGGAGTTCACATTGGACAGTGAGGCGGCGCCGGCCGCCGGACCGTACGGCCGTGCCGTGGTCGACCTCCTCCGGACGCACGCGGATCCGATCCGGCACCTGCTGGCCCACTACGACGGCCTGGTGGCGCTGGCCCGGGAGCGGTCCGATCGGGCCGTGCTCACCCACGGGGAACCGCATCCGGGCAACACGATGCTCACGGCCGACGGCTGGGTGCTCATCGACTGGGACACGGCCATGGTGGCGCCGCCGGAACGCGACCTGTGGCTCATCGAGCCGGGGGACGGGTCGGTCCTGGCCGCCTACGCCGAGGCGGCCGGCGTGGCGCCGCGGGCGTCGATGCTGGAGCTGTACCGGATCCGGTGGGAGCTGGCCGACATCGCGGTGGAGGTCGGCCGGTTCCGGCGCGGCCACGACGGCAGCGCCGACGACGACGCGGCCTGGCGGATCCTCTCGTCCACCGTGGAGAGCCTGGCTCAGACCTGAACCGTGGCCAGCATGCTGTCCGGGTGCTCATCCGGCGTGACGACCCGCGCGGCCCTACTCGCAGCCGATGCCGTCGTTGTCGCGGTCGAGGTCGTAGATGTCCTGGCCGATCACCGTCACCGGGCCCTCGACGTACGCCGGACCGTCACCGTCGCCACCCGCGCAGTCCACGTCCGAGGCGATGGGTACGCAGCCTCCGGCGTAGTTGGGATCGCAGCGCGGTTGCTTCGTGCCCACCGCCACCACCTTGGTGACCGGCTTCCTCACCACCTCTTCGCTCAGCTTCGTCCGCCCGGTCTCCACTCCGTCGGAGTACGTCACCTCGTAGGTGATTTTCTTGAGACCGACCACCCCGCGCGTGCGTACCTTTGTCGTGCCTTTCGGCAGGGACGAGTCGTTGACCGTTCTGGTGCCGAAGGGGATCGCTTCCTCCTCGACGACCGTGCGCTTTGTGTATTGGACCGTGGGCGCCGGCCCGGTGGTGGTCGGCCCGGTGGTCACGGTCGGCGCCGCCGGCGCCTGGGCGGCCGGCGGATCCTCCGCGTCCGGCGGCTCCTGCGCGACGGGTGGGGACGTCGGCGACGTCGCGCCGACGAGGCCGATCACCGCCGTGGTCAGGCCGCAGAAGAGAAGGAGCGCCATCGCGACGCTGCCGATGATGACAGCCGCCTTCTGGCCCGGTCCGAGCCGGGGCCCGCGTTGTGGTTGCCGCACCCGAGCAGTCTTGTGCGTCCGGGCCCGCGACGCATGGCCCGGCCGGCCCGAGTGTGCGGCACGAAAACGGACGGCGGCACGACCATTGTCGGTTTCGCCGGGCCGTACGAATGAGGCGTACTACAGCACCTTGATGTGTGCCCATTGTCGGGCGCAGGGGCGGTACCCGAGCCAGACGTTGACGGCCAACATCGGACCGTTGACCTCGTCATTGCTGGCGTAGGCCGCGGTGATTCCCGCCCGCGCGGCCTTCCGCAGGGCGACCGACTTGGCGATCTTCGCCAGGCCCCGGCCCCGGTGCTGGCGCAGGGTCCCCGTGCCGCCCGACCAGGCCCGGGCGGCGTCGCGGTCGACCTCGACGAAGGTGTACGAGGCCGGCTCGCCGTCGACGAGGACGACCGTGCTCGATTCGTGGTCGATGAGCGGGCTGGTCCAGATCCCGGAATGCCATCCGTCGTAGCCGACCACATCGAGCGTCATGTCGCCCGGCTCGTCCACGCTCGTCGCGGCGTACAGGGCGTGGACCGCCTCCGGTCCCACGTCGGCGAGGCTCGCGACGGTGACCCCGTCCGGCATCGGTGGTGTGGGCGGCAGCTTGTCAAGGTCGTCGAGATCGAGTCGCGAGAAGCGGATCTCGTGCGTCGGCTCGTAACCCCGGTTGCGGCACCACGCGCGGCTGGCCTCGTCGTCGGTCGCCCAGCCCTCCACCCGGCGGGCGCCGATGTCGCGCAGGTGCCATTCGAGGGAGTTGTAGATGTCCCGGCCGACGCCGTGCCCCCGGTGGTCGGGCTGGACCATCACGAGCACCTCCGCCGCGCCTTCCTCCGAGGTCCACTTGTTGAGCAAGGCCCGCCCGGCGCCCACCACCTGGCCGTCGACCTCGGCCAGCAGGACCAGCATCCGGGCGGTCTCCGGCATCGTCTCCCAGAGGTGGCGCACGCTCTCGGCGCTGCCGACGCGGTACGGAAAGACGGCGCGGCGGACGGAGTCGAAGGCCAGGGCGTCATCGGGCGTGGCGGTGCGCAGCGACGAGGTCATGACCCCGGTTCTACCACCTTGGCCGGGATCTTCGTCGGTCTCATCGGCGGCGCAGGTGCACGACCGGGATCGTCCGGCTGGTCTTGGTCTGGTACTGGTCGTAGGTCGGGTACACGCCGGTCATCACCCGCCAGAGCCGATCACGGTCCTCGCCGGTCGCTTCGGTGCCGGTCACCGGGATGACCTCGCGGCCCATCTGGATCGCCGCGTCGGGATTCGACCGCAGGTTGAACCACCACGCGGGGTGGCGCGGGCTGCCGCCGTTGGACGCGATGAGGACCCATCCATCGGCGTCGACGGGCTGGTACATCAGCGGCACCGTCCACGGCCGCCCCGACCGGCGACCGGTCGTGGTCAGCAGCAGGACGGGCACGCCGAACATCTTGCCGCCCACGCGCCCGCCGGTGCGCCGGTACACCCACACCGCCGCCCGCAGGAACGTACGCGCGGCCGACCGGCCGAGGCCGCCGGATCGCTTCGCCATGACTCACCCCTCCGTGATCGTTGGCACGACGCACACGCGCCAAACTACCGTGATGCGGGTGAACCTCACCAATCTGGAGTGTCCCCGCTGCGGCGCCCGCCGCGACGCCGACGTGCCGACCAACCTGTGCGGGTGCGGGTCGCCGCTGCTGGCCCGCTACGACCTGGAGGCCGTGGGGAAGGCGCTGACGCCCGAGGAGATCGCCCGAAGGCCGGCCGATCTGTGGCGCTACCGCGAACTGCTGCCGGTGCGGGACCCGGCCCGAGCCGTGTCGCTCGGCGAGGGCTGGACGCCCCTGCTGCCCGTGCTCCGATATGGACACCGGATCGGGTTGCCCGGCCTGCTGGTCAAGGACGAGGGTGCCCTGCCCACCGGGTCGTTCAAGGCCCGGGGAGCCGCCGTCGGCGTGTCGCGGGCGGCCGAGTTGGGGATCGACCACGTCGCGCTGCCCACGAACGGCAACGCGGGCGCGGCGTGGGCCACGTACGCGGCCCGGGCCGGGATGCGGGCGACCGTGGCGATGCCGATCGCCGCGCCGGAGAGTACCCGGCGGGAGTGTCTGGTGGCCGGAGCCGACGTGCACCTCGTCGACGGGTTGATCGGCGACGCCGCCGCGAAGATCCGTACCCTCATCGCCGAGAACGGGGCGTTCGACGCGTCCACGCTGCGCGAGCCGTACCGGATCGAGGGCAAGAAGACGCTCGGCCTGGAGATCGTCGAGCAGCTCGGCTGGGCCGCACCCGACGCCATCGTCTATCCGACCGGGGGCGGGGTCGGTCTGATCGGTATCCACAAGGCCGTGGGGGAGCTGGCGGAGCTCGGCTGGCTGCGGGGCCGGCCGCCGCGCCTGGTCGTCGTGCAGTCGACCGGATGCGCCCCGATCGTGCGGGCCTTCGCGGCCGGCCGGCGGCGCGCCGACCCCTGGCCGGACCCGCACACCGCGGCGTTCGGCATCAACGTCGCGGCTCCGCTCGGCGACGAGCTCATCCTCGACGCGGTGTACGCCTCGGGCGGCACCGCGATCGCCGTCGACGACGCCGAGATCATGGCCGACCTGCGGCAGTTCGGCCGGGACGAGGGCCTGTGGCTGTGCCCGGAGGGGGCGGCCGGCCTGACCGCGGTACGCCATCTGCTGGCCAGCGGGTGGCTGTCGGCGGACGCCCGCGTCGTGGTCGTCAACACCGGTCTCGGCCTGAAGTACCCGGAAACGGTCGCCGGCGACAGTTCTGGTTGACAAAGCGTCCGGGACCCGAGAGAGTCGGTTCGACTTAGCAGACATCGTTCGATATTTCGAACTGACTGCCCCCGGCCGTACGCGTCCCTCCCCGGCCGTTGTCGCGTGGACCGGGACCGGTCACGCGTACGAAGGGACCCTGGGACGATGCGCAATGGTGCCATGACGACCCGCCGCGGCCTGGCCGCGGCCCTCACGATCGGGCTGACGCTGGCGCTGGGCGCCGGCCCGGCCCAGGGCGACTACCAACCCGGGCTGCCGCCGGCGGTGGACCCCGGGATCCCCACGTTCGTCGGGGCCGAGAATCCGGTGCCGGCCGAGCCCGCGGCCTTCGACCCGGCCCGCGGCGCGCTGCGGCGATTCTTCGAGGCCGACGAGGCCAGCGGGACCGGGTCGTACTGGTTCGACCGCGTGCTGGCCCGGCCGTTCCTGAGCAACGCCGACTCCTACCTCTACACCCGGGGTCGGGCGCTGTACATGTACACCCACAACGCCGGGCCGCTCGGCTTCGCCGGCGGCTACGCCTACCGCGAGCGCCCGACCGGGAACAACCAGAACCTGTACACGGTGACCGTGTCCGACGCGACGCTGACCGAGTCCACATCGGAGCGCGTGCAGTACCCCAGCCACTGGTCGAGCGTGCACACGGCCGAGGGCCTGCGCGTGGCCCAGCGGAAGTTCATCACGTACGACAACGTCGCCGTCACGGTCCTGTCCGTCACCAACACCGGTTCGGCGGCCACCCAGCGGACGCTGACGGTGGCCTCGCCGGTGGCGACGGTCGCGTCCTCGAGCGACCCGAGCGAGCTGACCGGTACGGTGGCCGCGCGGTACGACACGACGGTGGTCACCCCGCGCCTGTCCGGCGACGGGATGGCGGTCAGCGGCACGACGCTGACCCGGACGCTGTCGCTGGAGCCCGGCCAGTCGGTCACGCTGAAGGTCCAGCTCGGCGCGACCACGGCCGAGCTGCCCGGCTCGACCACCGAGTACGAGCGGTTCCGCGGCCTCGACGCCGAGACGGCCTGGCGCACCCACGTGCGCGAGTACAACCGGTGGTGGGTCGACAACGTGCCCTACATCGACGTTCCCGACGACAACGTGAAGAAGATGGCGTACTACCGGACGTTCCTGTCCCGGTACAACTACGTCGATGCCAACATCCCCGGCAACGACTACCAGTTCCCCGTCTCCATCGAGGGCGTGCTCGGCTACAACAACGCGATCCAGCTCACCCAACCGATGCACCTGCAGGACCTCAAGTACTTCCGCAATCCGTTGTACTCGTACGGAAACTGGGTCTCGTCGGGCGAGATGTCCAAGTGCACGGCCTTCACCGACAACCCGGGCTCGTTCAGCTGGGGCAACACGTACGAGCAGTACATCGCCCGCGAGGCGTGGAACGCCTACAAGGTGCACGGCGGTGACCGCGGCGTCATCGCCAACTTCGCCCGGTACGCCGAGTGCGACGTCAAGGGGCAACTGGCCAAGTACGACCGCGGCAACGGCAACTCGCTCATCGAGTACGCCTCGGGCGCGCTGACCGGCAACGACGCCGACGCGGTGGCGTTGCAGTACTTCACCAGCCAGATCTCGCAGGACCGGACGGAGACGGCGTTCTGGTACTCGGGGGCGAAGGCGGCCGCCGAGGCGTACACGATCCTCGGTGACACCGCCAAGGCGGCCGAGATGAACACGATCGCCGAGAACATCCGCACCGCGATCCTCAACCTGTTGTGGGACGACACGCCGGCCGATTCGGTGCCCACGCCGACACCGTCGACGCGGGTGGCCGGCCAGGCCGGGTACGGCAACGCGGTCGGGCTCAACGGGGCCAACCCCAACCAGAGCGTCACGCTGCCGGCCGGCATCGTCAGCACCCTGAACGACTTCACGGTGGCCACCTGGGTCAACCTGGCCGCCACCACGCAGTGGTCGCGGGTGTTCGACTTCGGGTCGGGTCCGAACACGAACATGTTCCTCACCGTCAACGCCGGCACCGGTCCCCGGTTCGCCCTGACCATCTCCGGTGGCGGCAACGAGCAGCGCATCAACCCGACGACGGCCGGCCAGCTTCCCACCAACCAGTGGATCCACCTGGCCGTCACCCTGGCCGGCAACACGGGCACGCTCTACCTCAATGGCAATCCGATCGGCACCAACCCGAACATCACCCTGCGGCCGTCCTCGATGGGGGCCACGACGCAGAACTGGATCGGCAAGTCGCAGTACGGCGACCCGGGTCTGGCCGGGACGGTCGACGAGTTCCAGATCTACGACCGGGCCCTGAGCCAGGCCGAGGTCCAGGGCCTGACCGCCTCGCCCGACGGCGGCCTGACCGGCGCGTTCGCCCGGTACTCGTTCAACGAGGACGGCGGGGCGACCGCGGTCGACTCCTCGGGCAACGGGCGCGACGCCCGGGTGGACACCCCGCTGGTCGGCCATCCCGGCAAGGTGTTCAAGCAGCGCAACGTCGCCCGCAACGTGCTGGTGCCGTGGAAGGACCAGCAGAACTTCTCGCCGTTCACCGAGGGGCTGGTGCCCAACACCGACGAGTACAAGCAGGCCCTGCGCTACTACGCCGACCGCCGCGAGTTCCCCATCATGCCGTTCTACACGGCCAACCAGCACGACAAGGCCGAGGCGGCCACCGGGAGCAACAACTTCTCGAACATCAACTCGACCCTGCAGGCCCAGCTCTACGCGAAGGCGTTGCGGGAGTACCCGTCGCCATACGTCACGGCCGACATGTACCGGCTGCTGCTGGAGTGGCTCACCTGGGTGCAGTACGTGGGCGGGGACAACCGGTACCCGGACAACAACGAGTTCTTCTTCAGCTGGGACCCGGTCAACCGCACGCTGGGGCGCTCCGGAATCCACCACAACATCCTCGGCGCGTACAACTTCATGATCATTGACGACATCGCCGGGGTGCGGCCGCGACTGGACGACGTGGTCGAGCTGTGGCCGATCGACGTGGGGTACGACCACTTCGCGGTCAACAACCTCAGCTACCACGGCCGTGACCTCACGGTGGTCTGGGACAAGCCGGGCGACGGTCGCCGCTACTATCCGGCCGCCCCCGAGGGCTACTCGGTCTACGTCGCCGGCCGGCGGGCGTTCACCGTGGACGATCTGGCCCACGTGTCGTGGAACGCCCGGACCGGCGCGGTGTCGGTGCTCGACGGCAGCGACACCCGGGTGCTCAACAAGGCCGCCCGGGAGCTGCCGGCCGCCACCGACATCGGGCTGTCGGACAACGGCCGGGTCGTCGACATGTTCGCCAAGGCCGGCGTCGACCTGACGCTGGAGTCCGGCTGGCTGCCCAACCTGGCCCGGGGCAAGGCGGTCACCGCGTCGTTCACCACGACGACGCCGACCGTGCGGGCGACCGCGCCGGAGAACGCCGTCGACGGCTTCACCTACAGCGGGCTGCCGATCCAGCAGGGCACGTACCTGGCCCGCAACACGATCTGGGGTACCCAGGGCTCGCCCAACGCCCAGGACTGGCTCGAGATCGACCTGGGGGCGCCGGCGTCGTTCAACTCCGTCAAGCTGTACTTCTTCAGCGACAAGACGTACCAGACGCAGTCCAACGGGCAGGGCAACACCTACCGCCAACCGTCGGCCTACACGCTCCAGTACCACAACGGGACGGACTGGGTCGACGTGCCGGACCAGGCCCGCTCACCGGCGGCGCCGCAGCCCAACTACAACTCGGTGACGTTCGCGCCGGTGACCGCGCAACGGGTCCGGCTGCTGGTGACGCCGACCGCCGGTTTCGGCGTCGGGGTCAAGGAGATCCAGATCTTCGACGCGGTCCGGTGCGACCGGACGATCAACGGGTTGTTCATCGGGGCGCTCAATGTCGACAGTGGAGTCACCTGCCTCGGTGATGGCGCGTCGGTCGTCGGACCCGTGCGGGTGCGGGCCGGGGCCGGCCTCGTGGCCACCGGCGCTCTCGTGGTCGGACCGCTGCGGGCCGACGACGCCCGCCTCGTCGAGCTGTTCGACAGTTCGGTGGTCGGCGCGGTGTCGGTCAACCGCACCACGGTCCGGGTAGCGTTGTCGGAGAACCGGCTGGCCGGGCCGGTCAGCCTTGTCGGTAACTCCACCGGCGGCACGCCGATCGTGGTCACCGGCAACGACATCATCGGTTCGCTGTCCTGCTCCGGCAACGATCCGGCGCCGGTCAACTACGGCCGGCCCAACTCGATCACCGGGCCGTCGTCCGGCCAGTGCGCCCGCCTCTGAGG
>Ga0307416_100000267_pt1 | contig 27603 bp, 24 predicted proteins | sample DK1Cmetagenome_2_FD_203821 | JGI IMG/M metagenome (GOLD analysis project Ga0307416, IMG submission 203821) | Maize rhizosphere microbial communities from greenhouse at UC Davis, California, United States - DK15-C-3 | ecosystem: Host-associated > Plants > Roots > Rhizosphere > Soil | place...
GCACGGCGAGCGCTGGGGCCGCTACTCCTTCATCGGCACCGACCCCTTCGCCACCCTGACCATCCGCGGCGGCCGCGCCTCCTGGACCGGACGCCCCCCGGCCGGGCTGTCGGACGGGCCGCCCCTGGAGGTGCTGCGCGAGGCCCTGCGCCGGCTGCGCTCGCCGTCCCTGCCCGGCCTGCCGCCGCTGTTCGCCGGGGCCGTCGGCTACCTCGGCTACGACCTCGTCCGGGAGCTGGAGCGTCTCCCCGACCAGACCGAGGACGACCTGCGGCTGCCCGAGGGGATGCTGGTCTTCCCCCGCTCGGTGGTCGTCTTCGATCACCTCGGCCAGCGGCTGGTGCTGGTGGCCAACGTGGTCGTCACCCCGGCCACCGACCTGGAGGCGGCCTGGGCCGACGCCACCCGCCGCATCGACGCCCTGGCGGCCAGGCTGTCGGTCCCGGTGGCGACCCCGCCGACCCCGCTGCCGGCCGCCGGCCCGCCCGCGGCCGCCGTCAGCGACCTCGCCCCCGGCCGCTACCAGGAGATGGTCGCCGTGGCCAAGGAGCACATCGCCGCCGGCGACATCTTCCAGGTGGTGCCGTCCCAGCGGTTCTCGGTCCCGACCACCGCCGACCCCTTGGACGTCTACCGGGTCCTTCGGGTGGTCAACCCATCGCCCTACATGTACTTCCTGCGCCTGCCCGGAGTGACCATCGCCGGCTCGTCGCCGGAGGTGCTGGTCACCGTCCAGGGCCGCCGGGCCACCATGCGCCCGATCGCCGGCACCCGCCCCCGCGGCCCCGACCCCGGGGCCGACCTGGCGCTGGAGGCCGAGCTCCAGTCCGACGAGAAGGAGCGGGCCGAGCACGTCATGCTGGTCGACCTGGCCCGCAATGACCTCGGCCGCGTCTGCCGCCCCGGCACCGTCCGCGTCGACGACTTCATGCGGGTCGAGCGCTACTCCCACGTGATGCACCTGGTCTCCGACGTGGTCGGGGAGCTGTCGGAGGGGGTGGCGGCCTTCGACGTGCTCGCGGCCAGCTTCCCGGCCGGCACGGTGTCGGGGTCGCCCAAGGTCCGGGCCATGGAGATCATCGACGACCTGGAGCGCCACCGGCGGGGGCCGTACGCCGGGTGCGTCGGCTACTTCGACTTCTCCGGGAACCTGGACACCTGCATCACCATCCGCACCTGCGTGTTCGTGGACGGGGTGGCGTACTGCCAGGCCGGCGCCGGGGTGGTGGCCGACTCGGTCCCGGAGCTGGAGGAACGCGAGACCGAGGCCAAGGCCCGCGCCCTCCTCGCCGCCGTCGCCGCCGCCGAGTCACTCTCCGTCCCGGCCACCCCGCCCACCCCCGCCGGCCCAGGCCCCTTCCGCCCGGTCGCCGCCCACGCCGGTGGCTGACCCCGACCCCGCTCCCCCGGGGCGGCGGTCGATGCAGGTGGCGATGGTGGCGCTGCTGGCCGGGGTGATGCTGGCGGTCACCGGGGCCGGGCAGGCCTGGGCGCGGGTGGGGGCGGCGGTCGAGCTGCCCGGGATCGGGGCCGCCCGGCTCGGGGCGGCCGAGCTCACCGGCAACGACCTGCTGCCGTTCGGCGCGCTGGCCCTGTTCGGGCTGGTGCTGCTGGTCGCGGTGGCCGCCACCCGGGGGCGGGGCCGCTGGGTGGTCGGGCTGGCCCTGCTGGCCATCGGCGCCTTCCTCGCCGTCCAGGCCCTGGTCGGCGCGGCCGGGATCACCGCCGAGGCGGCCGAGCGGGCCCGGGTCGGGAAGCTGGAGGGCGTCCCCGGCGGCACGGCGCTGCGGGTCGAGACCCCGCGGACCGGGCCGGCCATGGTGGTGGCCGGTGGGCTGCTGCTGGCCGCCGCCGGGGCCGAGACGCTCCGGCGGGGACGGCGCTGGCCGGCCCTTGGCGAGGCCTTCCGGGCCCCGCCCGACCGCGCCCAGCCGGCCGCCGAGACGGCCGAGCCACCGTGGGAAGGCGACTGACCAGCATCTTTACCGGCCCCGAACCTGGAAGCGGAGCCCCTCCGAACCTGCCCCGGCGATGCTAGCGTCGGCGCAACGGCGAAAGGGGAGAGGTTGACGGCCGATCACCCCTCCAAGGGGACCGTGCTGCTGGTCGAGGACGAGGCGTCCATCGCCGACCTCGTCCGGCTGTACCTGGAGCGCGACGGCTTCCGGGTGGTGTGGCGCACCGACGGCCCCTCCGGCCTGGCCGCCGTGGACACCGAGCGCCCCCGGCTGGTCCTGCTCGACCTGATGCTCCCGGGCATGGACGGGTTCGAGGTCACCAGGGCGCTGCGCCAGCGCGGCGCCAGGGTGCCGATCATCGTGGTCACGGCCCGCGAGGAGGAGGCCGACCGGGTCCTCGGCCTGGAGCTCGGCGCCGACGACTACGTGACCAAGCCGTTCTCCCCCCGCGAGCTGGTGGCCAGGGTCAAGGCGGTCCTGCGCCGCACCGAGCCCGAGCCCGAGACCGGCCCCGAGCCGCCCCTGCACCTGGGCGACCTCACCGTCGACCCGGCCCGCCACGAGGTCGTCTTCGAGGGCCGGCCCGTCCACCTCACCGCCCGTGAGTTCGAGCTGCTCGGCTACCTGGTCCGCAACCATGGCCTGGTCCTCACCCGCGACCAGATCCTGGAGCGGGTCTGGGGCTACTCGTTCCCGGCCGACACCCGCACCGTCGACGTCCACATCCGCCAGCTCCGCGCCAAGCTGGGCGAGCGCGCCCCGATCGTCACCATCCGCGGGGTCGGCTACAAGGCCGACACCCGCGACCCCACCCGCCCCGGGAGCGGCTGATGGGCTGGACCGGCAGGTCCCTGCGGGGGCGGCTGGTGCTGGCCTTCGTGGCCGTGGCCATCCTGTGCGCGGTGCTGATCGGCGTCATCACCCTGTCGCTGATCCGGCTCGCTCCCGAACGTGGCCTGGAGCAGCAGCTCGCCGACCAGGCCCAGGCGGTCAGCGAGGCCTCCTCCGGCCGCCGCCCCCTGGTGCGGCTGTGCGCCCTGGTCCGTGTCCTGCGCCGCAGCGAGACCGAGGTGTACCTGCTCGGCGCGGACACCGCCCCGTCCCGCCCGCTGCCGTGCCAGGGCGTGAACCGCCGCCGCCCGATCGCCGCCGCGCCCGACGCCGACCTGACCGCGGCCCTCGCCCAGGGCGGGATCGTCACCGGCACCAGCGACGGCGTCGCCTGGGCCGTCGTCCCGGGCGAGCGGCCGGGCCTCGGCGCCCGCGGGGTGCTGCTCGTCCACGAGGTCCGCGGCCTCGGCCTCAGCCTCCTGCCGGTGGTGGCCTGGCGGCTGCTGCTGGCCACCGCTCTGGCCGTGGCCGCGGCCGCGCTGGCCGCCTGGCTGCTGGCCGGCCGGCTCACCGCCCCCCTGGCCCGGCTGGTCGCGGCCGCCCGCCGGGTCGGCGACGGCGACCTGTCGACAAGGGTGCAGGTCGACGGCGACGGCGAGGTGGCCGAGGTCGCCGCCGCCTTCAACGACATGGCGGCCGGCCTGGAACGGGCCCAGGGCGAGCAGCGGGCGTTCCTGGCCAGCGTCGGCCACGAGCTCAAGACGCCCCTGACCACCGTCCAGGGCTACACCGAGGCCCTCCTCGACGGCACCGTCGACGACCCGGCCGAGCAGCGCCGCTCCCTGGTCCGGGTCCACGCCGAGACGATCCGGCTGGCCCGCCTGGTCCAGGACCTGCTCGACCTGGCCCGCCTGGGCCGCGGCCAGTTCGCCGTCAGCGCCGTCGACGCCGACGTCGCGGTCGTGCTCCGGGAGGCGGCCGCGGCCGCCTCCGAGCGGGCCGCCCGCCGCCAGGTCACGGTCACCACCCGCCTCGACGGGCCCCTCCACGCCCACGTCGACCCGGGCCGGCTCCGGCAGGTGCTGGACAACCTCCTCGACAACGCCAGCCGCTCCAGCCCCGCCGGCCGCCAGGTCCTGGTCGCCGCCCGCCCCCTGGACGGCGGCGGGGTCGAGGCGGCCATCGTCGACCAGGGCCCCGGCATCGCCCCCGAGGACCTCCCGCACGCCTTCGACCGCGGCTACCTGTGGTCCCGCTACCGCGGCACCCGCGAGGTCGGGTCGGGCCTCGGGCTGGCCATCGTCAAGGCCCTCTGCGACGCCATGTTCGTCACCATCCACGCCGAGTCCGGCCACGGCGGCGGCACCGCCTTCCGCCTCACCCTTCCGCCGCCCCGGACCACCGGCCCGGACCCGCGCCCGCTGGCTACGACCCGCCCGCTGCCGCCTTCGACTGGCTGAGCTCCAGCAGGTGCCCGTCGGGGTCGCGGAAGAAGCAGCGGACCTCCCACGCCGACTCCACCGGCGGGGTGAGGAACTCCGCCCCCCGGCCCCGCAGGGTCTCGTACGCCGCCCGGCAGCCGGGAACCCGGATCGTCATGGCATGGGCGACGGTCCGCGGATCGGTCGGTGGGGCGAAGGTCACGTCCGGCTTGTCGGCGGTCGGCCCGCCGCCGGTGACCAGCAGCAGCCAGGTCCCGAAGACCCGCAGGACCACCGACGTGCCCCCGTACTCCCGGTACAGCTCGGCGCCGAGGACATCCCGGTAGAAGTCCCGTGACCGTCCGGCGTCGGCCACCACCAGGATGTGCGTGAGCTCCATCCCCTCGGACGGGAATGCTCCCGTGGCCATCGCGCCTCCCCGGGTCCGGACGCCACCGATGGAGGAGCCTACCCGATGGGGACCGTCGGGCGGTGGTGCCGGAACCGCTAAAATCGACGGCTGTGACCTCGACCGGATCGTTTCTCGCCCGGGCGGTGGCTGACGCCAGGGCGGACGCCGATCGCCGGGCCGAAGCGCTGCCGCTGGACGACCTGCGGAGGGCCGCCGCCGAGCTCCCCCCGGCCCGGGGGCTGCGGGGGGCGGTGCGGCGCGGGCCCGAGGGGCCCCGGGTGATCGCCGAGGTGAAGCGGCGCTCGCCCTCCAAGGGGGACATCCGCATCGACCTCGACCCGGCCGCCCTCGCCACCGCGTACGCGGCCGGGGGGGCGTCGGCGGTCAGCGTGCTCACCGAGCCCCGCCACTTCGCCGGCAGCCCCGATGACCTGCGAACGGTGCGGGCCGCGGTCGACCTGCCCGTGCTCCGCAAGGACTTCGTCACCACCGCCTACCAGGTGTGGGAGGCGCGGGCGTGGGGCGCCGACGCCGTCCTGCTGATCGTGGCCGCCCTCGACCGGCCGTCGCTGCGGGCCCTGCTGGAGGAGGCCGCCGGGGCCGGGCTGGACGCCCTGGTCGAGGTCCACACCGAGCCCGAGGCCGAGGTCGCCGCCGCCGCCGGCGCCACCCTCATCGGGGTGAACACCCGCGACCTGGCCACCCTCGAGGTCGACCCGGACCGCTTCGCCGTCGTCCGCCGGGCCCTGCCCGCCGGGGCCGTCCTGGTCGCCGAGAGCGGCATCCGCGACCACGCCGACGTCCGGGCGGCGGCCGACGCCGGGGCCGATGCCGTCCTCGTCGGCGAGACCCTCGTCCGCGCCGACGACCCGGCCGCCGCCGTCCGCGGCCTGCTCGCCGTCCCGACCCGAACTGGAGGAGCCCATGGCTGAGCCCCGCAAGATCCTGCTCGGAGAGGACAGGCTGCCGAGCGCCTGGTTCAACATCGTGCCGTCGATGCCGACCAAGCCCGATCCCTACCTGCACCCGCAGACCCGCCAGCCGGTCGGGCCGGACGACCTCGCCCCGTTGTTCCCCATGGCCCTGATCGGCCAGGAGGTCTCCACCGACGAGTGGATCGACATCCCGGGGCCGGTGATCGACACCTACCGGCTGTGGCGGCCGACCCCGCTGATCCGCGCCCTCGACCTGGAGCGCGCCCTGGGGACCCCGGCCCGCATCTACTACAAGTACGAAGGCGGGTCGCCGGCCGGCTCGCACAAGCCCAACACCGCCGTGCCCCAGGCCTTCTACAACCAGGCCGAGGGCATCACCCGGCTCAGCACCGAGACGGGCGCCGGCCAGTGGGGGAGCGCGCTCGCCTTCGCCTGCGCCCGCTTCGGCCTCGAGTGCAAGGTGTACATGGTCCGGGCGTCCTACGACGGCAAGCCGTACCGGCGCTCGATCATGGAGACCTGGGGGGCGAGCGTCACCCCGTCGCCGTCGCCGGAGACCGGCGCCGGCCGGGCCATCCTCGACCAGGACCCGGACTCGCCGGGATCGCTCGGCATCGCCATCTCCGAGGCCGTCGAGGTCGCCGCCACCCGTGACGACACCCACTACTCGCTCGGCAGCGTCCTCAACCACGTGCTCCTCCACCAGACGGTCATCGGCCTGGAGCTGAAGGAGCAGCTGGAGCAGGCCGGGATCGAGCCCGACGTGCTGGTCGCCTGCGTCGGCGGGGGGTCCAACTTCGGCGGGTTCACCTTCCCGCTCCTGGCCGAGAAGCTGGCCGGCCGCCGCGACCTCAGGGTGATCGCGGTCGAGCCGACCGCGGCCCCGACCCTGACCAAGGGCCGGTTCGAGTACGACCTCGGCGACCAGGCCGGCATGGCCCCGCTGATCCCCATGTACACCCTCGGGGCCAACTTCATCCCGGCCCCGATCCACGCCGGCGGGCTGCGCTACCACGGCGACTCGGCGCTGGTGTCGCTGCTGCGCAAGGAGGACCACATCGAGGCCGCCGCCTACCCGCAGTCCAAGATCTTCGAGGCGGCCGTCCAGTTCGCCCGCACCGAGGGCATCCTCCCGGCCCCCGAGCCGGCCCACGCCATCCAGGCCGTGATCGACGAGGCCCTGCGCTGCAAGGAGGAGGGCCGGTCGGAGACGATCGTCTTCAACCTCTGCGGCCACGGCCACTTCGACCTCAAGGCCTACGAGGACTACCTGTCGGGGAATCTCCTTGATGTCTGATCGACTTGTCGACACTCCGGCGGCGTCGCCCGGCGGGAGCGGCGCGGCGGAGCGCGGGACCCCGGGGCCTGGCGGGAACGGCGGGGTGCCCCACCGGCCCGACCCGCTGGGGCACTTCGGCGACTGGGGCGGGCGGTTCGTCCCCGAGGTGCTCATGGCCGCCCTGGACCAGCTCATCGAGGCGTTCGAGGACGCCATCGCCGACCCGTCGTTCACCGCCGAGCTCGACGCCCTGCGGCGCGACTACGCCGGCCGCCCGACCCCGCTGTTCTCGGCCCGGCGGCTGTCGGAGGAGCTGGGCGTGGCGGTCTGGCTCAAGCGCGAGGACCTGCTCCACACCGGCGCCCACAAGCTCAACAACTCCCTCGGCCAGCACCTGCTCACCCGCAGGATGGGCAAGCCCCGGGTGATCGCCGAGACCGGCGCCGGCCAGCACGGGGTGGCCACCGCCACCGTGGCCGCCCTGCTCGGCCAGGAGTGCGTCGTCTACATGGGCGAGGAGGACACCCGCCGCCAGCACCTCAACGTCGTCCGCATGCGGCTGCTCGGCACCGAGGTCCGGTCGGTGGCCACCGGCACCGCGACCCTCAAGGACGCCATCAACGAGGCCCTGCGGGACTGGGTCGAGTCGGTCGGCTCCACCCACTACGCCATCGGCTCGGTCGTCGGCCCGCACCCGTTCCCGCTGATGGTGCGGGAGTTCCAGCGGGTCATCGGCGACGAGGCCCGGGCCCAGATCCTGGCCGCCGAGGGCCGCCTGCCCGATCTGGCCGTGGCCTGTGTCGGCGGCGGGTCGAACGCGGCCGGCCTGTTCGCCGCCTTCGTCGACGACGACCCGGTCCGGCTGGTCGGGGTCGAGGCCGGCGGCCGCGGCCCCCGGCCGGGCGACCACGGCGCCTCCCTCGGCCTCGGCGAGGCCGGGGTCCTCCACGGCGCCCGCTCCTACGTCCTCCAGGACGCCGACGGCCAGGTCCTGCCCACCCACTCGGTCTCGGCCGGCCTCGACTACCCGGGCGTCGGCCCCGAGCACGCCTTCTGGAAGGACACCGGCCGGGTCGCCTACGAGCACGCCTCCGACACCCTCGCCCTCGACGGCTTCCGCCTCCTCGCCCGCACCGAGGGCCTGCTCCCCGCCCTCGAGCCCGCCCACGCCATCGGCTGGCTCGCCCAGGCCGCCGCCGAAGGCCGGGTGGACCCCGGGACCCTGGTCGTCCTCAACCTCTCCGGCCGCGGCGACAAGGACGTCGAGACGGTCACCAGCCTGCTCGTCGATCCCGACACCCCACCCGACCCGGCCGATGCCTGACCCGGCCGCCCCCGACCCCCGAGCCGCGGGCACGCCCGAGCCTCAGCGGCCGTTCCCGGGGCCCCCGAACCGGGAGGGTAGCCCGGCCGGAGACGACGCGGCGGCGGTTGTCCACAGCCCCGGAGGGCGCTTCGGCGGCGTCCCGGCCCTCGGGGTGGGGGCGCCGGTGGAGCGGCTGGAGGGACGGCTGGACCAGCTGCGGCGCGACGGGCGGGCGGCGCTGGTCGCCTACGGGGTGGTCGGGTACCCGGACCTGGACGGGTCGCTGGCCGCGTTCCGGGCCATGGCCGAGGCCGGGGCCGACGTGCTCGAGGTCGGGCCGCCCTACTCGGACCCGCTGATCGACGGGCCGGTCATCCAGCGTGCGGTCAGCGCCGCCCTCGACGCCGGCACCCGCATGGACGACGTCCTCGGCCTGGTCAAGGAGCTGACGGCCAGCGTCGACGCCCCGGTGGTCCTGCTCGTCTACTACAACCTGGTCGCCCACCGCGGCCCGGGACGGTTCGCGGCCGAGCTGGCCGCCGCCGGCGCCTGCGGGGCGGTCGTGCCCGACCTGCCGCCAGAGGAGGCGGAGGAGTGGCTGGAGGCGGCCGCCGCGGCCGGCGTCGCCCCGGTGTTCCTGGCCGCCCCGACCTCGAGCGACGCCCGCCTGGCGGCGGTCGCCCGAGCCGGCCGGGGGTTCGTCTACGCTCAGGCCTCACTCGGGGTGACCGGCCTGCGGGCCTCGCTCGCGGCCGGGATCGGGGAGCTGGTCGGACGGGTCCGCGCCCACACCGACCTCCCGGTCTGCGCCGGCATCGGCGTCTCCAGCGCCGAGCAGGCCGCCGCCGTGGCCGGCTTCGCCGACGGCGCCATCGTCGGCACCGCCCTGGTCCGCCGCCTCGGCGACGCCGGCCTGGACGGCCTGCGCGCCTTCACCGCCGAGCTCGCCGACGCCGTCCACACCGCCCGGTCGTGACCCGCACCGCGGGATGAGCTCGACCGCGGGTGGCGCGGGATGTCGAGAACACCTCCCCGGCTCCGACGTTCCCGGTGAAGGCAGAGCGGACCGCGCCCGGCCCTGCGCACAAGGAGGCTGCCGTGAAGTACGTGATCCTGATCCACGCCAACCCCGACCCCTGGGGCCACCCGAGCTCCAGGTACACCGCCGAGGGACGGGCCCTCCCGCCCGAGCACCACGACGAGATGGACCGGCAGTTCGACGCGCTGCTCGAGGAGCTCTCGGCATCGGGGGAGTTCGTGACCGCCGAGGCCCTGGCCGACCCGGCCTCGTCCACCCTGTACGGCTGGAGCCCGGAGGGGCACCTGGCCACCGACGGCCCGTATGCGGAGGCCAAGGAGCAGCTGGCCGGGTTCTTCCTCATCGACTGCGCGTCCCGGGAGCGCGCCGAGGAGATCGCGGCCCAGTTCGCCCAGCCCGGGGGGACGGTCGAGCTCCGGCCGGTGATGTGGCCCGGCGGCGACGACCAGTGACCCCGGCCGAGCTGGAGCACGGCCGGTGACCCCGGCCGACCTGGACCAGGTGTGGCGCCGGTGCGCGCCCGACGTGCTGGCCGCGCTCCTGCGCCGCTCCGGCGACTTCGACGCCGCCGAGGACGCCGTCCAGGAGGCCCTGCTGGCCGCGGCCCGGCAGTGGCCGGCCGGCGGCCCACCGGACGACCCCAAGGCCTGGCTGGTCAGAGTGGCCTCGCGCCGCCTGCTGGACCAGCGGCGCGCCGACCTGGCCCGCGCCGACCGGGAGCTACGGGTCACCCGGCAGACCCCGCCGGACGCGTTGCTCGCACCGGCCGCCGACGCTCCCGACGGGGGTGAACGGGACGACTCGTTGACCCTGCTGCTGTTGTGCTGCCACCCGGCGCTGACCCGGCCCTCCCAGGTGGCGCTGACCCTGCGGGCCGTCGGCGGGCTGAGCACCGCCCAGATCGCCCGGGCCTTCCTGGTCCCAGAGGCCACCATGGCCCAGCGGATCGCCCGCGCCAAGGCCCGGCTCGGGCAGGTCGGGGCCAGGTTCACCCCGCCGTCGGCCGACGAGCTCCCCGGCCGGGTCGCCGCCGTGGCCCACGTGCTGTACCTGATCTTCACCGAGGGCCACACCGCCAGCACCGGGCGCGGCCTCACCGACCTGTCCCTGGCCGAGGAGGCGATCCACCTCACCCGGCGGCTGCACCGGCACCTGCCCGCGGTCGACGAGGTGACCGGGCTGCTGGCGCTGATGCTGCTCACCCATGCCCGCCGGGCCGCCCGCACCCGCCCCGACGGCTCGCTGGTGCCGCTGGCCGAACAGGACCGCTCACGGTGGGACCGGGCCGCCATCGCCGAGGGCGTCGCCCTGGTCGAGGCCGCCCTGCCGGCCGGGCCGGTGGGGCCCTACCAGCTGCAGGCGGCGATCGCCGCCGTGCACGCCGAAGCCCCCGGCGCCGCCGACACCGACTGGGCCCAGATCGAGACCCTCTACCGGATGCTCGACGCCATCGCCCCCGGGCCGGCGGTCACCCTCAACCATGCCGTCGCCGTGGCCATGGTGGACGGCCCGGCCGCCGGCCTGGCCCGGCTGGAGCCGCTGCTCCAGGACCGCCAGCTCCGCCACCACCACCGGCTCCACGCCGTCCAGGCGCACCTCCTGGAGATGGCCGGCAAGGACGCCGAGGCCCGGTCCGCCTACGCCACCGCCGCCCGCCTGGCCACCAGCATCCCCGAGCAGCGGTACCTCAACGCCAAGGCGTCCCGGCGGCCCCCGGGTGACCCGGCTGCCGACGGCGGCCGGGACCGGCCCCAGCCCTGACAGAAAGGACCGTCCTTGTCCGACTCGATCAGGCTCAGCTCGGTCACGGTCAACTGCCCCGACGCCGCCGAGCTGGCCGCCTTCTACGCCGACATCACCGGCGGGCGGGTCACCTTCTCGAACCCCGACTGGGCGGTCGTCAACAGCCCAGGCGGACGCATCGACTTCCAGACCGTGCCCGGCCACACCCCGCCGACCTGGCCCGGGGACAACTCGCCGAACCGGCTGCACCTGGACTTCCTGGTCGACGACCTGGCCGCCGCCCAAGCCCGGGTGCTGGCCGCCGGCGCCACCCGGTACCAGTTCCAGCCCAACTCCGACCACTGCCTGGTGTTCGCCGACCCCGCCGGCCACCCGTTCTGCCTGACCACCTTGGAGGACATGGGCTGAGGCGGCTCACGCTCGATCGGCGGCTCCCAGGTCCAGGCCCACCTGGGCGGCCAGGAAGGTCAGGATGTCGGCGTGGAGCTCGACCGTGCGGCGGACCGAGCGGGCGCCGTGGCCGGCCTGGCGTTCGCGGCGGAACAGGACCGGGCGGTCCGAGGTGGTCGCGGCCTGGAGGGCGGCGCACATCTTGCGGGCATGCAGGGGGTCGACCCGGGTGTCGGAGTCGAAGACGGTGAACAGCACCGCGGGGTAGGCCGTGCCCCCGGCCACCTTGTGGTAGGGGGAGTAGCCGACCAGCCAGCCGAGCTCGGTCGGGTCGTCGGCCCGGCCGTACTCGTCGTTCCAGGTCTCGCCCAGGCCGAAGCGCTCGTAGCGGACCATGTCGAGCAGGGGGGCGCTGCAGGCCACCGCCGCGAACAGGTCCGGCCGCTGGGTCAGGGCGGCTCCGACCAGCAGCCCGCCGTTGGAGCCGCCGGAGATGGCCAGGTGCTCCGGTGACGTCCAGCCCGAGGCGACCAGGTGCTCGGCGGCGGCGATGAAGTCGTCGAACACCTGCTGCTTGTTGGCCCGCATCCCGTCCCGGTGCCAGACCTCACCCTCCTCGCTCCCGCCGCGGAGGTTGGCGATCGCGTACACCCCGCCCTGCTCGACCCAGGCGGCCGCGACCGCGCTCCAGGCCGGGGTCAGGGAGATGTTGAAGCCGCCGTAGCCGTACAGGATCGTCGGGCGGGCCCCGTCCGGGGTCAGCCCGTCGCGGTGCAGCAGGAACAACCGGACCTCGGTGCCGTCCTTGGACCGGTAGGTCTCCTGCCGCGCGGTCACCCCTGCCCGCAGGTCGACCTGGCCGGGGGCGTCCATCCACAGCTCCAGGCGGCCCTCGGCGAGCCGGTAGCGGTAGGCCCGCGGCGGGGTGGTGAAGTCGGTGTAGCCGAGGTAGACCTCGTCGCCGCCCTCGGGGCGAGCCGAAACGCCGAGCACCGACCCCGGCCCGGGAAGCTCGACCTCGGTGCGGAGGGCGCCGGTCCGCCGGTCGTGCACGGCCACCCGGCCGACGGCGTGGCGGGTGGACGCGACCACCACGGCGTCGTCGGTCAGGGCGTAGCCCTCGAGCACGTCGCCGGACTCGGGCACCAGGTCCCGCCAGGCCGCCGGCTCGGGACCGGCCGGGTCGGCGACGGCGATCCGGAACCGGGGGGCGTCCAGGTTGGTGTGCAGGTACAGGCGGCCGTCGGTCCCGACCCGGCCGTCGGTCTCGGCGTCGACGCCCTCCTGGATCGGCCGCAGCGTGGCGTCGCCGGCCAGGTCGGCGATGTACAGGTCGTTGCGGGGCGCCGTCCCGGCCGCCGCCCCGACCAGCAGCCAGCACCCGTCCAGCGACACCCGCAGGGAGTGGTACTCGGTCTTGTCCCGGCCCTCGCCGAACACCAGCTGGTCGCCGTCGGGGTCGGTCCCGACCCGGTGGCGCCAGATGCGCCGGTGGAAGGCGGCCTCGCCCTCGGGCACGGCGTCGGCGGGCAGCCGGCGGCCGTAGTAATAGGTGTCGCCGCCGGGCAGCCAGGCCAGCGGGCAGTAGCGGGTGCGGTCGATCGGGCCCTCGACGGTCTCGCCGCTGGCCACGTCCATGATGAACAGCGACGCCTCCTCGTCGCCGCCCTGGGAGAGGAAGTAGGCCAGCCGGTCGCCCTCCAGCGACGGGACCCAGCCGTCGAGGGTGATGGTGTCGTCCTCCGACAGGTCGCTCGGGTCGACCAGGGCCCGCTCGGTCCCGTCGGCCTCCCGAACCAGCAGCACCGGGTGCTGCTGGTCGCCGCGCCGGCGCTCGAAGAACGCCCGGTCCCCGCGCAGCACCGGCACCGACACCAGCCCGGCGGCCAGCAGCCGCTCCAGCCGTTCGCGCACCGCCGCCCGCTCGGCCCGCCCGTCCATCCACCCGGACAGCAGCTCGTCCTCGGCCTTGCACCAGGCCTCGGTCTCGTCCGACTCGGCGTCCTCGAGCCACCGGTAGGGGTCGGCGACCCGGAAGCCGTGGAGCTCCTCGACCAGGTCGAGCCGTCGTGCGGGCGGGTAGGGCATGCGTGGAACCTCCGATGGACCGTCAGGCGGAAGGGCATCGTAGCGGCGCCCACCCACGGTCGGCGGAGCTTGTCCACAGATTGTCGGGAGCTACCCGAACATGAGTTCGGGAAGCGTTAGGTTGCTCGCGAGAGGTGCCCGAGGCGGGATTCGAACCCGCACGCCCTTACGGGCAGAAGGGTTTGAGCCTTCACCGTCTTCCTGTTCCGGCACTCGGGCGCATGGAAGGAGGGTAGCGAAGTGCGGTCCAAGGAGGAAGTCGCCCTCGTCCTGGAACTAGTGCGCGCGGGCTGGAACAACAGCCAGATCGCCCGCGAGACCGGAGTCCCGCGGAGAACCATCCGGGATTGGCGGAATGGGCGGACACCGGATTTCGAGCGGGTTCGCACGTTCCTCGGCCGCCATGTCCGAAGCTGTGCCGTCTGCGGCGGTGACCCGCCGGGCCTGCCGCAGCCCGCCTACACGTACCTCCTGGGGCTCTACCTCGGAGACGGATACATCGCCGGGCATGCCCGTGGTGTGTTCCGACTGAGGATCGTCTGCGCCGACGCCTATCCAGAGCTCATCCAGCGTTGCGAGTGGGCGATGGCGGAGGTGCTGCCAAACAAGGTCAGCCGGGTCCCCAAGGTTGGCTGCACCGAGGTCGCTTCCTACTCCAAGCACTGGCCGTGTTTGTTCCCGCAGCATGGCCCGGGCAAGAAGCACGAACGCAGGATCGAGCTGGCCCCCTGGCAGCAGGAGCTCGTCGATCTCGACCCCCGGCCCCTGGTCCGGGGCCTGCTCCACTCCGACGGGTGCCGGGTGCTGAACTGGGTGAACGGGACCCCCTATCCGCGCTACCACTTCAGCAACGTGTCGGCCGACATCCGGGGGATCTTCGGGCGGGCGTGCGACCAGCTCGGGATCGAGTGGCGGCCGAACAACCCCTGGAGCCTGTCGGTGGCCAGGCGGGGGAGTGTCGCCCTGCTGGACGAGTTCGTGGGGCCCAAGCGGTGAGCCGGGACCAGGGGTCAGCGTGCCTGCTGCCGGCGGTGCAGGTCGACCAGGGCGGCCATGGTCGGGACCTCGAGGTCGGGGGTGACCGGGACCGGGGCGGCCGGGGTGGCGCCGCCGCCCTCGCCGCGGCCGGCGCGGCGGTTGACCCACACGGTCCGCAGGCCCAGGCGCTGGGCCGGGACGTGGTCGTGGAACAGGCTCTGGGCGACGTGGAGGACCTGGTCGCTGGCGACGCCGAGCTCGGCCAGCTGGGCGAGGGCGAGCTGGAAGTGGTTCGGGGCCGGCTTGTAGGCGCCGGCATCCTCGGCGGTGACGACGGCGTCGAAGGTCACGCCCAGCTTGGCGTTGCTGTGCCGGAAGGAGGCGCGGTCGACGTTGGAGACGATCACCAGCCGGTAGTGGCGACCGAGGTAGGCGAGGGCGTCGGCGCTGTCGGGGAACGCCGGCCAGTCCTTGACCGAGTCGCCGAACGCCGCCGCCTCCTCGGAGCTGGCGGTGGCGCCGAGCTCGGTGGCCAGGTCCCCGAGCACCCCGGCCAGGATCCGCGGGTAGGGTGCGGTGGGGTCGTCGGCCTCGCGGTGGCTCTCGACCCGGCCGAACGCGGCCAGCAGCTCCTCGTCGCCGATCTCGACCCGGTGCGCGGCCGCCCAGGGGCGCAGCGCGGCCAGGATGCCGGTCTCCCAGTCGATCAGGGTGCCGTAGCAGTCGAAGGTCAGGGCGGAGAACGCCCCGAGGTCCAGCGCTGGCTGGTCGTCGGCGGGCGCGGTCGGCCGGTCGGTCATCGCCTTCTCCTCCTCGTCGTGCGGGTCTCGGGACCTGGCCACCGCGACCCGGTCGCCGCGCACCACCACCCGGTCGCCGCGAACCACCACCCGGTCGCCGGTGGCGATGGCCTGGGCGGCCTCGGGCAGGACCAGGATCGGGCACGCCCGGCCATAGAGGTACTGGGCCACCAGGGCGCCGAGCAGCAGGATCTCGTCCGGCTCGGCCAGCAGGACAGCCGCCGGCGCGCTGCCGAGGCGGACGGCCTCGGCGAGCACGCTGGAGCTGGAACTGGAGCCCCGCCCGGACGGCATCACCAGGACCCGGCCGGCGATCGTCGCCCCGAGCTGGGGATGGTGATGGTCGCAGAGCCGGCCGGTGTGCGGGTCCAGCCCGCCCCACATGCTCAGCGGCGCCTCCAGCACCAGCGCCGCTCCGGCCGCCTCGCCGGCCAGCAGGGCCCGGCCCTGAAGCTCAACGCGGTTCCCAGAGCTCGTCAACGCCGACCACCCTCCCCTCGACCGCCGACTCGACACACTCCCGCACGCTGCCGAACACCACCCGGACCCCGAGGTTCCCGGGCGCGTACCAGGCCCACTTGGCCGAGCTGGTCATCACCACCCCGGTGGTGTGCTCCAGGATCGAGGTGATGTAGGTGCAGGTGTCGACGACCGGGCGGACCCCCGCCGCCTCCAGGGCGTCCAGCCAGCCCAGAGTCCCGATCCGGGCCAGCACGTGGCGGCTGGTGTTGACGTAGCACTCCACCTCCGGGTGGATGGACCGTCCGGCGAGCAGGGCCACCAGCTCACCGAACTCCGCCACCGAGAGGTGGGGGGCGCCGAGGTTGACCCCGGCCAGGCGATGCCGCCCCGGCCCGGCGGAGGTGAGCTGGTCGCGGGCGGCCCGGACCATCGCCGCCGTCACCGCCACCGCCTTGCGCGGCCGGTGCTGCTGGAGGGCCTCGGCCAGGGTCGGCGCCTCGGGGGTGGAGCCGGCCACGTGGACGAGGGCGACCTCGCCAGAGGAGGCGGCGGCGGCCCCGAGCGCCTTGAGCCGGTCCTCGCCCACGCCGGGGGGCAGACCGTCCACCACCGGGACCAGGCTGCCCGCCTCGGCCCCGATGAGGAGGCCGAGGAGCGGGTAGAGCACGTCCTCGGCGACCAGCCGCGCCGGCAGTCCGCGGACGTCGAAGACGACCTGTCCCCGCCGCCGCTCGGTCCGGTGCAGGCCAGCGTAGGGGACCCGGCCGGTGATGGCCGCGCAGATGTCGATGAAGTCGCCGTAGCGGGCGGTCCGCGCGCCCAGGACGGAGTTCGCGAAGACGATCGCGTTCGACTCGGCCCAGGCGATGTGCTCGCCGAAGCCGGGCCGTTCGGGGAGCTGGTAGGGGGCGCAGGTCCAGGTCGGGCGGCAGCCCATGGCCACATACGCGTCCATCAGCCGCCGCGCCGAACTGGCCGTGTCCGGGTCGCCCCGGTAGCGGCCGGGATGGACCAGGTCCAGCGAGGACACGTTGAGCGTGGTCGGGACGCGGACGACGCCCCCGCCGTCGCGCAGTCGCTCGGCGAAGTCCAGCCCGGCCTGGCCGTGGAACAGGCAGCCGTCGACATGGGCCGAGCCGACGTCGATCAGCTCGTCCGCGCCGGTCACCCGGGCCAGCTCCGCGACGATGCGCATGGCCAGTTGGGCGGCGGGGCCTTCGGCGCCCGCCAGCAGCCCCCGGTCGCGGTCACTCAGCCGCACGGCGGGCGGCGGTCGCTGCGCCGGTCAGACGATGTTGCGTTCGTAGCGGTCCTTTCCCAGGTTGAAGCGGTCGACGGTGAGGGGGGTGACGTCGATGGGGGGTGGGCGGTTGAGGAACAGGTCGCGGACGACCTCGCCGACGGCGGGGCCCTGGAGGAAGCCGTGGCCTGAGAAGCCGGTGGCGTACAGGAAGCGGGCGGGTCGGGGTGCCTCGCCGATGATGGCGTTGTGGTCGGGGGTGAGCTCGTAGAGGCCAGCCCAGCCGCCGGCCACGCCGACCTCGGCCAGGGAGGGCGCGCGCAGGGCGATGGCGTCGGCCAGGCGGGGGATCCAGGCGTCGTCGCGGTCGAGGTTGAAGCCGGGTGGCTCGTCCTCCAGCGACATGCCCATGAGCAGCCCGGGCCCCTCCTGGTGGAAGTAGAAGCTGGTGGTCATGTCGATGGTCATGGGCAGGCGCGCGGGCAGGCCGGGCACCGGCTCGGTGAGCACGACCTGGCGGCGCGACGGGGTCACGGGCAGCTCGACCCCGGCCAGCTCGCCGACCCGGGCCGACCAGGCTCCGGCGGCGCAGATCAGCGTCGGCGTCTCCACTACCCCCCTGGTGGTGACGACCCCGGTGATCTCGTCGCCGGCCACCCGCACCTCCAGCAGTTCGCAGCCGGTCTCGACGTGGGCGCCGTGGCGGCGCGCCCCGGCGGCGTAGCCCTGCACGACCGCCTCGGGAGTGGCAAGACCGTCGTCGGGCGAGAAGGCGGCGGCGAGCAGGCCGTCGGTGGCGACCGGCGGCGACAGCCGCCGGGCCTCGGCCGGGTCGAGCAGGCGGCTGGGCACGCCGAGCCGGTTCTGGAGCTCGATGCTCCGCTCGAAGGTGGTCACCTCCTCGGGCCGGCTGAGCAGGAACAGATAGCCGACCCGGCGGAAGTCGATCTCGTGGCCGGGGCGGGTGCCGAAGGCGGCGAAGGCCTCCAGGCTGCGGGCGCCGAGCTGGATGTTGAGGGGGTCGGAGAACTGCGCCCGCACCCCGCCGGCCGCCTTGCTGGTCGAGCCGGAGGCCAGCTCGTCGCGCTCGATCAGCACCACCTCCGCGACGCCGGCCTCGGCCAGGTGGAAGGCGATGCTGGCGCCCATCACGCCGCCGCCGACCACGACCACGCCGGCCCGCCGGGGGAGGCCGCCGCCGGTCACAGCGGGACCCGGGTGCCAACGCCCTCGCGGCCGGCCCGCTCGACGATCGCCCAGGCCGCCGCCGCGTCCTGCACCCCGAGGCCCAGGCTGTTGTAGAAGACCAGGTCGTCGGGCCCACGGCGGCCCGGGTGGCGGCCGGTGGCCACCTCGCCCAGCTCCACCAGGTCGGCCTCGCGGAGCAGCCCGGCGGCCAGCGCCTGGATCACCGGGCCGGCGTGGTCCAGGGCCGCCGGCCGGTGGTCGACGACCACGGTCCCGGCCCCTGCGACCACGCTCAGCCCGACCTCGCTGCGGTCCGGCGTGATCGAGCCGATGCTGATGACGGTCGCGCCGGGGGAGAGCTGCCCGGCCTCGACCAGCGGGCTCGCGCTGGCGGTGCAGGCGGCGACGACGTCGGCCCCGGCGACGGCCTCGGCCACCGTCGCCGCGGCCACGACCCGCCGGCCCACCTCCCGGTCGAGGTCGGCGGCGGCCCGGGCGGCGGCCTCGCCGTCGCGGCCCCACAGCCGGACCTCCTCAAGGGGCAGGGCGTGGGCGAGGGCGCGGACGTGGCCGCGCCCCTGCACGCCCGGGCCGAGCACGGCCGCGGTCGTCGCCCCCGGCCGGGCCAGCAGCGTGGCCGCCAGGGCGCTGGCCGCCGAGGTCCGCAGCGCGGTCAGGGTGGTGCCCTCGACGATCGCCACCAGGCGGCCGTCGTCGGGGTCGAGGACCAGGACGGTGGCGCTGACGGTGGGCCGGCCGGCGGCGGCGTTGGCCGGGTTGACGCTGCCGAACTTGCTCACCGCGCCGCTGCCGGGGGCCAGGCGGGCCGCGTAGCAGAAGGCCAGGGACTCGTCCCGATGCTCCGGGGGGCCGCCCCGGCTGCCCCCGGGACCCTCCCGCGACACCGGCAGCACCAGGCGGGCCGGCTGGTCGGCCTCGCCGCGGCCCAGCCGGCCGAAGGCCTCGCGCTGCGACGCCAGGCCGGTGTCGAGGTCGAAGAGCCTGGCGACGTCGGCGGCGCCGAGCAGCAGCGGCCGGCGGTCCTCCCCGCTGGACATGGCGTGGGCCTCCCGTTCCGGTTCCAGGTGACCGTCCTAGTGCAAGGACTGGGTTTGTGATTATCTACGCCACGGAGAGCCTCCCGTCCGGGATGCATCGTTGAGGAGGAGCGAGTGGCGATGAGTAGGCCAAGGTGGGTGGCCTTCGTGGCCCTGCTGGGCGCGTTCATGCTGGCGGCCGCCGGCTGCGCGAACAAGGACGAAGGCGGCGGTGGCGGCAGCCAGGCCGCGGACTGTACGGCCGACCAGTTCGGGTGCCTGACCGTGGGCTCGGGCGAGCCGATCAAGGTCGGGACGCTGCTGTCGATCACCGGCGACAACCGCAGCCTGGGCGTGGACAGCCAGCGCGGTGTGGTGCTGGCGGTCGACAACCTGGACGGGAAGCTGGACGGCAAGCCGGGCCAGCTCATGGGGCACAACATCGAGCTGGTGAACTCCGACGAGACCTGCTCCAAGGAAGGCGGGCAGTCCGGGGCCACCAAGCTGGCCGCCGACCCCAAGCTCCTGTCGGTCATCGGGACCAGCTGCTCGAGCGCGGCCCTCGGGGTGGCCGACACCATCTTCTCCAAGAAGGGCATGCTGCTCATCTCGCCCTCCAACACCGGCCCGTCGCTGACCGCCGAGGGCCAGCACCAGCCCTTCTACCTGCGGACGGCGCACAACGACAAGATCCAGGGCGCCGTGGTCGCGGACTTCGCCACCAAGAAGCTGCAGGCCAAGACGGCCGCCACCATCCACGACGAGAGCCCGTACTCCGACGGCCTGGCCGCGGTGTTCCGTGAGGTGTTCGAGAAGCAGGGCGGCAAGATCACCAACGACGAGGCCGTCCAGTCGACCGACCGCGACATGAAGCCGGTGCTGAACAGCATCGCCCAGAACAAGCCCGACTTCATCTACTACCCGGCCTTCAACCCGGTGTGCGCGCTCATCGCCAAGCAGGGGCGGGCGATCCCGGCCCTGGCCGACACCGCGCTGATGGGCTCCGACGGCTGCGCCGCCCCCGAGTACGTGAAGGTCGGCGGCAAGTCGGTGTACGGCTCGTGGTCGTCGTCGCCGGACGTCACCGCCCAGACCTCGAACAACGCCTTCTACGGTCAGCAGTTCCTGCCGGCCTACCAGAAGCAGTTCGGTGAGCGGCCGATCTCGGTCTTCAACGCCCACGCCTTCGACGCCGCGAACATCCTGTTCGAGGGGATCAAGAAGGCCGCCGCCGATGACGGTGGCACCCTCACCATCCCCCGCACCAAGCTCAAGGACGAGGTCTACAAGACCAGCGACTACAAGGGGCTGAGCGGGACGATCAGCTGCACGCCGTCCGGCGACTGCGCCACGGCCGTTTCGATCGCGGTCTACAAGGTCCCGGACTGGCCGATCGAGGGGGGCACCGAGAACGCCAAGCCGGTGTTCACCGAGACCAAGACGCTGGCGGAGGCCTCCTCCTAGGGGGCGGGACGATGCGGCGAGGAGCCCCCGTGGCCGTCCCCCGCCGCAGTGCCGTGTCGTGGCTGACGGGCGATGCCCCGTCAGCCACGACCGCCCCAAGGGCGGGGCTGCGGGCCTCGGCGGTCGTCGTGCTCGTGGTGCTCACGCTGGCGACCGCCGGCTGCACCCGCGAGGCGGCCCCGCCGAGCCACCGGCTGGAAGGGACCTACATCGTGCACGGCGTCTTCTCCCACCACAGGTTCGGCACCCCATGCAGATCGGCCGACGCCGGCTACCCGGACATCACGCCGGGCACGGCGGTGCGGGTGCTCGACGACACCAAGGCCGTGGTGGGAACGGCCGAGCTCCGGGGCGGGACCCTGCGCGACGGCCCGCTGCGCGGCAACGACGACGACTGCGTGTTCTCGTTCTCGCTGACCGTCCCCCAGCGGGACCTCTACCGGATCGAGGTCGGCCAGCGCCCCGGCCAGGTCCCCTTCACCAGGTCCGACCTGGAGAAGTCGGGTTGGAAGGCCGACCTGACCATCGGCGCCTACACGATGTTCGGCGGCATCTAGTGCGGCATCTAGTAGTGTCCGGCGGCAATCCGGACCGGGGGTGGCCATGACGCAGACGCGAGAGCGCGAGGACGAGTCGCCGACGCCTGTGACCCGGTCCAGGACGGCGGTCCTGGCCGAGCGGATCCCGATCCGCCGGATCGTCCTGGTCACCTTGAGCATCCTGATCGGTGCCGGCGTGCTCCTGGGCTCCTGGAAGACCCTGACCCTGTCCGAGGGCCGGATCAGCGCCTCCGGCTGGCGTGACTTCCTGGTCTTCGGGGTCGCCCTGGGGAGCATCTACGCGCTCATCGCGCTCGGCTACAGCCTGGTCTACGGCATCCTGCTGATGATCAACTTCGCCCACGGCGAGGTCTTCATGGTGGGCGCGTTCGCCTCCTACTACGTCGCCCAGTCGCTGGAGTCCGCCGGCCTGCTCGACAGCAACCCCGTCCTGAGCATCCTCATCATGCTGGTGGCGGCGACCCTGGCCTCGATGGCGGTGGCGGTGCTGCTGGAGCGGGTCGCCTACCGGCCGCTGCGCAACGCCCCCCGCCTGGTCCCCCTGATCACCGCCATCGGCGCCTCGCTGTTCCTCCAGTACACGGCGGCCAGCTTCTTCGGTTCGGACTCCAAGGGCTACCCGAGCATCGACGCTCTCGAGGGCACCTGGACGGTCCTCGGCATCCCGATCGGCAGGAGCCTGCTGCTGGCCATCGTGACGGCGGTGGTGATGATGGTCGCCCTGACCCTGTTCATCGCCAGGACCACCATGGGCAAGGCCATGCGGGCGGTCGCCGAGGACAAGGAGATCGCCAGCCTGATGGGGATCAACGTCAACCGGGTGATCGTGGCCACCTTCGGGGTCGGCGGGATCCTGGCCGGGGTCGCCGGGGTCATGTTCGCCCTGGTGTTCGGCCTCGTCCAGTACAACATGGGCTTCGTCCCCGGCATCAAGGCCTTCACCGCGGCCGTGCTGGGAGGCATCGGGAGCGTCGCCGGCGCGGCCATCGGCGGGCTGATCCTGGGGGTGGTGGAGTCGGTGGCGCCGTTCCTGCTGCTGGCCGGCATCCACGTGCCCGCCCCCAACCAGCTCAGGGACGTGGTCGCCTTCTCCATCCTGGTCCTGGTCCTCATCTTCCGGCCCGGAGGGATCCTCGGGTCGGGCGAGCCGGAGCGAGGGTAGGACCGTCGTGACCGGGTCCGAGCTGAACACCAGGGCGGTCAGGGCCGGCCTGATCGGCGCCGCCGCTCTCGTCTACCTGGCCCTGGTGGGGATGATCCAGAAGTTCGACAGCCGCAACCTCATCGGCGACTTCCTCACCCTCGGCAACCTGCTCATGGCCCTGCCGCCGCTGCTCACCGGGTACCTGGCCATCAGGCCGCGGCTGATCGGGGGGAAGCGTGAGGCGACCGTCCCGCGCGCCGCCCTGGTCGGCGGGCTGATCAGCGGGGCGGTCGTGGGCGCGATCACCGCGGCCGGAGTCGCCGTGGTCGAGCTCCTCCCCGAGGGCGCGGTGCGGCGCATCTTCATCCAGGTGTCGCCGGAGCTGCTGTCGATCCTCACCTTCGGCCGGGGGGTGCCCGCCGGCCTGGTCGTGCTGGTGCTCTTCACGGCCGTGCTGGGGGTGCTCGGGGCCGGGTTCCGGCTGCTCCCCGACCGCTTCCGGGTCCCCCTGGGCGTCGGCCTGGCCACCACCCTGATCTTCGCCCTGCTCCAGCGGATCTTCCCGCCCCTGCTGTTCGAGCTCGGGCTGGACACCCGCTGGCTGTACAGCCCGACCCTGCTGGGCCTGACCGTCCCGGGGGCGCTGGTCGTCTTCGCCATCTCGGCCGGGCTGGCCGTGCTGTGGAGGGTCAGGGGCCCGGTGGTGCGCGAGCGGGTGCAGCAGCTGCCCCCTCAGCGCCGCAAGCTGCTCAACACCACCAGCCTGCTGGTGCTGGCCGTGGTCCTGGCGTTGCTGCCCCAGCTGATCGGCTCGACCCTGTCCCAGGTGCTGGGCACGGTCGGCGTCTACCTGCTGATGGGGCTGGGCCTGAACATCGTGGTCGGCTACGCGGGGCTGCTCGACCTGGGCTATGTGGCCTTCTTCGCCACCGGCGCCTACATCACGGCGCTGTTCACCGGGGCCAACCGGGTGACCTCCATCGGCGACCTGGTCGCGCCGGCGTTCGCGCTGCACCTCAACTTCTACCTGGCCGTGCCGTTCGTGATCATCGTCACGGCCGTCGTCGGGCTGCTGATCGGCGCCCCGGTGCTGCGCCTGCGCGGCGACTACCTGGCCATCGTCACCCTCGGCTTCGGCGAGATCGCCAAGGTCGCGGTGCAGTCCTCCTGGCTCCAGGAGTTCACCGGCGGGCCGCAGGGGCTGCGCGACGTCACCGACGCGGCCATCGGCGGGGTCGGCTTCCGTGACCCGCAGCCGTTCTTCTACCTGGTTCTGGTGTTCTGCGGCCTGGCCGTGTTCGTGTCCCAGCGCCTGGCCGGCTCCAGGATCGGGCGGGCCTGGAACGCCATGCGCGAGGACGAGATGGCCGCCGAGGCGATGGGCGTGAGCACGATCAAGTTCAAGCTGCTGGCGTTCGCGATGGGCGCGGCCGTGGGCTGCCTGTCGGGCGCGCTGTTCGCCGTGCAGATCGGCTCGATCGCGTCGGCCAGCTTCACCATCCTCGTCTCCATCACCGTCCTGGCCGTGGTCATCCTCGGCGGCATGGGCAGCATCCCCGGGGTGATCGTCGGCACGCTGCTGCTGATCGGCCTGCCCGGGCTGCTGGACGAGTTCGAGGAGTACCGGCTGCTGGTCTACGGCGCCGCCCTCATCCTGGTCATGGTCCTGCGGCCCCAGGGGCTGGTCCCCAACGTGCGCCGCAGCCGCGAGCTCCAGGAGGACGAGGCGGCCCAGGACCAGTGGCTCAAGACCGAGGAGGCCCCGGCGGTGACGGTCGGGGGCGGAGGTGGGGCCTCGTGAGCGCCCTGCTCGAGGTCCGCGGGCTGGTCCGGCGCTTCGGCGGCCTGAACGCCGTCGACGGGGTGGACCTGGACGTCAACGAGGGCGAGATCCTCAGCGTCATCGGCCCCAACGGGGCCGGCAAGACCACCCTGTTCAACGTGGTCACCGGCCTGTACGTGGCCGACGAGGGGTCGGTCAGCTTCGCCGGGCACAACCTGGTCGGGCTCCAGCCCAACCAGATCTGCGCCCTCGGCATCGCCCGGACCTTCCAGACGGTGCGGCTGTTCCCGAACATGACCGTGCTCGAGAACACCATGGTCGGCCAGCACTGCCGCACCCGGTCGGGGGTGCTGGGGGCGGTCCTGCGGCTGCCCGGGACCAGGGCCGAGGAACGGCGGGTCCTGGAGCGGTCGCGCTCGGCGCTGTCGTTCTTCGGCAACCGGCTGGCCGGCTACCGGGAGAACCAGCCGGCGTTCGTGCTGTCGTACGCCAACCGGCGGCGGCTGGAGATCGCCCGGGCGATGGCCACCGACGCCAGGCTGATCCTCCTGGACGAGCCGACGGCGGGCATGAACCCGAGGGAGACGCAGGAGATGACCGAGCTGATCGGCAAGCTCCGGGACGAGCGGGGCTTCACGATCGTGGTCATCGAGCACGACATGCGCCTGGTCAAGGGGGTCTCGGACCGGGTCGTGGCGCTCGACTACGGCCGCAAGATCGCCGACGGCACCTACGAGGAGGTGGCCAACGACGAGCGGGTGGTCGAGGCCTACCTCGGCAAGCGGGCGGCGGAGGAGGCGGCCGGTTGAGCGACGACGGCGCGCCAGTGCTCGAGCTGCGCAACGTGAGCACCCACTACGGGCTCATCGCCGTGCTCCGGGACGTGAACCTGGAGATCCGGGCGGGCGAGATCGTCTGCCTGCTCGGCGGCAACGCCAGCGGCAAGTCGACCACCCTCAAGACGATCCTCGGCATGGTGACGCCCAGCGAGGGCGAGGTCGTCTTCCGGGGCGAGACGATCAGCGGCCGGTCCACCACCGAGATCGTCGGCCGTGGGATCACCATGGTCCCCGAGAACCGCCGGCTGTTCACCCGCATGACCGTGCGCGAGAACCTGGAGCTGGGCAGCTACCTGCGCACCGACAAGGCCAAGGTCAAGGAGGACCTGGACCGGGTGATGGAGCTGTTCCCGCGGGTCAGGGAGCGGCTCTCCCAGAAGGCGGGGACGCTGTCGGGCGGCGAGCAGCAGATGGTGGCGATGAGCCGGGCCCTGATGGCCGACCCCAAGGTCCTGCTGATGGACGAGCCCTCCATGGGGCTGGCCCCGGTCCTGGTCGACCAGGTGTTCCAGATCATCCAGGACATCAACAAGCTCGGCACGGCCATCTTCGTGGTCGAGCAGAACGCCAACATGGCCTTGTCGATCGCCGACCGCGGCTATGTCCTCCAGACCGGGCAGATCGTGCTCGCCGACGCGGCCAAGGCGCTGCTCGAGAACCCGCAGATGCGCGAGGCGTACCTCGGCGAGCTCACCTGAGGCAGGCTGGAGCAGGGGCCGGGCTGGAGCAGGGGCCGGGCGACCGGCTCAGGCCCTGTCCGGCGAGGGCCGAGAGCCTTTGGCTCCGTTCGCGCACCTTCCCCGAGTGCGCGCGTTCTCTACTCGGTCCTCGGACCCTCGCGCCGGACGGACCTCAAGGTCCCAGGGGACCCCGATTGGCGGCACGCTAACAGCCCGCCGGGCAGGGGGTCAACCGGCTGAATCCCTTGTGCCGCAACGGATCCAGTATCGTTGCAGGTGGTACCTGCGACGATGGCCGACCAGGTTCGGGGGCGGTTTCCTCCTCCCTAGTCCGGCCGGGTGATGTCCGGCCCCAGATGCGCCTGGCCCGCGCCGTGTCATCCCCCCGATCCTGACGAGATCCGCACTCAGCCGGTTTGAGGCCGTCGCCGACCGGGGTAGGAGGTTCGGGTCCTGGTCGAGCAGTGACGAGCCGATGGCGGACCGCGTGAACCTGACCCTCCCGCCGAACTCCAGTTGCCTCCCCGATCTCCGGCGATCGGTCGCGGGGAGCTTCGAGAGCGTCGACCGGGCGGTCATGGCCGACGTCCTGCTGGCCCTCGACGAGGCGGTCAGCAACGCCATCCGTCACGGCTCCCGGGCCGGCGAGCCGGTGCAGGTGTCGGTGGAGAGCGACGGCGAATGGGTCGAGATGTCGGTGCGCGACGGCGGGCCGACCCCACGGCTGCCCCGGCTGCCGGACGAGCCGCCGCCCGTGCTGGAGACGGGCGGGCGGGGCCTGTGGCTGATCCTGCAACTGGTGGACGAGGTCCGCCTGCAGCGGATCGGCGACGGGACCCGGCTGGTCATGCGACGCCGTGTCACCTCGCCGGTGGACACCATGGTCGGACCCGACGGGGCCGGTTGATAGACTCGCCTGCGTGGCCACCTCGTCATCCCCGCTGGTCCTGCTGGACGGGCACAGCCTCGCCTTCCGGGCCTTCTTCGCCCTGCCCAGCGACCTCCAGACGACCACCGGGCAGCTGACCAACGTCGTCTACGGCTTCACCACCATGCTGGTCAAGCTGTTCGGCGACTTCTCCCCGGACCGGATCGCGGTCTGCTTCGACCTGGGCCGACCGGCCTACCGCCACGACGTCTACGACGGCTACAAGGCGAACCGCCGGACCACCCCCGACGACTTCAGCTCCCAGATGCCGCTGGTCCGCGAGGTGCTGGCCGCCCTGCGGATCCCGGTGGTCGAGGTCGCCGGGTACGAGGCCGACGACCTGATCGCCACCCTGGTCCGCGAAGCCCGGGAGGAGCGGCTGCCGGTGCTGGTCGTCACCGGGGACCGGGATGCTCTCCAGATCATCGACGACGCCGCCGACGTCCGGGTGATGATGACCCGCCGGGGGATCACCGACACCGCCATCTACGACGAGGCCGCCGTCCAGGAGCGCTACGGGGTGCCGCCCGAGCGCTACATCGACGTGGCCTCCCTGCGCGGCGACCCCTCGGACAACCTGCCGGGCGTCCCCGGGGTCGGGGACAAGACCGCCACCAAGCTGGTCCAGACCTACGGCACGGCCGAGGAGGTGGTCGCCCACGCCGCCGAGCAGCGGGGCAAGCTCAAGGAGAACCTGCTCGCCCACGGCGAGGACGTCCTCCGCAACAAGCAGCTGATGCGGCTGCGCGACGACGTGCCCCTGCCGGTCGGGGCGCGCGACCTGCGCATGGGGGCCTGGGACCGGGCCGAGATCCACCGGCTGTTCGACACCCTGGAGTTCCACCCGCTGCGCGAGCGGCTGTTCGCGGCCGCGGTCGACACCGGGCCGGTGGACACCGGGTTCGAGGTCGACGCCCGCCGCCTGGCCAAGGGCGAGCTGGCGGCCTGGCTGGCCGCGGTCCCGCCCGGCCGGCCGGTCGCCCTGGCCGCCCGCCTGCACACCAGCCCGGGCCAGGCCGAGCTCACCGGGGCCGGCCTCTGGGCCGAGGGCGTCCAGGAGGGCGGCGCCGTCTGGGTCGACCTGGAGGATGGGGCCGG